>VOFJ01002797.1_pt1 | contig 317713 bp, 541 predicted proteins | sample 5384081 | NCBI WGS metagenome assembly VOFJ01 (sample SAMN12384729, study PRJNA508395) | human gut metagenome | isolation source: healthy gut I | host: Homo sapiens | reverse complement strand
TTAAATCTTATTAATCGCATCTACAAGCTCCTTTATATCAAAGAGTGGGTATACACTTTCTCTGCAATGATGTCATTGCACTGAAGTGCCCACAATCTTTTTGATGTCACCGTCTGGTTAATACCAGCTTCTGCTAAGATGCATGTATGTCTGCACAGCAGTAAGGTGTACATTTAATACCTAGCTATTTCCATCAATGGCTTGAAATAGCTATCGTAGTAGTTTCAGTATTCAAAATGTTTTCCAGCTTCTGTATGAAGTAAATATTCACATTCAGGGGCAGGATTCATACCAAGCTTTGTAATATGGCAGATTAAGGCAGGTAACAGGACAGGAACAGTAGAACAGATGGATGCTAATGTTGAGGCTATGGCTAGGGATTTGCAGGAGATATTGAGGATTGGAGCGGAGCAGAAGAGGTTGTGGGGAGGTGTATGAGGGAAGATAAAAATAAGGTATATTGAATATAATTTTCAAGATACCTTATAATATTAGTTAAGAACTGATTTCCCTGCCAAATTTATATCCGAGATTATATGCATCAATAATAGCACTCTTATGGCGTACAGCACCGGCTTGACTATCGGGCAAATGAGAAAGATCTGATTGGGGAATTGCCTTGTAGAGCATCTTTTAGTCCCTCTTCATAAGCACAAGCGGCACAGATATGTCGTCCCCCGTTTCTATTATCTTGAGCTTCTGGAAGCTCATTAAAACCTTGCCAAAATATCGATGTTGTTTGTTACATATATAGCCATATTGAAACACCTCCTATATGATAGTTTCTAAAATAACTATCGATGCTTATAGACCAATAGCATATAATGGTAAGTTATCAAAGTAATGAGGACAATCAAGTTCATCCATATAATCATAATAATCTTGATATTTGGGAACATTAAACCAATCAGATGACAATAGATAGATATAAATCAAATCGTAACCAATAGGATCTAAAAAGCCGTCTATATTCTCTGATTTTGAATGGGAATGTTGCGAGTTTTTCATCAACTGAACCACTAGTGCGCTGAAATTTTTTTTTTCAATAATGTAAACAGTTTTATCAATTTCATTTATAAAAAGCTTCATCAAGCCCATCGTTTGGAGTTGATGGCTCGGTCATTAATTCCATTTTGTCTCAAAAATATTGTAGAAAATTCATCTTGATTTATAGAGTAACCTAGTAACTGGTTTCTATCATATACTTCAAAAATGATTGGCAATGATAAATCCGGCATTTTGTAATGCTGTATTTAGGGATGTTGTTTGTTCGAAATGGAGTCCATTTCTATTGGTGTTAGCTCCGCCACCAAAGCGATTAGCTTGTCTTGGCATTTGTCTCCTCCTCCTTAAAAAGTCATTGATTTCAACATTGAGTACATTTGCAATCTGATTAAGTACAGATATGGAAAGACTTTTTATCACAAACTGAAGCTTCAATTTTAGAAAGATAACTGATACTGATTTGAGCCTTTTCTGCAAGCTGCATCTGTGTTAAATTAGCTTGTTGTCTATAATGTTTTATATTTGAACCTATAGTACGATATAGGTCAGTATCATTATTAAAAATGCATAGCTATACCTCTTTCACTATTTGTGAATATTATCTCATGCTATGAACGAGATGAAAATTCACTTATTGTGAAAGAAAAAAAGATGGCTTTTTTTTAACTGAGTTGAGGTAAACTTATATATATGATTTGATGGAAGGAGGGGATTACAATGGATTCATTTCAAGAAAAATATGAATATGATAAATTTGTAATAGAGACAGCACATAAAATTCAAGAGATACAACAGACTTTTAATAACCTTTCTGATGAAAATAAAATTAAGTTTCAAAATGATGTTATGAGAGCATTCATGAGCTAAAGGTATCGAGGGTGTTTCAGAATACTTCAGCCAATGGAAATGAAAAAGGGGCATGACTTATAGGTTTACAACCAAATAATTTTAAGGCTTGAACCAACGACAGTCTGGTCTTTTTTCGGATAGAGGCTGTTGGGCAACGCATTCAGGAAAGTATCGAGGAAATTGGTCCCCATATGTGCCAAGAAATCTGATACTTCGCTATTCTAATCCCGGTGACTGGGTCTTTAGATCAATTTATGGGTAGTGGAACAACCTTAGTTGAGGCGAAGCTGCTCAATCGTAATGCGGTTGGTGTTGATATTAATCCGCAGTCCGTTTCAATCGCTGAAACAAATTTACAATTCCAATGTGAAACAAAAATCAAAAATATTTACACGAAATGCCAATGCTGCAGGCTTGCATTTCATCAAAGATAGTCGTATTGATTTTATTTGTACGCATCCGCCATATGCTAACATCATCAAGTATAGTAAAGATATCGAAGGGGATATTTCATTACTTGGTGTGGAGGACTTTTATTACAAATGCAGAAAGTGGCGAAAGAAGCTTTTCGTGTACTGAAAAAAGGAAAAATGTGTGCTGTAATGATTGGAGATGTGAGGAAATATGGAAAAAGTAGTGCCGCTAGGCTTTCGTGTGATGGAATGTTTTTTACATGCAGGTTTTATAAATAAAGAGATTATCATTAAGGAGCAATATAATTGTCGTTCTACAGATTATTGGAAGAAACAAAAACAATAATTTTCTTTTGTTGGCCCATGAGTATATTTTCGTATTTCAGAAATAAAGCTGATTCACAAAGGGTGAAAGTTTTGGTTGTTATTTAGTATGTTTGCACGTATAATGGATATGTAAAAAGATTGTCCTTCCGTGGACATAGAGAAGAGGAACCAGAATGGAAAGTGGCCTTCAAATGTAGCTCCATTTGTGAAGTGGGCTGGTGGAAAACGCCAGTTGTTGCCACAAATAAAGGAAAAGAATACCTGAAAAATATAATAATTATTATGAGCCATTTGTAGGCGGCGGTGCAGTAACATTTGAATTGCTGCCTGCAAATGCTCTGATAAATGACATAAATAAGGCATTGATTAATACATATAAGCAGATTCAAAATGTACCGGAAGCATTTCTAAAATCAGTAAATAAGCTTGATGAGGAAATGTGGGAAGATGGCAAGGCGTATTACTATTCTCTCAGAGAGCATTACAATGATAAGCTGATGAAGTCGGAGTATGATGTGGAGTTGGCTGCATTGTTTGTGTTTATCAATAAGCATTGCTTCAATGGTTTATATCGTGTGAATGGAAAGGGACTTTTTAATGTACCCTATAATAATAGCCGCAGAGCATCTGTGGATGAAAAGATTATTATGAAAACTTCAGAATATCTTCGGAAAAGTAAATATTATTGATGGAGATTTCGAAGTTGCCTGTGAAGGCACAAAAGATGGGTGATTTTGTCTTCCTCGACAGTCCGTATGCCCCATTAAATCCGACTTCTTTTTTGAGTCCTATACAAAAGAGGGATTTGATATAGAAAGCCATAGGCAGTTAGCAAAGTTATTTGAAGAATTAACAATAGCCAGAGGTTGCTACTGTATGCTCACAAATCACAATACTGATTTGATAAATGAGTTGTATGGCAATAAAGGTTACAAGATAGATGTTGTAAGTGTGAAGCGTATGATTAACTCGGATGCGTCTAATAGAGTTGGAGAAAGAAGTGATTATATGCAATTATTAGAGGAGTCAATTTAATGGAGAACTTATTTACAAAGAAAAGTACCATTATATTTGAGACAGAAGGGATCACAGTTAGTACTGGGTGATTCCTTCAAAATTTTAACAAAATGGAACCGGAAAGCGTGGATATGATTTTTGCTGATCCCCCGTATTTTTTTTTAAGCAACGACGGTGTTACCTGTCAGGGCGGGAAAGATGGTTTCAGTAAATAAAGGTTCATGGGATAAACTTTCGGCAGGTGGAACCAGGTGTCAAAGAAAACATAAGTTTAACCGAAAGTGGATTAGGTTATGTAAGGTGTAAGTAAAAAACCGAATGGTACGATTTGGATATCGGGAACATTACATAATATATATTCGATTGGTATGGCATTGGAGCAAAGGAAGGCTTCAAAATAATTAATAACATAACATGGCAGAAAACAAATCCACCACCAAACTTAGCATGTCGATGCTTCACACATTCTACGGAAACCATTTTATGGGCAAAGAAGAATGATAGGAATGCTCGACATTTTTTTTAATTATCAGAAAATGAAAAAGAAATGAATGGTGGTAAGCAGATGAAGGATGTGTGGACTGGTTCTCTTGACAAAGCCTTCAGAAAAACAGAAGGTAAGCATCCGACACAGAAACCGGAATATTTGCTTGAAAAAATAGTACTGGCATCGACAGAGGAAGGACAAGTTATCCTGGATCCCTTTTTGCGGTTCTGGAACTACTGGAGTAGAGGCTCTACGATTTGGACGAAATTTTATCGGGATAGATATAAACGAAGAATACTTGGAGATATCAAAAAGCGGAGATTGGAGAAGGTAGCAAATGACAAATAGAAATTTTAATGAATGGCTGAGTAAGTTCAGACCGAGTATATCAAGTTATGATTATTATGTTGATTTTGAAAAAGGTCGTAAGAAATGTGGATGAAATCAAGGTGGAATTAAATATCTTAAATTCCTTGATTGGTTCTAAAAATATTGAAGAAGAATTTGAGAAGATTGTGACAAAGTATCCGGAAACATTACAATGTGTTCCGTTGCTTCTTGCTGTAAGAGGATATGAAATCTATGCTCAGGATGAAGATGGTTCTTTTTTATATGATTTCAAGAAGATGAATTATGGTGTGGAGCAGTACAAGATATTTATGCGAAAGACTGGATTATTTGATATGATTGCAAATCATCTGGTAAATAACCTGGTAGATTATGCTTTAGGCATTGAAACCGGATTAGATTCTAATGGACGTAAAAATCGTGGTGGTCATCAGATGGAAGATTTGGTTGAAAAGTACATTGTGGCAGCAGGATTTGAAAAGAATGTAAATTACTTCAAGGAAATGTACCTTAAGGACATGGAGAAAAAGTGGGACATTGATTTATCTGCACTTTCTAATCAGGGAAAAGCTGCTAAGAGATTTGATTTTGTAATTAAGACAGATAAGATGATTTATGCTATCGAAACAAACTTCTATGCTAGTGGGGGTTCTAAACTTAATGAAACTGCTAGAAGTTATAAAATGCTTTCGCAAGAGGCTGATACAATAGATGGATTTACTTTTTGTATGGTTTACGGATGGAATCGGTTGGAAGAGTGCAAGGGGTAATCTAAGAGAAACATTCGAGGTTATGGATACGATTTACAGTATTGATGATATGGAGAATGGGGTTATGAATAAGGTGTTTATATAAAACTTTATTTGATGACAAGTGTATGGAAGGTGAGGTTTTTATATGTTCGAAAAAAATAGAAATAATAAAAAAAACTATTATTCAGGCAATCGGTTATAACGGAAGTGAACCGACGCGTATATGTCCGAAATGTGGAAAGGAAAAGCCAATTAGCGAATTTGGATATAGAAATATGGGAGACGGAAATATTAGAAATCAATCGTGGTGTAAAAAGTTGTAGGTGATATTGTATGAGAGAAAAAGGCAGTTATTTAGAAGAAGGAATTTGATTGTTTTGATGTGTATTTCGCAACAGAGGGACATTCGTTTGTGTAATAGAACAGAAAAAGTAGGTATCTAATATCGACGGTTATTAACCGGCTACTAAATGAACAAGGATATCTGTTTAATGACTGATATAAGATTTCCTGATTTAGAATATAGGTGGACTTTAACAGAAAAGTCGTAGAAAATCCTGAAGAAAAAGTCAAAAAAAGTGATTCCAGAATATTTTATGTATCGGAATTGAAGAATAGAAGTATTTTAGAGCACAAGGTACCAGATAATGATGAAAAGTGGAAGAGGATATTGGGATTGAACAGGATATGTCGCAAGAAGGTATCTGGAGAAACGTTTTTGGATTAAATGCTAATAATTAGTCCAAGAGTGAGATTGACATAAGACTAAGGAGGCAAGCAAGTAAATGAAATATCATAGAGGATTTGTTGCATTTATGGATATATTAGGTTTTAAAAATTATCTTTGCAATGAAGATAATGAGATAGACAAAGTATATTCTATTTTTGATTTTACTGAAAAAAATAAGTTATTTATTTAATACGAGTGATATAAAAGGTATAAAAAATTGAATTTTTTCAGATAGTTTTGTGCTCACAACTGAGGAAGAATCGATAGGGGCATTTACCGTACTATTAATGGCATGTCATATGATTAATTTGCACTTATTTCAAATAACAAAGCTTTGTACAAGAGGAGCAATTACAAGAGGAGATTTTTGCCATGAAAAAGGAATGGTTTTTGGACCTGGAGTAGTTAAGGCCTATATGTTAGAAAGTACAGAAGCAAAATTTGTAAGAATGATTGTTGATGAAGAGGTGACAAGAATTCTTAACAATTCTTTGTTTATTAATAAAGCCGAAGATGGATATTTCGAAGTAAATTGGTTTATGCTTGCAATCCAAGACTCTGAAAAAAGAAGATGGTTATCATAAAGAAATAGGATTAGAATTGGCTATAAAATATAAGAATGCAATATTAGATTTATTAGAAAAAAATAGGAATACTCAGGTGTATTACAAATATTTGCCTATAATTAAACTTTTTAATAATTTTTGTAATTTTATGGACAATTATAAAGATGGAGGATCTAAAAGAGTTCCTTATTGATGCTAATAACTTCATTTAGTGTGTTATCATAATGAAAGCCAGGTGACAGAAGGCATACGTTGGAATGACAGAATTACTTACGATGGAACATGTCTGAGTTAATAGGGGATACAAACCTTGATCAGAATAACGTTTGTAATGAAGATGGAGAAGCAATCTTATGAAGGCTCAGCAAAAAATTAGCAGATTCAAAGAAAATAGAAAGCTTAGATTTATCAGAAAGGCATAAGAAGAGGACACACGTACCTGACACTGTTTGATTGAATATGGTATACAAGGTGTGGTTTCGGAAATAGTTAGATCAAGATTAGTCCAAGATTGAAGAAAAAAATAATATGCATATATAGATCAGCAATAGATTGTCAACAATGGGCAAGTGTTACTGAGCTAAAACAAGGAGTCTTACCCTTTTTTACCTGCAAAATTGGTATGGCATTCTTTATTATCTTTTTTTTGGTTTATTGGCTGGATGCCTTCTTTCCGGATGTTATGAGTCTGGTTTTGATTTTCAGGCTCCTTTTTTTTGCGTTTGATTGTTAAACTGGTTTTCTGAATGCTGTTCTTCCTGCTGTTTTTCCATTTTTTTTATTCATAATACAATTACCTCACATTCGGATAAGATTGTTCTGGTCTGCTACATTTAGTATAAACAGTTTAAGACAGGCTATTCAAAGGAAACAGAAAAACATTATACAAATTTAGGGAAATAAAACCGTAAATATGCTTCCGCACGTTTCATTATCTGATACCGTAATTACAGCGTTATGCAGGGCGGCAATTTCTTTTGCAATACTAAGTCCAAGTCCATAATGTTCATTTTGAGAATGGGATTTATCGGCAGAATAGAATTTGTCAAATATTCGATTTTTGATATCATCAGGTATTCCAATGCCTGTATCGGCGACCGACATTCTGAGCTTCCCATGCTCCTCATATGCGGATAGCGTGATAGCTCCGGCTTGGGTATAGCTTAGCGCATTGTCCAAAAGAATAATCATAAGCTGGGTAATGCGTTCCTCGTCAAGCTTGTAGTGCTGTAAGGGCTGCTCCGGGAGAGAAACGTGAAATGCAAGTCCTTTGTTATAAACCAGATTTTCAAAACGGTTGTAGCATTTTATGATAATGTCTGTAGGGTCGCAATCCGTAAGAACAATATTTTTATCACCCTTTTTTGTATTTGCCAGTATCAGCATATCGTTTATCAGGTCCGACATACGGGAAACTTCTGCGTCGGCTATTGATTTGTAATGCTTGAAATCCTCGCTGTCAGGTTTTGCCATTGCGGACAGACTTGCTTTGATAACCGTAAGTGGGGATTTCAGTTCATGAGAGGCGATAGCAATGAATTCTTCCTGTTTATTGTGCGCTTCTTCTACCGGGACAAGAACTTTACCGACGAAAAAGTATGATACGATATACAATAAGATGGTGGCAATTAGGGCTATCAATGAAAATATTACACAAAGCTTAAAAATTTCTTTTCTATTATCAAGGGTTGAATACAGTAGGATTACGGTGTAAGACTTGCCCATATTTTGAATGATTCCATGACTTACCCAATATTCCACTTTTTCATAGTTATAGGAAAACTCCGTATGTGAAATGGTTTTCTGTTGTATAGAATTATGGTAATTTTCCCAATATTCATAGGTTGAGGTAATGTCAATGTCATCTATTATAATATCGGCATCAGGTATGGCGGCTGCTCCAAATTTTTGAGCATGGTTTCCACTTGTGATTTCAATAAAAAAGCCTTTATCGGTATATTCTGTTATATTTGTATAATTGATAACATTGTTGTTATACAAATAGGAATAAAACGAAGTTATGGTATTTTCATACTCCAGCTTGTTGCGGTTGTTTATATTGGAAGAAGTGATATAGATATAAACAGCACATAGTGCAAGCATGATAATTGTTATAATTACAGACAGATATACAGTTAGACGTATGTGTAAACCTTTAATCATTTAAATCACCGAAAAAAAAGGGCATATCCTGTGCCATGAGCAGTTTTTATAGTTACTTTGCTGTGTATACTTTTCAGGCGGTTTCTGAGAAAATAAATATAATTCCCAAGGTTGCCGCTGTCGATATAGGAATCCTCGCCCCATACATAATCAATAATGGGTATCCTTTGCAATGAATTTGCCTGCTTCCCTTACCAGTATTTCAAATACCAGAGCTTCTTTTTGGGATAGCTGTACAATTTCTTTTCCGCATCTCATTTCATGACTTTCGATATTATAAGTAATATCTCCATAGTGATAATCTGTGTTTGCAATGCGGTCAGAGCGCCTGAGAACTGAATGAATTCTTGCCAATAGTTCGTCGAATTCAAAGGGTTTGACTATATAGTCGTCTGCGCCATTTTCCAGACCATTCAGCTTATCCTGTAACGTTCCAAGCGCTGTAAGCATAATAACAGGTGTTGATATTTTGTCAAAAAGAAACTGCTTTAAAATGTCTATTCCATTTTTATCAGGAAGCATGCAGTCCAAAATGATAATATCAAATTTCTGGGCGTGTGCTTCTTTCATTCCGTTATTACCGGTATGGCAGATAACTGTTTCTATATTTTCGTTTTGAAATTGACGTTTCAGTATTTGGCAAAGTGAAATATCGTCCCTCAATCAATAGTAGTTTCATGTCAATTCCTCCGTAAATACGATTTGGTCTGGGTGCTGCATGAATCGCCTTGCCTGCAAGCAGTCGATTCAAGTGGCTGTGGATGCATGAACGCACCTCAGAAACTTCGTTTCTTCGGTGTTCGTTGCACTCACATAGCTCCTAAAACATTCACCTGCTTGCAAGCAGTCAGTGGTCTTAAGTAACTTGAATACATGAACGCTCACCTCAGAAACTTTGTTTCCTCGGTGTTCGTTGCACTCACATAGTCTGCTTCAGAAATCGCCTTGCCTGCAAGCAGTCAGTCGCTTTCTCGAAGCATCCTGCGTTCATGTTATCGTTCATTGTATCATAGTTTTTTTCGGGTTTACACCAGATTATCCAAATTAGATGAAAATTAGATAAAACTTAGACGGGATTTAGAAATAATTGATTTGAAGAAAAGCTATAATGAGGACAGATTGAAATATGACAGGATGGGCAAATTTATGAAATATAAAGGAACTCATAAAGAAAAAAACTACAATCTGCTATTCTATGTAATTCCAAGTATGATAGGAATTGCGGTTTTTCTGATTATACCTTTAATGGACGTATTTAAACGTTCATTTATGAATGGTATGGCAACAGAATTTACCGGAATAGATAACTATAAAACAGTATTACAGAATCATGCGTTTCAGCTTGCGGTAAAAAATACATTGCTGTTTGACATCATCAGTCTGCCGCTGCTTTTATGGTTTTCATTGGTAATGGCATATGTAGTAAGCAAAATGAAAAGCAAGCTGATTCGGTTCGCCTTTTTGTGCCGCTTGCTGTGCCATCGAATGCAGTTGTTACGGTATGGCGAATGTTGTTTGACGATGCAGGAATTGTGAATGGAATACGGGATATCATGGGGTTTGCGCCCGTAAGTTTTCTGACAGGAAAAAAATTCACTCTTTCTCCTTGTGGGTACATATTTATGGAAAAATATGGGGTACAACATGCTGATATGGTTTTCTGCATTGGCGGTAATTCCGGAAAATGTATATGAAGCGGCGAAGTTGGACGGAGCAGGGAGCCTCGAATATTCTTCCGTATGACACTTCCAAATGTCAGGGGCGCATTTTATACAATTTCCGTTTTGTCGTTTGTAAACTCTTTTTAAAGTATACCGGGAAACGTATTTATTAGCGGGAAATTATCCCGATAATAACATATATATGCTGCAGCACCTGTTTAACAACTGGTTTGGAAAGCTGGACATCAGCAAGCTGTCTGCAGCGGCAGTCCTGACAGCAATATTCCTGTTTGCAGTATTAGGAATTCTGCGGCTCATTATATTGCCAAAAGATAAAAAACGACGCAAGCGGCACAGGCGAAACGAAACGTATTGAAACGTATTATTTCTGGTATGGTATCCATGCATTGGCAAAACCCATACAAGATTTTTCGCATTTCGCAATTGCATGGCTAAGTACTCATAACGAGGAGAGTGAATAAATGGTTAAATTTATAGCAAAATTTCTAGCAGTTGTAGGGGCGGTTATCTGCGTACTTCCCATCATAATCATTGTGGTAGGAAGTTTTATGGGAAATGCAGAACTGACCTCACTGATAGGTCCGATTTTTGATGAAGGAGAAGGCTATGCCACATGGCGGTTGATGCCGCTGTATCCGACATTAAAAAATATAGTGGAGCTGTTGTTGGATACGCCGGAATATTATGTTTTATTCTGGAATTCAATTAAGGTGGTATTGACGATAGCAGTGGGACAGTTCTTATTTGCAGTGCCTGCCGCATGGGGAATTTCCGTTACAAAGGACGATTGGGCGGATTCCTGTATGGCGTATACATATTCTGTATGCTGCTTCCGTTTCAGGTAACCATGTTGTCGCAGTATATCGTGTTAGACCAAATGTCATTGATAAATACGCATTTGTCGTTGATACTGCCATTGATATTTTCGACGTTTCCTGTATTTATCATATACAATTCATTTGTGCATGTGCCGGGCCAGGCAACCATCGAAGCGGCAAAAGTAGACGGGGCAGGAAGCTTCCGAATATTTTGGAATATCGGCGTTCCGATGGCGCGGGAAGGTATCATGGCGGCAATGATATTGGGATTTCTGGAATACTGGAACATGATAGAGCAGCCGATAGTATTTATTAAAGATTCTGAATTATGGACGCTTTCCGTATATATACCGGAGTTTAGCAGTGAAAATATTGGCAGAGCATTTGCCTTTTCATTATTCAGTATTGTGCCGGCAATCATTGTATTTATATTGGGAAGAAATGCATTGGAAAATGGATTTTCTATTGATGGAGGTTCTGTAAATGATTAAAAAAGAAGAAAGCAATCAAACAAATAAGACGGAAGAAATAACCGACAGTACGAAGCAGGTAAACAAGACGGAAAAAAACGCTGACAGTAAAAAAGCAGACGGACAGGGCAAAAGAAACCGCTGACGGCAAAAAGCAGGCGGATAGGGCAAAAAGAAATCGCTGACAGTATGAAGCGGGTAAAAAACAGAAGAAACTGCCGACAGCAAAAAGCAGGCGGATAGGGCAAAAAAATCGCTGACAGTATGAAGCGGGTAAAAAGAACAGAAGAAACTGCCGACAGCAAAAAAAGCAGGTAAACAAGGCGGAAAAAGACTGCCAACAGCAAAAAAAACAGAAAAAAATTCAGGTGGAATGAACTGGGGAGCAAGGTAAGGCAGATAAAAAACACAGATAAATCAGGCATAATAAAAATTGTGGCAATATTTGTAGTGGTAGTATTTGTATGCACGATTTTATCAAGAGCGGCAAGTTCATTCCTGACACCCCATGTGGAAACGTCAAAAAGCCAGCTCGGAAAAAATAGAGCATACGGTTATATCCACAGGAACGATTGAAGCATTGCGCGAAGTGCCGATTTACATATACGACGAACTTTTAGTTGACGAAATACTGGTCGATGTAAATGACAGCATCAGCAAAGAAACGCCTCTTTTAAAAAATAATGAAGAAATGCTGGAGCAGAAATACGAAGATGATACGCTGCAAATGGCGCTATATGTAACGGAACGAGCAGATACATGGGATAAGCGGGAAATCAGTTCAAAAATGGAAAAGCTGCAGGAGGAGCTTGATGCATTGGAAGAATTGATTTCAAATGACGGAGTTTTGTATGCAGAAGAAGAAGGAAAGATAACAGCCATCAATGTAAAGGCAGGAGAACGCTCAGCCGATACAGCGGCATTTAGCATTGCAGACATTAGTCAGGGCTTTGTGTTTGTAGCAACTGTATCCGCAGATGATATAAAATATATAGCAGAAGGGGACAGCGCAATGGTGAATGTCAATAATAATGCAGAAAAAAGTCCGGTAACGTCAATCGTAAAAAATACAACAAAAACAGATATGTATGATGTATACTGTGAGCTGTCAGGCGAGGAATATAATGCAGGCATGTATGGAGAGGCGACCTTTACCCATCAGTCGGAAAAAAGCGGATTTACCATTCCGATAGAAGCGGTAAGAAGCGACAGCGCAGGTTCCTATGTATTAGTTGTCGGATATAAGGATACGATACTGGGGGAAGAAATGGTTGCGAAGAAAGTAACCGTAGAGGAAGCAGATTCAAATAATACATATGCGGTAGTTACCAGCAGCGCCTTAAACAAAGAGGACCTTATCATCATAAACAGCGATAAATCGATAGAAGCCGGAGATGTAGTCAGATATGAGGATTGATGAATATGAAACGATATATTATAAAAAGGCATTTTAATATGTGCAGGCATCTTTATTTGCATACTCTGTTTTAAGAGCATAAAAGGGCGGAATGCTTATTTTGAAGACAAAGAGGAGTATCAGGTTCTGTATGGCATTGAGGATATGGATTACCAGGATATGCAGCTGGTTCGTGAGGAGCAGGAATACATATCCGGGTGCTACAGCGTGAAAGAGAACCAGCAGATTACAGGAATTTTAAATCGGGAAAGAGAGGTTACGGTTGTCTATAAAGATTTTGATTCCGAATTGCTATTCCAATCGTTTAATACATTAAGCGGGGAAGACAAAAGCGGCTGCCTGTTAGATGAAGAAACAATGTATACACTGTTTGGCACTGCGGTTGGTGTGGGACAGACGGTTACGTTTGATGAGGAAGAATACATTGTCAGGGGTGTTATAAAGGACGATATTCCTGTTATGGTGATTAATTACAGAGAGGAAGATAAGAAGGGAAAAACAGAAAGTGATACCGAGGATAATGCAGAGAACAATACAAAAATGGGTGTAGACGGAATTCTGATTGATGCAAGTGAGGAATTATATAAAAAATCAGTATAGAGGTAAAATGGAAAATATATGCAGTATTTCCGAAGGGTATTATTTTTCTGATTATAAATCCATCACAAGCTGGATAGAAACGCCGACAAAGTGGTCTGATTTTTAATTTCTGGGGAAATATTTTGATACAATAGGAAACAGAATTCAGCATATGTTTCTGGAAAATAAGGACATACCGGAACAGTTGGCAATCAGAACGTGTGCGCATAACATCCGTTATTATCTGGTTATCTTTATCATTCTTATATGGCTTGTTGTGGTTTTGTGGAGAGTGATAAAAAAAGGAAATAACGGTTATCAGGAGAAAAAATCGAGAAGATGCGAAAAAAAAGACATAGAAAAGAAGACACATCACGTTTTGCAACAATGAAATTAAGAAAAATAAAATATTGGAGGACAGCATATGAAGAATTTTATAAAAAAAAGAATGGCAGAAGAATTTCTAAAGTAATCAGCATTTGCCTGAGCTTAGTAATGGTCGTAATGCTCTTTTTCGGGATGCGGCAGTAAGGACACTGTCGATAAGACAACCGGCATTTCACAGCCGGAACAGGAATATGGAGAATATATCATATCACAGATTCAGGAACTTACCCGCGTATTTTCCTTTTTCAAGAGGCGGACAACACATATTATGTTGTGGGAAGCACGGAGAATCAGGATATGCAGTTTTATACAGCTCTGCAGATGCAGGACTGAACTGGACCTCTGAGGAAATTGATGTAGCCGGCGTACTTCCGGAAGGGTATTATATGGACGCTGCCGATACAGACGGAGCAGGGAATCTGGTATTGGAATATAGCGTTCTGGATTCGGACCGAAATATTACGGAGAGCAAGGTTGTAAAGGTTACAAAAGAAGGAACCGCTGACGAGCTTTTTGATTGTGGGGGGTAAGATAGTCGGTCGATTAAAATATTCATCGAAAAAAGACGGTGTTTATTTGTATATGGACAGTGATATTTATAAACTTGATATGGAGGGCGGTGAAAGCTATTCCATCAATATTCCGGACCTTATTGACTTTTGTGAAATAAATTCCAAAGTGATAGTGCTTACGGAGGATATGCTTTATATATACGACAGTGAAACAGGAAAAAAAACAGGAGGAGGATAACCAGCTGACAAAAAATGTTGTCAAATGAAATCAGTGAAACAGTCAGAGTGCTGTATAGTGATACTATGAACTGTAAAAATATATTACAGGCAGGACAAAATGACGGTAATATAATTTATCTTATGCTGGAAGCAGGTATCTATTCTTATTCCTTAGATGGAGCGTTGGCTTTATATATTGTAAATAATGTCGATAATAATTTTGCAAACAATCAGATTCTATCTTATGATTATATTGTTGATTACGGTACGGACGGAGAGGTAGAGAAATTTGTCACTGTATGTTCTGCGGATACCGGCAGACAGATAGCTGCTTATTCAACGGATGCGCTTGAAACCAATATAGATAGTACGGAAGATGGAAACTCATATGCAGACGAACCGGAAGCGGAGATTACGGTATATTCATTACAGAATGAGGATTATATGGAGGAATTAATAAGAACATTTGAAAACATTCATCCGAATATAACAGTCAATTATACCTATGGTTACAGCGAAGACAGCGGTATTACTGCGGAAGATGCGGTAAATGCGTTAAATACGGAGCTTCTTTTCCGGCGGAGGCGCGGATGTAATATTGATGGACGGACTGGATGTGGATAGATATGCGGAGAGCGGCACGTTAATGGAGCTTTCTGACATATATAATGAAATTCTTGCCGAGAATCCAGGCTGCCTGGAAACCGTCATGCAGACCTATAAGACAGAATCCGGCATTTATGCAATACCATCCAATGTGGCGTTGTCGGTTTTAATAGGACCAGAGGCTGATATCCAGAAGATGGATGATATAGCGGCTTTGACGAACTATATCAAGGAGAGCGAAAAACCGAATTACGGAAATGATTTGAATATCTATGACGTTGAATTGCTTTTCAATATTTTATATGCATCCTATGAGGTGGAACTTATCAATGCGGACGGAAGCTATAACGAAGAAGCGCTGGAGAAATTCCTTACAGAGTTCAAGGAACTTTGGGAGGCATTGATGAATCATACGTCAAGTGAGGAATTGTCGGCAGAACATTCTGAAAGCATGGCAAACTATATAGAGCCTTTATATGACAGAAAATATTCCGGACAACAGATAACGCTGGCGCAGATGATGGAAAATATAAATGGAATAGCAGCATTTTACAGCATGAAACATAATGAAGGTTCAGACAATGAAACGATGGCATATAAAGTTTTTGGAAATGGCGGAAAGAAAGTATATACGCCGATGAACATTTTTTTGCGATTAATGAAAACAGCCAGAAAAAGGAAGCGGCAGCAAGTTTTGTCAAAGAAATGTTTGGAGTAGAGTTACAGAAAATATATTATGGATATCAGGGAGAACCGGTGAATACTGAGGCATTTTATGCTTCGAATGAATATTACAAAGGTATCTATGATATCGAAAATATGGTCTTTAATTCTTATGGAAATGTAGAAAAAGAAGAATTGGAGATTTGTATGGGATGAAAAAGATATCGCAGAATATATAGAAACTCTGAAAACGCTCGATACTCCGTCCTATAATAATTTACAAATCAGAGAAACGGTTTGGGACGGGACTGGAAGCCTATGTGAATGATGAAAAAAACACTGGATGATTCCTTGGAAGAGATTCGTCAGGCACTGGAACTGTATCTCAGTGAATAAAAAGCGGATAGAAATTTCAACCAGAGAGTATCCAGAAGTTTGTATAAAACCTTCAAACGGATGTGAGATTAATGACACCGTTTGAAGGTTTTTTCTATTTTATTTCTTGTTCTTAATTTTGTTTAAAGCCTGTTCCATTTTCTTATTCTCCGCTTGTTCTTCCAGTCGGCTAATCAAAATGCTGATTGAAGTGCAAATGATGAAAGAAACAACAAATCCCATCCATGCTTTTTGCATCGTCAATCGGAAACCAATGAAAGAAAATCGAAAAAGTTACAATCGTAAGAACAATCGTACCAAAGAACAGAATATTTCGAATAAGCATCGACAGTTTTTTTTATCCATTTATCCGTAAGGAACGCAATTTGTGCAATGGAAATGATAAGTGCAAGAATGAATAATTTGGCAGAAGCGTTGAAGTTGAAAATCCTTGATTTCCCAATTCAAACAGCGAAGAATATCCACTTGCGCTATCGCCAATCAAAATTCCAAAAATAATAAATATCATCACAATCATGCCATATATAGCAAAAAACTGACTAATATAATTAAAAATTGTTCTATTATCTTCCATCATTTAATACCCAGCCTCTTTCTTAGTTCATCAGAATACATGCGCGACACAAGAATCTGCTCGCCATTTATCAAAGTAACGCGTATTTTCCGATTGATATCTGCTTTTAAGCTTTTTACTTTTTTCAGGTTAATGATGCTTTGCTTGCTTATTCGGGAAAAAATCCTGTTCTAACAGTTTTTGTTCCATTTCATAAAGCTTCAAATCGGATTCATATGTTGCGTCCTCTGTATAAACAAATGTATTACGTTCAACAGTTTCTATATATAATATTTTCTCTATATCAAGCAGATATGTTTCGCCATCTTTTTTTACCGCTAACTGCATATAAGTCATTTTCATCAGTGAAATCAATTTTTCAATATCCTGAGTCAGCTTTGGCGCTTTAATATCCACCTCTACATCAGGATATTTTTCATTGATATCGATTCCTATTTTCATTTATTCCAATCCTTTTCTTTTATATATCAAACCATACAATCCAATTAGTACAAGTACATTTACAATAACAACAATTGCTGTTTTTTTTTGTAATACCGGCAATCTGCATATTGTCTAAACAAATCTTTAGCTGTTGTGTATAAAAAGAGCCTTGCCACTTTCGCTATGTTATTATTAAACATGGAAAGCATAGGTAAAAAAGCAAGAAGCATCATCACCGGCATGACAACAGATGTTGCAGACATTTGATTTTTTGAATATATGCCAATACATGCACCTGCAACGATAGAAATTGCAAAGCCTATTCCCATAATACACATATAAAATGGGATAGCGTCCAGGTCAAGTCTATGGCTCATGGCTCCGGCGCTGCCATGCAAATCAACCAGACATATATTCCCACGCCCATCAGATATTGCCAGGGTTTCACATTTGCCATCATAAGAACGCGCAGTGTGTTCTTCTCTTTTTTCTTCGGAGATAATAGCAGCTACAGAAGTAAGGGGCGCCATTCCAATATACATGATGGAAAAGAGTTTTGTAAAGAATAACTCTGGCATTCCGTCAATGACAATGGCATATTCCATAATAAGCGTCATAATCGGAAACAGCAGAAACTGTATCAGGATTGTTTTGTTTTTAATCGTGTCTTTCAATTGCTTTTTTATAATTATAAGAACATTTCGCATTTATTCTGCCTCCCCAAGGTTTCTTCCTGTAAGTTCCAGGAATACCGTTTCCAATGTTGGCTCAGATGAATGAATCGCTGCAATTTCATTTGCCTTTAAAAGTTCATAAATTTTTTTCGGCAGATTCACTTTCATGCGGCAATTGGATATCTTCGCCATTCCATAGATGCAGTATGAGTTTCTTCCTATTATTATAGTTTTCGACAAATTTCTTTGGGATTGCCATATTCCACAATGACACCTTCATTTAACAGTGCCACTGTATCGCATAATGAAGCAGCTTCGTCCATGTTATGTGTGGTTAGAAAAAATGGTGCATCCCTCTCGTTTCTTTTCAAGAATAAGTTTATGTATTGTTCGCATGGACACCGGGTCTAATCCACTGGTCGGCTCATCAAGGAAAATAATCTCCGGCGCATGCATGAAAACCCGCGCCAGCCTAAGTCTTGCTTTCATGCCTTTTGATAAATTGGATGCAGGCTTATGGATTGCATCGCTAAGACCGACATAATCTAAAATTTCTTTTGCCTTTTTATGTGAAATGCCGTATATATCTGCATAGATTTTCAAATTATCAATAAACGAAAGTCTTTCATATACGCCAAATTTCTCCATCATAATACCGATTTTCTTTTTTGTCCGCACCTGTTAATTCTTCAACATTTTTATTTAAAATAGAAATAGAACCGCTGTCATATGGGAAGCTGGTCTGTCAAAATCTGAATCAGTGTCGTTTTTCCGGCGCCGGATGGACCAAGTAACCCGAATATCTGTCCGCCCGAAATTTCCAGACTGATTCCATTTATTACTGTTTTTTATTAAAACTTTTATAGACATTTTGGCACTGTATCATGTTTTCTCTCCTTTGAAAGATTTGGTAATTCAAAAGTAACAAAATGCAGCGAATGAATCAATGCGCAACGACACAAGTTGCCATTATGCTTACATAAGTTGCCAATAAGATAGAAGAAATCAGGATTGTACAGGCCAGTGGTTCTGATGGACTGGTGTTGTGCGCATATATGGCGGATATGTTATATTTTAAAATCCTTTCTTGGATGTTTTGCGATTAAAATATCCCGTTGCTTTGCTACAGCAACATGGGTATAGATTTCTGTAATATTAATGGAACTATGTCCGAGCATTTCCTGAATATACCGGATATCCACGTCTGCTTCCAGCAGGCTGGTAGCAAACGTATGCCGGAACATATGAGGCGTGATGTGCATTTCAATTTCTGCCAAAGAACAATATTTATTTATCATTCGGCGGATGGATTGGTCGGATAATGGTTTTCCGTTCTGGTTTGCAAAAAAAAATAATTGCATTCTTTTTATTTCATTGATGAATTCATCTCGATATTTCTTCAAAATGTTAATAACACTTTCATTCCCAATCTGGATGCGTCGTTCTTTATTTCCTTTCCCATAAATAAGAATAATTCCATCATACAGGTTGACGTCAGCCGGATGTAAGGAACAAAGTTCTGATATACGCATGCCGCTGGAAAATAACAGTTCTGCAACAGCGGCATCGCGCAGGGCATTTTTTTCGTTGATATTCCGTTTTTGCGTTTCCAATCTGTGCGTAGATTGTAGAAAGGAAAGTTTCCAGTGTGTGGAGAGGAATTGTTTTTGGCAGTTTCATTGGTTCGCGAAAATGTATTTGTATTCGTCCAAAAGGATTTTGAGTTATAATTTCCCCGATATTCAAGAAAATGAAAAAAATGCTTTCAGCGTGGCAATTTTTCTTTTGGCAGTTTTAGGCTGGTATTGAGCGTGCAGAGCAGCAATATAATTTTCAATTACGGAAGAATTGATGTCCGCGATTTCAAGTACGGATATTTGTTCAGAAAATTGCCTTAAATCAATGCGATAAGCCTTCAATGTTTTTTTGTCTAAGCGCTTCTGCGTTTTGCAATACTCCAGATAATGCTCCATGAAATTTTGTAAATTTGTCATTTTTGTAGTCTCCTTTGTTTGATTTGATAAAAGTATATCATGCGGCGCATATGACTGTTTTTGACAAATGAAAATGGGGTATATATTTTTGTCGAAAATAAAGAAAGATGATAAATCCGGAGCAAAGATACCGCCGAAAAAATCCAATTGTGAAAATGCGGAGTAGAGGGTATAATGTTATTGAAAATATATGTAATCAGGAAAACTGATTTGATGATTTCAGAAAGGGTGATTTTATGACTTTTTTACAGATGTGAGGATTAAGGTGCCGGAAGGAATGGCTATGTATTTGCGTCCGCAGGATAAGCGTACGGAAATGGAAAAGAAATGCACTGCTTCTCTATCCATATATTAATAATAGAACAATTTCACATGGAAAAGCTGCAGAAATTCTGGGGATTTCTAAGTATGACTTGATTGAATTATATAATCAAATGGGGTTGGCATACCTTTCCATGGATATTTCGGAAATTGAGGATGAAGTTGCTAACTGGGAGAAAATAAAGGGGGGAATTGGTTTGATAATAGTTTCTGATACGACACCGCTGATTTCCCTTATGAAGATTGGGCAGTTAGATTTAGTCAATCATTTATTTGGGGAAGTACAGATTCCCAATGCTGTTTATGAAGAACTTGTTTCAAACACAAGATTCCCGGATGAAAGCATTTGTTTATCTTGATTGAAATAGAGAAATAAACGATATAGTATAAAATTATAAGAAAAAAGTGGAGGATTAAAATGCTGTTTTTATGTTATCCAAAATGTACAACATGTCAGAAAGCGAAAAAATGGCTGAACGAACATAATATAGAATATACAGAACGCCATATCGCAGAGGAGAATCCGTCGTATGAGGAATTAAAAGACTGGTATAAACGGAGCGGACTTGCACTGAAGAAATTTTTTAATACCAGCGGATTGATTTATAAAGAAATGAAACTAAAAGACAAGCTGCCGGCAATGAGTGAAGATGAACAGCTACAACTTCTTGCTACAAATGGAATGCTTGTAAAGCGCCCAATTGTGATAAGCGAAAATAAAGTGCTTGTAGGATTTAAAGAAGCTGAGTGGGAAAAAACCTGATTTGAATTATATTGGAAAGCCCCGCGTCAGAAAAAGATTTGAAGACAAACGATAAAGGAATGTGGAAATAATTTGGAAACGATTTATATTGCGGTTTGTGATGATGATACGTTGATACATAATGAGGTTGAAAAATTATTGGCGGAATACAGGGAAGCCAGGCAACCTGTGAATTTGAGATTTTTCACTATTTTTCCGCGCAGATGCTGCTGGAAGCGTCGGACGAATATCATATTTTATTGTTGGATATCGACATGCCCGGAATGGATGGGATACAGGCAGCAGAACAATTGAAAAAAAGCGGAAAGCAATGTAATGTTATTATGCTGACCGCCAAAAAGAGAGCGGTTTAAAGAAGCATTTAAAATAGGAGCGACACGATTTGTCACAAAACCAATCGAAAAAAGAAGAATTATTTGAAGCATTCGATAGCGCCATTCAGTCTTTTGTCGGTTATGAATCCGTCACAGTAAAATATAACGGAAAAGATTGTACCTTCCGGCAGCGTGACATTTGTATGGTGGAAGCAAAGGGCGATTATGTAAAAATATATTTAAAAAGATAAGGTGTTTGAAAGCAATCAGTCGTTAAAGGATTTTACGGAGAAACTTGATGACAGAATTTTTCTATCTGTCCATAGAAGTTATCTGGTGAATATGTTGTTATGTTTGTGATATTAAGAATGGATATTTAGAGTTGAGCGGAGGGAAAAAAAGTACCTGTAGCAAGACGAAAAAGTAAAAGATGTATTGCAAAAAATAATAGATTTTGATGTGAACTACAGATAAGGGGGAAGACTTTGTTATTATCCAGTATATTGTTTCTTCTAATTAATGTTGAATATGTTTCTTTTTTATTATGTTTTCTGGGGCAAACGTCCAAATGGAACATATGACAGGAAAAATGTTTATTTCTTCATGTATCAGTGTGTTACTTCTGGTTATTTCCATGAATATAAGCGATTTGGATATTCTATATGTTCCTGCACTTTTAAGCGCCATTGTTATCACCTTTGCAATGTATCGTTTATCAGTAACAGAAACCGTAAGGTTGTTTTTTATAAGTTTTCCCCTGCTGTCAATTATAGAAAGTGTTTTCGATTTTATATTGCTATATGGCGTTCAGTTGGAAGAAAAATATGTGAATATTGTATATACAGTGATAATTATATGTATTATATGGATTTATTTTCTGTTGCTTGGAAGAAAAATAGACAAAGATGCATTTCTTCTGCCGGCAAAAATGAATTTTGTTGTAGCCTGTGCGTTGTTTGCAATAGAGGCGATGATTTCATATTTTACCTTTATGATAATAGAGGTTATACTTGCTGAAAAGAAAATGATAGGATTAGGACTTGTTATAACAGGCGGGGGAGTTATTGTTATACTGATTTTGTTGATGATTTACTATTTTAATGAGCAGAATAAGTATCAATTGGAAAATGCGGTTTTGGAAAAGTTCAATGAACAGCAAAAGGACTATTTTGAGCAGTTATTGAAAAAGGAACAGGGAACCAGACAGTTCCGCCATGATATCATTGCGGAACTTATGCAGATAAAAAAAATTTTTGTGCGAAGGAAGAATATGAGGAATTAGAGGCATATCTGGAAGAAATGTTGCGGGATATTTCTGCTATCAGCAAATATGATTATGATGTTGGGAAATGAGATTGTTAATATAATTTTAAATTATTATCTATTGCCAATAAAGGATAAATGCAAAATCGAGGTCAAGGGATACATTTCTGATTCGTTGGATATTTCAGGGAGAGATTTATGTATTCTTGTGTCAAATCTGATAAAGAATGCGGTGGAAGCGGTTGCGCAGGTGACGGATTCTGAAAGATACATATTTTTTTGAAATTAAATGCGGAAAGTTATATCTGCAGATGAATATGAAAAAAATACATGTTCGGAAGAAAATGGAAGCATAAAAAGACGGAAAAATGCTGACAACGAAAAAAGATAAAGAAAATCATGGATTTGGACTGAAAAATATTGAAAATATAGTACGGAAATATGAAGGAGAAGCGACATATCGGAAAGAAAACGGATACTTTGTGTCGGAAATTCGGATAAAAAATAACCGTTCGTCGATTAATTGAACCGTTCGCAGAAAAATACTTGAAATAACCGATTGGCAGGAGTAGTCTATCAGACGAAAGGCAGACGGAAACGTGGGTATGCCTTTTAGGGGGGATAGACATGATTATGTATAATTTATGGAAAATTATATGGAGATATTTCCGTTGAAGTTAGGAGGGATTATGAAATGGCAATGAAATATTAATATGATAGTAGTTATTTTACAGAGTTCAGTTGAATTTAATATTGAAAAGGTATAATATAAAAAAGACAAAGGGAGAGATAAAAATGCAGAAAACAGAAATGAAGATATTCAAAAAGAAAGTTTTAAAAATAGTTTTGATTTTAGCTTTGGTGGTTCTGATAGTTCCAAGTAATGTTTATGCAGCAAGTTACAATAATATAAAAAGACAGTTTAGCGGATATGGGGTTTCTATGACTACGACATCAGGTGTAAGGATAGGAAGTCCTATAGTTGTTACTAAAGTAACAAACAAAACGAATCATACAATAACAAGCAAAGATTCCTTTTCAGTTAAAAAAGGTATTACATTTTCATCTGGATGTTCCAGTGCAATTTCCAGTTCCATTTCTTCCAGTTCAGGTGCTGTGAATGGAAAACTGGGGGCAAAAATGAATGCATCCTACAATTTTTCCGGTCATCTGGTGACAACGTATAAAAAAAATTCCATTAATGTTAAGGTTCCTAAGAAATCAACTTACACATTGACTGCAACAATAATGGGAGATAAAGTTTCAATTTATTGGAAAAAATTTAATGCATGGATAACGACATCGAAAGGGAACGGTACAGTTTATGTTCCAAGATATGTTGTATGGACAACGCAGAATTAATATAAAAAATAGTATTAATAAAAACCAAGAGGTGGAGGGAACAAATGAATATCAAATCAACATTCCAAAAAAAAAATTCTAAATTTTTTTTTATCGTAATCATACTTGCAGGAAATCTATTTAATCTTTCCGGTTGTTCGAATAAAACGACTGATGCAGAAAAGGATATAACAGGTACTCAATTTATAAAATATGCATATGGTGTAAATACCGGGGGAAACAGATATAGATTTTCTGTTTTATACGACAAAAAAAGTGATTTATCCATATGGAACATGGACAAAATAACGGACGCTTATCTTAAAATTGACACGCATCAAATTCCGGTGGAAGTTACAGATATTACAATTTCTGAGTCACCATATTCTGATTATTTTTATTCTGGAAATTTGGCGATTTGTGGAGAACTGGACGCCTGTTCAGGTGAAGCAAGTCTAATCATTTATACAGAGGACAGTATGGACTCGTATGAATATTCTCTTGGAGAGATGGTAATTTCAGAGGAAACGATGAATGACGCTGTGATTGAAAATCTGATAACAAGCGGATTAGTGGCAACGGATAAAGAAGATAATGATAAAGTAAAAAATTATGGAATTATTATTCATTTGAATACAAAGGAAGATATCACAATAAAGAATGTATCATTTGGATTCCCTGATATAAATACGAATTTGGATAAGGCAGTTGTATATTCGCCGGACGAGTATCAAAAAATAAAATCAGCAGTTTAATTGAAAATGGAGAATTGAATCAGGAAATAAAGGATTGTTATACAAAAAGAGTATTCAGATGATATGAACCGTACATACTCTCTTTCTTTAAAAGCAGGAGAATCCTATATCTATGTTCCGATTGTCCAGACAGATGCATCCGCGCTGGAAGTTGCGACAGGGGCTATCCATATATCTTATGAAGATGGAAATGGGGATGAAAAATATTATGTTAGTCCAAGCAGCCCTTATTTTTCAGAATTTTCAAAAACGAAGGCAGAACTCTATAAAATGTTTTCTGTTGAACCATAAAAAGGAATGCTTAAAGCAGTGACTGTATTGCTTTTGAGCATTCTTTTTTAAAAATTTATTATTATATGGAGATTTTTCAATGAGGTTTTTAAAAAAATGTATTATCAATTATAGTAACTGCAGCAATTTGTGGATTGTGTATAGCGGGTATTGTTTTTCTGAATCGTAATTCTTCAAATAAAGATAGTGTAAATCGATTTGTCTAAGTCAGAAAGCGACTCTTACAGTACATATTCCAAATATATATCTGACTATACGACCCTGAAACAAACAATAAAAACAGAGGGAATGATAGTGCAGAATATAGAAAATCCAATAGAAGAAATATCTTACTATGGTTCCATTGATGATATGAATGTGAAACAGGGAGAAAGTTTTCATAAAGATGATGCTATTTATACAACGTCAAGAGGCGCTTATTCTGCAAAGTATTCGGGTAAAGTTGATAAAGTGTCCGAGGATGGTAATTATGTAAAACTAACGTTAGTAAACTATGAGAAACGATATATTTCTGCAAAAATTAAATTTGAAAATATAAAATATTTGGATATGGGTGGAAAAATTACCTTTTTATATGATGACAAATCGAAAGAAGGTACAGTTTCCTATATTGCAACGACAGTAAACGATGGGTATGTGGATGTAGAATTGACATTTGAAGATGCAGACATGGAGATGCTTCCGTATGCTCCGGTCACAATTGTATTAGTAAAAAGCACAGGTTGATAATTGTATTGCAGTTCCGGATTACGCCATTATTAAAAACAGTAATAATAAGTATCTCAGAATTGAAGGAACGGATGGGGGAACCTATGCTGGTTGAAGTGACAACTGGTCTTGAGGGAGATGGCGGATATGTTGAAATTACATCCGGTATCAGCATTGATGATGTGATTTTAATTGACGCGGCTCAAAATGCAAAAAGACAATTCGAATACAGAGGAATCGACAGAGGAGGCGGCAGAAAAGTCTACGGAGGAGCCGGCTGAGGAGTATACAGAGGAGTCTATGGAAGAATAATGGAAGATTATTTAATAGAACTTAAAAATATAGAAAAAAAAGATTTGGTGAGAAACAAATCCTGAATAAAATTTCACTCTCAATCAAAAATGGGGATTTTATTTCAATTATGGGACCTTCCGGCTGTGGAAAAAGTACGCTATTAAATACAATTGGTCTTTTTAGATTCCGTTTGAAGGGGAATATTGGGTGAATTCAAAAAAGATAAAGCGGAAAGATTACTACAGGGTGAGAAATAAATATATTGGTTTTGTTTTTCAGTTATATTATCTGTTGCCGAAGATGTCTGTAAAAAGACAATATTTTATTACCGCTTATGTATTCTAACAGACATGCAGTGAAAAAAGCAGTGAAAAATCTTGATATAATAGCGGAAGGTTTAGGTATTGAAAATCTGCTTGCTCAGAATTGCGATGTGTTATCCGGTGGAGAAAAAAGCAGCGTGTTGCAATAGCAAGAGCAATGATACTTGACCCCTATATTCTGATTGCAGATGAGCCAACAGGGGCGTTGGATGAACAAAAAATACGCGTGATGTTATGGACAGTTTCAAGAAATATGTGGAAAAGGGACATAGCGTTATTATGGTGACACATAATCGTGATGTTGCGGAGTATGCAACAATTCAATATCAATTAAATAATGGTGAGCTTTATGAAATATAGCAGAATATTTTTATTTATCAGAGGATGTATTTTACAGATAAAAAGCGAACAGGAGCAGAATGGTTTTAACAGTTGGCGGGGTGTTTTTAGCAGCACTTCTCTTTTTTTGATAGCATCTGTTTTTGTACATTCCTATACGGAAAGTTTATATACAGAAGCAGAAATGTTTCCGGAGAATTCTATTATGATAACCGGAAACTTATCAGAAGATATATATACCGATGTTCAGCTTAATTATGGCTCTGTAAATTACAATATTTATTATTCGCCAATTACAACAAATGGAGAAACCTATAAATGGAACAACAAAAATTTTCATTGATTCCAACAGTGATTGGAACAGGAAGTGGATTTACCGGTACTGCGGTTCCTACGCTTATGGTGGAAAATAATGCGTATGAAACAAAAATTGTTGCCGGCAGAGCCATTTCTGCTGAAGATATTGCAAATAAGCAAAAGGTTGTGGTGATTAGTCAGTTAACAGCGGACATATTATTTGGAGGGGATGGGGCAGTAGGCAAGATGATTGAAATTCCTTTCGGAGAAGAATATATGGCAAAGGAACAATTCTTAGTCATAGGCATCTATCAAAACTCCATTGATGAAGAAACTGTTTATAAAAATATTGATGCTACATTAAAGAAAGATATAGTAGATTTTAATGTTATAGTAAATTACTATATTCCATATACGGTTCTGGAAGATTATAAACAATATTTTTCAGCGCCACTACAGACGATAATGATTGATGTTGATGGAAATAATCATTTAAAAAGTGCCATAGAGAACAGATATAAGGATGTTGAAAATCTCGAAGTTTATTATAGAGAGAAAAAAAAATAAAAGATATAGATGAGATTAATGAAGACCTTCTAATGGCTGCACATTTGGTAATGATAGTCATGATGTTGATTGCCGGATTAAATCTTTTTAACAGTATGATGTTTTCTATCAGAGAAAGAATTAGCGAAATAGGAATCCGTAAGGCGATAGGCGCAGATGACAGACAGGGATATCTGGAATCAATTTGTTTTTGAAGGCATTATTGTTTCAATCATAGGCGTGATTCTCGCAATCATAATAACGGTAATAGGAGTCGTGATTGTTCAAATCGCATTGGATTATTTTACAGTGCTTGATATAAACATAGTTCTGAATGTGGGAATGCTTGCGGAAGCATTTTGCTTTTGTATCCTTTTGGGCGCTGTTTCCAGTATAATCCCGGCGTTTATAGCTTCAAAAACAAATATTATTGACGCTATCCGGTTTGATTAAATATGGAGTAACTGATAAGTAAAAAACTTAAACACGTTACTTGACAATAAAATAATCTTCTGGTATCATTTAATGGCTTGCTCGGAGGGCATATTATTCATTTGGAAATAATACGCTGGATAAGGCACAGACTGAAATGTCTGGTCCTTATCCAGCTTTTTTTGTTGCGAGGAAGCAAAAACTACATTTAGAGGAGGCAATTAAGTTATATGGATTTTCTTACAAGTAAAAATCAAGCCAATGTATTTTAAGTATTTGGCTGCGGCATTTGGCAGTGCGCTGATTTCGTCGATATATGGCGTGGTAGACATGGCTATGGTCGGACAATATCAGGGACCGGAAGGTACAGCCGCGTTAGCGGTAGTGAGTCCTGTCTGGAATATTATTTACAGCTTGGGATTGCTTATGGGAATTGGAGGGTCCGTACTTTTCAGCACGTTGCGGGGAAAATCTGAACAAAGTCAGAAAAAGTCAAATGAGTATTTTACCGCTGCGCTGATTGGTGTTGTGATTTTAGCAGTTCTTACATGGCTGGCGGTTATCTTTTTTTGATAGTGAATTGCTGCGTTTGTTTGGGGCAGAGGAAACCTTGCTGCCTTTAGCAAGACGATATATATTTCCGGTTAAATTTGTAGTACCGAGTTTCCTGTTTACCCAGTTTATAGCGGCATTTCTGCGTAATGACGGAAATCCTGGACTTGCCACAAAGGCGGTTTTGTTTGGTGGAATATTTCAATGTATTTGGAGATTATTTCTTTGTTTTTGTTTTAAAAATGGGAATTATGGGAGCAGGACTTGCGACTGCTATGGGTTCTGTATTTTCATTACTCATAATGCTGACACATTTTCGAAGCAAAAAAAATACCCCCTGAAGTTTGTGAAGCCTGAAAAGTTGTTTTGCGCGTTGAAATCCATTTGCGTAACCGGATTTTCCACGTTCTTTATTGATGTGGCGATGGGAATTCTTACGATGTTGTTCAACAGGCAGATTTTAAAAATATTTGGGTACGGATGCGCTGTCCGTTTACGGTATTATTATCAATATCAGCACGTTTGTTCAGTGCTGTGCATATAGTATTGGACAGGCTTCCCAGCCGATGATTTCCGCCAATTTTGGCGCTGGCAAAGGGGACCGCATTGTGGAAATTTTAAAATATGCGTTGGGAACAGCAGCAGTATTCGGGGCAGTTTGGACTGCACTTGCTGTTTTCCTTCCTAACTTTTTCGTCCGTATTTTCATGACGCCAACAGAGGAAATACTGGCGATTGCGCCTGATATTATTCGCAGTTATGGTATTTCCTTCCTGCTGCTTCCGTTTAATATATTTTCGACATATTACTTTCAGGCGCTGATGAAACCAAAAAGCTTCGTTTGTTGTTTCGGTTTCCAGAGGTGCGGTAATCAGTGGAATTTTTATCTACGTTTTCCCGGCTGTGTTGGGAGCAAATGCAATCTGGTTTGCTATGCCGGTAACGGAATTGTTGGTTGCAATTTATGTAACAACGAGGATGATACGATACACGAAAGCAATATCTGTGCAAGGAAAATCGTGAAAAAAAGAAGCACCTTATGTCTGAAATGACACACGCAACATTATCAGTCTGGTAAAAATACTTGCAGAAAACAAATTGTACGAATGAAAAACTGCAATAGTTGCAAAAAAATCCTTTCTTTATTCTGGATATAGGTTGATTTTTTGCTTCAAATAGTGGTAAACTAAAGAATGAAAAAACTGCAATAGTTGCAAAAAAATCTTTCGTAAGGGAGTGCTTTATATGGAGATTAAGCGTGATTTTTATTTGAACAAATTGATAAACAGGAAAAATAACGGTCTGATAAAGATTATAACCGGAATACGCAGATGCGGTAAATCCTATCTGTTAAACACGATTTTCTATAATTATCTTATTGAAAGTGGCGTAGATGAAAACCATATTATCCGTTTTGCGTTTGATTCCGCAGATGACCTTTTTCTGATAGGAGAAAGTCTGATTGAAATAGAAAAGGAAAAAAAGGCGGGTTAATCCCGAAAAGTTTATGGCGTATATTCGCTCTAAAATGACAGATAACAATATGTACTATCTCCTGTTGGACGAGGTGCAGATGCTTGATTGTTTTGAAGCAGTGCTGAATGGATATCTGCGAAAAGATAATATGGATGTATTCGTAACCGGAAGTAACGCCAAATTTTTATCCAAGGATATTATTACGGAGTTTGCAGGGCGCGGTGATGAGATTCATATGTATCCTCTGAGCTTTTCGGAATTTATGTCGGTTTATCAGGGAGATAAATATGAGGGACTGTCGGAGTATATGCTGTATGGCGGAATTCCGTTAGTGGTTCTGCGTAATGATGTAAATGATAAGACAGCAACTCTTGAAAACCTGTTCAGCGAAATATATATCAGAGATATATATAACCGGAACAAAATCAGAAATCGGGGAGAACTGGAAGACCTCTTAAATATCCTTTCCTCCTCTATCGGCTCACTTACCAATCCCGAAAAGCTGAAAAATACTTTTCGGACGGTTAAAAAATCTAAAATCACTGCAAATACTGTTAAAAAAGTATATTGATTATTTTGAGGATTCGTTCCTGATTGAGTCGGCACAGAGATATGACATTAAAGGCAAGGCATATATTGAAACGCCCAGGAAGTATTACTTTTCGGATTTAGGACTTCGCAATGCGCGCATTCAATTTCGTCAGTTTGAGCAGACGCACGCAATGGAAAATGTAATTTACAACGAGCTTCGTATGCGCGGATACAGCGTTGATGTTGGCGTTGTAACAATAGCGCAAAGCAAGGACGGAAAGGCAACGCGAAAACAGCTTGAAGTGGATTTTGTATGCAACTTAGGTTCTGCAAGATATTATATTCAATCTGCCTATTCTATCCCTGATGAAGAAAAGCTGCTTCAGGAAACAAGACCGTTTTCGCAAAATAGATGATTCTTTCAAAAAAATCATCGTAACAAAAAGATATAGTTCCAAAGCATTATGATGAACATGGTATTTTAACCCTGAATATTTATGATTTCCTGCTCGAACCTGAAAGCATCAGGGACTAAAACAGTGCGAAGGAGTACATTATCGGAAATATGTTCTTTCTTTCCCGACCAACTTATTAATTTGCAGGACAGGTATTCTCAAGGATATTTAGTATCAAGATAAATCGTACTTGCCTTCCTTTTTATGCAGTCATATAATTAAAGCAGTTCAAAAAAATATGACTTGATTTAAGGAGGAATTTCAAATGACAAATATTGAAAAAATAAACAATTTTTTGGATGAAGCAAAAGTATTTTACTTTCTGACAACGGATGGGGAACAGCCGAAAGGACGTCCGTTCGGGTTCCATTTGCTCGATGATGGCAAACTTTATTTTGGGTGCGGAACATTTAAGAATGTTTTTTCACAGCTTACAAAAAAAAAATCCGAAAGTTGAGGTTTTGGCTGTCAGTGGACAGGATTTTCTACGCTATGACGGAACGGTAAAAATCGTGAAAGATGATGCCTTGCTTGAAAAAGTACGCAAAGCCATGCCTGACATTATGGCACTGTACGATAAAAACGGTTGGGAAATGGGCATGTTCTATCTTGAAAACGGACATGCGGAAATTCGCGGAATGCTGGATTTAAAAAGAAGAATTTGATGTATAAGAGATAGTGATGATAGAGCCATTATTTGAATATATGAACGGAAAGAGGGTATCGCTTTAACGAATAGAAATTCGTGAAGTGATACCCTCTTTTAACTGTTTTGGATTTAACCGTATTCTTTAATTTTAGTAACTATAATGTCATTTCTGGTTGCCTGCTGTATAGTAGCATTTTGCCTAATCGACAACAGCCCTGAAAAGTTATTTTCAGAAAAACTAGTGAGTCCTTCTCAAAATACGAATAAATTTAAAAAAAAATATTCGCGAAACCTATTGACAAATTAGTTAGACAAGGCTAACATATATACGAATAAAAATAAAAAAAAAATATTCGCAATTAATCAAGGAGGATGAGAGCAGGATGTTTATTGAAGGAAAAGGACTTGTAAAAAATATGGAAAAGGCGAAGCTGCAGTATTTGCGCTGAATCATGCAGATTTCAGTATGGAAAAGGGCGAGGTCGTAGTGATTCTGGGACCAAGTGGAAGCGGAAAAAAAGCACGCTTCTCAATATACTTGGAGGACTTGATAAGGCGACGGAAGGAATGCTTCTGGTAAATGGCAGAGATATTGAAAAGATGGCGGCAAAAAGAGCTGGAAGCATACAGGCGCAGTACACTGGGATTTGTGTTCCAGTCCTATAATCTGACGCCGGACCTGACAGCCAGAGAAAATATAGAAATGACAGCCGAGCTGGTGAAAGAGCCGCTTGATGTGGATACGTTAATAGGCGAACTGGGACTTTCCAAATATGAAAAACATTTCCCAAAGGAACTTTCCGGCGGACAGCAGCAGCGTGTGGCAATTGCCAGAGCGATGGTGAAAAAAACCGGAAATACTGCTTTGCGATGAACTGACCGGCGCGCTGGATTCGAAAGCGTCAAGGGATGTGCTGACAAAGATTCAGCGTATGAATGAAACATACCAAACGACAGTTGTTATCATTACCCATAATGAAAATATAGCGCATATGGCGGACAGAGTCATTCGTATCAAAGACGGTAAAGTAGTGTCAAATGTGGAAAATACAAATAAACAGAGAGCAGAGGAGATGGAGTTGCTAAAATGACGATAAATAAAAAGAGCTGTCCGCAGCATAAAAAACAATATTGCCTTCTATATTATTTGCATCATTCTGACGCTGCTCACATCCATGCTTATCGTGGCAGCAGTTTCAACCGGACATACGCTGACAAAGGTCGTGGCGGATTTTGTAGACGAATACAAAGCGGAAGATGCAGAATTTGTAACATATAACCCGATATCGGATGCAGATATCGAAAAAAACTGGAGCAGGATTACGACATCATTCTTGCGTATGGCAGATATAAAGATATTACAACAAAGGAAGAAGGATACGGTGATTCCGTAATTCGGATATTTCCTATGCCGGAAAAGCTGAATTTGTGCGAGGTACGGGACGGAAAACAACCGGAGAGCGGGGAAGCGATGATTACGCAGAACTTTGCGGATTGCCATAATATAAAAAGTAGGCGACGTAGTAAAGCTTGGAACGTTGTCCTACCGGATATCGGCATTTGCCACAAAGGCTGACTATATATACATGCTGCAGGAATTGTCCGGGTATCGGGACAATGAGAAATTTGCGCTGATGATAGTTGGAGAAGCGGATTATGAAAAGATAGAAGCGGAGGAAATCGGATACTACTCGATTCGCTATACCAAGGACAATGCCAGGGAAGTGCGGGAAAAAGCTGAATAACGATTATGTGATTGCCAGCTACCTGGCGGCTGCGACAAATACCAGAATTTCCATGCCTGTAAATGAAGGCGAGGCAGTTACAAATATGGCAATGATGTTTGCGCCTGTCTTGTTTATCATAGTAATCGCGCTTATTGTGATGGTGCTTGGCAGGCGGATAAAGAACGAGCAGTATCTGCTTGGAACATTCCTTGCCCTTGGATTTTCCAAAAAGCAGATTGTAAAACACTATATGCGGTTTGGACTGCTGCCGGGCATTGTTGGAAGTGTCCTCGGCGTCCTTTGCGCAATTCCGTTTACAAAATTTTTGTCGTATTTCTTTATAGAATTTGATTACGAAAAGCTTACTTATACAAACCGTTATAATGCGGGCGGCAATCGTAATCGCGCTGGTGATTCCAAGCGTGCTGTACTGTCTTGCTATTGCATGGCAGGCGGCAAGGCTGCTTAAAAAAATCTCCGGTAGAGCTTATCAGAAATACCGGAAAAGACAGCAGAACCAGCGGCGTGATGAAAAACAGTCATGCAAAAACTGCTGCAAAACTTAAGGTCAGGAGCGTTATCGGGCATCCGGGAAGAAGTATTGTTACCGTCATAGGCGTGTGCATAGCAGCATTTTGCATCATGGTCGGACTTATCATGAAAGACAGCCTGGATGATTTGATGGACAATGGACTTACCAGTTCCATCAAATACGAGTATTTGTACCGCCTGAACTATTTGGGAGAGGGCGAGCCGGAGCAGGGCGAAGCGCTTTTCCAGAATTCCTATGAGGTGGAAGGCAGTACGGTGCAGTTGTCGGCGCAGGGAATTGACGTGAATTCAGATTATTTTCCCGGACAAGACAGAGGATGGAAAGAGTCTTGATATGGACAAATATTATCTGACCAGCGCAGCGGCTGAAACATACGGAGTGAAGGCAGGAGATGAATTTTCATTTTGCAACATCGCAGATTTAAAAGAACATAAAGTGGCTATTAGCGGTGTTGTGACGGATAATACACACTGCTATTTGTACTCGTCCAGAGATAATATAACGGAGTTAGCAGGTGTTGGTAAGGGGACATATAATTGCATTGTCAGCGATAAGAAACTGGAACTTCCAAAAAGACGAGATAGCAAGTGAAACAACGATGACAGTTGCCACAGATACCATGAATGACTTAATGGGACCTATGGATGCGATTATAATTATCTTTGAGATATTTGGTATCGTTCTTGGCGTATTCATCCTTTACCTTATCATCAATATGATAGCCGCAGAAAATCGGACAGGGATATCCGTTATGAAAGTGCTGGGACTGTCAAAACGCGAAATAGCAGCAAAAGGGTGTTAAATGTGAACCATGTGCTTGTTTGTATCGGTTTTGTATTGAGCATCCCGATAGCGTATTGTTTTGTAAAGATTGGATATGCAGACACAATAGAAAATTATGGAATGCTGCTTGCCCCTGTTATCACAGTCAAAAGTCTTATCATTGGTTTTTCTTCTCACATGAAGCTGACCTATGAAATTTCTCTCTTTTTGCAGAAAAGAAAAATTTCAGGGATTGACATGGTTGAGGCTTTGAAGGAAAATAATAGAAACGAATAGAAAACAAAAATAAGACGAGGATGTATACATGGCAAGACGGGTATTTACAGAGAAGGAAAGAGAAGAATACAGAGAAAAAATGCTGGCAGCAGGCTTTTCTCTGTTGAAAGAATATGGCATGACGCATATGTCTGTCGCGAAAATCACCGGTGCGGCAGGTATTGGAGTCAGCACATTTTACAATTTTTTTCCTTCGAAGGAAGCCTATGTATATGAAGTTATAAAATATCGGAGAAAAATGATTCCCGAACTTATGGCAAAGGCGCTTGGCGGCAAGAAAAGGCGGGACCAAAAGAGGCGCGGACGTATCTGAAGTTCATGATAGATGAGGACATCAGTATATTTCCAAGCCTTTACTCCGAAGGATGAGGAGAAGCTGGCAAAGATGCTTCCGGAGCAGGCAGCGCCAAATCTACAGAATGAGATACAGGTAGCGACGCAGTTTATGCAGTGGATGGAAGGCGTTCGGGAGGATGTCGATATTCCGTTGGTTGCCAATCTGATTAAAATATATGTTCTGGGTGCAGAAGGCAGGGACATCCTTCACGAGTCAGCATATGAGCGTACAATGGAGAAAATGCGGGACGCGATTATCTATGAACTCTTTGGCAGGTTGGAGTAAATGAAACTGCGACAAATTGAATAAATCGTATTGCGCTGGAAATTTCTGCAGATTAGAATGAATCGTATTATGCTGGAATTTCGGCAGACTAGAGCAAATCGCTTTATGCAATTGGCAGGTATTGACAATGAATTTTAGTTAGTCTATACTAACAGATGATAAGATTTATGAAGGTAGGTGTCCGTATGGAAAAAATGGTGCTTGAGATTGAAGGTATGTCGTGCGGCATGTGCGAAAGCCATATCAATGATACGATACGCAGACAGTTTGCTGTTAAAAAGTGTCTTCTTCCCATTCAAAGGGAATGACTGAAATTATAACAGAAAACCCGATAGATGAAGAAAAACTGAAACATGCAATTCACGAAACCGGATATGAGGTTTTGTCTATAAAAAACGGAACCCTATGTAAAAAGGGGTTATTCAAAAAATAGCAGAATTGCAAGAAACAGCAGATTGCAAAGAAGCAGTAAACAAAAAGAAAGCGACACGAAATAGTAACAGTGTGGTAAACAGACAACCCGAAACAGTTTAAATAACTGCTCCGGGTTGTTGCTATTTTGTTCTGCTGCCGGAATTCTTCTTCCGGCAATAGGATTAGCAGTATCTTAGAATCGTAGTTTACAGTTGAATCGTACCTGCTGTTTCCTGCTATTCTCTCTATTTTTCAGAACTTCTGCAGGCTTCCATTTTTTCAGCTGCCGCACAAGGACGGTACGAATAACAAGATAGACAAGAATTGTACCAAAATATACAGCAGCGTATAGAAGCGGCGGCCAACGAAAGTCCGTTCCGCAGGCAACATTGGCAACAAAGGATGGATAGACAGCATCCATCAGACATTTGGCAAGCGGCAGTAAAACAAGCGTTCCGAGCGCGACAAGCAGAGAACTTCCGTCCAGATACAGGCTGCGGATTTCGCGGCTGCGGTATCCGAAAACCTTCATCAAGGAAATGCTCAGCGCAGAACGGTCAATCATGACCTTTGTCATCTGATACAGAACAATCAGGAAAATCAAAATAGAAGCGCCGACCATTGTGGTAATCAGTGACATCTGTGTATTTAAGAAAATGGAAGCGCTTTTTTCGACGTCCGATTTGGTCGAAACTGCATACACAGACGGTCAGTATCAATGTCCAGTGCAGAATCGGAATAGACTGCGTTGTAGTAATTATCGTCCTTTTCAAATAGCTTCCGCATGCTTTCAATATCCATAAAGGCGCAAAGTCCCGGTGAATACGTTACGATTTCCTTTACGGTAAAGGTGTAACTGGATTCTTCCAGTTTCTCTTGCAGAACAAGTGTATCGCTCTTCTTTTTAACCCGTATTTTTGCGCAACTGAGGAGGAAATGCTGATTTCATTTTTCTTCTTGCTGGTAATCGAAGGGAAAAATGGGTTGTCATCGGTAAGACCGATAATGCTGACTTCCATTTCATAACCGAGGACTTCCTTTGTCAGACCTTCGATATAAGCCTCATACCCGCCTGACGGTACGGTACTTTCCGGATATTTCATCTGATACATGTATGCATATTTTGTGTCCGCTACGGTATTGATTTCCACGTTATGGCAGAGAACATAGCAGTTCAGTCCCAAAATCAAAACCAGAAGGGAGAGGAAAATGCCTGCCAGCATAGCAAAGCAGCTCCGTTTTTCCCGCAGCAGTTGGCGCAGTTTAAATGCCCGCGGAAAACTCATATGTGCCAGACGAAGTTTGGAGTGCTTTTTGTGGTTGTTTCTTTTCGCAGCAGGGACAGCGCGGTGCGGGAAAGTCGTTTCCGAATTGTAAGAAAACTTATGACAAAAGCAGCAAGCGGCGGCAGTAAAATTCCATAGAGAATCAAAAATAAAGAGTGCGAAGATTCAATGGATGGAATGGAAAAATAAGCGACAGTATCACTTGCCATCTGCTCCAGCATAAAATGGGAATTGCCGATGCATGTACCGAAAATGCCGCCCAGCAGGCATAAGACAACAGGGAGCAGGGTGTAATGGAGCATGAGCTGCTTCCGCTTCATACCAAGCGCATAGAGCGCGCCGATAATCGTGCTTTCCTGGTCGATGGAGTGAACGGTAAATACGGAAATAACATAGGAAATCAAAATCATTTATAAGGGCGCCTGCCATCATTCCAACATTGACGTTTATCTGTACATCATCACTGGAAGCTTTAATGCGCGGGTTGTCGTCCGCCGGGATGAAGGTAAGAAGACTGGTAAGTTCGGACAGGTAGTCTTTAAGTTGTGTTTCCGAACCATTGGCTTTGATGCGGTAGCTGTAACGATATTCTTCTGTTTGCAGTGATTTTCCACCATCAAGGAGTGCCTGATATGCGCCTTCCGTTACGAAAGCAGTGCCGAATACATTTCCGTCTGCGGACATATCCGATGGATGCTGCAGACACAAATCGTAGTCGGATGTAGTTCCAATTCCGCTGATAGTGAATGCCTGACCGCCTACAGTGATTTCATCTCCAACGGAAAAATCGTGTGCGATCGCATAAAGACGTTCCAATACGATTTCATTTTCTGTTTCTGCCTGACGACCACTTTCCAGTTCAATTCGGTTGAGGGTTTCTCTGTTTTTCATGATACGCAGCGTGGAATCATTGGCTGCCTGAAAGTCAAGAGAATAGCATTCTTCCAGAGTAAAACCTGATTGTTCGATTTCTTTTTTTCTGTTCTTCCGTCAGAGGGACAAACAGAGAAAACTGTCCATCCTCCAGACCATTTGCATCTGCCTTTTCGTTTACCGTCTTGATAATACTTTCGGCAGAACCAATCACGCCGACAACGATTCCCATAGCAATGATAATCAGCGCAAATAATGCCAGATACCGGAAGATATTTGCTTTTTAACTGCCGCAGTGTGCGGCGGAATAATAATGTTTGCATGATGCGCCTCCTTTACCAGACCAGCTTGGATGCAGGAATGGGATTGCTGTTTTCGTAGTTTTCCTGAATTTGTCCGTCGCGAAACCGGATAACCTGATGGACCATTGTGCTGATGGCGCTGTTGTGGGTGACAATCAGCATTGTGGTTCCATATTTCTGATTAATTTCTTCCAGAAGCATCAAAATTTCTTTTGCTGTTTTTGAGTCAAGCGCTCCGGTCGGTTCGTCGCAAAGCAGCAGGTCGGGATTTTTAATCAGCGCTCTTGCAATGGCACAGCGCTGCTGCTGTCCCCCGGAGAGCTGGGATGGGAATTTGTGCTGGTGTGCGGTAAGACCAAGCGTATCTAAAAAGTTCGTCAATAGACAACGGTGTTTTGGATAAATACTGGCATACCTGAATATTTTCCCGGACAGTCAAATCAGGAATCAGGTTGTAGAACTGAAAGACAAATCCCAACGTGTCCCGTCGATAGTCGGACAGCGCTTCCGGCGAAAGTCCGGTGATGGTTCGTCCGTTAATGGAAACAGTACCGCTGTCTGCGGTATCCAGACCGCCAATCACGTTTAAGAGCGTGGATTTGCCGGAACCGGAAGGACCTAAGATAACGCACATATTTCCCTTTTTTCACAGACAGGGAAATGTCGTTTAAAACCTGCATGCGGCTGTCACCGGAGCCATAGCTTTTTTGAGATGTTCTGTTTGAATGTACATAGTGTACCTCCTTCTATAATAAAATTTATTTATGAACTGACTGTTTTTCTATTTCGATAATTGTGAAATGCAACCTGTAAAACATAAATTGCATATACGGGTTGCGCCAATGTACGGATACCAACGCAGGACGTTCGCACTTGATTCAATCGCAGCGGTACATAAGGCGCCAAAATACGCCGCCTAAGTACCGGCGATTTCATATCACCTGCTTTTGGCATCATACATTTGGCACAACCTGTAAAACATAAACTGCATATACGAGTTGCATCAATGTACGGATACCAACGCAGGACGTTCGCACTTGATTCAATCGCAGCGGTACATAAGGCGCCAAAATACGCCACCTAAGTACCGGCGATTTCATACCACCTGCTTTTGGCATCATACATTTGGCACAACCTGTAAAACATAAACTGCATATACGAGTTGCATCAATGTACGGATACCAACGCAGGGCGTTCGCACTTGATTCAATCGCAGCGGTACATAAGGCGCCAAAATACGCCGCCTAAGTACCGGCGATTTCATATCACCTGCTTTTGGCATCATACATTTGGCGCAACCTGTAAAACATAAACTGCATATACGGGTTGCGTCAATGTACGGATACCAACGCAGGACGTTTGCACTTGATTCAATCGCAGCGGTACATAAGGCGCCAAAATACGCCGCCTAAGTACCGGCGATTTCATATCACCTGCTTTTGGCATCATACATTTGGCACAACCTGTTAAGTAAATCAAACGTTTCACAATTATCTCAAAAATAAATAACAATGTTATATTTTGTTATATAAAAAAAAGAGCCTTTCGGCTCTTAGTTTTTTCAAATATATTTTTTTTGAAGGTTCTGTTTTTTCTGTTTCAGTTGTTTCTGCCTGGCATAGTGCGATAAATCCTGCCCGCATGAAACCAATCATTTTTTTAGCTGGACTTCCGCCTGTGCCGGTTCCAAATCATGTGAGATAATATAGAGGACGGAGTCCATCTGCACATGTGAAAACCAGTGAATCGTACCGGCATCCCAGACACGCGATTCCTTTTTTCGGGGTGCTGCCAAACATTTGCGGTAACAGAAGCTGGGTTTGCCTGTCCATATACTGTGTCAGCTTATCGAAAAAGGAACAGACAGCAGGGTGTTCCCGGTTTTGCAGAATAATCTGGCATAAGGTTTTGTTGGCATAATAGACATTCAAAATCTGCATTGTAGACTGAATATCTTCATCTTCTTCACTAAGATTGTTTTCCGAAGTTGTCGCAAGTTCCGTTTCATCATGACTGTTCAAAAGACTTAAAATGCGGCTGGTTACAGGCGAAATGACATGTTCAAACAAATCGTTTTTATCCTTAAAGTAGGCATATAAGGCGCCTGTTGTAACATCGGCTTTCGCACAGATATGGCGGAGAGAAGCATTTGCAAATTCATGGGCAGAAAATTCTTCTGTTGCTGCCGCAAGGATATTTTTTTTTGTTTCTTCCGGTATGCTGCCGATTTCGACGTGTCATGATACGTCCCTCCTACAAGGATATTTTTATTGGACAAATCGTTTGCCTGTCTGGTATGGGTATGCATTTCAGTTGTCCTATTAATATATAACACTGTTATTTTAATGTAAGATATAAGTATTGTCAAGTACGAAATAGAATGTTTTCGGGTATAGGTACAAACTGTTTTCAGGCACTGCTTTCAGGACGGACGCTGGAGAGAAGATTTTTTCCTTGCAGGCGGTGACAGATAAAGCTATAATAAATTATAAAATTTTGACAGGGTGATGCTTTTTATTTGCCGCAGACAAATAAGGCGGAAAAATGGTGGATAGATGAATACACGAAGAAGCAAGATGATTTTTGGGGAGACGCTGTTTTGAAAGAAATAAATTTGACGGAAGGTTCCATTTTTCAAAAATTAATTCGGTTTTCACTTCCGATGATAGCGGGGAATCTGCTGCAGCAAATATATAATCTTGTTGATACGCTGATTGTAGGAAAGTATCTCGGAGCCAATGCATTGGCGGCAGTTGGTTCTTCTTATACACTGATGGTTTTCATTACGTCAATTGTGATTGGACTTTGCATGGGGAGCGGCGCTTTTTTCTCTGCGGATTATGGTGCGGAAGATGAAACAAGGCTGAAAGAAGATATTTGGCTGTCGTTTTGGTTTATATTTGCTGTAACCATAGTGATTTATCTGGTGATATATCCGGGAATGCAGGGGATTCAAAATATGCTGCAGACGCCGAAGAAGCTGATGCATTTGACGAAAGACTACATTTCGGTTGTGTTTATTGGAATCCTATTTGTATTTTTTTTTCTATAACTTTTTTCGTACCTGCTTCGGGCAATCGGAAATTCTGTGATGCCTTTGATTTTTTCTGGCAGTATCATCCGGACTGAATATCATTTTGGATATCTGGTTTGTCGTCGGTCTGGCATTTGGCGTAAGCGGTGCGGCATGGGCGACGGTAATTGCGCAGGCAGTATCCGGCATAGGAATCATGGTTTATTCTATTGCGAAGGTTCCATGGCTCCGGTGGGACAGGAGAGAAAGGTCAACACCGCCGAACGGTTTGGCGGGCGGCAGAGTCGGCAGGCTGAATTGGCGCAGACTAAAAGAAATTATTGTAAATGATGTGGCGACCGGAATCCAGCAGTCAGTAATGAATTTTGGAATTTTGATGATACAGGGTCTGGTCAACAGCTTTGGCGAAAGCGTAATGGCGTCGTTTGCCGCTGCAGTAAAGATTGATTCATTTGCTTATATGCCGGCGCAGGAATTTGGAAATGCATATTCGTTGTTTGTTTCACAAAATTATGGGGCAAAGAAACAGGAACGCATTCGGACGGGAACCCGGATTTCATTTGTTGCTTCCATTCTTTTTTTGCGCAGTCCTATCTGTTGTTATCTGTATTTTTGCCGAGGATTTCATGCGGCTATTTATAGATGCAGGAGAAACGCAGATTATTGCCGGGGGCGTAAGATATTTAAGAATCGAAGGGCGCAATGTATGTGGGAATTGGAATTCTGTTCCTGTGGTATGGTTATTTCCGAGGTGTCAATCAGCCGCATATTTCATTAATACTTACAATCATTTCATTGGGAACGCGTGTCGCTGTAGCGTATGCGTTTGCACCAAATCCGGCATTTGGCGTTGATGCCATCTGGTGCGCAATACCGATTGGATGGTTTCTGGCAGATGCTGCAGGATACCTGTTTTACCGGAAAAAGACCTGTATCGTGGATAAATGAAAAGTAACAAATGGGAAAGCGATAAATGATAAAGTAATAAAAGGTAATTGTGAAACGATGCATTTTTTATATTAGTTGTGCAAGTGCAAACGACCTGCGTTGGCATACTTGCATTTGCACAACCAATACAAAGATTTCCGCGTTTCGCAATTACCTAAAAAAGCAACAGATGGGAAAGGTGGATATTTTGAGAAAAAGGCTTGCTGCAAAAAAGATAAAATATAGTATACTTGCAATTCTGATTCTTCTTCTGCATCATTTTGTGTTACTGGGGAAATAATCATATAGTAGTTTCCGTATATACATATGAAAATGAAAAAATCGGAGAAGATTTGGACGGATACCGGATTCTGCAGATATCGGATTTGCATAATAAGCGGTTTGGAAACCGTCAGGAAGAACTGTTTTCGAGAGTCAGAGATTGCAATCCGGATTTGATTGTTATTACGGGCGACCTCGTAGATGGAAACAGGACGAACTTAGAGAAAGCAATGGAGTTTGTGGAAGAAGCGGTAAAGATAGCGCCTGTATATTATGTAACCGGAAATCATGAGAAATGGCTGGAAGCGGATGAATATGCAGAACTGCGTGATTTGATTTCACATGCCGGCGCAAGTTGGCTTGATGATGAAGCGGTAGAGATTACGGTGGGAAATGATTCGTTTACATTATTTGGACTCGATGATGAAAGCCTTACAAATGATACATTAAAAAATCTGACAAAGGACGCAGAAAAAAAAATCTTTGGGTATTGTTGGCACATGAACCGCAAAATCTGAAGTCCTACAGCGATGCGGAAATGGATGTTGTATTTTCCGGTCATGCGCATGGCGGGCAGATTCGTCTTCCGTTTATCGGCGGACTGATAGCGCCGGACCAGGGATTTTTTCCGGAATATACGCAGGGGTATATCAATCAGGACAAACGACAATGGTGGTAAGCCGCGGACTTGAAACAGCATAATCCCTGTCAGGATTGGAAATTGTCCGGAGATAGTATGTGTGGAACTTCATCAAAAATAGTAGAAAGCGGAAGAAACAGATACTGTGAATCATAAAATGGCATATGAGAATACAGATAATAAGCAGAAAAACAAAATCCATGTGCGAGACTGGAAAATATCGGAGGGAACAAAGACTATGAGCGATATGGGAAAAAAGCAGAAAGGAATAAAAATACTGGAAGCGGCTGTCGGTGCATTTGGCATTTTTATGGCATTTGGCTGGTCGTTTTTGATATGCTCGTTTGCTGTAAGAAGAAAAAAAGCGACAGAAAAAAAAAAGAAACTGGTTTCAGTTGTCGCATATAAAGAAAAACCATCCAAGAGACAAATTTGAAAAAGAATACGAAGCAGGAAAAGCATGGTGCAATGAACAGCATATGCAGAATTGCTATATAAAAAAGCAGGGATGGACTGCGCCTGCATGCGTTTTATCTTCCGGCAAAAGATGCAAAGCGGTTTGTTTTGTTAAGCCATGGATACAAAGGCAGCGGATTTGGAGATTTTGCATATACCGCCAGATTTCTTCATGAAAATGGATGCAATCTGCTCTTTATCGACCAGAGATGCTGTGGATTGAGCGAAGGAGAATATATTACGTTTGGTGCGAAGGAACAGCAGGATGTGCAGCAGTGGAGTTTTTATATTTCCGAACGAAACAGCGGGAAGCTGCCCATTTATCTTTATGGAGAATCAATGGGAGCTGCGGCTGTCCTTATGGCGTCCGGGCATAAGCTTCCGGACGAAAGTAAAAAGGCTTAATTGCAGACTGCGGATTTCAGTCGATGAAACGACAGCTTCAGGATATTGCAGCAAACTGGTTCCATTTGAACTGGGTGGAATTGCTGCTGTTTCGTGTCGATTTATTCTGCAGATTACTGGGCGGCTTTTCTATGGGAGATGCCGATACGACAAAAGCGATGAAGAAGAATAAAAGACCGGTTTTGTTTTTCCATGGGGAAGAAGATACTTATGTGGCTCCGGAAAATTCGGTTTACAATTACGCGCAGTGCTGTGCCCCAAAAAGAACTTGTCATCATACCGGGGGCAAAACATCTTTGCAGTCCATACGTTGCGCCGGAATTATACCGGCAAAAAATTCTCGATTTCTTCCAAAAATATGATAAAATGAGCCTTGCGACGATGTGCGCTTGCGGACATCGACATAAGGCGAAAAACAACATGGAGCCGACAGGAAACATGATAAACAGAAATGTAATAATTAGAAATATAAACCTCTGAGGTGTATATTTTTTTTTTTCTAAATACAGGCAACTACGAAATGTACTTTTATTTTTATAGTGAGTTGTGCAGATGCATGTATGCCAGACGCAGGTGATATGAAATCGCCGGTACTTAGACACTGTATTTTGGTGTCTTATGTACCGCTGCGATTGAATCAAGTGCGAATGTCCTGCGTTGGTATATATGCATTGGTGCAACCGATATAAGGAATAGCATATTTCGTAGTTGCCTGTTTTTTATGATATAGGAATGTTTTCACTGCAGCAAAAATGTGCTTTTTTAGAGTTGTTTGAAAACCATGAGGATGTGTGAAGCACATTTTTTGTTATGTTTCGGTCAATTTTATGTAAAGTGTTTGTTAAGTCTGTGGAGGGGTAGAAATCAAAAAATGAAATATGATAAGTTCACAAAAAGAACAGAGGAAGCAGAGAAAACAGAGAAAACAGAGGAAACAGGAGGTTATCGATGAAGAAACAGTATCCTTTAACAGCAGCACAAAGACTGCATGATGACTGGATTAAAAAATATAAAACACAGCAGGTATCGGGCGTCAGCGTTGTGGCGTCGTTAAAAGCAGAACTGGATTTCGGCTTATTGAAGAAATGCATTCAGTTAGAATTTGAACGATATGGCTGCATGCGAATCCGTTTTACAAAACCGGATAAAAACGGAGAGGTACAGCAGTACCTTATAGAAAAAGAAAACCAGAGATATTCCAATCAAAGATTTGTCAGGCATGCGCATGGAAGATGCAGATAATCTGATGCAGCAGTGGGCATATCAGACATTTGATGGGGATGATATTCCGCTTTGCGATGTGGTCATGGTAAAACTTCCGGATGGATATAATGGTTTTTTTATTCATATGGACCACAGGTTAATTGATTCCTGCGGACTTGTTGTGATGATAAATGATTTGATGCAGCTTTATACGCATTACAAATTTCAATCGCCATATCCGCAGAAGCTTGCAGATTATGAAGAAGTGCTGGTAAAAGATTTGAACCGGGCAAACAACGAAAAACGATTTGCAAAAAGATAAAAAATTTTGGGACGACCAGTTGGATGCGTGGGGTGAGCCGCTTTATTCCGATATAAAAAGGACCTTCGGTACTGGAAGAAGCAAGAGAAAAAAGTATGGCAACAAAAAGTTAAGAGCCGCGGACATCGAATTGAACCAACTGTTTGTCGCAGTTAAAGATTATCAACTGGAGCCGGAGCCAACAAAAAAATCTGATGGATTTTTTGTATGAATCACCAGCTTTCCATGACAAATCTGTTATTGCTCGGAATCCGGACATATTTGTCAAAAAGTGAATCATGGACAGGAAGATATTACGATAGAGAATTTCATTTCCAGACGTTCCACGCATGACGAGTGGACATCCGGTGGAAGCAGAACGATTATGTTTCCATGCAGAACGATAATCCCTGCGGAAACGGATTTCCTGTCAGCCGCATATGAAATTCAGAACATGCAAAAACAGAATTTATATGCACAGCAACTATGACCCGGCATTGATTAAAGAAGAAATGCGGAAACGCTATCATACGCCGGAAAATACAGTCTATGAAAGCTGCTACCTGACGTATCAGCCAATGCCGGTGAAACTGGACAACCCACATCTGGTTCAGATTCCGCAGCATGCAAAATGGTTTGCAAATGGCGCAGCGACAAAGAAAATGTATTTGACCGTATCCCATACCGATAATGGGGAATGAATTTCTCATACCATTATCAGACCGCACATTTGAAAGAACATGATATGGAATTGCTGTATTACTATATGATGCGGATTCTGTTTAAAGGAATTGCGGAACCGGATATGAGTATCGGCGAAATTATGGAACAGGTTTAAAAATGAAACGAGATTAGGAGGAAAAATCATGACACAGGAAATGCAGTTTAAAACAATGATTGCACAGTATTGTAATGTAAAACCGGAGGAAATGACAAATGATATGAAATTCAGAGAAGATTTGGGTTTTAGTTCCCTTGATTTCATGTCGTTCCTTGGAGAAATAGAAGATACATTTGATGTTGAATTGAGGAAGAAGATGCGCTGCATGTCTTTACGATTGCAGAAGCGCTTGATTTACTGGAGAAGCTGCAGCAGGAAGCGGTGTAGAAATCCCCGGAAAGCAGCAGAAAGAAGCTGCGAAAAACAGCAGAAAGAAACAGGAAATCTTAGATTGGACCAGGAGGTACAGATGGATAGATTGATTCGGGATATATTAGAAGAAAGTGAAAAAAAAAGTTTTCGGAAATGCAGGCAGTAAAATGGTTGAAAAAGAAGGAAATCTGTGAAAGAAGCTATCGGGAACTGATGGAACATGTTATCGCTGTCAGAAAAGGATTGCAGGCGGAAGGGTTTCAGGGAAAACACATTGCGCTGATTGGCAGCAGTTCTGTAGAATGGATAGAAAGCTATCTTGGAATTATTACAGGTCAGAATGTCGCAGTTCCGCTTGACGCAGGACTTCCGGGAGAAGATTTGGCAGACCTGTTGAATCGCTCGGATGCAGAAGCGCTTTTTTGAGTCCGAAGAACCGGAACTTGTTGGATTTTATTTTAGAAAAATGTCCGAAGCTGAAAAAAATATGGCTGTTGCAGGAAGAAGAACCGGAACTTTCAAAGGAAAAAACAGCGTCGGTATCCGAATTAAGAGCCGCTTCCCAAAATAGTAGTGAGGATTCTGATTTGCCAAATCCGGAGGACGTCGCAACGATTATTTTCACTTCCGGCACGACTGGAAAAAGCAAGGGCGTTATGCTGACGCAGAAGAATCTGGCGGAAAATGTGATTTCAGTAAATTATACAGCAAAACCCGGAACGGTAGTGTTAAGCGTATTGCCGATACATCATGCATTCTGTCTTGTCATGGACTGGCTCAAAGGCTTTTCATTTGGCGCAACGGTATGTATCAATGACTCGCTTTTGCATATGGTAAAAAAATATGGGCGTGTTCCAACCGGATATTATGCTTATGGTTCCGTTGATGGTGGAAACCATTTACAAGCGGCTTTCCGCTACGAGTCCGTTGATTCCAAAGAAATTAGTTGCGGCAAAAGCATTTGGCGGAAATCTGAAAACAATATTTACAGGGGGCGCGCATCTGGACCCATTTTATATTGAGAAATTTGCCGAATATGGCGTAAATATCTATGAAGGATATGGAATGTCGGAATGTTCGCCTGTTATCAGTTGTAATATGCCGGGCAATTTCAAAACCGGTTCCATTGGACGACCGCTTTCCAATGCAGAGATATCTTTTGAAGATGGAGAAATTCTCGTAAAAGGTAGCAGTGTTATGAAAGGCTATTATCAAATGCCGGAAGAAACAGCGGAAACATTAAGGGACGGTTGGCTTCATACCGGAGATAAAGGGTATCTGGATGAAGATGGGTTCTTATTTATTAATGGAAGAATTAAAAATCTGATTATTCTTTCCAATGGAGAAAATATTTCACCAGAGGAGATTGAAAATAAGCTGGGGCTTGGAAAACTGGTAGGCGAGGTCGTTGTAACAGGTGAAAATAACGGACTGACAGCAAGAATTTATCCCGACCAGGATGTCGTTTCGTCCAAACGGATGAATGATGAAAAAAAGTCAGAACCGAGCTGCAGGCATTTTTAGACAGCTATAATAAAACGCAGCCGACCTATCGCCAGATTACAGGATTGGTTGTAAGAAAAAATCCGTTTATAAAAAGCGCAACAAAGAAAATCAAGCGGCAGGAAGCGCTGATTGATGAAGCACTTTAAGACAGATAAGGGAGCATACCTGTGATAAATGCCTGTGTTAAAATGTCGGCAATGACTTCTGCGGAAATTTCAAAATTTTCCCTTGCCCATTTATGGAGAACGCCCAGCGTACTTCCAATCGTGCAGGCAACCATATAGGAGGCTTCTTCTTTCGTGTGCTGTGAAGGCGTTGTTTTCTGCGTAACGTCTGCGACGTAGCGGTGGAACATGGTCAATGTTTTTTCAAAAAAAATTCATCGCCCCTCGGACTGCGGAGAATATTTGCCAGAAATGGATTGGTTTTGGTGTAATTGCAGATTGTCAGAAAGAAAGATTTACACATATCCCAATCATTTTTCGGATGAAAGGTTTCCATCAGCGTGAAAATATCCTGAATCGTTTTATCCTCAACAGCAGTTATAAGAGCGGGTATATTTTCGTAGTGGTTGTAGAACGTACTGCGGACAATACCGGCTCTTTTAATGACGTCGGATACAGTTATTTTTTTTTCTAATTCTTTTTTCTTTCAATATCAATAAAAATGCATCGCAGATGGCTTCATCCGCGAAATGGTATCGTTCATCTGATATTTCATGCAGCATAGCGTTCTCCTCCCTTAGTTGGTTTGGTGCAGGTAATTGCGAAACCAGAAAATCTCTTTATAGGATTGTGCAAATGCAGAATACCAGCGCAGGACGTTTGCACAACCAATAAAAAGTATTGACGTGTTTCGCAATTACCTGAAAGCCTTCAGTTTCTTGGTGTTCGTTGCAGCTCTTGAGCTTCGCATGAACGTCACCTCGAAACCTGCGGTTTCTCGGTGTTCGTTGCACTCACATAGCACCTTGAACACTCACTCGCTTGCAAGCAGTGACTGTTCTGCGTTACTGCGTTCATGCTTGCGTTCATTATATCACGTTTTTGAAGGTTTGACGACGATATTTTGTTTTTAATGAGATTTTGTTATTTGGAGTTCGCAGGCGTATTCTGTATATGTGGCGGCATGACATCAGGTACGTTTTTTCGGACGGACGTAGGGCAGAGTATTCTATCTTGAAAAAAGCAGGTGTTTTTTTGGTAGGATGCAGATGCTTATAGATGCTTATTTGTTAGTATATGATTGTTGTAATGGATTGGGAAAGATGCTGCTGCCAAAAGCAGGGGATATGAGGTCGCCGGTACTTAGGCACCGTTCTTTGGTGCCTTATGTACCGCTGCGAGCGAATCCAGTGCAAACGTCCTGCGCTTGGTAGCAGCAATTGCCAATCCTATACACCCGCGAAAAAGATTTACAGGAAAAGAGGAACGCCATTGAAAGGGAAAAGAAAGAACATCCAATCAGCATAAGAGGAGAACGAATACATACAGCCGCGTGGCGCGGAAAAGACGGACAAGGAAAAACTGGAAATACAGATTGGCGATATTGGCGGTTGTCGCTTCCGGCTGTGTCTGTTTAACGAAAACGCCGGTTTTTCCGTGGCTTCAGGACGCGATAGGGCAATTCTCATTTTTGCAGAGCCAGTCCCCGGATACTGCTTCTGCGATAGATTTAGATTCCATACCGGAGTACAGCGAATCACCATATATAGAAATCAATGGGAACAAACCGAATTTTTCGGCGGAAGAAATAACGACAGACGTATTTGAACAATATAGTGAACTTGACAGTCTGGGAAGGTGCGGCGTAGCATATGCAAATATCTGCAAAGAACTCATGCCGACAGAAGAACGTGGGAAAATCGGACAAATAAAAGCCGAGTGGCTGGCAGACGGTAAAATATCCCGGTATTGTAGAGGGAAACTATCTGTACAACCGATGCCATCTGATTGCGTTTTGTCTGGCAGGGGAGAACGCAAATGAAAAGAACCTGATTACCGGAACGCGCTATATGAATGCAGAAGGAATGCTGCCATTTGAAGAAACGGTTGCAAACTATGTGGATGAAACGAATCATCATGTATTATACCGGGTGACTCCGATTTTTGAAGGCGATAATCTTGTTGCAAGCGGTGTCGAAATGGAAGCCTATTCGGTGGAAGATAATGGGGAAGGTATTTGTTTCCATGTATTTGTGTATAATGTTCAGCCGGGCATTGAGATTGATTACGCGACTGGTGATAATAAAAAGCCAGGTAAACAGGAAAAAGCTTCGTCCCATCCGGGGGGGCAGGTACAGATAAATCTCTATAAGAAAATGGTTATAGATAAATTTCCTTTAAAAGTATAGGTATTTTCCATAAAAAGGATATTGATTTCAATGCCGTCGTATGGTGCTATTGTATATTTGTTCAAAATAATAGACATGAAATCAAGCAAAGGTGCTTACATATGTGAGTTTCTTTGCTTTTTTTTTATTTCGGAACAACATTATTTTGTACATAAAATGAAAAACAAAAACATTGAAAAATAAAATGGAGGACACGGTTATGAAATTAAAGGACACAGGATTAACAGTACAGGACATTAAAGACAAGGTAAACAAATATATGATTGAAACGTATGAGCGTTTTGATTTTCTGGCAGAAACTGCCGAGGGTATGTATCTCTATGATGAGAACGGAACGCCATACCTTGACTTTTTTATGCAGGAATTGCAGTAAACAATGCAGGAAGCAGAAATCCAAAGGTTGTTGCGGCTGTGAAAGACCAGGTAGACGATATTATGCATACCTTTAACTATCCATACACCATTCCACAGGCATTGCTTGCTGAAAAAGTCTGCGAAACACTTGGAATGGATAAAATCTTTTATCAGAACTCCGGTACAGAAGCAAATGAAGCGATGATTAAGATGGCGCGTAAATATGGTATTGAAAAAATATGGACCAAATAAATATCATATTGTAACTGCAAAGCAGAGTTTCCATGGAAGAACCTTCGGTGCCATGTCTGCAACCGGTCAGCCGGGCAACGGATGCCAGGTTGGATTCGGACCGATGACCTACGGTTTCTCTTATGCGCCATACAATGACCTTGAGGCATTTAAGGCTGCCTGCAATGAAAATACAATTGCAATTATGATTGAGCCGGTACAGGGTGAAGGCGGTGTAAATCCTGCAACACCGGAATTTATGAAAGGACTTCGTGAATATTGTGATGAAAATGGAATGCTGCTTCTGTTAGATGAGGTTCAGACCGGCTGGTGCAGAACCGGTGCGGTAATGTCTTACATGAACTACGGTATCAAACCGGATATCGTATCCATGGCAAAAGGTCTTGGCGGCGGAATGCCGATTGGTGCCATCTGTGCAACAGCTAGAAGTAGCAAAAGCCTTTACCCCGGGATCTCACGGAACCACATTCGGCGGCCATCCAGTCAGCTGCGCAGCAGCGCTTGCTGAGGTAGAAGAACTGTTAGACAAAGACCTTGCAGGGAATGCGAAAAAAGATGGGCGATTATTTTGCAGAAAAGCTGGAGAAGCTTCCGCATGTAAAGGAAGTCAGACATCAGGGACTGCTTGTCGGCGTTGAGTTTGATGATTCCATTTCCGGCGTTGAAGTAAAGCATGGCTGTCTGGACAGAAAACTTTTGATTACTGCAATCGGCGCACATATTATCCGTATGGTTCCACCGCTTATCGTATCTGAAGAAGAGTGTGATAAGGCATATGCAATCATTGAAGAAGCAGTCAATCCACTGGCGTAAGCAGAATGTATAAAATAGAAATACAGCAAGGAACGACAAGGGCGTCACGGTTTTATTCGTGCGCCCTTTTTTTTCTGATTGTTATCGAAAAAGAAATAAGTAAGAAAGGAAGGTTGCATATGGCACATCTTGTAATAACGATAGGATGCGAATATGGCGCAAAAGGAAACCAATTGGGAAAAAGGTCGCAGAAGACCTTGGAATTAAATTTTATGACAGAGAGACGGTCGATGAAATCATCAAGGAAGTTGGAATTCCGACCGATATTATGGAGAAAGTGGAGGAGGGCGTTACGATTGCCGGAAAAGGCGCGGCAGGAGACGTCAGAGGAGATTTCTCCAGATATGCAGATTTGACAGAGCGTGCGATTCATGTGCAGAAAACAATTATTCGAAAATTAGCGGAGCGGGAATCCTGCGTGATTATCGGTCGTTCCGCAGACTATATATTAAAAAAGAACATAAGCCGATACTTCGGATTTTCATTTATTCGCCGGATGAGGTTCGCATAAAAAATGTGATGGAAAGCCACAATCTGTCAGAAGCAGATGCAAGGCTTTTCATTCTGGAAAAAAGATAAACGGTATCATAAGCGGCATCTGGCGCTTTACAGGCAGCAACAGAGGTGACAGACATAATCGGGATATCCTGATTGACAGCAGTCTGCTCGGCGTAGATGAAACAGCGAAACTGATAGAAGAACTGGCGGCAAAAAATATCGAAGGAACAGGAGGTAAAGTAGTATGGCAAAGAAAAAAAATCAGAGTTTAACAAGGTTTTTAGCGCCTGGGACGTTCTCGTTATTGCATTTGGCGCCATGATTGGATGGGGCTGGGTTGTATCGTCCGGCGGATGGATTGAAAAGGGCGGCGTTGTCGGAGCTGCGCTTGGTTTTGTACTCGGTGGAATTATGATATTTTTTGTAGGCTTAACCTATGCGGAGCTGACAGCAGCAATGCCGCAGTGTGGTGGTGAGCATGTATTCAGCTACAGAGCGATGGGTTCGACAGGCTCGTTTATCTGTACATGGGCGATTATCCTTGGTTATGTCGGAGTTACATGTTTTTTGAAGCATGTGCATTTCCTACAATTATTACATATTTATGGCCGGGATTTCTGAAGGGATATCTTTATACGGTAGCCGGATTTGATATTTATGCAACGTGGCTGATTACAGCAATTGTTGTAGCGTTTATTATTATGATGATTAATATAATGGGAGCAAAGACAGCAGCCATTTTACAGACGATTCTGACCTGTATTATCGGCGGCGCGGGAATTTTGCTGATTGTCGCATCTGTTATTAATGGTACGGTAGATAATATGGACGGACAGATGTTTGCCGGTTCAACAGCCGGTGTAAATATCAAAGCCATCATTGGCGTTGCGGTACTTTCGCCATTTTATTTTATTGGTTTTGACGTTATTCCACAGGCAGCAGAAGAAATTAATGTTCCTCCAAAGAAAATAGGAAAAATGTTGATTTTATCCGTTGTACTTGCAGTTGTATTTTATGCACTTGTTATTATCGCAGTTGGTCTTGTTATGAATCCGGAAGATATTGCGGCATCGCAGGCGGCAACCGGACTGGTTACAGCAGATGCAATGGCGGGCGGCATTTAATACATCCGTTATGGCAAAGGTAATTATTGTCGGCGGTATGTGCGGAATTATTACATCGTGGAACTCCTTTATGATTGGCGGTTCCAGAGCAATGTATTCTATGGCTGAGTCATATATGATACCACCGGTATTTGCAAAACTTCATCCAAAGCATAAAACACCGATTAATGCGTTGATTCTGATGGGGTTTTTGACAATGCTTGCTCCATTTGCCGGACGTCAGATGTTAGTCTGGATTTGCGATGCAGGTAATTTTGGATGCTGTCTTGCCTACTGTATGGTATCTCTTTCCTTCCTGATCCTGCGGAAGAAAGAACCGGATATGCCGCGACCGTACCGTGTTCCGGCATACAAATTTGTTGGAACGATGGCAGTTCTGATGTCCGGATTTATGGTTTTGGTTTATATTATTCCGGGTTCCGGCGGAAATCTTGTTCTTCCGGAATGGATTATGATACTGGCATGGAGTTTGCTGGGCGTCGTATTCTTTGATGCTGTCTGCAAGAGCAAATATAAAGAAAACTTCGGAAATCTGGTCGAGTTGATTTCGGATGCAGACGCAGCATCGCTGATGCCGGAAGCAAATGATGAAGAACTTGATAAAGTAATTGATGCAGCAATTGATACAGTGCTTGCAAGACTTGCAGGTTAGGAGGAAACATAAAATGAAGGAATTTAATTTTTCTGTACCACAGGATATTATTGTAGGAAAAGGCACGCTGGCAAAGCTTCCGGATGCCGCAAAAAAAAAATGGGTGGCAAACATGCATTTATTATTTCAGGTCCGCATCTGGAGAAAATGGGACTGGTAAAAAAGGCGGCTGACTATCTTGCGGAAGCCGGATGCAGCGTGGATACATTTACAGATATTGAAGCAAATCCTTCGGTAACAACCGTAGATAAGGCAACTGCAAAGTTTTTGGAATCCGGCGCAGATTTTATTGTTGCATTTGGCGGAGGCTCTCCAATGGATGTAGCAAAAGCAGTCGGTCGTCGTAGCAAAGTATGGCGGAAGCATTACGGAATATGAAGGTGCGCATAAGGTTCCGGGAAAGATTGTACCGCTGATTGCAATTCCTACCACTGCAGGAACCGGTTCGGAGGTAACAGCATTTTCCGTTATTACCGACCACAGCCGGGATTACAAACTGACGGTATTCAGTTATGAGCTTTTCCCCGCAGACAGCAATTCTGGATGCAGAATTAATTACGACAGCGCCTGCCAGTGTAGCTGCGGCATGCGGCATCGATGCATTTATTCATGCAGAAGAAGCGTATGTTTCAACAGCGGCATCTCCGTTTTCCGATGCGATGGCAGAAAAGGCAATGGAACTGATTGGTAAGAATATCAGACGATTTGTGGCAAACAGAACGGATATCGAAGCGGCAGAGGCAATGATGGCAGGTTCTCTTTTCGCCGGAATTGCGTTCTCCTTTGCAAGACTTGGAAATGTTCATGCAATGAGCCATCCGGTAAGCGCATATTTTGATGTGCCGCATGGTGTGGCAAACGCGGTACTGCTTCCAGTCGTTGTAGAATATAACGCGCTGGCAGACCATGGAAGATATCAGAAGATTTATAATTATATCAGCGAGATTCCGGCATATACGGATGAATTTGAATCGAAATGCTGGTAGATGCAATCAAACAGTTGTGTATGGATATCGGAATACCGGAAACACTGACAATTGCAGTCAATCAGGCAAGTAAAACAGGCGAAATTAGCCGGGAAGCAATTGAAAGCAAGATTGAAGCAATGGCTGTTGATGCAATGAAAAGCGGAAATATTGCAGTCAATCCACGTTCGTCAAGACAATGCGATATTGAAATGCTGTACCGTAAGGCGTTATGAACGAACACCGAAAAAACGGAGTTTTTGAGGTGTGCGTTCATGTGAAAAAAAAAAGTTTTAAATAATATCAGAAAAAAAATCCTCCTGTTGCAGGTTTGCAGCAGGAGGATTTTTTTTGCATATGCAGGGTATTTGCCGCTAAAAAGGTGTAAAAACAGTAGAAATATAACAGATATATAAATATACTGGTGATAAAGAGGGGATTCGTGGTATAATAAGAAAACAATCTGTCATGGGAGATTGTAGGCAGCAATATACGAAAGAAAAAAGGGAGGAGACAAAAAAATGAATTCTTTAGACAAAGCAAGAAAGTATGAGAAAGAAAAATCGTATTCCAAGAGAGGAACGACCGTTGTTTCATGTGACGCCGCCGGTCGGCTGGATGAATGACCCGAACGGCTTTTCCGTATATCAGGGAAAAATTCATTTGTTCTATCAGTATCATCCATACAGCAAGGAATGGGGACCGATGCACTGGGGGCATCAGGTAACGAAGGATTTGATAAAATGGAAACCGTGTCCGACTGCGCTTGCACCGGACATGCCATATGATGAAGCCGGCTGCTTTTCAGGAAGTGCGATTGAAACGGAAGAAGGTCATGTCCTGATTTATACCGGAGTGCAGAAAGACGAACAGGGGCTGCAATGTGCAGAATCAGTGTATTGCGATTGGCGATGGCGTAAATTATAAAAAGATAGAGGGAAATCCTGTTGTTACCGGAGAGATGCTTCCGGAAGGCTACAGCCGGGTGGATTTCCGGGACCCGAAGGTATGGGAGGAAAATGGAATATATTATATGCTGACCTGCAGCCGGGATGAAAAAAAATGGTGGAAATCTTACTCTTTTTTCAAGTCCGGATTTGAGAAAATGGAAGTATGAAGGCGTATTTTTACAACATATGCGCCTGTTTGGAAGTGTATGGGAATGTCCGGATTATTTTGTATTGATGGCAAAGCTATTTTGATATTTTCGCCGCCGGATATGCAGGCGAAAAAAAAATAAATTCCACAATGGAAACAATGCGCTTTGCATGATTGGAGATTTTGATGGAGAGAGGAAAAGATATATTGGCAGTTATCCGAAATGTTTAGATTTTGGATTTGATTTTTATGCGCCGCAGACAACGCTGCTTCTTCCGGATGGCAGACGGGTTATGATTGCATGGATGCAGTCCTGGCATAATTTATATAGTCCGGAGAGTCAGAAATGGCAGGGAATGATGACGCTTCCGAGAGAGCTGTCGATTCGAAATGGAAAACTGATACAACAACCGGTTCGGGAACTGGCGCAGTATCATAAATACAAAATCAGATATGCGAATGTAAAGATAAACGGAATTACAACATTAGTTGGAGTCTATGGAAGAACAGCGGATATAATAGTGGAAATTCATGATGGCGATTTTCGTGAGTTTTGGATAGAGTTGGCGAAGGACTCTGATTATCATACCCGGATTTCTTATTTTAAGGATAGTCGTATTCTGGAAATTGACAGGACGTATTCCGGTATAAATCGGGATGTTGCATGTGTCAGACGTGCGGAGGTGAAAAAAAAGATAGTGAAAATCCATCCGATAATGTGATTAAATTGCGTATCATACTGGATTGCCAATCCATGGAAGTGTTTGTCAATGACGGTGAAATGGTGCTTAGCACAGTGATTTGTACACCAATGCAGGCGCAGGAGGTTTCATTTTTCTGTGATGGAGAGGCGCATGTCAGCGTTGAAAAAATATGAGATTGTACTGTACAGAGAGAAGGGGAATCAGCAGAATTCCAGAAGAAATCGCGGAATGCCGCAAATTAAGATTTTGTAACAGAAAAAAAAGCAGGATAAAGGAGCGTTAGGGATATGCCAGTATTTGATTTTAGTGATGCACCCGAAAAGAAAACGGATGCAATCTGCACATATACAATAGTTTATTCAAATGCAAAGGAAAAATCACCGGAAGAACCGATTTTCGTTTTGGATAACCGGGAACGGAAATGGGCGCATCATGCAGGCGGTATTTTTACAAATCAGAGCAAACGGACAGCATTTGAATTTAAAGAAAATGGAGAAACATTTACAGCCGATATTTTGAGGATAGATTCCAGATTTATCAGTCTGATAAAATGGCTCGGAGAAAATCATATTCATGTACGGTTATCCGGACAGAATCAGGAAGACGGATATGCGGTGTACCGAATTCGGGAAACTGCATTTGGCGGCGGAACGAAATTATCCGCGGCAGATGGATTTTTTGCAGTTTATGATAGAGCGCCTTCTTGCAAGCGACGCATCGGAAGAAGTGGAGGAAGATGACGATGCAGATGAAGAAGGGGACGATATGAGGCTGACCAGCCTGCAGAGCATTTCCGATTTTATGACTTGTGCAGGCAGAACGATGCCGGATAATATCCGACTTTGGGCAAGACGAAATCTTGCAGTTGCACGCTCGCATGAGGTGTCGCCGGAGGAGCGCAGACATGCACAGAGAGCGCTTTCGATTATGATGAATATTCAGTGGAAAAGCAATTATTTTGAAGCGATTAATCCGGAGGAAGCCAGACGGATTCTGGATGAAGAACTTTATGGTATGGAGCGGGTAAAGCAGAGAATCATGGAGACGATTATACAGATTAACCGGACGCACACACCCTTCCGGCATACGGACTTCTTCTTGTCGGACCTGCCGGAACCGGAAAATCGCAGATTGCTTATGCCGTTGCGCGTATCTTAAAATTACCGTGGACAACACTCGATATGAGTTCGATTAATGACCCGGAACAGCTGACCGGAAGTTCCAGAATCTATGCGAATGCAAAACCCGGAATTATTATGGAAGCATTTTCCATTGCCGGAGAATCGAATCTGGTCTTTATTATCAACGAACTGGATAAGGCGGCATCCGGCAAAGGAAATGGAAATCCGGCAGATGTCCTTCTGACCTTGCTGGACAATCTTGGTTTTACCGATAACTATATCGAATGTATGATACCGACCGTTGGCGTATATCCGATTGCGACTGCAAATAATAAAGAAGACATCAGCGCACCGTTGATGTCGCGGTTTGCAGTCATTGATATTCCGGATTATACATTTGAAGAAAAAGAAAATTATTTTTAGTAAATTTGCACTGCCAAAGGTTCTGAAGCGGATTGGACTGGAGGAAAACGAGTGTATCATTACGGAAGATGGACTGGATGCGGTTGTAACGCAGTTTATAGATACAACCGGTATTCGTGATTTGGAACAGGCAGCCGAGCATCTGGCGGCAAATGCGCTGTATCAGATAGAGGTCGACCATGTTCCGCAGGTCATATTTGACGCGGAAGGCGTTAAAAATCTGTTTCTATAATAAAAAGAAGTGAGGAATTATAGATATGATTAAACTGGTTGCGAGTGATGTGGATGGAACGCTGGTACCCGATGGTACATTTGAAATCAATCCTGAAATCTTTGATGTCATAAAGAAGCTTGAGGAACGAAAGATAACGTTTGTTGCTGCGAGTGGGCGGCAGTATGCAAGTCTTCGGAAATTATTTGCGCCTGTAGCTGACAGAATTCTTTATATTCCGCACAATGGCGGATTTGTCCGCGGAAGCAAAGGCGAAACATGGCTGAAACGACCAATGGACAAAGACATGATTTTGTGCGATTGTCCGGGATGCGGAGAAGCTTCCGGACGTCGAATTGATGCTTTGCGGCAGAGATTATGCTTATGTAGCGGATAAAGAAGGACATTTGTATAACTGGATGCGGGAAGCCTATCGGTATGAAATTCAGGCAGTCCCGAATCTGACGGAGATTGACGACGATATTGTAAAAATATCAATCTTTCATCCGAAAGACGCGGAAGCGGTAGTAAAGGAATGGTTCTATGATAAATGGAAAGATACGATACTGTTAGCGCCGGCAGGTATTTACTGGGTGGATTGTTCTGAACCGTTTATCAACAAGGGGAGCGCGCTGCAGTTTCTTCTGGACAAATATGGCATCCGCCGGGATGAAGTTATGGTGTTTGGAGATAATATCAATGACCTTGGAATGTTATCCTGCGCGGCGGAAAGCTATGCAATTGGAAGCGCACGGGCAGAAGTCAAACAGGCGGCGGCACATGTGGCGGACACAATGGCAAATCAGGGCGTTATCAAGGTGCTGAAACAGGAATTGCTGAAAGAAACAAATGACGGGACATAAGAATAGAATAACCCGGAAGAATCCGGGAGAAAGGAGCCATCCAATTAATTTCTGACAGGATTGGATGATACGGGGGCAAATGAAAACAAAAAAGAAAAAAAAGATTGGGATGCTTGTGTTCATTGTAATTATCGTGATACTTATGGTAGTAACCAGTCAGACGAGCGGTACGATAGCAGACTCGGAAAATTATCAATGTAAAATATATGCAACGTTATTTTCCCCTGCTTCCGCCCGTTATTGCAATCGGTCTTGCACTGATTACAAAAAGAAGTGTATACGTCGCTTTTGGCGGGTATCATTACAGGCGGATTGTTATATTCCAATTTTAATCTGAATTGATGCTTAATACCATTTTCTTTGAAGAAAGCGGCGGTATGATTTATAAACTTGCAGATGCGTGGAATGTAGGAATTTTAGTGTTCCTTGTAATGCTGGGAATTCTTGTCTCTCCTTATTAAACAAGGCAGGCGGTTCTGCTGCATTTGAAAAATGGGCGTCCAAACATATCAAAACAAGAATTGGCGCGCAGCTATCGGTAATGGTTCTTGGCATTCTGATATTCGTGGATGACTATTTTAACTGTCTGACTGTAGGAAGTGTGCTTCGTCCGGTTACCGACCGCCATAAAGTATCGAGGGCAAAACTTTCTTATATTATTGATGCGACAGCGGCGCCTGTGTGTATTATTGCGCCAATCAGTTCCTGGGCGGCAGCAGTCACTTCCTCGGTCCCGGAGGATGCAGGAATAAACGGATTTTCTGTATTTATCCAGACGATTCCGTATAATCTGTATGCTATTTTGACATTGGTTATGGTTTTTGCGGTTACAGTGCTGCGGGTTGATTTTGGTTTGATGAAAACGCATGAAATGAATGCAATGGAGGGCGATATTTTTTTTACCACGCCGGGCAGACCATATGAGGACAATGAAGAAGAAATTTTAAAAGAAAAATGCGCATGTCCTTGATTTGGTGCTTCCGGTTGCTGTGCTGATTGTGAGCTGTATTGTCGCTATGGTTTATACCGGCGGCTTTTTTCCGCGGCGCCTCCTTTGTAGAAGCGTTTGCAGATTCGGATGCTTCTGTCGGTCTGGTGCTTGGCGGCGCGGTCACACTTGTATTTACATTTATATATTATATGCTGCGTGATGTTTTAACATTTCAGGAATTTACCGAGTGCATTCCGGAAGGAGTTAAGTCGATGATAGCGCCGATTCTGATTCTTACCATGGCATGGACGCTGTCCGGAATGACAAACCTGCTTGGCGCAAAAGTATTTGTCGCAGAACTTGTTTCAAATTCTGCCAGTGCAATGCAGGGATTTCTGCCGATGATTATTTTTGTTGTTGCAGCATTGCTTGCTTTTGCAACCGGAACATCCTGGGGCACATTCAGTATTTTGATACCGATTGTATTAGGAGTATTTCCATCCAATCAGATGATGGTGATTTTCGATTGCTTCCTGTCTGGCAGGCGCAGTCTGCGGCGACCATTGCTCGCCGATATCGGATACGACAATTATGGCGTCTGCAGGCGGACATTGCGAGCATGTCAATCATGTGACAACACAGCTTCCGTATGTGCTGTTAGTTGCGGCTGTCTGCGTAATCGGATATTTCCTGATTGGATTTCTACAGGCGGTGAAGCTTGCGTCATTATCATGGATTGCACTTCCGGTATGCATCCTGTTGCTGATTATGGCTCTTTTGATTATCCGTTCCAAAACAGGGAAAGAGGAGATAGATTAATACAATTCTCCATCCGAAATCTGAATCATGCGGTGCGTTCGTTCGGCAAGAGCTTTGTTGTGGGTAACCATGACAATGGTCTTGCCTTCCTTATTTAATTTCAGCAGTTCTTCCATGAAGGAAATGGAATTGTCATAATCCAGCGCTCCTGTCGGTTCGTCCGCAAGAATAACAGGCGTATTCATAACAATGGTTCTTGCGATAGCTGTCCGTTGTTGTTGACCGCCGGATATCTGCGAAGGATATTTTTGCAAAAGGTCCTGAATTCCAAAGCGGCTGGCGGTATGCTGTATCAGCTCTTTTCGTTTCTTTTTTTTTGGAATGTTTCGGCAGATTAAAGGCATTTCAATATTTTCATATACCGTATACCGTTCCATCAGTTCAAAATTTTGAAAGATATAGCCGATATTCTGATTCCGAAAAGCGTCCATCATTTTTCGATTTGAAAAATCCAGTGGTGTATCCATGTACCAATATTCGCCATCCGTTGGGATATCCAGTCCGCCCATAATTCGAAGCAGAGTTGATTTTCCCGAACCCGAATCACCCATAATAGAAACAAATTCTCCTTTTTCAATTTTTAAATTGATATTTTTTAACGCTTCTGTGCGGAAAACGTCGCTTTCATATATTTTGCTGATATTTTTTAATTCAATCATATTAGTTGTATCCTCCAATTAATTCTGCCGGTTGTCGTTTCCATAACGTGTATAGCGGAACGATAGTTCCGAGTGCGGTTATTAGTAAAATGAACAGGGTATATATAGGAATGGTAAAAAGCAGGACAAATTCCTTTTCATAAAACTCATTTACGATGCCAAATGCATTTTCGTACAGGAACGAAATCAGGTAACTTGTAAGGAACAGTATCAGGTTCATCGTTATGATAATTTTCAGATAGTCTTTGCGGGAATACCCAATCGAGAAAAGTATGCCGATATTATGCTGTTCCGTATAAAGGTATGTCAATATGGTTCCTATGTAGCCAAATACAGAAATAAAGACAATCAGCAATGGAAGCAAAATGGAATCGGTATCGCCATCTGCATAAATATCACTTGCCATTTGATGTAAAATTTTATTCATCGGACGGATAGAACCCAGAGTCAGATGATGTTTTTTTTTGCACAGAAATCGATATCAGACAGGGATATCGTATCGTTTGTGATGAAATACACATTGTTTAATGAGGAACAGATAAAAGGCAGGCGCAGAATCCGTCAATGTATCCATTGGGAGAATCGTATAATTGGAGATATGAAACGGAACATCAAAAAGTCCATCTGCAAGCCATTTTGAATCTGCAGCGAGCGGTTTATCTGACCAGTCAAAATCGGTTCCATCCGTATACTTTAATGTGCAGAGCTGTTCCAATCCTCTGGACAGATAGAGGACAGCGCTGTCACCTTCTACCGTATATAAAAAGGAACCACAGACGGTTACTCCCGGTACGTCATTTACATCAGAAAGAAACGACACAATGTTTTTGGAAGTTTCTTCCGACTGAAGAACGACATAGGAAGACATATCAATTTTATAGATATTTGACTCTTTTTCAGCGAGAGCGGCTTTCGTTTCAAGAACGATAATATATGTATTTGCTATCAAAACCAGTTGGTTTAAAAAAGCAGTATAAGGGATATGGATAACATAGCGAGTATCAGAACCATTTTCTTTTTTTTGTGTATAAAGTTCAGGATAAAGCAAAACGGATACAGTTTGTTATCTTCATTTAATCACGCCTCCCTTGGTTTAAAAGCGTCATAAAGACTGGATTTTTTCAGCTTCCCTGACAGATATATGAATAGAAACAGAAATAGTACACCTGCAAATGTCAGGATGGTTATAATCTGTGTCAGTATAATATACCGGTTAAAATGCAGAAGCTTATCTGAAAAAAGTGTAAACAGATATTCCAGAGGTAATGCAATCAGAAGTGCCAGCACACAATAGCAAAGAATATCTTTTAGCAGTATGCCGATAATCCGGAAATTGGAATACCCATATATTTTCCTTGTAAGCAATTCTTTTTTTTCGGCAGACAAGAAAAAATTCTGTAGAAATCAGAATTAAAACCAGACTGTAGATATAAGAGAGATAAGCGGTTGTCTGGTATCCTTCATCGGTTTCACTGGAATAAAATCTTACGCCTTCACTGCTTTCTTCTGAACGAATAAATGCGGAGGTATCTGCTAATATTTGCTGTATTTTTTTTTTTTTTTCATAAGAAACATATTTTTTCATAAACGGAGGGTTCATTCGTTTCAAAAATAATACTGAACCCATACATACCGAAACTGGCAAGGATAGATTGCTTTAAGTTGGAAGAACAGCTTTCATAATAGATATTCACATCATAATTGCGGTCGGCAGAATAAGGAGAACGGATAAATCCAGTTACAGTACAGGGTTCACCATTGATTTCATAGTAGTCAGGATTATCTTGACTGCTGACAGCATTTTGATACGCTTCGCCTAAAATGATACCGTTTTGTACTTGCATAGATGCATCTGGATAGGCGCCGCTTATCAGAATTTCTTTTGGCTGTTCGGATTGATGAAGCATAAGATTGCATAGGTGGAAAATTTTTTTTCGGGACCTGTATATAGGGTAACGCCGGGAAGCGTTACATTTCCTTCACAGGACATCAGGAAATCAAAAAGGTCGGAAGGAACTTCCACGAGGTTGTCAATCGAAAATCGTATAAGTATAGGAAAACGTATCGTTTGCATCCATGTCTTCCAGTATCAGTGATTTGGTGATAGAGGTAGCATGGAATAAACAAAGCAACGACAATAAAATGCCGACAAACAGTACGACAGAGGCAAGTGGATAACGTTTTAAGGTATGCAGCATAATTTTCCTCCAGACTTTCAAAATCAGGTTTCGTATGGACAGTCCAGTCCAAGACGTGAAAAAATTTTATTCATAATATATTCCCGGCGGTAAAGCCATGTGGTTTCTTCTGCATAAACGCAGCAGGATGTATCTTCGGAGCCTGCAGTGATGCGGAGGTCATATACAGCAGTTTCCAATTCGCTGACTTCATATGTATAAATGCCGGATGATGTAATTTCCATTTCATCTATCAGCTCATACAGATTATACTTTGATTTGTCAATGCGTCCAATCATTTCATCATATGAAGTATAAGGGGTTTTGTAGAGCGACACTTTAACGCTGCCCTGATTGATGGGAACAGGAGAGTGTAACGACTGCTTTTGTCCCTTCTCTGGGATAACAATAAAAACTACCGCCATCATCATTTGTAATTTCAGGAAATTCGTCCCAGTGGCTGACAAGCACCGGTCCTTCGGTAGACGCTATACAGGAATCCTGTATTTGCTGTTTCATATAAGGAGTATGCCAAAAAATAAATAAAGTCAGAACAAGTGCGGCAAGTACGCCTGTCAATGATAATATTATTTTTAATGCTTTTTTAAATCCTTTTGGCTTCATATTGCGAGATACTCCTTACAGATACATAAATCAGAGATACATTAACGTGTGGCGGTAAGAGTTAGCTGCTCAGTAAAGGAAGCTAACTGGTTGCCATTCTTGTCACAGACAGCGTGGCAGCTTTTGCCTTTTTCACAGTTTTTGTACCTGTGGAAACTTTTATAGTTGCTTTTGGTGAACTGCCATTCGTACTGCCAGATGCTTTTTGCAGTGGAACTGTGCGTTCCCAGACTGTTGTTATTTTTATCATAGACAACGATAGAAGCGTAGTTTCTGTCTGCACCGGTAGCACCGTTTGTGCTGGCGGTTCCGCTGTGTGTGGATAAATCAAGTGAATAGGTAATTGAATAATAACCGGCATAGTCGTTTGTTGCTGTTTTAGCATATACAGAAATACAGATGGAAAATGTACAGAGAATACCGATAATTAGAAAAGCACCTTTTAATCCTTTTGACTTCATAAGCCATCCCCCTTTCTTAAATTATTTTTAAAGAGCAATATTAGTGTATAAAAAAAATGGTATATTTTGTCAATTAGTAAAATGTAACAAAAAGTATTGAAATATTTGCTGAAGATGAAGGAAATAAAAAAAAATTGTAGAAACTCTGAAGAAAATGATGTATGATTATATAGATGTATAAGCGTACCGAAGAAACGGAGTTTCTGAGGTTAGTGTTCATGCGAAAAAAAGGAGTTTTCAAATATGGCAGATTCAAAAGAAAATAAAACGACAAAGCCTTTCCGGCGGAAGTTCGGAGCATAGAAAAAAAAAATGTCCATTATGGACTACAGTAAAATGTCACAGAAACAGTATGGATATTCTACAAATTTCAAGAATGTTGCAAAGGAAAATATAGAAACGCCAAAAACCGTTACAATCGGACGGATTCTGATTGGTCTGTCTGCGATTCTTTTAATCTGGGCGACATATCAGCCTTTTACCAAGATAATGGTATCAATTGATGGAACACAGTCTATACAGAATCTCCGTTATATTGATGGCGATGGCATTATTGTTGTTTTTTCTGGCACTGATTGCCGGTATTATGATGGTGTTTCGAAATGCAAGAAAATATACGGTTATTTCAGGCGTGCTGAGTCTTGCAGTTGTGATTCTGGATGCGTCCCAGAAGCCGAAATTAATTGGGCAAGTTAGTCAAAATGAGAAAAATCAGACAATTGAGATAATTTCGGCAAAATTTGGACTTGGTTTTTATATGCTTATTCTGGGAGCAGCCATTATGATAGCCGGGGCGGTTATGATTCTCGTGACCGATTTAAAAAGAAAAAAGAAATAAATGAAACAATCATTACCGCATTGTCTGACGCAGCAGGCATTGCATCTGGCGGATGCCTTTTTCCTGAGAAGTAATAATGGCTTCTAAAACCGGACGCAGTTCCGGGCAGATATTGTAGGATAAAGCAGTAGATGCCATACGGATAGCGCCACGATGATGCGGTATCATTTCACGCATAAAATTTGCATTCAGCTGATTATTTGTGCAGGCGGAAGACATTTCCGAAAACATCGTCTGCATAATTTTGTCAATTTTGCATTCATATTGTTCCACATCCGGAATACAGTTTACAAGCTTTTCGCAGCAAGGCAGAATGGTCGTCATATCGTCAATACTTTTTTTCCTGTTCCTCAATAATTCCCAGCGCAATATTCTGCAGTGGAATACAGGTCGTATATTGCAGCAGATTTTTTTGACATATTGATAGCAGCCATGTGATGCGGAATCATACGCATAATAAAATTATAGGAAATACTGTTATTTGGACAGACAGCAGTCATTTCATCAATCATCGTATCCAGAATTGCGTAGAATTCTTCAACGTAAGCAGTCGTTACGATACTCATATTACAGTTCATAAAATCACCTAGACACATAGAAATATATAATAGAATATGCAGGTGCATGAAAAAAGTGACCGGTAGATTTTTCCAGATTCTAAAATTCTATTGCAATTCAGAACAAATGTTTGTATAATAAACGTATGTTCGAATTAAAAACGGATTTATCAATACAGGAAAAATTACATATATTAGCAGATGCGGCGAAGTATGATGTTGCATGCACCTCCAGCGGGGTAGAAAGAAAGGGGAAAGAAGGAATGCTGGGGAACGCAAAAGCATGCGGCATCTGTCACAGCTTTGCATCTGACGGACGATGCATCTCGCTGCTCAAAATTCTGATGACAAATCATTGCATTTACGACTGCAAGTATTGGCGTGAACCGGGTGTCAAATGACGTGCAAAGGGCAACGTTTACACCGGAAGAAATTTGTGAACTGACAATTGAATTTTATAAACGGAATTATATAGAAGGTCTGTTTTTAAGCTCCGGCGTCATAAAGAATCCGGCATATACGATGGAGCAAATGTGTATCACGCTGCAGCTTCTTCGGACGAAATACCGGTTTAACGGATACATTCATGTAAAAAAACGATTCCGGGAGCGCCGGATGAATTGCTTGCAGCAGCCGGATTCCTGGCAGACAGAATCAGCGTAAATCTGGAACTGCCGACAGCGGAGAGCCTGAAAAAAAATTGGCGCCGAATAAGAATTTTCAGACAATTATAACGCCGATGGGAAAAGTAAGGGATACGATAGCGGAAACCAGGATTTCGATAGGAAAAGACGCCCGGATGGAGCGAAGCCGCGGCAATCAATATCTGCCGGGCAGTATTTTTGATAAGGAGCAGTTGAAATTGACGCAGAATGCCCCCCGACGGGAAACTCGTTATGGAAAGCGGCGTCGTCTTTTGCGTTGACAACGAAAGATACATGGAAACCGCGGTTGTTTGCACCGGCAGGACAAAGTACCCAGATGATAATTGGGGCGTCGGAGGAAAGCGATTATACGCTGGTACAGACGACGCAGAAGCTGTATCAGCAGTATGATTTAAAGCGGGTATTTTATTCAGCATACATTCCGGTCAACGAAGATGATGCGCTGCCGCCTTTGGAAACGCCGGTTCCGCTGCTTCGGGAACATCGGTTATATCAGGCGGACTGGCTGCTTCGGTTTTATGGATTTCATGCGGATGAACTTTTGTCCGAAGAACGCCCGAATTTTAATGTCAGGCTGGACCCGAAATGTGACTGGGCTATCCGGCATCTGGAACAGTTTCCGGTAGAGATTCAGAACGCGTCATATGACCGACTGCTTCGGGTGCCGGGAATCGGACCAAAGTCTGCTTCGAGAATTGTAAATGCAAGAAGAATACGGGCGTATTGAGTTTGAGCATTTAAAGAAAATGGGCGTTGTGCTGAAGCGGGCGCATTATTTTATCACCTGCGGGGGCAAAATGATGTATAAGATTCCGATTGAGGAGCAGTATATCACAAGACAGCTTGAGGGAGAGCATGCAAAAGAAAACTGGCAGGTGGAGCATCGGGAGGAATATAAACAACTATCCTTCTTTGATGCATCCGGAAAATTCTCCCTGCCGGGGCAGAATGCGGAAGCGAAATGTGTGGAAACGCCCATGTAAATGAAATTGAAAAAGAAACGTGGGGGTAATTGCGAAACATGTCAATACTTTTTAGGTTGGGCAAAATGCAAATACCAGAAACAGGGGATATGAGGTCGCCGGTACTTAGGCACCGTATTTTGGTGCCTTATGTACCGCTGCGAACCGAATCCAGTGCAAACGTCCTGCACTGGTATGCTGCATGCTGCACAACCTAAAAAGTATTGACGTGTTTCGCAATTACTTCGAGAAGAAACAGGAGGAGTGCGCGGATGAAAGTATTTACCTGCAAACACCAGTTTGAAGATATGATGACGTGTATTTATACCGCATGGGAATATGCGCTTACAGTTGGACACGATAAGGTAAGGCTGATGCTGGAACCGGTTTATCAGGAAACGTTGTTTGATGAATATATTCATGTGGAAGCAGATGCGCTTAAAACAGAAAAGGTAATACGGTCCATTAAGAAGCAAATGGGAAATTCGGTGTATGTGAATGTATATTATGCCAGCCTGTCAGCGGAAGACGTGTTAGATGATATTTACCGTTTCCTGCGCGTCGGATTCCGGATGGGACCGGGCGTTATGTCTGCGCTTACAGAACCGACCGTTGTACGGATGCTGGAAATACGCCGCAAAATCGGAAAGGAAATTCATCATTTTCAGGAATTTGCCAGATTTCATTCGGTAGACAGTAAGGTTTATGTCTGCCATCTGGAGCCTGAAAATGACATTATTTATCAGGTTCGCAGAGCATTTTGCCGACAGGATGCCATCGGAATATTTTATGATAATCGACGATAACAGGAAGTATGGGGTGGTTCATTCGGGAGCAGAGGAATCGTCCGGCATGTACATTCGCGAACTGGATGAGCGGGAAATGCAGGTGCTTCATCAGACGGAATTGCAGACAGATGCGTTTGTAAGACTTTGGAAAACATTCTTTCATACAATTGGAATTGAGCAGCGGAAAAATCTGACCTGCCAGCGCAACATGATTCCGATATGGAAACGTAAACATGCAGTAGAATTTATGGACTAATTCTGCTATACTAAGGACAGAAAAATAAAATTTAAATTACAGGAGGTTTCATATGAAGATTTTAGTAACAGGCGGAGCCGGATATATAGGAAGTCATACTTGCGTTGAACTTTTAAATGCAGATTATGAGGTTGTTATTGTAGATAATCTTTATAATGCAAGCCGCAAGGTGATTGATAGAATCAAACAGATTACCGGAAAAACCGTAACATTTTATGAGAAGGATATTCGGGATTTTGAGGCGATGAATCGCATTTTTTGCAGAAGAAAAACCGGATACGGTGATTCATTTTGCAGGATTAAAGGCTGTAGGGGAATCCGTACAGAAGCCGCTCGAATATTACGAGAATAATATCGCAGGAACGCTGACGCTTTGTAAGGCGATGCGGGAGAAACGGATGCAGGAATATCATCTTTTCTTCCTCAGCAACTGTATATGGAAATCCAGCATTTATTCCGATTACCGAAGAGTGTCCGAAGGGCGTTTGTACGAATCCATATGGATGGACAAAGCATATGCTGGAGCAGATTTTGACAGATATTCATACAGCAGATAATAGATGGAATGTCATTCTGCTTCGTTATTTTAATCCGATTGGCGCACACAAGAGCGGATTAATCGGAGAAGACCCAAAAAGGCATTCCAAATAATCTTCTGCCATACGTTGCACAGGTGGCGGTCGGTAAACTTCCATGCGTGGGCGTATTTGGAAATGATTATGACACACCGGATGGAACAGGCGTCCGGGATTATATCCATGTAGTTGATTTAGCAGTTGGACATGTAAAGGCGATTAATAAGATTCAGGAAAATCCGGGTGTGAAGGTTTACAATCTTGGAACCGGAAAAGGCTACAGCGTACTTGACGTCATTCATGCATTCAGCAAAGCATGTGGCAAGGAAATTCCATATGAAATTAAACCGCGGCGTGCAGGTGATATTGCAACCTGCTATTCCGATGCGACGCTTGCCAAAAAAAGAATTGGGATGGGAAGCACAGTATGGTATCGAGGAAATGTGTGCAGATTCATGGAAATGGCAGAGCATGAATCCGGACGGTTATGGCGCTGACTAATTGACACGTTTACAATATTTCAGTCAGAGAAAAGAATTCAGGCAGAGAAAAAAAAAAAAAAAATCAGGCAGAAAAAAAGATTTCGGGCATAAGAAAGATTTCAGACAGACGAAAGGAATTAACAATATGGCAGAATATACACCGTTAAAAACCAGATATACAGATGCAGGGGCAGATTTTTACAGGCGGTGCGGCAGGAGCGGATTAATGCTTCCGCCAATCGCATTAGGTCTCTGGCACAATTTTGGAAGCGTCGATAATTATGACAATATGAAGCAGATGTGTTTTACCGCATTTGACCATGGAATTACACATTTTGATCTTGCCAATAATTACGGTCCGGTTCCGGGAAGCGCAGAAGAAAACTTCGGCAGAATATTAAAAGAGGACATGGGCGCTTATCGGGATGAAATGATTATCAGTACAAAAGCCGGATATGACATGTGGGAAGGACCATATGGAAACTGGGGCAGCAAAAAGTATCTGATGGCAAGTCTTAACCAAAGTTTGAAGCGGATGGGATTAGAATATGTGGATATTTTCTATCATCACCGCATGGACCCGGATACGCCGCTTGAGGAAACAATGGAAGCGCTTGCACAGATTGTCAGAAGCGGAAAAGCGCTTTATGTGTGGACTTTCCAATTATGACGGACCAACGATGGCGAAGGCAGAGCGTATTTTGGACGATTTGCACTGCCCGTTTATTATAAACCAGAACCGGTACAGCATTCTTGACCGTTCGATAGAGCAGAACGGACTGCTGCAGCAGACATATGCTTCCGGCAAAGGACTGATTTGCTTTTCGCCTCTGGCACAGGGCATGCTGACGGATAAATACCTGAAAAATATACCGGAAGACAGCAGAGTTGTCCGGGATGGCAGATTCCTGCATGAGGACCAGGTTGTGTCGATGCGTCCACTGTTAAATGAGTTAAATGACATTGCATCCGGTTATGATATGACGTTATCGGAACTGGCGATTGCATGGTTATTGAATAAACCGGAGGTAACGACGGTCTTAATCGGCGCGTCAAGACCGGAACAGATTTTGAGCAACCTGAAAGCCGCAGAAAAGCAGCAGAAAATGAAAATGCTTCCGGAAGAACTGGACAGAATTGAACGCGCAGTAAAAAAGACTTTAATTAATAAAGCGCGAAGACAGAACGCCGATACTGGCAGTTGTCAGTATGACAGTGAGAGACAGGAAAGAAGGAAGTAACTTTGAACGTGCATCAGACAGATTTTTCAACTGGAAGCGTATATAGAAATATTATAGAGGTAGCTGTGCCAATGATTCTGGCACAGCTGCTGAATCTTCTCTATAATGTTGTGGACCGCGTTTATATCGGGCGGATTCCGGAGGTTGGAACGCTTGCGCTTACCGGCGTAGGGCTTTGCTTTCCGATTATTTCTCTTGTGACCGCATTTACATATTTATTTGGAAATGGCGGAGCGCCGCTTTGTGCAATCGAACGCGGAAAAGGCAATAAGGAAGAAGCAGAAAAACTGATGGGAAATGCTTTTTACGATGCTTCTTTTGACCGGCGCCGCTTTAACGGTTGCAGGCTTGTTGTTTTACCGCCCGGTTTTGTATCTGTTTGGAGCAAGCGACGACACGTTTTTATATGCAGGGAAGCTATATTCGGATTTATCTTTTTGGGAACCATATTCGTCATGATTTCCGTTGGAATGAATCCGTTTATTAACAGTCAGGGATTTGGAAATACCGGCATGTTTTCTGTGCTGATTGGTGCGGTTTTGAATATCATACTGGACCCGGTGTTTATATTTGGATTTGGAATGGGCGTCGAAGGCGCTGCTGTTGCAACGATTCTTTCACAGTTTTTTTTTTTCTGCTGTATGGGTTCTGGCATTTCTGACAGGAAAAAAAGCAGTGATACGACTGCGGTGGAACTGTATGAAGCTTCAGGCGGCAAAAGTGTTAAAAATCATGAGCCTTGGCGTTTCCGGTTTCATTATGGCATTTACCAACAGTCTGGTTCAGGTAGTTTGCAATGCAACGCTCCAGACCTATGGCGGAGATATTTATGTAGGTGTTATGACTGTGTTGAATTCCGTACGGGATATCTGTACGATGCCGGTTATGGGATTTGCAAATGGAGCGTCTCCGGTTTATGAGCTTTAATTATGGCGAGCGGGCATATGAAAAAGTGCGAAAAGCGATTCAGTTTTTAACCGTGCTTTGTGTGACATATACGTTTGTTATATGGGGCATTTTGAAGATAATACCGGAATTTTTTATCCGGATATTTAATCATTCGCCGGAATTGATTGAAAAAGGTGTCCCGGCGCTGCATATTTATTTCTTTGGCTTTTGCTTTATGGCGCTTCAGTTTACCGGACAAAGTGTGTTTGTTGCACTTGGGAAATCCGGATATGCAACATTCTTTTCACTTCTCAGAAAAGCGGTTATTGTTGTGCCATTGACAATCATTCTTCCAAAGATAGCGGGACTTGGTGTGGATGGCGTGTTCTGGGCAGAACCAATTTCAAATCTTATTGGCGGCTGCGCCTGTTTTACGACAATGATTTGTACGGTGATTCCGGAACTAAAAGGAAAAACGAATTAAACGTTTCTATCGATTTAATCCGCTCATCTGTTTGCGGTATGCATTACTTGGCGTCATATGATATTCTTTTTTAAAAACAACTGACAAAATGACTGCAGGACGAAAAATACAGAAACGAACTGATTTCTGTACAGCTTGCATTGCTGTTTAGCAGCATATAGCGGGCAGTCCTGCATTTTTCTTTCATGATATAGTTGGATAGACTGATACCCATATCTTTTTCAAATAGACGTGTCAGATAATCCGGGTGAAGCTTGACTGCTTCTGCAACATCGGAGACTTTTAGCGGTTCGGTGAGGTGGCTTTTGATATACGATGCCGCCTGACGGACATGATAGGACAATGCCGGACTGCTGTGAAGTTCATGCATGGCAGTTGTAAAATCAGTAATTAATGCGCGCTTTTGTGTGTTTAACTGGCTGCTGTTTGTGCAGGCGTCTATTTTCCGGATATGCATGTCGCTTAGCGTGTATGCCTGCTCGGATTCAAGACCGGCTTCTATGCAAAAACGTGTAACCATCGCGGTAAGAATAACGAGGTGGTATTTTTTTATTCTGCAATGGAGAGGAAGACAGATTCCCCATGCCTGCGATTGGTTCTGCATCCAGAGGTCCGTCCAGGACGGATAAATCGCCGCTCGCGATTTTCCGGTAAAAGGAATATTCTGCTTCCACAGGCAAATGATATTGTTGTTCTTCCTGCTGGGCAAGCAGCAGCTTCTGTAACTCTTTATTCAAAATGTATTCTCCTTTCGTTTTATAGGGTTGTGCAAATGCAAGTATGCCAACGCAGGACGTTTGCACTTGATTCGGTCGCAGCGGTACATAAGGCACCAAAATACGGTGCCTAAGTACCGGCGACCTCATACCACCTGCTTATGGCATCATGCATTTTGCACAACCATTATAAAGAAATGGCACGTTATCTATCGACATCGTTGCAAGGCTCATTTTAGCACATTTTTAAGATTTTGTATTTAGGTTTTTTAACTCGTATGCTTGCTTATTCTTTCCGTATGGCTTATAATAACAAAAAGCTGTATTTTATAGTTAGAATAAGAGTAGGAGAAAAAAGATGGTGAACGAGGAAAAGGTCCGGTTGATGACCAGACTTGCCATGTACGAACAGTCAACAGGCAGGGAAGATTTGGAAAAAGGAAAATATTTCAAATCAGATTATGTAAAATATAACTGCCTGAAAACATTGGTATCGACAACGATTTTGTATGTAGTTGTCGTGGTTGCGTATATATATTATAATATGGGCGAGTTGGTTACTCAGTTGGTTGACATCGACTTATTCAGTGTAGCATATAAGATTTTGATTGCATATGCACTGGTATGTATATTTTTTTATGGTTGTTGCGTGGTTTCTATACTCCTATAGATACAAAAAGGCAAAACCCCATATTATAAAAATACAATCAGAATTTGAAAAAACTGATTGCATTTTATGAGAACGAGGAAAAGACCAAAGGAAAGAAAAGGAGGAAGTAATCATGGCGTCATTGCTGAGTTTCAGAGATGGAGTGAAAAATTTTTTTGTAGTAAATATGACAGGATTGTTGTTCCGGTTGTTAAATTCATACTGGCACTGCTGATGTATTGGTCGATTGTACATATAACGGGCGGACATAATGAAACGGTATCCAGTGGATTGGTGATATTTCTGCTCGCAGTAGTAGGTGCGTTTGTACCGGATGGTCTGACGTATGCGCTGGGTGGAATCGTGGCATTTATGAATTACTTTTCGGCAAATAAAGAAATTGGAATTTCTTTTTGCAATCATATTTTTAATTATGTATTGTATTTATATACGGTTTTTCCCGAAAACGACATGGGTTATCATGTATGCGCCGCTTCTGTTCATTATGAAGATGCAGTACTTTTTGCCGATTCTGGCGGGTATGTTTGTGGGACCGGCGGCGATTATACCGATTGCATTTGGTGCAATTTTTTACTATTTTTCGTTGGATGCGTCAAGTTATCTGGACGAACTTGCAAAAAGCAGTTGCTTCCGAGGACATGCTGGAAAGTTACACAATATATATTCCAGCATTTGATGGACAATAAAAATCTTTTTGCTTATTATCGTTGTATTTGCTGTAGTGTTGATTATTACATATGTGATTTACAGACTGTCGGTAGATTATTCTTGGTATGCAGCGATTATAGTCGGCGGTTTATTTGAAATCATTCTTTTACTGATTGGCAATGTTGTGCTGGATGCGAGCATTTCAATTGGTGAGATATTATTGGGTTCTATATGTGCTGTCATAATTGGAATTATCGTGCAGTTCTTCAAAACAGTGGTAGATTATTCGCGTGTGGAGAATACACAGTTTGAAGATGAGGAATATTATTATTATGTGAAGGCTGTTCCGAAAATTGTTATGGCAAAGCAGCAGAAAAATGTTAGAAAAATTAATGCGGCAGACCAGAAATCTTCAGATGATGAAACGGTAAGCGGCGTTACAAGGTAGAACTTTTTTTGTCGTATGACCTGACCTTATTGTCAGGTCATATGTTTCTTGTTACCAGAGTGTTTCGGAGAAACGTCAGTGACAGACTGGGACGGATGTTTGAAATATCCGGACAGTCTTATCGGTGACAGGTTCCGCAGGTTAGGAAAGGAGAGATATCTCTTGGATAAGTTTCTGGCTTTTATGAGGACATACTTTGACTGGCTTTATATTACGATGCCGGATATCAGTGATATTATAGAGATACTGATACTCTCATATGTGATTTATAAAATTATGCTTTGGTTTAAGAGCAGCAGGGCATGGACGTTGTTAAAGGGAATTGTTCTGATATTGCTTTTTACGATACTGGCATCGTTGTTTCAATTTAATACGATTCTTTATATTTTACGGAATCTTTTCAGTATTGGTATTCTGGCGGTTATTATATTATTTCAGCCGGAGTTTCGGAGAGGACTTGAGACACTGGGCAAAAAAAAAATTATTTGACTATATCATGCATGAAGATGCGGAGGAAAGAAGTCTTAGTGATAAAACCATATATGAACTGGTAAAGACAGTTACTGTACTTTCTTCGAATCGGACCGGAGCATTGATTGTCATTGAAGATAAAGTTGCGCTTGGTGAATATATCGATACCGGTATTCCGGTGGATGCGGTTGTTACGAACCAACTGCTTCTCAATATATTTGAACATAATACCCCGCTTCATGATGGAGCGGTGATTATCCGGAATAACAGAGTTGTGGCGGCAACCTGCTATCTTCCGTTATCGGCAAATCTGTCAATCAACAAGGAACTGGGAACCAGGCACAGAGCAGGCGTCGGCATCAGTGAGGTTTCCGATAGCGTGACATTGATTGTTTCCGAGGAAACAGGTTCCATTTCCATTGCAAAAGGCGGAGAACTGTATCGCAATCTGGATACGGAAAATGTCAGAAAGCATCTGGAACTGCTTAGTCAGCCGGATGTAAAGAAAAAAAGAAGATAAAAAATTGAAAAATACACAAAAAGACAAAAACATACGCGGAAAAAGGCAGAAAAAGAATCCTGTTTCCAAAAATGCAAAAAAAGGTAAGTCTTCTGATTTCGGAAGGGAGGCTGAAAAAGATGAAAAATAAGATATTCAGTAATTGGGGATTGAAACTTCTGTCGCTTGTCCTCGGTTTTATTGTCTGGCTTGCAGTTTTGAATATAGATGATTATTCAACGACCAGACAGATTAACGATATTCCGGTTACGTTGATAAATACGGAAGCCATTACAGATAAAAACCAGTTGTTCAATATTACATCCGGTGAAACGGTGGATATCATTGTTAAAGGGCGCCGCTCGGTTGTGAATGCCCTCGGAGCCTCCGATTTTACAGCGGTAGCGGATATGTCAAAGCTTTCCATTACAAATGCTGTAAATATTACGGTATCTGCGAATTCGCCTTCTGTTGAGAATGCAGTCAGCATCACGATTGTAGACAATGTTCTGCAGGTCGAGCTGGAAGAAGAACAGACAGTTTCTTTGCCGGTAACAGTAGCAACAAAGGGTGAAACTGCGGAAGGCTATACAACCGGTACGCCATCCACAACGCCAAATCTGATTACGGTAACAGGTGCGGCAAGCCTGATAGAGCGGATTGATAAGGTCGAAGTTCAGGTGGATGTGTCAAACAGAACGTCAGATGTTACGACAACCTGCACACCGGTATTTTTTATGATGCCAAAGGCGATGAGATATCCAGCAAAAATCTGGAAAGCAAAGTAAACAGTATATCCGTAACCGTTCCGGTTTACAGAACCAAAAAAGTTGCGGTAAAACTCGATACAAAGGGAACGCCGGCAGAGAATTATAAAGTTGTGAGTGTGGAGTATGGACCGACAGAAATTACGATTGGCGGACCGACAGAAACGATTCAGAATTTGAATACAATTACGATTGATGATATTGATATTTCAGGATGCAGCGAGGATGTCGAAAGCACGCTGGATATTATGAAGTATCTTCCGGAAGGGGTTGTCATTGCAGATGAAAATACCAGCATCAGCGTACATGTTGCAATTGAACGAAACATCAGCCGCACGCTGAGCCTTTCTGATACGGATATTACAATCTTAAATAAACAGGCAGACCACACTTACACGATTCAATTTCCGGAGGGAAACACAATTGTGATAACCGGTTTGTCAAATGATATATCAAAGCTGACAGCAAGTGATTTGAATATCACGATAGATGCAGACAACCTGACACTGGGAGAAAATACGGTGGAACTGTCCATACCGGACAGTGATACATATAGCGTGGATGGCACATGCATTGTAACAGTCGAAGTAACCGCAATGCCATAGGAAGGAGGCATTTGTATGGAAACGGTTGATAAGAAGATAGAAAAATTAAAAGAAATCATAGACGCATCCGAAAATGTTGTGTTTTTGGCGGAGCCGGTGTGTCGACGGAAAGCGGAATCCCGGATTTCAGAAGCGTGGATGGTTTGTACAACCAGAAATATAAATATCCGCCGGAAACAATTATCAGCCATAGTTTTTATATGCGGAATCCGGAAGAATTTTACCGGTTTTATAAGGATAAAATGATTTTTAAGGATGCCAGACCGAATGACGCGCATAAAAAACTGGCGGAGCTGGAAGCGAAGGGGAAGCTGAAAGCAGTGATTACACAGAACATTGACGGACTTCATCAGGCGGCAGGCAGCCGGAATGTGATAGAGCTGCATGGTTCGATACATAGAAATTATTGTACCAGATGCAATAAATTTTATAATCTGGACGCCATTCTTGAAGCAGAAGGTGTTCCAAAATGCAGTTGTGGTGGAATAATTAAGCCAGATGTAGTATTATATGAGGAGGGCCTTAAAAATGAAGATATCGAAAATGCAATCCGATATATTTCGGAAGCCGATACGTTAATCATTGGCGGGACCTCGCTTGTCGTATATCCTGCAGCCGGACTTATCCGGTATTTCAGGGGCAGGCACCTTGTAGTTATAAATATGTCGCCAACCCAGACAGACAGTCAGGCAGATTTGCTGATTTGCAGATAAGATTGGAAGGGTGTTGGGACAGATTTAAAAAAAAAAAATGAAATGGAGAAAGACATGAACAAATTAGACCTTCAAAAAAAAGGCTGTAGACATCCGCAAAGGGAATTATTTCTTCGGTATATTCTGCAAAAAAGCAGGACATCCGGGCGGTTCACTTTCAGCAGCAGACATTTTTACTTATCTTTATTTTGAGGAATTACATGTAAATCCGGAAAACCCAAAAGATGCGGACAGAGACCGTTTTGTATTATCCAAAGGACATACTGCACCGGGTTATTACGCGGCGTTGGCATATAAAGGCTTTTTTCCCGGTAGAAGACCTCCAGACATTACGCCATATTGGTTCTTATTTACAGGGACATCCGGATATGAAGCATATTCCGGGCGTGGACATGTCCTCTGGTTCGCTTGGACAGGGACTTTCCGCTGCTGTTGGCATGGCGCTTTCTGCAAAGCTTTCAGGAAAATCGTACAGAACCTACTGTCTTTGCGGAGATGGCGAGATACAGGAAGGACAGATTTGGGAAGCTACGATGTTTGCAGGTCATAGAAAACTGGACAACCTTGTAGTGATTGTTGATAACAACAACCTCCAGATTGACGGAACTGTAGACGAGGTATGTTCTCCGTATCCGCTTGATAAGAAGTTTGAAGCATTTAATTTCCATGTTATTTCAATAGACGGAAATGATTTTGACGAAATAGAAAAAGCATTTAAAGAGGCAAAGGAAACCAAAGGAATGCCGACGGTCATTCTTGCGCATACCGTAAAAGGAAAAGGCGTATCCTTTATGGAAAATAATGTCGGTTGGCATGGAAAAGCGCCAAATGATGAAGAATATGCGATTGCGATGGAAGAATTGGAAAAGGCAGGTGACGCATTATGTCAGAAGTAAAAAAGATTGCAACGAGGGAAAGCTACGGTAATGCGTTAGTTGAACTTGGAAAAGAACATGAAAATCTTGGTTGTACTGGATGCAGACCTTGCAGCCGCAACCAAGACAGGAATCTTTAAAAAGCATTTCCGGACAGACATATTGACTGCGGTATAGCAGAATGCAATATGGCAGGCATCGCGGCAGGTATGTCAACGTGCGGATATGTACCGTTTATGAGTTCATTTGCCATGTTTGCAGCAGGCAGAGCGTTTGAGCAGGTAAGAAACAGCATTGGATATCCGCACCTGAATGTAAAGATTGGCGCAACGCATGCAGGTATTTCTGTTGGTGAAGATGGCGCTACCCATCAGTGTAATGAAGACATTGCGCTGATGCGTGAGATTCCGGGTATGGTTGTCATCAATCCATGCGATGATGTGGAAGCAAGAGCAGCAGTACGGGCAGCATATGAATATACAGGTCCGGTCTATATGCGATTCGGCAGACTGGCAGTACCAATCATCAATGCTGCGGCAACCTATCAATTTGAAATCGGCAAAGGCGTAGAATTACGACCGGGAAAAGATATCACGATATTTGCGACCGGACTTCCTGTTTCAGAAAGCCTTGCAGCAGCAGACATTCTTGCAGCAGAAGGAATTGATACGCAGGTAATTAATATTCATACCATCAAGCCGCTTGATGAGGATTTGGTTGTGAAAGCAGCGCAGGCGACCGGCAGAGTATTTACAGTGGAAGAACATTCAATTATCGGCGGACTTGGTTCGGCTGTAGCAGAATGTTTAGGCGAAAAATGCCCAACCCGGATAACGCGAATCGGCGTTCGCGATACATTTGGAGAATCCGGACCTGCAAAAAGAGTTGCTCCACAAATATGAATTGGATGCAGAAGGCATTGTAAAGCAGATAAAAAGCAGCGCTGTAGTTTTTATGCAGCGGTATATCGGTATATAAGGCGGCAGGAAATGCCGCCTTCCGAATATTCTAAAATTTTCAGGAGAGTTCTTAAATAAACATAAAGTCGGTTGACAAGCATCGTTTTTTTTCATTTATCATATAAGTTGGAACTTATTTAATTCTGAATATCTAAAGCGGTCTTTCCATTCGATATTCAACAAAATGCCCGATTTTTAAGGGAAGTGTTTTTAATTCAATTATAAATTTCATATTTTTTTGTAACTATAATTCGTACGAGAAACAAATGAAGATGAAATTTCCGATTTGATGGAAAAAGGTATGCGTTTGCGGATGTCGGCATAAGGTGAAAACCTTAAAGGTTTAGCCGACGTTTTGATGGTTTGAAAGGAAGGTTGGTTATGCAGGAGAAGAATCTGAAAAAATGGTATAGATGTTATTAGTCTTTCAAATGAATTTACATACAGAAAGTATTTGATGAGCCGGGGCTCTGTAAAACATCTTTTTTCAAAACTCAGTGTGGCAGAATATTTGACGCTTCAAAGTGTGGAGGCAATCAGTGACAGCTCCGATATATATGGAAGTAAGGCATATTTGACGGATTTGGCACAAAGAATGCAGATGAGTATCCGCCGAACATCAAAATTAGTCCGGGATTTGCGGGACCGCGGATATGTAAAATGGTCCCATGATGGAAATGGAACGGATGGAACTTATGTGACCATTACCGCTGCCGGAGAGGAACAGCTTCACAGCCAGGAGGAAATCGTAAAGGAATACTATGGCAGAGTCATAGATAAATTCGGAAAAAGAGAATATGGTTCAGCTTTTGGTATTGATGAAAGAACTGGATACGGTAATGGAAAGTGAAATTGAAGAAATGCAGGTGATGAATGACGATGATGAGCTTGATGAAAATGAATGAGTATGCGGCAGAGCAGAAAGTAATATGTGAAAAGAATGATTATATTGCGCCAAGATTGTACGAAGAATATGGCGTCAACCGGGGACTGCGTGACGATAGAGGAATCGGCGTTTTAACAGGTCTTACCAATATATCAAAAATTGTATCCTCGAAAGTAAAGGATGGAAAAAAGGTCCCATGCGATGGAGAGTTGTGGTATCGCGGTTATCGCGTTGAAGATTTGATTGGCAGCCTGGGTGAAGAAGAACTTGGATTTGAAAAAATTGCATATCTGCTGTTAATGGGAGAAATGCCGGATAGAGAACAGCAGGAGAAATTTGAAGAAATCATTGGCGGACTTCGGACGCTACCTTCCAATTTTACAAGGGATGTTATTATGAAAGCGCCAACGGAGGACATAATGAATTCGATGACAAGAAGTATTCTGACATTGGCATCCTATGATAAAAATGCAAAAGATACAAGTGTTGCAAACTCGCTTCGCCAGTGCATTCAGTTGATTAGTGAATTCCCAATGCTGGCAGTTTACGGATATAACGCATATAATCACTATGTAAAAAATGACAGTATGTTTATTCATCGCCCGGCAAAGAATCTGTCAACCGCAGAAAATATACTGATGTTATTAAGACCGGATAAGAAATACAGCAAAGTAGAGGCGAAGGTATTGGATACAGCGCTGATACTTCATATGGAGCATGGCGGCGGAAATAATTCCACATTTTACAACAAGAGTTGTGACTTCCTCCGGTTCAGATACTTATTCCACAATGGCAGCGGCAATGTCTTCTTTGAAAGGTCCAAAGCATGGCGGCGCTAATATCAAGGTTATGGAAATGATGGAAAACATCCGTGAGAATGTAAATGATTATGCAGATAAGGATGAAATTTCAGCCTATCTTCAGAAGATATTGAATAAAGAGGCGTTTGATAACAAAGGCTTGATTTATGGAATGGGACATGCAGTTTATTCTTTGTCAGACCCACGAGAGCGTGTGTTTAAAGATTATGTTGTAGAACTGGCGAAAGAAAAGGGACGGGAAAAAGATTTGCTTCTATATGAAAATATAGAACAACTGGCGCCGGAACTGATTGCAAAACAGAGAAAGATATTCAAAGGGGTAAGTCCAAATGTCGATTTTTACAGCGGATTTGTTTATGAGATGCTTGGCATACCGATGGAGCTTTATACTGCTATGTTTGCTGTAGCAAGAATTGTTGGCTGGAGCGCGCACAGAATCGAGGAACTAATCAGCAACAATCGGATTATGCGTCCGGCATATATGAGCATTATGGAAAAGAATTAGAGATACAGAAAAACAAAAAAGAAATAGTGCAGAAAAACACAGAAAAAAACTAAAAATAAAAAAAAATACAGAAAAAACGATATTAAATATTGTACAGAAGATAGAAAAATCCTTCCGATGAAAGACACAAAAGAACAAATTCATCCGGGAGGATTTTTGATTTTAGGAAACACAGCAGGTTTTCACATGTTGTATTGCAAATTGTTTTATTTTCATAATTTACTTTAATTTTACAAAGAATTTTCGGTGAATTGATAGCGGCAGAAATGGGAAAGATGTAAATTGATAATACTTTATGTAAAACAGAAAAATCAAACAAAACGGGAAAGAATTTAGAATACAAAAAAGAATAATCAAATAGTGCAGACATATATTAAAAAGCAGAAGAATCTTGTTTGTAATTGCGAAATGGAGCCAAATACTTTTATGCGTTGTGCAACATGTACCGCTGCGAATCATTTTATGTGTTGTGAACATGCAGTGAACTATTTTATGCGTTGCGCAATATGCAGATGCCAGAAGCAGGGGATATGAGGTCGCCGGTACTTAGGCACCGTATTCTGGTGCCTTATGTACCGCTGCGAACCGAATCCAGTGGGAACGTCCTGCGCTGGTATTCTGCATATTGCGCAACACAAACAGAAAAAGTTTTGTTTCGCAATTCCTGAGAACAAAAGGATAAGAGGTGCAGGCATATAAAAGTGAAATTCAGATACATAGCAGATTACATGATAGGAGCGATAAAAAAGATGAGAAACAAAGAACGAAACAGCCAGGAAACAGCCAAAATGCAGGAGAGGATGCTGGCGGAACAAAAAAAAACAGGAGAAGCAGACGTTTATACTAATTTATATGAAAACCGGGAACTCTCCTGGTTAAGATTTAATGAGCGGGTGCTGGAAGAAGCGCAGGACAAGAAGCGTTCCATTATGCGAAAGAATGTCATTTCTTTCTATTTTTCAAAGCAATCTGGATGAATTCTTCATGGTAAGAGTCGGTTCGTTAGAGGACCAGAAACTGCTTTCACAGAAAATTCGGGATAATAAGACAAATATGACGCCGGGAGAACAGATTGACGCGATTCTAAAAAAGAGTGGCGGAATTAAATAAAATGAAAGATGCCATTTATATGGATGTTATGCAGGAAGTTGCAGAAAAAGGCGTGATGCTGACAGATTTTAAATCTCTTACGAAAGTGGAACGAAAATATCTGGAAGATTATTTTATCAAAGAAATCGTGCCGCTTCTTTCAGTAATGATTGTTGGAAGAAAACAGCCATTTCCATTTTTAAAGGGACAGGAAATCTATGTACTTGCGGTTCTTGGAACAAGAAATGATAAAAAGAAGATTGGGATTATTCCATGTAACAGTACCGTATTTCCAAGATTAATCCAGATTCCAACCAAACCGGATAACTTATATGCTGGCGGAGGAACTCATTCTGCATTTCCTGCCAAAAAGTATATAAAGGATACAAAGTGCTTGAAAATCAGTGATTCGTGTGACAAGAAATGCAGACATTGATTTTAATGCTGTTTATGATGAAGATTTGGATTACAGAGATAAAATGGCGCAGATTGTAAAACTCCGGAAAAAACTGGCGCCTGTCCGGTTGGAACTGTCCAGAGATATTACCGAGGACATGGTAAAACAGGTGTGCAAATATGCGGAAATGGAAGAACCGCATGTATTTTTGAGCCGGGCGCCGCTTGACCTCTCGTTTTTATCTCAGATTGGAGATATACTAAGAAAGGACGCCTCGCTGATTTATCCGAGAAGGATTCCGCAGGCATCGCCGATGTTGAAAAGCAATGAGCCGATAATTCCGCAGATTGCAGACCATGATGTATTGTTGTCGTATCCATATGAAAGCATTAAGCCATTTTTTGCAAATGCTGCAGGAGGCTGCGAGGGGATTCCGAGGTTATTTCCATCCGTATGACGCTTTACCGTTTGGCAAGAAACAGCAAAGTGGTTGAGGCGCTGATAGAAGCTGCCGAAAATGGAAAACAGGTGGATGTTCTGGTTGAACTGAAAGCGCGGCTTGATGAAGCCAACAATATTGAATGGAGCAGAACGCTGGAAGAAGCCGGATGCCATGTTGTATATGGCATTGATGGCTTAAAGGTACATTCCAAACTCTGCCTGATTACAAGAAAGACGGACGATGGAATTCAGTATATAACACAGATTGGAACCGGAAATTATAATGAAAAAACAGCAAGACTCTATACGGATTTGTCGGTGATAACAGCCGATAGACGGATTGGCGAGGAGGCTTCAAAAGTATTTCAGGCAATTCTGCTTGGCTCCGTTGTAGAAGAGAGCGAACATCTTCTGGTTGCGCCAAAATGTCTTCAGAATAAAGTGCTGGATATGATTGAGGAAGAAATAGAAATTGCGAAAGCAGGAAAAGCCGGCTTATATCGGTGTAAAAATCAATTCACTGACGGATAAGAAGATTATAGATAAACTGATTGATGCGTCAAGAGCTGGTGTAAAGATTGACATGGTTATCCGCGGCATCAACTGCCTTAGAAGCCAGATTCCGGGAAATACGGAAAATATTCATATTGTCAGCATTGTAGGGGCGTTTTTTGGAGCATTCCAGAATTTATATATTTGGAACGCATGACAGGGATAAAATCTATATTGCATCCGCAGATTTTATGACGCGAAATACGCTGCGGCGTGTAGAAGTTGCTGCGCCGCTTTATGATGAAACGGTAAAATGTAAAGTCCGGAAATTGTTTGCAACGATGCTTCGGGATAACGTCAAAGCGAGAGAACAACAGCCGGATGGCAGTTACAGGAAAATAACGACGGTTGAACCGGTTCTGAATTCACAGGAATTCTTCTATGAAGAAGCATACAAGGAAGCCGGAGATGCGATCCGCCAGATTTTGCGGCAAGCAGGCGATGGAGACGGAAAGGCAAAAAACAGGATTGAAATGCGTAGGAGAAGCGGATATAATAAATCAAAGCAAATTGGAAAAACAGGAGTGATTGCAGAGATGAAGATTGTTTTTTTTTTAGACAGAAAGACAATTGGCTTTTGATATTGATTTGTCCGGGTTTGAGGCATTTGGCGAGGTTACAGCATATGACAATTCCAGACCGGAGCAGGTGCCGGAACGGGTGAAAGACGCGGATATTATTGTTGTAAATAAGGTTCCGGTAAATGAGGCGACGATTGGCGAAGCAACAAATCTGAAGCTTGTCTGTGTAGCGGCAACCGGTACGAATAATCTGGATAAGGATTATCTGGAAAAACGGAAGATTGCATGGCGGAATGCAGCCGGTTATTCAACACAGATAGTAGCGCAGCATACATTTGCCATGCTGTTTTATCTTTTGGAAAAGCTTCGTTATTATGACGATTTTGTAAAAGATGGAAGGTATCAGAAACACGACGCGTTCACATGGTTTGACGAATCGTTTTCGGAAATAGCCGGAAAAACCTGGGGCATCATAGGACTTGGCGCAATTGGCAGAAACGTTGCGGATATTGCAAAAGCCTTTGGCGCGCATGTGATTTATTATTCGGCATCCGGCAGACCGGCGCAGGCGGGCTATGAACAGGTAGCGTTTGATACGCTGCTTCGCACATCCGATATTGTATCGGTGCATGCGCCGCTGAATGAATATACGGAAAATATGATGGATAAACGGGCGTTTGAACAGATGAAGCCTTCTGCGATTTTTCTGAATCTTGGCAGAGGTCCGATTGTTGTAGAACAGGATTTGGCGTGGGCATTGCAGGAAAATAAGATTGCTGCCGCAGGTCTTGATGTACTCTGCAAAGAACCCATTCAGGCAGACAATCCGCTGCAGTCCATAAAGGACAGCCGAAAACTCCTGATTACACCGCATATCGCGTGGGCAGGTATAGAAGCCAGAAACCGCCTGATGCAGATAGTGCTGAATCATATAAAAAACATTTATAGAAGAATCCAGATAGCGAAGCGGTCAGGATGTAAAAAACGTTCAGATATATTTCTGAACGTTTTTTATAGTTGCACATTTATAGCCGCACTTTTATGGCAGTATTTAAATAGCATATTTTTGTTGCAGCATTTTTATAACCGCATTTTTTGATAGCCTCCTACAGAAAGGTTTGTTCCTTTTGCCTGCGGAAGAAATCGCGCGTTTCTTTTACGACGACACCATTTAGGGCAAATATCGCAATCATATTTGGAATCGCCATTAATCCGTTAAAGATATCTGCAATTGTCCATACTGCGGAAACGGTCATATAAGGTCCGATAAATACTGCGATAATATATAACCATCTGTAAATCAGAATTGATTTTTTGTTGCCGCCGGACAAGTATTCCAGGCAGCGCTCGGAATAGTAATCCCATCCGAGGATGGTTGTAAATGCAAAAAACACCAGACACAGCATCAGCAGGAAGCTGGATATGTTTGCAGGAATTGGAAGTCCCTGATTAAATGCATATGTTGTAACCTGAACGCCTTCCAGTCCATCAACTTTCCATGCACCGGTAATAACAATGGAAAGACCGGTCATCGTACAGATAACAATGGTATCAATAAAGGTTCCGGTCATTGAAACAAGGCCTTGTCGTACCGGTTCTTTTGTCTGGGCGGCGGCAGCCGCAATTGGTGCGGAACCAAGACCTGCTTCATTTGAGAAAATACCGCGGGCAACGCCTTTTTGCATCGCAACAAGGAAGGAACCTGCGATACCGCCTGCAACAGCAGATGGCTTAAATGCACTCTTGACGATTATCACGATGGCGTTTGGAATCTCTGTAATATTACAAATCAGAAGGGTGACGCAGATTACAACGTAAATGACAGCCATAAATGGAACAACAATCTGTGATACATTTGCAATCCGTTTTAATCCGCCGATTAGTACCAGCGCAACGCAAATACTTAAAAAATCAGAGAAGCGATAACAACGGTCCAGGAATACGTTCCAATACCGGGAATCGTAACAGTCCAGGACATATCCGGGTCAAAAAAAGGAATTCACGGCGGAGGAAATACCATTTACCTGCGAAAAGGTTCCAATACCGAAAAGGCCGACGCAGATACCAAAAATGCAAATAGCTTCGCAAGCCATTTCCATTTTGGTCCCATTCCTTTTCAATATAATAGAACGGTCCGCCGAGTGCATGGTTGTCTTTGTCTATTACACGATACTTGACTGCAAGAAGTCCTTCGGCGTATTTGGTTGCCATTCCGAAAAATGCGGCAAGCACCATCCAGAACAACGCGCCGGGACCGCCTGCGCCAATTGCAGTTGCGACGCCGACGATATTACCGGTTCCAATGGTTGCAGAAAGTGCAGTACAAAGCGCACCAAAGGAAGAAACTTCTCCTTCTGCGCCTTCTTCATTTTTAATCATAAATTTCAGTGCCAGCGGCAGTTTGCGGATTTGAAGGACGCCCATACGAATTGTGAGAAGGATACCGCCCACCATTATCAGTACCATGAGCGGAGGGCCCCATACAAAATCATCAATTTTCGACAAGATTTGATTTACTGTTGTCCACATAGTTTTCTCCTTTGTAGTTTATTAAAAACAGGTAATTGCGAAACACGGAAATCTTTGTATTGGTTGTGCAAATGCAAGTATGCCAACGCAGGTCGTTTGCACTTGATTCGGTCGCAGCGGTACATAAGGCACCAGAATACGGTGCCTAAGTACCGGCGACCTCATATACCTGCTTATGGCATCATGCATTTCTCACAACCATTATAAAGGATTCATAGTTTCTCAAACAAAAATACCAACTTTTATATATTATCTTCTTTTTTTCAGAATTTTACAATAAATTCAGATAATTTTTTTTTACTTTCTTGCTAACGAATATTTTATGTGGATAATTTTTTTACCGGGAGATTCAGATATTTTTTTAAATGGAAGAAAACATGTGCATTCTTTATGGATATAAAAAACTTATGAAAAAAAATAAATTTTTCGTTGACACAATTCGAAACGGGTGCTATACTCTTACCCATAGCAAAGGTGCTACGAATCATCGTGGCACCTTTTTTGTATCCGGAGTAACGCGCGGACCGGATACAGGTTAGATAAATAAAGAATGGATATGGATGTTATATCCTGATTATGCGATGCAATGGGGCGTCAGAAACGAGGACCATAGTATCGCATATTTTATTTTAGGAGGTAGTGCTATGACAAGTGAAATTTTAGATGCAATTTCTGGTGAAGTGTATGGCGTCTGGTTTTTGATCGGCGCTGCACTGGTGTTCTGGATGCAGGCAGGATTTGCAATGGTGGAGACAGGTTTTACCAGAGCAAAAAATGCAGGTAATATCCTGATGAAAAACTTGATGGATTTTTGTATTGGTACTGTTATGTTTATTTTGGTTGGCTTTGGGTTCCTGCTTGGAGAAGACCTGATTGGTCTCTTATCGGTAAACCAGGATTTGATATCTTTACAGACTATGCAAATTTTGACTGGTCCAACTTCGTATTTAACTTAGTGTTCTGTGCAACGGCTGCGACAATCGTATCCGGTGCGATGGCAGAAAGAACAAAGTTCCTTTCGTATTGTGTATACTCCGCTGTAATTTCAGCAGTAATATATCCAATTGAGGCACACTGGACATGGGGCGGCGGTTTCCTTGCTCAGATGGGATTCCACGATTTTGCAGGTTCTAACTGTATTCATATGGTTGGTGGTATCTGTGCTTTAATCGGTGCAGCAATCCTTGGACCTCGTATTGGTAAATTCGTAAAAGATAAAAATGGAAAAGTTGAAAAAGTAAATGCTTTCCCAGGACACAATCTTCCAATTGGATGTCTCGGTGTATTTATCCTCTGGCTTGGCTGGTATGGATTCAATGGGGCAGCTGCTACAACTACAGCGGAACTTGGTTCTATCTTTGTAACGACAACAATTGCTCCGGCTGTTGCAACCGTTGTAGCAATGATTATAACATGGATAAGATATGGTAAGCCTGATGTTTCAATGTGTTTAAATGCTTCACTTGCAGGACTTGTAGCAATTACAGCTCCTTGTGATGTATGCGATGCATTTGGTGCAATCATAATTGGTGCTGTTGCTGGTGTACTTGTAGTATTTGGCGTATGGCTTTTAGATTACAAGTTACATATTGACGACCCGGTAGGTGCTGTCGCAGTTCACTGTCTGAATGGTATCTGGGGAACAATCGCAGTTGGTCTGTTTGCAACAGATACAGCTCCTGCATTTGCAAGAGGTTATGGTGATGGCGTGACATATGGCGCAAACCAGATTGCAGGAGAAGGTCTTTTTCTACGGTGGCGGATTTAAACAGCTTGGAATTCAGTTCGTTGGTATGGGCGCTACGATTTTGTGGACAGCAGTTACGATTACAATTGCGTTCCTGCTGATTAAGAAGATATTTGGACTTCGTGTATCAGAGGAGGAGGAAATCGTTGGTCTGGATTCCTGCGAGCATGGTCTTCCATCTGCATACGCTGGTTTCAGTATTGTAGATATTTCAAATACAATGACAATGGATGTAAACGAAAACACAGACCTTGGTGTTTCGGAATATGAGAAAGCATCTGAGGTACAGAAGAATGCGGCTGTTAAGGTTGCGGAAGCGCCTGTTACCGCATCCTCGACCGGTATTTACAAAGTTGTTATTATCGCAAAACTTGCCCGCTTTGAGATTCTGAAGAAAGCATTGAACGACCTTGGCGTAACCGGAATGACAATGAATCAGGTTATGGGTTGTGGTGTTCAGAAGGGCGCCGGCGAAATGTATCGTGGCGTTGAAATGGATGCAACTTTACTTCCTAAGGTTAAGGTCGAGGTTGTTGTCAGCAAGATTCCTGTTGAGGATGTTATTGAAGCTGCCAAGAAGGCTCTGTACACCGGACATATCGGTGATGGTAAGATCTTCGTATACAACGTTGACAAGGTTGTAAAGATTCGTACCGGCGAAGAAGATGGTGCAGCATTACAGGATGTTGAGTAAGATATATTGAACTGAAATAAATGATGCCGGATTGTTGATTTAAAAACAGCAGTCCGGTATTTTTTTACTGTGACACAAAGAAATAGCACCCCTACCGCCTAAAGTCGAGGTGCTAATATCTTTTAGTTTTTTTTCAAACTGAGGGCAAATCGGAGTCACATCCGATTACCTTTGAGTAAATTATATACTAGAGTGGCTGAGAAATCAACCACTCTTTTCATTTTTGGAGTGCTTGAAATATTTAGATTTTTTTGAGGCGTTTAAAAATATGGAATCGTTTGTTGACGGGAATTTTGGATGGGCATATACTAAAAAGAGGAAAACGGATTTGAGAACAGGAGAAAATGAAAATGACGGATATCGAAATATCAATCCTTGATTTTATACAGAAATATTTCAGAACAGCGGTTGGGGATGTTCTGATGCCATTTATTACAAAATTCGGGGATGCAGGATTATTCTGGATAGCAATTGGTATTCTTCTCCTTGTTTGGAAAAAGCACAGAAAGACAGGTGTGCTGGTATTGGCGGCGCTTTTGGTGGATGTTATTATCTGCAATCTTATTTTGAAAAATGCAGTTGCCAGAATCCGTCCGTTTGACGTGAATCCGGCGGTGGAACTGCTCATTGCGAAGCCGGGCGATTATTCATTCCCATCGGGGCATACAGCGGCATCCTTTGCGGCGGTGACAGCGTTGTATCTGGCAAAGGAAAAATACTGGTATCTTGCGTTGATTCTTTCGATAGCGATTGCATTTTCACGCCTTTATCTTTATGTGCATTATCCGACCGATATTCTTGGGGGACTGGTGGTTGGAATTGGCAGCGGAATTCTTGCTTATCTTATTTTAAAGAAAAAAAATTGCAGCTTCCGGAATGGAAGAAATTAAAAAATGTAAATAAGAATTAACAAAAATTAACATAATTTTTCGATTTTAAATATTGAAGTATGAGTTACAATGGTATAAAAGTATAAGAAACCAGACCAGAGAGGAATTCATATGGACGACATACGAACAAAAGAAGTTCATTCGACAATAAAAGGATTGACAAAAGAAGAAGTAGCGAAGCGGGTAGAACAGGGACTTGTGAATCAGACTGATATTTCTACCGATAAAACAACGAAGGAAATCATTCTTTCCAATACGTTGACATATTTTAACCTGATTTTTCTTGTGATAACGGTTTTGCTGATTCTTGTAGGCTCTTTCCGGAATCTGACATTTCTGCCGATTATCATAGGAAGTACATTAATAGGAATTGTACAGGAAATACGGGCAAAACGGACGCTGGAGAAAATGAGCATTTTAAATGCGCCGCATGCAGATGTAATCCGGGATGGAAAACTGCAGCAGATTTTGTCAGAAGAACTGGTAAAAGATGATGTGATTCTGTTGACAGCCGGAAAACAGATTTGCGCGGATGCTGTTGTAATAGAAGGAAATGTTCAGGTCAACGAATCGTTGCTGACAGGTGAAGCAGACGAAGTAGAAAAGACAAGCGGAAGTCCGCTGTTGTCCGGTAGTTTTGTTGTATCCGGACAATGTTATGCAAGACTCGAAAAGGTCGGAAATGAGTCGTATATTTCCAAGCTCAGCATGGAAGCAAAAGCGATGGGAAGCGGCGAACAGTCCGAAATGATACGGTCCATTAATATGATTGTAAAATGGGTTGGCATCGTTATAATTCCAATTGGGGTAATTTTGTTTTTGCAGAGCCATTTTGTAAATGATGAAACAATACGAAGAAGTGTGACGTCTACCGTAGCTGCAATTCTTGGTATGATACCGGAAGGTCTTTATCTGCTGACGACCGTTGCGCTTGCATGAAGTACGATGAATCTGGCAAAACGAAAAGTGCTGCTGCATGATATGAAAAGTATCGAAACACTGGCAAGAGTGGATGTCCTGTGCGTAGATAAGACAGGTACGATTACGGAACCGGATATGCGCGTAAAAGAAGTGATTATCAGCAAAGACACCCGGAATCCGATAAAAAGCACAGAAGAATTCAAGACGCTTCTTACCGATTACATAGCAGCATCGCAGGATAACAACGCTACAATGGAGGCACTTAGAAACTATGCTGAGGATGCCGAAGACGTTCGGTTTGCCGGAACGCGCAGAGTACCGCTTAACAGACTTGCATTTTCGTCCAGTTTAAAATATGGCGGAATTACATTTCAGGATGGTATTTATCTGTTAGGCGCGCCGGAGTTTATTATGCGCGCGGATTATTCGTCGATAGAAAATGAAGTGACACCATATACGGAAAATGGAGACCGGGTTCTCCTGCTGGGCAAATACGAAGGAAGCAGCATCGCAAATGGACTGACAGATAAAGTGATTCCGCTCGGATTTGTTACGCTTGCAAATCCAATCCGTAAAAATGCGGTAAAAACATTTGAATATTTTAAGGCGCAGGATGTGCAGATAAAAGTAATATCCGGTGATAATCCAAAAACGGTATCGGAAATTGCCGCCAAAGCAGGAATTGAGCATGCAGAAAATTATGTGGATGCCACAACGCTGGATACCTCGGCGAAGATAAGAAATGCAGTGGAGCAGTATACAGTATTTGGACGCGTAACGCCGAAACAGAAGCAGAAACTGGTGCAGGCGCTTCAGAAAAAGGGCCATACGGTTGCAATGACCGGTGATGGTGTAAAATGATATACTGGCGATGAAGGATGCGGATTGCAGCGTTGCGATGGCTTCCGGAAGCGAGGCGGCGGCACAGGCGGCGCAGGTCGTATTGCTGGATTCCGATTTTGCGCATATGCCGGATGTTGTTTATGAAGGTCGTCGTGTCGTCAACAATGTTCAGCGGTCAGCCAGCTTGTTCCTTGTTAAAAATATATTCTCGCTGTTGATGTCGTTGTTCTCTGCGATTTTTGATGACATATCCGCTGGAGCCGGCGCAGGTTTCGCTGATTAGTATGTTTACAATTGGCATACCGGGCTTTCTGTTGGCTTTGGAACCGAATAAGGACCGCATTAAAGGAAATTTCCTTACCAATGTTATGCTGAAAGCGCTTCCTGCCGGAATTACGGACGCAGTTGTCGTTGCGGCGTTAGTTATCTGCGGAGATGTATTTTCTCTTCCGGCAGACAGTATCGGAACGGTGGCGACAATGGTGTTATCCGTAGTCGGCTTTATGATATTGTTTAAAATCAGTGAACCGCTGAATAAGATGAAATATGGAATTATCGCACTGAATATAGTTGGACTCATTTTTTCCGGATTTTTCCTGAGAAAAGTGTTTGCACTTGCAGATTTGTCCAATATTTGTATTTTGCTGATGGTTGTTTTTGGCTTTGCAGCAGAATCCCTGTTCCGGTATCTGACGCTTTTGGTGGAGAAGGCGCAGGCGCTGTATAAGAAGAAAAAACGAAAAAGCAGAACTGCGCGGTAACAATGGCGCAAAATCGGGAAATTTCTTTTTATTATGAATCGTGGACAAGAAAATCGGAATTAGAAAACAGACAGAAATGGAAAGAGGAATATGGAACTTCGTGTTTTAAAGTATTTTTTGATGGTAGCAAGAGAAGAAAAATATTACGCGTGCAGCGGAACTGCTGCATATTACCCAGCCGACGCTTTCCAGACAGATGATGCAGTTGGAAGAAGAACTGGGGACGAAACTGTTCACGCGTGGAAAACATAATATATATCTGACCGAAGATGGGATGCTGTTAAAAAAGCGGGCGCAGGATATTGTTGCACTGGCAGACCGTACGGAAAAGGAATTTACGGACCGGCAGGAAGAATTGTCCGGGGAGATTGTATTTGGCTGCGGAGAATCCAGCGGTGTTTCTGATTTGGTTGAAATTATTGCATCTTTTCAGAAAAAAAACATCCAATGGTTCAGGTTGAAATGTACACAGCAATTGCAGATGATATTAAAGAGCGCATGGACAAGGGGAATTATAGATATCGGACTGCTGGCAGAGCCGGTGGATATTTCGAAGTACAGCTTTCTGCGTTTAAAAAAGAAAGGAACAGTGGGGCGTTCTTGTGCAATCGGATTCGAGCTTGCAAAAAAATCTGCGGTAACGCCGGAAAATTTGGTAGGCGTACCGCTTTTGATGGCAAAACGTCCGCTGGTAAAAAGTGAACTGGAGAATTGGTTCGGGGAATACTACGACAGACTTCAGATAGCCGGGACCTATAATTTGTTAAATAATGCAGCGACAATGGTAGAACATGGGATTGGTGCGGCACTTTGTTTTCAGATAGGAAATTATTACAAAAAATCTGTCGTTTGTTCCATTTTCGCCGGTACTGGAAACAGGCAGCGTACTGGTATGGCAGAAGAACCGGTTTCTTTCCAAAGCGGCATATCGTTTTTTTTGACTGACGCAAGAAATGCGTTACAGGCATAATTCGAAAAGGAGCAAGAAATGCGTTACAGGCATAATCTTGATGAAGAAAAAAATAAGCATTAGACATAAGAAAGAAATAGCGTTATGGTATAGGTGTCCGAAAGGACGCCTATTTTAGTAATTGCACAACATAGGTAAGATTATTTGTTGTTCCGCAATTACCCAACACCTGTTTTTTGAAAGGAGAATGGAAATGAAGTTACATGAAACAGATACAGAATTTATCGAACGCTTTGAACAATTTGCATTTCATGATGTCGTTTGTGAAGAAGGACAGGAATTAGACGACACAACAAGATATCTTGCGATTCTTGCAGCTTTAACCGGCTGTCAGGGAATGGAATGTTTTAAAATGATGCTGCCGAAAGCGCTGGATGCAGGTTTATCGCCGGTCATGATAAAAGAAATGGTTTATCAGGCAACGGATTACCTTGGCTTTGGGCGGATGCTTCCGTTCTTAAATCTGGTAAATGAAGAATTGGAAACAAGAGGAATTGCGCTTCCATTGGAGAAGCAGGCAACGACGACGAGGGAAGACCCCGACTGGAAAAAGGCATACAGGCGCAGGTGGATATATTTGGCGAACAGATGAAAGAAGCATGGAAAAACGGACATATAAACAGATGGCTGGCAGAAAACTGTTTCGGAGATTATTATACAAGAACAGGGCTTTCTCTTGCGCAAAGAGAGATGATTACATTTTGTTTTCTGATGGCGCAGGGAGGCTGTGAACCACAGTTGACGGGACATGCAAAGGGCAATATGAATATGGGAAATGACAAAGCATTTTTTTGATAAAAGTCGTATCCCAGTGCCTGCCATATATCGGTTATCCGCGCAGCCTGAATGCACTTACCTGTATTCAAAAGGCAGCAGAGCAGTAGAAAAGACAGCAAAGCAGCAGGTAAATGCAGCGGAGTAGTAGACAACGACAGCAGAGCAATAAACAAAGATAACAAAGCAATAATCAAAGATAGCAGAACAGTAAAAAAGATAGCGAAGTAGCAAGCAAAGAAGTAAGAAAAAAAGATAGGAGAAAAGAGTATGAGTAAAAAATTAGTCGCATATTTTTCAGCCAGCGGCGTAACAGCAAGAGCAGCACATAGTTTAGCAGAGGCAATAGAAGCCGATGTTTTTGAAATTCAGCCAAAACAGCCATATACGAAAGCTGATTTGGACTGGATGAACAAAAAAGAGCAGAAGCAGCGTGGAAATGAGTAATCCGTCATCGCGTCCGGAGATAGCAAATCGGGTAGAAAATATGGATTCCTATGATGTGATTTTTGTAGGATTTCCGATTTGGTGGTATGTAGCACCGACCATTATAAATACGTTTCTGGAACAATATGATTTTTCCGGAAAACAAATTGTACTTTTTGCAACTTCCGGCGGCAGCGGATTTGGCAAGACCGTACAGAATTTGAAAAACAGCGTTTCAGATACCGCTGTTCTGAAAGAAGGCAAAATATTAAATGGAAGGCTTCAGAAAGAAGATTTAAAAAGCATGGGCAGACCGAATTAAGTGAAAACGTCCTGCATTTGGCATACTTGCATTTGCACAACCAATACAAAGATTTCCGCATTTCGCAATTACCTATAACAGACAGAGCAGAAAAGGAGATAATTTAGAATGAAAATAATGGATAAAGAAACATTTGAAAAACAGGATGCATTTGGAATTGGAGCGCCAAACGACGCATTTGCACAATATTTTAAAGGACAGTCTTATTTGAAACCATTGACCGTACCGGGAGCATCTGCGGTATTTCTTGCAAATGTAACATTTGAGCCGGGCTGTAGAAATAACTGGCATATTCATCACGCAAAGAAAGGCGGCGGACAGCTGTTAATCTGTACTGCTGGAGAAGGCTGGTATCAGGAAGAAGGAAAGGATGCAGTCAGTCTGACACCGGGTACGGTAATCACAATTCCGGCGGAAGTGAAGCATTGGCATGGCGCAAAAAGCCGATTCCTGGTTTAGTCATATTGCAGTTGAGGTGCCGGGAGAAGAAACGTCCAATGAGTGGTGCGAGCCGGTCGATGATGCAGAATACGAGGCGCTGTTATTAAATGAAAGTTATACGCTTGCAAATGGCGTAAAAAATACCAAAGCTTGGATTGGGAACATGGATGATAGAAGATGGCAAAACTGCAGAGGCAGTAAGGCAGGCGGTTGCGGTCGGCTATCGTCATATTGACACTGCGCAGGCATATGGAAATGAAGCTGGTGTCGGAGAAGGCATTCGCACTTGCGGTATCCCAAGAGAGCAGCTTTTTGTTACAAGTAAAGTTGCTGCAGAGGCAAAGAGTTATGAAGCTGCAGCAAAGTCGATTGACGAAACACTTGCAAAAATGAAGCTTTCCTATATTGATATGATGATTATTCACAGTCCGCAGCCATGGGCAGAATGGAGAGAATCCGACAAACGCTATTTTGCTGAAAATAAAGAGGTATGGCGTGCGTTAGAGGATGCTTATAAGGCAGGAAAGGTCAAAGCAATTGGAGTGTCCAATTTCCTGAAAGATGATTTGGAAAATATACTTTCCGATTGCGAGATTCCGCCAATGGTAAATCAGATTCTGCTTCATATTGGAAATACAAATACAGAACTAATAGAGTTCTGCCAGCAGCATAATATTCTGGTAGAGGCATATTCCCCCGATTGCACATGGAGAAGCAGCGAAGAATCCGGAGATTGCAAAAATTGCAGAAAAGTATGGAGTATCTTCTGCACAGCTCTGTATCCGTTACACGATTCAACTGGGCGCAGTATCCCTTCCGAAAACGGAGAATCCGGAGCATATGCGGGATAATGCAAATCTGGGATTTGTCATTTCGGAAGAAGATATGGATACGCTGAAGCATACGATATCGTTTCAAAATTATGGAGAATATAGTTACTTCCCGGTATTCAGCGGAAAATAAAAGAGGAAACGATATGACTCGAAAAGAAGCAAGTGAACGATATCAGATTCCCATTGAAATTTTAGAGGAATATGAGAAATGGGACTTTTGCAGAGACGGGAAGCAGGCGGCAGGCGGCAGGGAGCATGGCAGTATGACGACGAAGATTTGGAGCGGCTCAGCATGATTATGACGCTTTCTGCTATCGGATTTGAAAAAGAAAGAAATCGAACAGTATATGGGACTGTACTTGAAAGGGGATATCACGTCGGCAGAACGGTTGCGGATTTTACAGAAAAAGCGCGACCGGATGTTAGACGAGATTCATATTCAGGAAAAGCAGTTAGAAAATCTGGATTATCTGCGATATAAAACCAATGCCGGGCAAAAAGGCAAAACCGACAGGCAGAATTGACGGTTTGTTGACATTTTTCTGGTATGCTTACCTGACGAGGTGAATGATATATGGCTTACAAAATTATGGTGATTGATGATGAACAAATGATTTTTAGATATGCTGCGCGACCAATTTGAGTTGGAGCAGTACCAGGTGATTACAGCCAAAAGTGCGGCAGAAGCAATCAGCAAATTGCATTTGCAGCCGAATCTGATTCTTTTGGACATCAATATGCCCGATATGGATGGGACTGCAGCTTTGCAAAAAGATACGAAACGATGTAACATGCCCCATCTTATTTTTGACTGCCCGGTTGGAAGAAGCCGACCGGGTAGCCGGACTGAGAGCCGGCGGGGATGACTATATTATGAAGCCTTTCAGTCTTGCCGAGCTGATGGCGCGCGTCGAGGCGCATCTTCGGCGGGAAGCACGTTTGCAGCATACGTTTACGACGCGATTCTTTGGTGATATAGCGATTGACTATGCTGCCAGAACCCTTCGTGTCAAAGAACAGCCGGTGGAGCTTGCAAAAAGGGAATTTGATATTGTGGAACTTTTTGTCCCTGCATCCCGGACAGGTCTTTAGCCGGGAAACGATTTATGAGCGGGTACGCGGCGTAGACGGTATCGCAGACAATACCGTTATCAAAGAGCATATTCGACGTATCCGGCAAAAACTGGGCGAAGATTGCATTGAAACAGTCTGGGGTGCGGATACAAATGGGCAATATAAAAAACTGGTTCTTCTCCTTGCCATTAAAACGGGCATTTACCTGCCTGGTTTTTGTCATGGCGATTTTGGTTGCTGGAATATCTGCCTGTGTGATTTGGGCAGGGACATCGGCGCGCAGTCGTTTGCTTGATACGGTTACCGTACCGTTATCTTCTATTTTGCCGTCGGAGAAAGTCGCAGAGGAAAATGAGATACGCAGTTCGAAAAATACGGTAATTATGGACGAGAATCAAATGGATGTGGATGAAAATGGACAGCTTGTTGTTCAGACAACCGGATACCGGCTGCAAAAGCTTTCGCGGAAAGGAAAGCTTCTCTATTATGGCGCGGGCGTTGCGATGGTTGCTGTCCCTTGTTTCCTGTTTGCGGCAGGAACGCTCCTGTGCGCATGGTTGTTCTATGCGCTGAAACTAAAAAAACCGCTCACTCTTCTGACGCAAAGTGCAGACCGCATTTCTCAAAATGATTTGGATTTTGTGATAGACTACAATTCGGCGGATGAAATGGGGCAGCTTTTGCGAAGCGATGGATAAAATGCGTACGTCTTTGCAAAAGAACAATCAGGAAATGTGGCAGATGATGGAAGAACGACGAAAGATGAATGCTTCCATTGCACATGACCTTCGTACTCCGCTTACCGTAATGAAAGGTTATACGGAGTATTTGTCGCATAATATTCCGTTGGGAAAATCAGTGAAGCAAAGCTGATGGGAACGATACAGAATTTAACGCATGCCACAGAGCGGATGGAAGCCTATGTGGAACAGGTACGGGATATACAGGCGTTAGATGCAGTACCAATTAAGAAAGAGCCAATCAGCCTTCCTTCCTTTTTGCGCGCAGCAAAAAGAAAAATATACAATGCTGGCGGAAACACAGCATCTTCGGTTTGAATTAAGTGATGAGGGACTCCCCCTGCGAGTTCCCTGCTTCTGGATAAGACGCTTGTCGAGCGGATGATAGACAATGTTATTTCCAATGCGATACGATATGCAAACGAGCAGATTACGATGAATTTGCAATGGGAAGATGAAATGCTGTCGATTTGTATTTGTGATGATGGCCCCGGATTTTCAGAAAATGCGCTGAAATCTGCGGCAACGATATATTATAAGGAAAACAGTGAGAATGACCATTTTGGACTTGGACTATCCATCTGTGATACGCTCTGCCGGAAACAAGGCGGAACGCTGTCGCTTGAAAATGGTGAAAATGGAGGTGCTTGCGTGAAAATCTGCATAGAAGCGTCGTCTGAAATTGACGCTTAATAGACAATCATTTTTTTTACACTCTCTTTATCAACTGATAAGGAGAGTGTTTTTTATGCAGAAATTAGTTTACAAATGTATTGTGGCTGCGGCTGCAATTTCCTGTCTGTTTACCGGATGCGGCAGAAACGATGCAGCAGAAAAAAAAAAATAACGGATGAGCCTGCCACATTTACCAGTGAATCCGGTGATTTATCTGATTTATTTGAGGAAGATTCTTCGGCAATGGAAGTCGGCAGCTTCAGCTATGGCTGGCCGGATGAACGGGATGTGTTTTCGTATTCCGGGGAAGCGCTGGACATTCCATTTAAACTGATGGGAACAAAGGAAGGCGCTCCGCAAGAGGTGGGACTTCTTCTCTTTGTGAATGGCATCGCACAACCCTATTCAATCGCTTTTGATGATGGAACGGAACTTGCAGACGCTTATATGCAGACCTTTCAACTGGAACAGGATGTCGAGAATATCTTTCATTTAATCTTTCAGCCGGTGACTGGTAAGGCAGGGGACACCCTTTCGGTTCAGGCGGTTACGATTTTAACGCCAAGCTATCTTCCGGAAGAAGAAAATCCAAATTATGGATACTATCACTCTGCAAATATTACGATTCCGCTGCAGATTGCGTTTGAAAAAGACGCGCCTTCGGAAGGACAGAAGAAAGCGTCAGACAGTTATGAAATTGTTGACATTCCAAAATCCATTACGGACAACGACGAATTTTTTGGAATTGAGAGCAGCAGGGATGCCAACACCAATTTGTCAGTGGTCTCTGCAGAGGATGAAAACAGTCCGGTTCTTTATTCGAAAGATGGTACAGTGACGTTTAAAGTCCGTCTGTATGGTGGACCGGAAGCAAATCAGAATATCACAGTCTATGTCAATCACGAGCCGGTACAGGTGGATGGAGCAGATTATCTCGCAGTCCGTACACAAAAAGACAAAATGGTTGAAGCGACTATCCGGCTTTCCGTATCTGCATTTGGCGAAAAAAATACGATTTATGCAATTGCTGCATCCACTGGCAGAGATAGTAATCTGACGGAAACAGTAAAATCTTCATCGGTTCTGTTTATCAACAGGGAGAATGCACAGGTGTCGGATGACAGCACGTCAGCTTATCTGGAACCGCAATATGATGCGCAGAGCAATACACTTACTTTGACAGATATGGCAGCAGGCACCACGCAGGCGACGTATTATTTTGATGAGGAGCAGTCGCTTTTGTCGGTTGAAACGATAAAAAAAATGGCGTGGTTGTATTGGCTGTTTCCAAAGCGGCAGATGCGGAAACGTCCGATGGGATTTCCTTTTCAACAAATACAGGTAATGCGAATAGTGTAATCATTTATCGGTTTGATGAGCAATTACGTTTGCAGGACAGCTTTCGTCTGGACGATTCCGATTTGTCCTATATGCTTCAGAATTATCCCTATGCAGTTTCGCCAGATGGAAAAGAATTGACATGGGTACAGGAAGATGGAATTTATCGATATACGCTGGAAACAGAAAACGTGAAGCAGGTGCCATTAAAGCTGCCGGAAACCATATATTTTGTTCAGGTGCGTTACAGCGAGAGCGGAAAAAAGCCTGTTTTACCATGGGGAAGCGACAGGGAAGGCATAACCTTCTATGGCGCGCTTGACGTGGAAACGGGTGAAGGAACGCTGTTTGAAGCCAAGGACTTTGAAGCGATTTCAATTGAAGTAACAGGCGAGTATGCGGTTGTAAATGCGGCTGTTCCGCCGAAAGTGACAAGCGGCAGCGGGCGTGTACTTCTGATTGACAGTGAGAAAAAAAAGCGGCAATGATATTACGTTAAAAAAAATATATGCGAAAATGATTTGGCTGTTTTGACTGCGGATGGAAAAACACTTGTAACCTGCGCCGCAACGGACAGCAAGGGCGGTGTTTTGCGATGCTATGATACTGCAAGTCGTAATCTGAAATCGGAGCAGTCTTATTCGTTGGAGCAGGAAAACAAAACCGTATCTTCTGATGGTGCAGGGGCAGACTGCACAGGCAGTGCTTTATACGGAACAGGGATTTGTGCGTTCTTCTCCGATAAACCTGCAGTAAGGAGGGCGTTATGAAACTGGAATTAGATGCAATCAGCAAATCCTATGGCAAATTTCAGGCTCTGCAGGATGTATCCGCGACGTTAGAGGATGGGGTATATGGACTGCTTGGTCCAAATGGAGCCGGAAAAACGACGCTTATTAATATTTTGATTGGCATACTGCCATCCGATGGGGGAGTGATTCGTCTGGATGGCAGCGATACAGCGAAAATGGGACGTGAATATTTTGACATGATTGGTTATATGCCGCAGTATCCGCAGTTTTATGCAAATTTTACGGTGTTGGAGTTCCTTTCTTATATGTGTCAGTTAAAAGGTGTAAAGGATGCCGGAACCCGCATGAAAGAAGCACTTGCTTTTGTCAATCTCTGCGATGAGCGAAATATGCGAATTGGGGCATTGTCGGGTGGGATGCGGCAGCGTCTTGGCGTTGCACAGGCTATTTTGAATGCACCGAAGCTGTTAGTTCTGGATGAACCGACAGCAGGACTGGACCCCGGCGAGCGTATTCGTTTCCGCAATTTGATTTCGAAGCTGGCGACTGGGCGGATTATTCTTCTGGCAACGCATATTGTTTCCGATGTAGAGTGTGTCGCCAAAGAAATTCTTCTGCTTCAAAAAGGGCAATTGGTGATGCAGGGGACACCGGACGAACTGGAGCAGAGTATTCGGGGAAACGTATGGGAACTGACGGTGGACAGAGAGGATGCAATCCGACTTTCCGATATGTATTGTGTCAGCAATATGAAACAGCAGGGAGAGAAGTTTCAGCTCCGCATTATCAACGACACAGAACCGTTTTCCGGAGCAGTTCCGGTAGGCGCGAATCTGGATGATGTATTCCTGCATACATTTTTTCAGCAGAGAAAGGAGCAGCTATGAAACATTTATATTTTCAGCAGAGAAAGGAGCAGCCATGAAATTATTTTATTTAGAAGCAAGAAAAGGCATCCTGCGCCTGTCTGTTTTTATTGCACTTATTCTGTTCCTTTGTCTGGATGTTTTGAAGATTGGACTGGATTATCGGGCAGGAGCAATCCGCGAGGTAGTTGGAAATACCGAAGGAATGCAAGCCGGATTTGCAGAAATTTATGACAAAGTAAAAGGTCCCATCACAAAGGAAACTGCCGGATTTCTCGTAGGCGAATACCAGAGACTTTCCGGGGCAGTCGCAGATGGAACATTCAGCCGTGAACCGCAGGATGGGACTTACAGCGGATATATTTATGGAGATTATTTTTTGGTTGGTTCCTATTTTTATCGGCAAATGTCCTACTGTGTACAATATTCGGAGCGTATGGCAGAACGATTAAAACAGGAAGCGGACAATTTGAACGTTTATCAGTCTGCCGGAAACCAATATATGGCTGCAAAAAGTGCTTATATTCTACAGCATTATGCGGACAGGTCGGTTTCATCGTTTTATCTGATGGATAGCTGGGAGTCCCTGCTTGCATTTGATTTTTCCGATTTGCTTATCCTTTTTACTGCTGGTGCTTGGTATTGCCGCCAGTTTTACGCGCGAGAAAAGAAACAGGGATGACAATGCTTTTTTGGCATCCAGTAAACGAGGCGGTTTTCGTATGCTTGCTGCCAAATGCGGTGTGGCAGTTTTTCTATGCAGTCGGACTGACGATGCTTTTTTCACTGTTAAATCTCATAGTATATATGGGGTTCTGTTTGGTTTTCAGGGGTGGGATTGTCCGCTTTATGCGATAATGGCATACGAGAACACGCCATTTAGCGGTACGGTGGGGCAGTTTTATCTTTTATCCTGCGCGCTAAAGGCACTTGGCTTTTCGGTTTTTTCCCTGTGGCTGCTTTTTGCTGTCGGCATGTTTCAGGCGTACGTTGTATCCCTGTATTCTTGGCGTGGGGGGTTGGCGCAGCGGCTTCGTATTTATCTGTTTGGGCATCTTCTCCGGTCTGGTGGAAAGGTGTGCTTTCCGCAGTCAGCCCGTTTACGCTTACGCGGGCGTCGGATTTATGGAGCAGTTTGTGTGGGGACAGGATTGGCAGCAGTTTTGTCCCCCGTATTTATATCATTCTTTTTGATTCAATTTGTCCTTGTTTGTGTTTTGCTGTGGGCAGTCAGGGGAGGAAATCATGTTAAAAATGGAATGGAAAAAAAGTGTGGATTTATCAGCGCGGCGTTCTGATTCTTTTTTGTTGGCGTTACTTGCATATGCAATACTTTGTCTGGTTTCCGGTAGCGACAGCACGCAGGCTATCAGGCAAAATGAGGACGTTTATTTGTCCTATATCGAACGGTGGCAGGGAGAATTGAACGATGAAACGGTAGCAGAAATGCAGGCGGAGTATGACGCGCTCAATCACGATGACAGTCCGGAAGCGCAGGAAAATAAAGCGGCGTTTCTGGAAGTCTATAATCAATATTATTATGCAAAGGAAGATTCGTCACACCGTTTCTTACTGGATGAGCGGGGATGGAATACGATTTTAACGCATGACAATGCAAATTTTTTGCTTGTGCTTTGTTTGCTCGCGTTATGCGTTCCGGTGTTCTGCGGGGAATATAGCTGTCGGATGGAACCGCTTTTGTTATCCTGCCGGAATGGACGGGAGCAGCTTGCAAAAAAAAATTGTTGATTATGGCGGGAACCGCTGCAATTGTGACATTGCTCTTTCAGGGGGTTCAATTTGTTGTTGTTGCCAAAACGGTGGGATTGAGCGGCTTTTTCGTACCCGCTGCAGAGCCTTTCCTTTTTTGAAAATTCTACCTATATGCTTACAATTAGTCAGGCATATGGCATGGTTGTACTGTGCCGAATCATTGGTGCAGTCTGGTTTTCTGTAGTAATTGCATTTCTTTCCGTTTGGTGTAAAAAAAACGGTGCTGACTGTATTTGCAGGAATCAGCATATCACTTTTGCCGCATCTGTTGGGGAGCAGTTTTCTAAAATATGTTCTGCCGTTTCCCGCCGGTCTGCTTGCAGGAACAGGGTACCTTTGGGGAACGCTGACGGAACCGCAATATAATGACGATTACACAGAAATCAAGGATGTTGTTATATTTCGGGGAGTTTCTCCAAAAAGAGTTTTGCGTGCTTTTAGGACTGTTTATTATGGTTCTTTTGGTATTGCGGGTGCTAACGGTGCGGCGATACGTCGGACGAAAATCGAGAAAATAAAAAATTTTTCAGAAAAATTAGCACTCACCTCTTGACAGTGCTAACAATTGGTGTTATGTTTGACTACAGGAATAAAAGCAATGCTTATAGTTTCTGTAGTAAAGGATTTGCAAATTTTATTTGTCAGGAGGTAATTGCTATGGATATGGATAAATATACAAGAAAGTCACTGGAAGTAATAGAAAAAAAGCCAAAGAAAAAAGCGCTGGAATATGACAATCAGGAACTGGCGCAGATTCATCTGCTGGCAGGACTGCTTGAGGTTGATGAAAGCCTGATATCCAAGTTATTTGAGAAACTTGATATCGACGTTTCAGCAGCAGTAAACAGAGTTGAAGACAAACTGGCGACGCTGCCAAAGGTAAGCGGCGGAAATATGTATGCAGGGAATAATTTTTCCAAAGCGCTGATTCAGGCAGAGAAAGAAGCCAAACAGATGGGCGACAGCTTTGTTTCTGTGGAGCATTTGTTCCTTGGACTGGTTGAAAAAGCAGATAATGATGTAAAACCACTGTTAAAAACATGGAACATTGACAGAAATTCATTTTTAAAAGCCCTGGCGGATATCAGAGGAAATAAAAAGGTAGACAGTGAGAATCCGGAAGATTCTTATGAAGCGATGGAAAAATTTGGCTACGATTTGGTGGAAAGAGCCAGAGAGCAAAAACTGGACCCGGTTATCGGGCGTGATGCGGAGATTCGGAATGTCATTCGGATTCTTTCCAGAAAAACAAAAAATAACCCTGTTTTGATTGGCGAACCCGGTGTTGGTAAAACAGCAGTTGCAGAAGGACTGGCACAGCGAATTGTCAGAGGAGATGTGCCGGAAGGACTGAAAAATAAGAAAATTTTCTCATTGGACATGGGCGCTTTGGTTGCCGGTGCAAAATACAGAGGTGAATTTGAGGAACGTTTGAAAACGGTTCTGGATGAAGTCAAGAAGTCGGATGGCGAAATTATCCTCTTTATTGATGAGCTTCATACGATTGTCGGCGCGGGAAAAACAGACGGTGCAAATGGACGCTGGTAATATGTTAAAGCCGATGCTTGCGCGTGGCGAACTTCATTGTATCGGCGCAACGACGCTGGATGAGTACAGACAATATATAGAGAAAGATGCTGCATTGGAGCGGCGGTTCCAGCCGGTTCAGGTGGATGAACCAACCGTAGAAGACACGATTTCTATTCTGCGTGGTATCAAGGAGCGGTATGAGGTATTTCATGGCGTAAAGATTTCCGATGGCGCGCTGGTAAATGCGGCGGTACTTTCCAACCGGTATATTACAGACCGTTTCCTGCCGGATAAAGCAATTGATTTGGTGGATGAAGCGTGTGCGATGATAAAGACAGAACTGGATTCCATGCCGACAGAAGTAGATGAAATTACAAGGAAGATTATGCAGCTTGAAATTGAAGAAGCGGCACTGAAGAAAGAGGAAGACCATCTGAGCCGGCAGCGGCTTGCAGATATTCAGGCAGAGCTTGCGGAATTGAAGGATAAGGCAAATAACTTAAAAAGGCAAAATGGGAAAATGAGAAAGAAAGCGTTGAAAAAATCAGAAACCTGAAAGAAGAAATTGAAAAAATCAAAAACGACATTCAGGTTGCCCAGAGAAATTATGACTTGAATAAAGCCGCAGAACTTCAATATGGCAAGCTTCCGGCTGCGCAAAAAGAACTGGAGCTGGCAGAGCAGTCTGCATCGGAGAAAGAACGGAAACTGGTGCATGAAGTCGTATCAGAGGAAGAAATTTCACAGATTGTTTCCAAATGGACCGGCATTCCGGTATCCAAGCTGACAGAAAGTGAAAAGAGCAAAACGTTAAATCTTGCCAGCGAGCTTCACAAACGAGTGGTTGGACAGGACGAAGCAGTTTCTTATGTCAGCGATGCCATTATCCGTTCCAAGGCGGGCATCAAAGACCCAAGCAAACCAATCGGTTCTTTCCTGTTCCTGGGACCGACCGGCGTAGGTAAGACGGAACTTGCCAAAACCCTGGCAGAAGCGCTGTTTGATAACGAACAGAATATGGTCAGAATTGATATGAGCGAGTATATGGAGAAATACAGCGTGTCCAGACTGATTGGAGCGCCTCCGGGATATGTCGGATATGATGAAGGCGGTCAGCTTACGGAAGCAGTAAGACGGAAACCATATTCGGTTGTGTTGTTTGATGAAATAGAGAAAGCGCATCCGGATGTTTTTAACGTGCTGCTGCAGGTTCTGGATGATGGACGAATCACCGACTCACAGGGCAGAACCGTTGACTTTAAAAAAATACAATTATCATTATGACGTCAAATATCGGCGGTATTGATATTGCGGAAGGCGGCGGAGAAGTTACGGATGAAATCCGGGAAACTGTTATGAATAAGTTAAAACAGCATTTCCGTCCGGAATTTTTGAACCGTATTGATGAAACCATTATCTTTAAGTCACTGAGCAAAGAAAAACATCAGCGGTATCGTGGATTTGATGGTAAATGACCTGAACAAGCGGTTAGCGGAGCAGGAAATTTTCAAATCCGGCTTTCCGATGCGGCAAAGGATGTAATTATTGAACAGGGCTATGACCAGATTTATGGTGCAAGACCATTGAAACGGTTTATTCAGAAAAATGTGGAAACATTGGTTGCACGGATGATTCTTGCAGGCGAAGTTTCCACACAGTCAGCAATTCTTGTTGATTACGATGGAGAAAAGCTGATTGCGGTAAATGAAAAGTAATTGCTTTTATATATCAAACAGGGAGGATGGATACTGAATTTTATTTTTCAGTATCCGTCCTTTTTTCTTTTTCCAGTAAAATTTTCTTGTGCTGAAAACCTGTTTTATTATATTTTTTTTATAGAATAAGGTTGGAATTTGCTGCTTTTAATCTTTTTTTAATGCAGATGAGCCATTATATTATATAATAAGGAGGTTGCGTCCATGCGTATATTAATTGTTGAAGATGAAAAGGATATGAATGCTATCATTTGCAGTAAATTAGTTAAAGAGGGGTACAATGTCGATGCATGTTGATGATGGACAGACAGCACTTGATTATTTAGAAGCAGCAAGTTATGATGGGGTGATTATGGATGTCATGATTCCAAAGAAAGATGGCATGACAGTATTGAAAACGATTCGGGCAAAAGGACAGCAGGTGCCGGTTCTGTTTTTGACTGCAAAATCAGAAACGCAGGATATTGTCAAAGGACTGGACGCGGGCGCCAGCGATTATATGACAAAGCCATTCGAGTTTTCGGAACTGCTGGCACGATTACGGGTTATGCTGCGGAAACAATATATGAGCAATGAAAATGTTTTAACCTGCGGACCGTTGGTAATTGATATTAATAATCATCGGGTTGTGCGGGATGGGATACCGATTGATTTGACCGTCAGGGAGTATACGATTCTGGAGTATCTGATTCGCAATAAAAAATATTGTCGTAACACGAGAACAGATACGCGCCAATATATGGAATATTGATGACGATATTAATTCCAATGTAGTGGATGTGTATATCCGGTAATCTGCGAAGAAAAATAGACGACCCATTCCCGGAAAAGTTAATACATACGATTCGAGGAATAGGATATAGATTAGAATGCTGAAAAAAAGAATTTCATTTGTTAATTATACGATTCTTATATGCGGACTGATTATAGGCGTCGGCATTATTTGTATGCTGATTATGCAGAATAGTCTGATTAAAGAAGACATGGAGCATCTTGCGTATGAAGAGCTGGCACAGGAAATAAAGCAGGCTCGAAAACATATTGCATTTGACGGGGCGCAAAATCCATATATCCAAAATGATTTTTTATGATATAGAAGATGAAGGCGAATTGGATGGCGACATATATGTGTTCTTACAGACCATGTCCGGAAATTATATTACAGGTAAGATACCGGAAACCTGTAAAAATGGCGTTGGAATCGGATTAGTCAGTCTGAAAATGATATCGGTTGGTTCTGACAAATATTATATTGCCACACGAAAAGGAAAGAATCAAAAAGGCTCGGAAGTGTGAATAGCAAGTATATGATTTGTGCTATGATTTCGGTGGATGCGATGGAGGAAAGTTATCGTAGTCTATGGAACAAATCTTATCTGGTTGTCATCATTATTATTTTCGTTTTTCTGCTGTTTGCACTTGCATTAAGGCGGATGATATCGTTTCCGATGAAGCAGTTAAATGAGTCGATACAGAAAAGCGGAGAAAATCTGGATTTTACAGAGAAACTGGAGTATGATGGAATCTTCCGGGAACTTCAGATGCTGACGGAAGCGAATAATAATCTATACCGCCGCATCCAACAGGAACTGGAACGACAGGAAGCTTATAATGCAAATATTTCACATGAACTGCGGACGCCGATTGCAGTTATGCATGCACAATGCCAGCTTTCCAGAGAAACAGCGGAAAAAGAAGCATGATGAAGAAATGCTGAAAAGCATAGAGGTATTTGAACGCCAGACGACGAGAATGAAAAATCTCGTTGACCAGCTGCTGCAGCTTACTGTTTTAGACCGCGAAGGAGCATCGCTAAGCGTTGAAGATATTGATGTGCGGGATGTAATAGAATCGGTTTGTGATGATATTTTATATATCAGCAAGAAAAATATAGAAATCAAATATTCCCTGCAGCCGGTCGTGATTCATGCAAATATGAATCTGATTGTAATTGTGATTAACAATCTGGTTTCAAATGCATTTAAGTACAGCGAAGATAATTCAACGATTCAGATATCCTGCGGTGAAGAACAGAATCAGATTTATGTTTGTATTCAGGATGAGGGATGCGGGATTGAAAAAGAGCATTTATCCCGGATTTTTTGAAAGCTTTTATCGGGAAGATACAAACCGGAATACGGAGGGCTTCGGACTTGGACTTTCACAGGCGTTGAAGATTGCAGAGTATTATGGCGGCGGAATTCAGGTAGAGAGCAAAAAAAATGTAGGAAGCAGTTTTACATTCTTTATTCCAAAGCAAAATGAAAAATAGTAAAAAAAATGTCGATTTTTAATAGAACTTTAATATAGGATTTTTATAATCCCATATTAGAGTTCTATTTTATGTTACAAAAAAGTATCCGAAAGAAATTGCGTTGGCATTTTTTCGGAAGATGGAGGAAAGTTATGAAAAACAGAAAACGATTGCTGAATCTGATAATTGGACCGGTTTTGTTCCTGTTATCAATTTTTTTGCTGCCGCAGACCATATTTGCATCCCTTGCAGCCAGAGCTGCAATCGGAACCGTAGTATGGATGGCATACTGGTGGGTGACGGGACCGGTGGATTATGCAGTCACAGCATTTTTGCCGATTGCAATAAATGCTGTTTTACCGATGACAGAAATGAAATCTGTCATTTCCAATTATGCAGATGAGACGATTCTGCTTCTGCTTGGAGCGTCCATCATTAGTGTGTTATGGGGAAAATACAGGTCTGGATAAAAAGAATTGCAATTACATTTTTACGGTTAATTGGAAACAGCCTGCGGACGCAGCTTGTCTTCTGGTTCCTGTTATCGATGCTGCTTTCTGCTGTTCTGCCAAATGCAGTTGTATGCGCGACCATCACGCCGATAGCAGTTTCCATGCTGAAGTATATCGGAATGGATGATATTAAAAACAATAAGGCAGCGTCGAAGATATTGCTGACAATTGCATATGCCACAGGACTTGGCGGTCTGGCATCTCCGCTTGGCGGAGCGATGAATCTGGTTACAGTGGAATATATCCAGCAGTTGACAGGAGAAGAATATATGTATTCTTCGTGGGTAATACGATTCCTTCCGATTATGCTGATTCTTCTGCTGATTAATGTTGTATTTATCCTGCGTGATATAGATAAAACAGATATGCTGGGCGGTTCGAGAGATTATTTTGTTGCAGAGTATGAAAAAAATGCCGAAAATGAATTTTGAAGAAAAGTCTGCATTAATTCTGTTTTTCGTAGCGACAGTTCTTGCATTTACAAGACAGTTGTATCAGAATCTCCTGCCTGGTTTAAAAACCGGCATATGTGTTTATTATCTGTGCGATTATTTCGTTCCTGCTTACGGATAAGAAGGGAAAGCGGATTATGACATGGAAAAATACACAGGGAAAAAATAATATGGGATTTAATGTACATATTTGCCGGAGGACTTGCACTCGGAACGCTGATTAATGAAACTGGTGTCGCAGAAACGCTTGGAGACTGTATCGCGAAGCTGGATATGAAGGGCGGTTTTGTTACAATTCTGGTTATTCTGACAGTAACGTTATTATTGTCGGATGTAACGTCAAATACCGCGACCGCGGCTGTTGCAATGCCGCTTGTCATTTCGATTACACAGGGAAGCGGACTGAATCCGATACCATACATTTATGTAGCGTCTATCGGAGTCAATCTTTCCTATATGCTGCCGACATCCATCCGGGCAATTCCGGTCGGCTATGGACTGGAACCAAAGTATATGCTGAAAGAGGGATGGAAGATATCCCTGATAATTATTATCGTCATGTCCATTTTCTGTACATGGTTATTAAAATACTGGGGTGCATTCAGTACCGTTTAAAACGAAAGAAGTATGATAGAAGGATGGAAATAAAATGTCAGTTGTTTCGTACCTGTTTATTGCTTTTTTAGCAATTACAGTTTTTGTATATTATATTGTGCCGAAAAAGATGCAGTGGGTTGTTCTGCTTGCTGCCAGCCTGATTTTTTTATGGCTGCAGCGGAATCGAAAATCTGCTTATTGTGACAGGAACCGCGCTGCTGGTTTATCCATTATCACTCCTGATGCAGAAAAATCTGGACAAACAGGAGCAGCTTTTGGATGGAGTAGAGAAACGGGAAGCCAGAAAGATAAAAAAATCAACAAAAAAAAAGAAAAGAAAGAAATTTTTTGATTCCTGCGTTATTCCTTGTGATTGGAATTCTTGTTGTTTTTAAAATTACAGGATTTGCAATTGAGAATTTGAAATTACTTGTATCAAATGAAAGCGTACAGAATCTTCCGGACTGGAACATTCCGGCGCCGCTTGGAATTTCATTTTATTCCTTTATGATGGTTTCTTATCTTGTGGATATCTACAATGGGCGGATAGCTGCGCAGAAAAATTTCTTCAAATACCTGACGTATGTGCTGTATTTTCCGCATATTACACAGGGACCGATTGCGCGGTATGAGGTTGTCGCGCATCAGTTATGGGAAAAACATAAGTTCCAATATGAGGTTGTCGTAAAAGGAATGTGGCTGATTTTATGGGGCGCGTTAAAAAAGATGGTTCTGGCAGACAGAATCAGTCCGTTTGTCACAGAAATTTTCAAACATTCCGGACAATATGAAGGAAGCATTTTTTTTTTCATTGCGGCAGTTTTATATTCGATACAGATTTATTGTGATTTTTTTTCAGGCTGCATGGATATTGTACGAGGCGCGTCGGAATGCTTTGGAATTACGCTTGGTGAAAATTTCAGACGTCCATATTTTTCCCAGACGCTGCCGGAATTCTGGAGAAGATGGCATATATCGCTCGGCGCATTTTTCCGGGAATATGTTTTTTATCCGGTGTCGACGTCAAAACTGCTTTTAAAATGGAATACAAAGGTTCGGAAGTATCTTGGAAATGCAGTTGGAACCGGATTTGCCTCCTGCGTACCAATATTGTGCGTATGGTTTTTAACCGGTCTTTGGCATGGCGCAAACTGGAATTATATTGGCTGGGGACTGTTTCATGGAATTTTGATTTGCCTGTCAACTTTATTGGAACGACCGATTGGGCGGCTGACAGAAAAAGTTACATATACGGACAAATGCTGTCAGTTGGAACATTTTCCGAATGTTGCGTACATTCTTTTTATGTGTGATAGGACGTATCATTTTTATGGGAAATGGATTGCAGGAATCCTTCCATATGATAAAAAAATCCTGCATCACAGACAGGCAGGTTTATGATATTGTCAATGATTTTGCACTGACGCAGAGCGAATGGTGGGTGATTTTATTTGGATGTCTGGTTCTGCTTGGCGTGTCTCTATAGCGCAGGAAATCCGGGAACAGAAGGGAAAGACCGAAGATATCCGAAGCTGGCTGCTCAGACAGAATCTGTGGCTTCGCTGGGCAGTGCTTATCAGCGGCATTTTATGTGTATTAATGTTTGGAGTGTATGGCTCCGGAAATCAGATTGTATTTATTTATGAACAATTTTAATTGAGGAGAAGTAGAAAATGAATTCCGTAGGTTTTAGTTTTTTCAAAGGAGTCAAAGGCTTTTGTTCCATTCTTATCTTTTTTGGCATAGTCTTATATGTCATTTCAAAAGCCGGACAATTAGCAAGACCGGACGATAACGACGCGGATGTATGGGCGGAATATTATGCTGAGGAGAATGATACAATCGACGCCATTGTTATCGGCTCAAGCGCAATCTATCGGTATTGGATACCAACGCAGGCATATGAAGAACAGGATTTTACATCGGCGATGATAGCCTCGGCAAGTCAGGATATCCGTCAGGTTCCTTACATTATGGAAGAAGCGGTAAAAAAGTCAGGATGCAGACGTTATCGTTGTTGAGATGCGAAATACCGTAGCCAGAAATATGGAAGATGCAACCAGTCCGGAAGAACAGCAATACCGTCTTGAATTGTTGTCGGCGGAAATGAATCCATCCTTTACCCGGCTGAAGATGATTTATGCTTTGCATGATGGCACCTGGATGGAAAAATTAGAGGTCGCATTTCCATTGTTAAAATATCATAACAATCTAGTGGAGTATGACAGGGATTTTCTGGTTGAACGTCTGAAAAATGAGCCAAGTGAAAATAAATTTGCAAAACAGCGTTCCGAGGTCAAGGTAAAAAAAGAAGCCGAACTATGCTGCAAGCGAAGAAGTGGAGTTGTCGGATGAAGCAAAATCGTATATTGATGCGATTGAGAAAAAGGGCGGACGAGCTTGGTAAGGAAGTACTTCTGATTTTCACGCCTTATGACCCGGAGGAAGTGCAGATAAACGAACAATTGGCAATTGATGCGTATTGCGAGGAAATGGGATATGAATGCCTGGACTTAAATCTTTATGTCGATGAAATCGGATTGGATTATTCTACTGATTTTTATAATGGAAAGCATACGAATATAGCAGGCGCCAGAAAGTTTACCAGCTATCTTGCCAAATATTTAAAGACCGAATATGGTTTGCAGGAGAATATGACGGAGAAACAGAGAGAAAGCTGGACGGAAGCATGTAAAGTATGGGAAGCAGAGGAAGAAAAACTGCTGGAAAAATGGGAAAAAAAGAATGTAGAGGAGAAAAAAAGTAACATGGGAAAAGCGACGATTCTGCACTATATAAGTGAATATGCCAAAACACAGCCGGAAGTGTTTGCAGTATGCGAATTAAACAGGCAGATGACACATGCCGCATATTGGAGCGCTATCCGAAAAACTGCCGGTGTGCTTATCCGATATGGAATCGGGGAGCGGAGACCATGTGATTTTGCGCTGTACACAGAACATTAATTATGTCGTTTTGTTTTCCGCATTGCAATACATACAGGCGCTTGTCGTTCCGGTTGAACGGTCGACGTCGCTTTCCCGTATGGAAGAAATTGCAGAAAGCGTAGATGCCGATTGGTTGATTTCAAATCAGGAAGTTGCCGGTATCAAGTATCTTTCACCAAAAGATATTATGGAACAGATGCAGGATGCGGAAGAAACGGAGCTGCCAATGCCGGAAACAGAGACAGAATCCATGCTGTTATTTACAACTGGAACGACCGGAACTTCCAAAGGCGTTTTGATGCGTCATAAAGGTGATGTTGCAATTGCAGAAAATGTGATTTGCGGCACACAGATGAAAAAAAAAATGTTGAGATTATACCGATGCCGCTCAATCACTCATTTGGCATCCGGCGCTATCAGTCGGATATGGTAAATGGCGGAACGGTTTGTCTGCTGAATGGAATGGCAATGATTGGAAATTTGTGGAAAATGCTGGAACGTTATCATGCATCTTCTATGGCGATTTCTCCGGCAACGCTTGGAATGATATTTCATTTGTCAGATGAGCAGATTGCAGAATATGCAGGTCAGATAGAATATATTCAGATAGGCTCGGCGCCGCTGCCGGAAACGGACAAAGAAAAGCTGCTGCGCTGTCTGCCAAATACCAGGTTATACAATTTTTATGGCTCTTCAGAGGCAGGCTGTTCGTGTATCTTGGAATTCAGCCGCAAAAATAAAGCGGGCTGCATTGGGTATCCGACGGTCAATTCCGTTGTCCGGTTTATGGATGAAGATGGACAGATGGTAGAAAATGGGACAGAGGAAAAACCGGCGCTGCTTTGCTGGGGCGGACCAATCGTTATGGCAGGTTATTACAAGTATTTGGAATTGACGAAAAAACGGTCGTGGACGGTTTTGTTCTGACGAATGATTTGGGATATCTGGATGAAGATGGACGATGCATCTTGATTGGGCGGGCAGATGATGTTATAAATTATGGTGGAAGCAAAATCTCCCCGGCTGGGAGATAGAAGCGGTTGTCGGTGATTTTCCCGGAATTGCAGATTGTGCATACAGCTCGGTGAAAGATGCGATTGTCGGAGAACTGCCGGTTTTGCTGATTGTGAAAGAGAACCGATTTGATGCAGATGCATTTCAGAAGTTTTTACAGGAACATTTGGAAAGTTATAAGCTTCCGCAGAAAATATATGAAATAAAAAAAGAAATACCAAAGACATTTAAAGGTTCGCTTTTGCGGAAGGAAATTAGAAAAATAGCAGAAGAAAGTTATAAAGCAGAAAAATAAAAAAGAAGAAAATCAAAAAAAGCCTACTAAAAAAAGAAGCCTACTAGAATGAAGATTACTAATAAAGTCTACTAAAAAAGAAGATAATTAAAAGAAATAAAACTAAAAGGAATAAAAAAGAATAAAAATATAAAGTAGAAAATTTGAAAGAAAAGAATAAGAGAACAGGAGAAAAAGTAATATGCAGGAATTTATTGAAATGTTAAAGAAAAAATCAAAACCAAATGTAGATTTTGAGAACGAAGACGCACTGGTGGATGACGGAATCTTAGAGTCGCTTGATATTATTTCGATTATTGCCGAAATTTCCGACAAATATCATGTTGTGATACCGAGTGATGAGATTACATCCGAGAATTTCAATTCCGCAGAAGCACTTTATGAATTGGTTGAAGATTTGAAGTAAAAAAGATTATACTTATGTTGCGCCGCGGATAGTTTACAGAAGAATTAAAATTTATATCTGCAGGAAGGCGCCAAATCGTATGCCGGAGGAAGAAATGAAAAAAAAACGGAGCAGACAGAAAAACAGCAGGGCAGAAAAAAGCATATTTACAGATGGGTTCTGTTGATTGGCGTTCTGCTTGTCATTTTGTTAAATGCTGCGGCATGGGCGGCTCCGGCAGTCAGTGAAAAGACGGATGGGGCAATTGGTGCGATTGGTATGCGTCCCATATCAATCCGGTTATTGTCACCGTATTTGCGGGAATCAGCAATCTGTTTTCCGTTTTCTATCGGGGAATGGCTGCTTATTGCCGCAGTTGTTCTGCTGTCTGCATTTCTGGTTATCAATCTGTTGTATCTGTTTCTTCGAAAGAAAAAAAGGATATCGCAGATTTCATGGCGTGTATAATAAAGTGATTGCCGGCATTGTTCTGGCAGTCTGTCTGATTATGACGTTCAATTGTACGATTTATTATCATTGTTCGGCGCTTACCGTAAATGAGGAAAAAAGAAAAACGCCAATACTATATCAGCGAATTGCAGGCGCTTCGGAATTACATTGTGGAACAGTGCAACGAATACAGTACCCGGATGGAACGGGATGAAAACGGATTTATCCTTTATGACGGAGATATGCAGGAAAAGGCAAAAGAAGCGCTGCATAACATTGCCGGACAGTATCCAAGGCTTGCCGGTTATTATCCGGACGTAAAACATATGATGTTTTCAAATTTGATGAGTCAGGGTTATATGGCAGGGTATTATTTTCCATTTTTCGATGGAAGCAAACTGCAATGGCAATATGTATATCACAAATTATCCGGCGACATATTGTCACGAACTGGCGCATCTTCATGGCTATATCTATGAGGATGAAGCAAATTTTATTTCCTATCTGGCATGTATAGAAAGCGGCGATGATTTTATGGCATACGCCGGATATTTAAGCGTGCTTGCTTATGTCGACAATGCGTATTATGAAGCAATTGGAGAAAATGCACAGAAATATCTGTCCAATGTGCAGATAACAGAGCAGGTGGTGGAAGACGATGTCTTTCTGCTTCCGGAAACGTGGGAAAAGTAGAGGAAAAAGCAGTATTCTCAACAGAAACGGTGGATAAGGCGACGGATACATTTAATGAAACCAGTCTGAATCTGAATGGCGTATCCGACGGACTTGCTGCGTATGACCGCGTGACAGAACTGCTGCTCAACTATTACGATGGAACATTGTATTAACGAACGCCTGTGCTGTTCCGATAAAGCTCCGGATTAACGAATGCCTGCTGTGTTACAGAGTAAGCATCAGATTAAGGAACGCTTGTCCATGCTACAGAGTAAGTAATCTGCGGCATAGTGCGACATGCGCGTCGCCATCATTTTGACAACTGTTGTAGATTTCGACAGTACCAGTCCCGGCAGCATCCGATTTTAAACCGGACGCAATCAGACGTCGTTTGAGTTCTAAAGCAGTTCCGTGGCTTCCCACAAAGATTCGAATATCCGGTCCCACAACTTTTTTAATTGCATCTTCGACAAAAGGATAGTGCGTGCAGCCAAGGACGATTGCGTCGATGCCTTTTTCCAGATATGGAGAAAGCACCTGCCGCAGATAGTCTGTCAGCGCCGGACTGTTCAAATCGCCATTTTCAACAAAGGATACCAGCTTTGGGCATGGCACACTGTAAATGACGGATTTATCTTCGTAAGTGTGCAGCAGATTCAGAAATTTTTCCTGCTGCAGCGTCATAGGAGTTGCCATAACTGCAATCCCTGTCATGTTCTTTCCATAAAACTGCCGGTTTCAAAGCCGGTTCGATGCCGATAATCGGCATATCCGGATATTTTTCACGAAGCAATCCGGCAGCGGCGCTTGTCGCGGTATTGCAGGCAATGACAATGGCTTTTGCGCCTTTATCCAGAAGAAACTGCACGCAGGCTTCACTTAGTTCCTGAATATTTTCTACCGAACGGGTTCCGTATGGCGCATGGGCAGAATCTCCATAATATATATAATTTTCTTCCGGCATAAGCTCTACGATTTCTTTTTAAAACGCTGATACCGCCAATTCCTGAATCAAAAATACCGATAGGAAGGGGAGTTGTCCTTCATCTGCTGTTCCTCAATAATGGGAATGATTTCCTTGAAAAATTATACTACCGAATGAGAAGAAAGACAACGGAGAAATTACAGAACCCAAATGAGCCAATCTCAAATCTTTTGAAAAGCTTCATGGTTGCCAGAACAAAAAAACAGGTCTATAATTGTACAAAATAAAATGCGGACAGGAGGAACCGGCAGATGGAAAAGGCTGAAAGGAGTTTAGTATCCAGAGTCAAAGAAAATATGATTGCATATTATAGTGGTGATTCTAAAAGAATTCATCATTTTTTAAAAGTGCATACATTTGCCAAACTGATTGGCGAAATGGAAGGCATGACAGGAAAACCGCTGGAAATACTGGAAGTTGCAGCATTAGTTCATGATATCGGCATAAAAATTCAGAACGGAAATATGGTTATAATACAGGAAAAACACAGGAGCAGGAAGGACCGGCAGAAGCAGAAAAAATGCTTTTGAAAATGACAGACGATAAAGAACTGATTGCGCGTGTCTGCTACCTCGTAGGTCATCACCATACTTATACGGATATAGACGGTCTTGATTACCAGATTCTTGTAGAGGCTGATTATATTGTGAATATGTATGAGATTGAAGCGGATTCGGTAATGGTGAATTCCGTATATAGAAGAATTTTCAGAACGGAGCTGCCGGCAGAGAAATCTGCAAAATGGTTTTTGCATTTCTTTGATGCAGAAGCAAGCGGGGCATAATTTCATAATATTAACCATTTTTTAATCTTTTTCAAAGGGGCAGATGCTTGCATGAATGAAATAAATTATATATAATGAAATGACGTTTAATTACAAATAAGGGAAAACAGCATCCGGCAGGAAACGGTTTTATAAGTACGGATGCTTCTTAACAGGAGGAAAAAAATGAGCAAATATAAGATTAATACAACATGTGTACAGGGCGGATATGAACCGGGAAATGGAGAACCGCGTCAGGTGCCTGTTTACCAGAGTACAACATTCAAATACGCAACAAGCGAAGATATGGGAAAAATTATTCGATTTGGAAGCAGAAGGATATTTTTTATTCCAGACTTCAGAATCCGACCAATGATTTGGTAGCAAAGAAAATCTGTCAGTTAGAGGGCGGCTCCGCAGCAATGCTGACGTCTTCCGGTCAGGCTGCCAATTTTTTTATGCAGTATTTAACATCGCAGAGTGCGGCGACCATGTAGTTGCGTCCAATTCAATCTATGGCGGTACATATAATCTGTTTGCAGTCACGATGAAAAAAAAGATGGGTATTGATTTTACATTTGTGGACCCGGATGCATCGGAAGAAGAAATCAGCGCAGCATTTCGTCCGAATACAAAAAGCTTTATTTGGCGAAACAATTGCAAATCCTGCGCTGACGGTACTTGATATAGAGAAATTTGCAAAGGTAGCGCATGAGCATGGCGTACCGTTAATTGTAGATAATACATTTCCAACGCCTGTCAACTGCCGCCCGATTGAGTGGGGCGCAGATATTGTAACGCATTCCACAACAAAATATATGGATGGACATGGCGCTGCTGTAGGCGGCTGTATTGTAGATTCCGGAAAATTTGACTGGATGAAATATGCCGATAAATTCCCGGGACTTACGACTCCGGATGACAGTTACCATGGCATTACTTATGCAGAAAAGTTTGGACTGGAAGGCGCATTTATTACAAAGGCAACCGCACAGCTGATGCGTGACTTCGGTTCCGTTCAGTCTCCGCAGAGCGCATTTATATTAAATCTCGGACTGGAAAGCCTTCATGTAAGGATGAAGCGCCATTGTGAGAACGCGATGGCAGTAGCCAGATTCCTGGAACAGAATGACAAAATCGCATATGTGAATTACTGCGGACTGGAAAATGACAAATATCATGCGCTTGCATCCAAGTATTTGCCAAATGGTTCCTGCGGTGTTGTTAGCTTTGGCGTAAAGGGCGGAAGAAAAAGCTGCCGAGGAGTTTATGAAACATCTGAAGCTTGGCTCGATTGAAACGCATGTTGCAGATGCAAGAACCTGCTGTCTGCATCCGGCAAGCGCAACCCACAGACAGATGAACGATGTAGAGCTTGAGGCTTGCGGCGTTTATCCGGATTTAGTCCGGTACTCCTGCGGACTGGAAGATGCAGACGATTTAATTGCAGATATCGCGCAGGCTTTGGATAGAATATAAAAGTCAGAAATCATTGGTTGCCATATGAGATAGAAGCAGTGGAATAATGCGGGGGTGGGATTCTTATAATGGTACGAATGTACATGTAGATGGAGGAAAACATGAAGTTAAGAATTGCCAAGGGCTGTATTGTTATTATGCCTGTAATCGGTATTCTGGGCCTGTTTATTTTCACATTTATCGGAGAAATAATGTACGGATGGGGGTTGTTTGTCATCATGCTGCTTTTGTCCGGTATTTTTGAATCAGATATTTTTTTCAGGTGCCCGCATTGTGGGAAAGCAATTCCTGCAAATGCCACATTGAACCAGAAATACTGCCCATTGTGTGGTGAAGACCTTGGACTGAAAGATTCACCATTCAGCTATTATTCAAAATGCAGCAGAAAAAAAGAATGGCACATACTATGCATATACAACCGTAGGATATCTTGCGTTTATTGCAGGTACAGCCATTATACTCTTTATTGTTGTGGCGCTGTTGGGTTTTGACAGCGTGTTTAAGGGCAGCGGAAGACTGTTAATTGTCGCATCCATTGTATTAGGCGGTTTGATTGGACTGGTGTGCCGGTGTCTGGTTGGCTCTGCGGCAAAACTGGATGAGGAGCATTTGTATTTCAGCCGGATTCCGGGAAGATGGAAATGTTATGATATCGCAGATATTGTAAAACATGCGCAACAGCACAAACCATTTTACCATATTACAAGAGGATATGTGATGATGACCTCGGAAGGAATTGTCTGCGTTCCGGCAGCAACCTATAAAGGGGGGAAAAGAATTTCTTCAGGTCCTGACAGAACGAATCGGGGAGCCGATGGTTGAGGTCATGCCGGAAATGGTAGCATCCAAACGGAGCGAAGAAGGAAAGCGGGATGAGCTGGCATATAAAGTTTTTAAGGATAGTATAAACGAGAAAGGTGAAGAATAAGTATGGATAAGGGCAGCATGATAATGAATGAAGAATTGCTGAAATCAATTGAAAGTAATGAAAGGGGAAAACAATCAGCAGAATCTGCTGGCGTTTATTGATAAATTAGTAAAGGCGAGATTTATCCTTCCTGCAACGCTGGACCCGAAACCGACAAAAAGACGTAGAGGGAAGAATTATGGGAAATGGAAAATTTAAAGTAAATTTCCGTATCATTACAGATAATACAGGAAAAAATTTCTTCCCATGCTTTACGAACGATACAGAGTTTGAAAAAGCAATAAAAGAGCCTGATGTAGAGAAGATGGCGCTTACTTATAAGGAAGTGGCTCCACTTGTTTTAAATTCGAATGGAAAGATTCAGGGAATTGTCATTGACCCATATACGGTGGGAATGCAGGTGCCGGACCGCCTGATGCAGACCATTGAAGAAAATGGCGGAGTTGTAACCGGAGAAAAGAGCAACATAAAAAAACATACGATTCCTGCAAATACAAAAATCCGGCTTCGCAGTCCGAAATATATGCCGGTTGATATGATGGAAGCAGCAAAGAAGTTTTTTGCAGAGCATCCTAATGTAAATGCAGCATATCTGCAGATGATGGAAAAAAGGTAATTCGGATGAAGAATATCTGATTACAATTGATTTTGAAGGAGAGGAGCAGCCATTATTTAACGCCCTTCTTCCGGTTTTAAAACCACTTGCATTTGGAATTCCAATTGCGTTGACCGGTCTTGACAATGGCCTTGGAAAGAAAGTTGTTGAAAACACCGAGCCATTTTATAAAAAAAGAAAATTAGGAGATAAGGATGATAAAAAATATCTGATAATGTTTTTTATTTCCATGGTTCCGCTGATTGAGCTTCGGGGAGCCATTCCATATGCAGCACTTCTGCATGTACCAATTCTGCAGGCGTTCATTATCAGCATTATCGGAAATATGCTTCCGGTACCTGTGATTTTCTGGTTTGCCAGAAAAGTGCTGATGTGGGGAAAAAGACAAGAAGTATATCGGACCGTTTTTTACCTGGTGCATCCAAAAAGGCGAAAAAAAAGGCGGACAGAAGCTGATGGAAAAGACAGGCGGCGGAGTGTATATTGCGTTGTTGCTGTTTGTCGGAATCCCATTGCCGGGAACCGGAGCATGGACCGGTACGCTTGCTGCAAGTTTTCTTGACCTTGACTGGAAAAAAAGAGCGTGCTGGCAGTTATGGGCGGCGTCGTACTTGCCGCAATTATAATGGGAATTGTAAGTTATGGGCTTTTAGACGCGATAGTCGCATTCTTTTCATAAAAAAGCACATAGTAGGAATACAACTGATAAGAATGGAGATGTAATTATATGAGAAATCCTGCTGCAATGTTTAAAATTAAGTCTGCATGGGAAAAATTTGCTGCAAATCATCCCAAATTTCCGTTGTTCTTAAATGCCGCAGCAAAAAGCGGCATAAAAGAGGGATATGTATTAGAGCTTAAAATAACGTCTGACGAAGGCAAAACCATTTGCACAAATGTCAAGCTGACGGAATCGGATATGGAGCTGATACAGACCTTTAAAGGAACTTGGCGGAGCGAATAACTAGAAAAGCAGACTGTGGTTTGCAAAATTATTTGAAATGTTTGATAAAAAACAGGATTTGATAAAAAGATTTCTTGACTTGCACTATACACTTGTGTTATTGTTAAACGTGCGATGAAAGAGGTCTTTTTTTTTTATGCCTTAAAAATAAGTAATGGAGGTAGATGGAAGTGCGCGTTAAAATAACATTGGCATGTCAGGATTGTAAACAGCGTAATTACAATATGACAAAGGATAAAAAACGCATCCGGACAGAATGGAAACAAAGAAGTACTGCAGATTCTGCAAGAAACATACAGTACACAAAGGAAACAAAATAGTTCCTGACCAGTGAAGGAGGATTGGTTAAATGGCAAAAAGTGAAGAAAAAATCAAAAAGCTCTCAAGAAAAGCTGGACCCAGGAACTTAAGGGAGAATTCAAGAAGATTACATGGCTTGATAAATCTACCCTTATTAAGCAGTCATGCGTAGTAATTGTTTCAACGGTAATACTTGGATGTATTATTGCGATTGTTGACTGGCTTATTCAAATAGGCTTAAGTTTCATAATATAATTGAGTAAAGGTTGGTGAATTATATGGCAGATGCTGAAAGTGCAAAATGGTATGTAGTCCATACCTACTCAGGTTATGAAAACAAGGTAAAAGCGGATATTGAGAAAACAATTGAAAACAGAAAATTACAAGACCAGATATTAGAAGTATCTGTACCCGTTGAAGAATCCATAGAGATAAAGAATGGCGTACAGAAAGCTGTTACCAGAAAACTGTTCCCTGGTTACGTTCTGCTGAATATGGTGATGAACGATGCTACATGGTATGTGGTTCGTAACACCAGAGGCGTAACAGGATTTGTAGGACCAGGTTCCAAACCGGTTCCATTATCAGATGATGAGATGAAGTACCTTGGCATCAACAAGGAGACGGTTGTCATAGATGTGGAAGTCGGAGACAGAATTGAGGTTACAGCAGGTGCCTGGGAAGGTACCGTGGGAAATATTAAGGCAATTAACCCAAGTAAACAGACCATTACCATCGATGTAGAATTATTTGGTCGTGCAACATCTGTAGAAATTGCATTTGTTGATATCAAGAAATTGTAAGACATAAGTGGAAGGGTATCCCCCGTTATTACCACAATATTTTTGGAGGTGCGCTAAGATGGCGAAGAAAGTAGAAGGATATATCAAATTACAGATACCTGCAGGAAAGGCAACACCTGCACCACCTGTTGGACCGGCTCTTGGTCAGCATGGTGTGAATATCGTTGCATTTACAAAGGAATTTAATGCAAGAACTGCAAACGAAGGCGATATGATTATCCCTGTCGTTATTACAGTATATCAGGATAAGAGTTTCAGTTTTATTACAAAGACTCCTCCTGCATCACTTCTGATTAAGAAGGCTTGTAATATTAAATCCGGTTCCGCTAACTCAAAGAAGACAAAGGTTGCAACTATCTCAAAAGCAAAGGTTCAGGAAATCGCTGAACTGAAGATGAAAGATTTAAATGCTGCAAGCCTGGAAGCTGCTATGAGCATGATCGCTGGTACAGCTCGTTCAATGGGCGTTACAGTTGAAGAGTAAAAATATAAAAACATTTTGGTGGGAGGGTCGCTCCCGATAAGACCACAGGAGGTTTACAATGAAGAAAAAGTAAGAAATATATAGATGCAAGTAAGCTCTATGACAAGACTGCCCTTTATGAATTTGAGGAGGCAGTGGCTTTGGTAAAAAAAAAATGGCTACAGCTAAATTTGATGAGACAATTGAAGCTCATTTAAGACTGGGCGTTGACGGACGTCATGCAGACCAGCAGGTGCGTGGTGCTGTTGTATTACCGCATGGAACAGGTAAGACAGTTAAGGTTCTCGTATTTGCTAAAGGTGACAAAGTGGACGAGGCTCTTGCTGCAGGTGCAGATTATGCAGGCGGTGAGGAATTAGTTCCAAAGATTCAGAAAGACGGTTGGTTTAGATTTTGACGTTGTTGTTGTAGCTACACCAGATATGATGGGTGTTGTTGGACGTCTTGGACGTGTACTTGGACCAAAAGGATTAATGCCAAATCCAAAGGCTGGTACCGTTACAATGGATGTTACAAAAGCAATTTCAGATATCAAAGCTGGTAAGATAGAGTACAGACTTGACAAAGCCAATATTATCCATGTGCCAGTGGGAAAAAAGCTTCTTTTACAGAGGAGCAGTTAGACGAGAATTTCCAGACTTTAATGGATGCTATTGTAAAAAGCAAAGCCATCAGCTGCTAAGGGACAGTACCTGAAGAGCGTTGTTATTGCTTCTACAATGGGTCCTGGTGTAAAGGTAAATACAAATCGATTTGCATAAACCGGATACGCCGATATATCAAAACAGCTGTCATGCAGGACGCGCCTGCATGGCGGCTGTTTTTTTGTAAGCTGATTTGCCGGTCCGGGCATATAACATTCCTTTCGCAGAACGCTTGCGCTCTTTATTCCAATGCCAAATTTATTTATGGTTTTGTTCCTGACATCATATTATTAGTATAAATTTTTAATAGATAAGAGGGAAAAAGCGAGATATGAGATGAAAATTTGCATCTTGTACCCTATTTTTTAACCTCTTTGTCCGTATTTTGTATATTTTAGGAAATTTTTGTGGTATTATTATAAGATAGATATAGTTTCCAAAAAAGTCGGGAGATATACTACAAAATATGAATTTTTCAAGGTGCTATAGGAATAGGACCAAATTTATTTATGGTTTTGCTTTCAATATTATAAAATGTATAATAAAGTTGACACAGAAATAGATGTTTGATAATGTGATGGATAATTTTTTATATCTTACGTTGATTTTATTTAAGTAAGAAACATATCATTCGTGCATTTCAACAAGTCATTTACAGAAAATAAGCATGATGTTTATTAAAATTTATAAGTTATTTTAAATTGGTATGCTGCTTTTTTGAATAATATTAGTGTTATTATTTTTTGAGCCAGATATTAATAAACGATTTTTCAGAAGCAGATAACATAAAATGAATGTGAAAAGGGGGCGTTTGGGAAGTCAGTAGGTTTTAAATTATATTCATAACGGTAGGAAATAGAAATTTGTAATATTTCTGCGAATGAATGACAAAGATGCGTATTTCAAAGATATAACATTTTAATGGGAGGAAATGAATAATGTTAAAGAAACGATTGATGGGAATAATTCTTGCTATTGTAATGGCATCGGCAAGTACAGGTAATTTTTATAGTAAGGCAGAATCTGATGAAAATGAGGAAATAGTAAGACTGGAAAAAAGCACAGGAAATGAAACTGATTCCTCAAAGATAAATGACAGGAATTATGTTAATTTAGACGATATAGAAATGGTACCGGAGATAGAAGATTTAAGCAGAAAAAAGAGCAGAGGGCGGTCAACGAGGCTGTTGAAGTTGCAGATAAGAGTGGTGAGGAAGCTGGCGAAATATTAAATAAGTTAGCAGATAAAAAGCGATGCGGTTGAGGTTGGAGTAAAGGAGGTACTTGATACATATTTTAGTGCAGATATAGTTGATGTGGAAAATGTAGAAGAATTTAATGACACATTAAATATAGACATTGAAGAAAGAACTGAAGAATACAAGACTGCTAGAGAAGAGCGTGATAACGATGAAAATCTTGATTATGTAACAGGTGAAGAACTTGTAATATTTGATAAAAAATACATCAAAGGAAGAAATAGATGCAATAGTAAACAATATTTCAGATTCCTATGAGATTATTCTCGATAATGATTTTGAACTTGACGAAACCTTAAATGAACGGAAAAAGAAAAGACTGAGAGCGCTTGAAAATTATGAAACGGATATTGTCGTTAAAGTTAATCTTGATTTGGACCAGACGGTGGACAGTGCAGAAGAAGAATTTGAACAATTTGATTGCGTTGTGGAAGCAGAAGAAAATTTCAAATGTGAAACATCTGGGCTTACAAGTGATGTGAATGATATACATATAGCAGTAAGCAGTATTATTTGGATACATGTAATTTTAAGGAGGCATGGGATTGTGTTGATACGGCAGGATGCTATGACATATGGATTGCAGTAGTTGATACAGGCTGTAATATCAATCATCCCGACCTTAGGGGGTCAATCGTAAATAAGTATGCTGTTGATGTAACTCAAAAAGGATAAGAAAGGGAACTACGTTAAATTGGCAGATATGGAGAAGCCATATGATACGAATCATGGTACAGTTGTAACAGGAATTATTGCAGCTAATTCAAATAATTCAAAAAGGAATTACAGGCGCAGCCAAAGGCTGGAGTAATGAACAGTGTAGAGTTATTCCAATTAAGGTATCGTGGGGGAGCAGATTTTGATGGTGACCTTGGAAATTTGGATGGAATGACACCAAGTATTAACCATGCTGATATAATAAAGGGAATAGATTATGCTATTAACTCAGGGGCAGAGGTAATTAACTTGAGCATTGGTGAGTATAAATACAGTAACAGTTATAAAAAAGTAGCTGATAAGGCAGAAAAGGCTGGAGTAGTTGTTGTAGCTGCCGCTGGAAATGATAGTACAAATAATAAGATTTTTCCAGCTTCGGTTGATAATGTTATTGGTGTAGGAGGTATGGAAGGGAAAAGTGTTAATAAAAAATGGAAAGAGTCCAATTATGGTAGTTGGGTTAATATAGTTGCTCCTGCAACAGGCTTTATTTCGACAAATACGGGTGAGAATGGGTATTATACTAAAAAAATACATACGAAGGAACATCGTATGCAACGCCGCTTGTTTCTTCTGCGGTAGGCTTAATGCTGTGTGTTAATCCTGAATTGAAACCTGCTCAAATAAGAAAGTTATTATATGATAGTTCTACAAAGATAAAAAGCTCCTATTTTAATTGTGGATTTTTAAATGCAGGTCTGGCAGTACAATATGCAAAATATACTGAGTTTAAGAATAGTACCGTTGAGATTACAAAGATAAAGGCATTTTTTCGGGAAAAGGGATAAAAATTTATTGGGATTTATTGGATGTATATGGACCGGAGATAATCCAAATATATAGGGCAACAAGTAAGGATGGCAAATATACGAAAATAAAATCAATTAAAGATGATGCACAATATGAATTTGTTGATAAGAATGTAACTGCCGGAACAACCTATTATTACAAAGTGAGAGTTGCAATGAAATATGGAAAAGGTTATAAATATACACCTTTTTCAAAGGTATTGTCGGCGAAAGCAGTTAATTAATTCAGAGGAGGGGTTTAATGAAAAAACTAATAACTTGTATGTTAAGTATGATACTGGTTATATCCATAGTGATACAGCCAAATGTAAGTCTTGCAAAAGAAAACGAAACGGAAAGAGAAGTTGCGGCAAGCACAGTACAGGCATCGTCAAATACAAAGAAAGGACTATCGACTAACAAAGTTAAGACGATACAGCTTTCAATGTATACATATAGCGGTTATGAAATGAAAGTACCGAAAAAAAAACTTGCAAAGGCAAAATGGATTGTATCAGATAAAGAAATGGTTAAAGTCACCAGAATTGGGAAGAATGGTACGCAAATTGGTCTGGATACAAGTGGTAAAACAGGCAAATGTACGATTCAGGCAAAGCTCAAGGGAAAGGTGAAATATAAGATAAACCTTACCATAAAGAAGCGTATTAGAGAGAAAAAATACAATGGAAAAAAAAGGTAAAGGCTGGTTTAATCAACTTTTCAAACAGAACATGGATATTGACGTACAGAATGTATAATGGCTCTAATAGAGAAGTACGATATTCGACCAGACGTTATTTGCAGAAGTATGTGAACGGTAAGTGGAAAAATGTAAATTATCCACCCGATTATGTTGATTTAGGAATTATAAATTATGTGCCTGCTCATACATCTCGGTTGGGGTATTATCGTCTGTCAGATTATTACGACACATCTAAGCTGACACCTGGAACATACCGGTTATATGTACATTATTCTACAGAGAAGAAAGCGGATTCTTTTGTTAAGTTTAAGATTAAATAAGTAACTGTTAGTTAAATTATATAAGAAATATAAAATAGAATAGATTTTCATGAATTAATTTCAAAATGGAAAATAGTAGTATGCAATACGGTATTATAAGAATTTTTTATAATACCGTATTGTATTGTTTAACGAAAAATTTGCCCTGTAGTATTGCACTCCGCAGAATGCATAAGAAAAATTAAAAATAAAAAGAAGAAAAGTTAATTAAATTTCGTGAAAATTCCGGAAATGAAAATTATAAAAGTAAAATGCTCTGTGAAGTTGACATTTTCTGACAAAGACTGTATGTTGTATACGAAGTACAGTATACAAAGAGGTTTAAAGGAGGATGAAACAATGCCAGCAACGAAATGTGCAACAGATGATGTGTCAGAATTATTTCCAGCGGTGGCAACACCACCTTTTGAAGATATGTCCTGTCTGGAAGACTACTGGGGAAGACGGTGGGGACAGAATTGTGTGAGACAGGAACCCTGCGAATGGTTATGCTTCACAGACCTGACGTAGAACTGAATACGATTGACGCAAACAAGTATAATGAAGAAACGCTACGCTATTATAGGTGACAATAAAGAATATTATTGGATTGGAAAGGAAAAACCGGATATAGCAAAGGCGGCCGCACAGCATGATGCTTATGCGCAGATTTTAAAGGACAATGGCGTTGAGATTGTTTATGCAAATCCAAATAATAAGCCAAATCTGACAAAGACAATTAATTGCTGTGACGTCGGTATAACAGTTCCGGGAGGTATGATTATTTGCAGAAATGCTCCTTATATGAGAAAGGGAGAAGCCTGCGTTGCAACAAAGACTTTAGGTTCGGTAGGAATGCCAATCCTCAGGACCATGAACGGTACGGGTGTTGCAGAAGGCGGTAATTGTCTGTTCTTAGATGATAAGCATGTATGTATTGGACTCTCAACCCGAACAAATCTGGAAGGAATTCGTCAGGTTCGTGAGATTCTTACACCAATGGGTATTGAACTGATTGTAATTCCATGTCCGGGATATATGCTGCATATCGACGGTATGTTTGCAATGATTGACCATAGAGAAGCGCTTGTGGATGTGGATATTATGCCATATTTCATGCTTGAGAAGATGAAAGAATTAGGCATTAATATTGTAAAAAAAGGACCCTAGAGATGACGTGTTTGTAATTAACTGTGTACCGCTTGGAAATAAAAAAGCTGGTTATGCAGAAAACCGCCCATTCGGAATATACGAAAGAAAAAATTAAGAAATATGGGGTATACCATATTTGAAGTTGAATATGATGAAGCCGGTAAAGCAGGCGGCGGACTGCACTGTGCCACATTGCCGCTGATTCGTGACTATGTAGATTTTAGTGCAATATAGACGAAACAAATGGTATGCCTTTTCCCAAGATAAGAAAATGCCAATTTGTAATTTCTTTATAAAAGGTATGAAAATACTAATTTGCAATTATTGTTATGAAACATATGAAAATACTAATTTGCAATTATTGTTATGAAACATATGAAAATATTAATTTGTGATTTCTCTTTTTAATGAAAGTGAATATAATTATCAAAGACGTATATTGGATAGTGAGGTTCCCGGATGTGTGATTGAGCATTATTGCTATTCGGAGGACAGGGATGAATATATCCAAAAACTGAAAGATGCAGATTATCTTTTGACCTCACTTGTTCCGCTGGATTCCGGAATGATGGCAGAGGCGGCGCAGTTAAAGGCTGTGTCCGTCACGCAACCGGATGTGAAACGATTGACTGTGAAGCTGCGGCAAGACTTGGAATCAGTGTTTATAATGTCAACGATTACTGTAGTGAGGAAGTCGCGATTCATACAGTGTCTATGGTTCTTGCTTTGTTAAGAGAAATAAAACAACAGGATATTTATGTACAACAAGATAAAAAATGGGATTTGCAGGCGGCAAAAAGGCAACGGTGACATCTCAAATGAATGCTGTTATTTATGGATATGGAAAGATTGGTAAGAAAAAACTGCAGGGTATCTGAAAGGTTTAGGTATGCAGATTTTTGTTGTATCCGCACATGCGGGATGAGCAGGAACTTCTGACACAGGGATATCAAAAAAAATCAGGGAAGAACAGGTTGGAAAAATTGCGGATGTTATTTGCAATCATCAAAGCTCAAATGGTCTTAGGGCGCATTATTTTGATGATTTATGGTTCCTGAGTCTTGAGAAAAAACCAATATTTGTAAATGCAGGCAGAGGTATCAATGTGGATGAAGCAGCGTTAGCGAAAGCACTTGATATAGGACAGCTTTGGGGCGCAGGACTGGATGTTTTAGAAAGCGAGAAGCCTGAGCTTGAACAGCATCCTCTTGTAGGCAGGCAAAATGTAATTATTACACCCCACAGTGCATTTTTACTCTGATAGGTCAATGAAGACGGTATTAAGGGAAGCATGTCTGAATCTTGTTCATCATATTCGAAAGGATAATCCGTCAAAATGAAAATTGTGTAGTAAAGGGAGTGAGATGATATGCTGCTGCTTCAACAAATGAGTGTGCTGTTTCTATTTATGATACTGGGATTTTTTGCGGCAAAAAAAGAAAGGTGCTGACAGATGAAGCGACGAAAGCAATCTCATGGATTGTAGTAAATATTGCAAATCCTGCATTGATTTTATCTGCAAGTGTCAGCGGAACTGCAACAATGAAAGGCGCAGAGCTTCTGAAGGGCTTTGGAATCGCCATCTTAGTATTTGTCTTTTTTGATTGTTATTTCTGCTTTTCTGCCTTTTTTGTATTACGGGTATCTGCTGAAGACAAAGGTGTATTTCGCGTTATGACAATCTTTTCTAACATTGGATTTATGGGTTTTCCTGTTATTTCGGCAGTATATGGTGCAGACGCATTACTGTATGCATCGTTATTTCTGTTTCCATATAATATCCTGATTTATACATATGGAATCATGGCAATGGGAAAAAAAAAAGAGGAACGGTGAGAAAAAAACTCCAGCTTAAAAAAAAATATTTAACGTAGGGGTGCTTGCATGTATCGTTTCTATAACGATTTATCTGGCAGATATTCCGATGCCGACAGTCGTAACAACAACCGTTACTTCCCTGAGTAATCTGACAGCACCACTTAGCATGTTTGTAATAGGGCAGTCAATGATTCATATTAAGGCAGGAGAGCTGTTCAGAGATGTCAGGCTCTTTGCATTTTCTATAATAAAATTAATTCTGCTTCCGATTGCGGGAATTTTACTGCTTCGGATATTTGTACATGATTCGATGATTCTTGGTGTGTGTATGATTATGCTGGCAACTCCGGTAGGAAGTATGACGCAATGCTGGCACAGCAGTATGACGGAAATTATTTTTTGGCATCGAAAGGAGTGGCATTGACTACGATTTTATCCGTTGCAACGATACCATTGGTGTCATGGATTTTGTCACTATGAGAAGGCAGAGAATCGTTGGGAGCAATCAAAAAACTAAAAAAGGAGGCATTTATATGGCAACATTACAGGAGTATATGGCACAAAGCACAATTCCAAATATGTTTGAATCGGAGGTTTACCAGGAAGTATGGGGCGATAATTTCGGCGTAGACAATTCCGTTGGCAAGATTAGAAAAATGCTGGTTCACAGACCTGGTGCAGAAATTGAACAATTAAAGGACGGTGTTTTCGAGGAAGAAGCAGGTGCAAGAATATTAAAAGGCAGAAACGGAAGAATCCGGAATTATTTTAAGGACACGGAACTTCCTGATTTGGGACGGATGCAGTACCAGCATGACCAGATGACACAGATTTTAAAGGATGAGGGAATCGAACTGGTTCAGCTTGAAGATGAGACGCATTATTGGACAAATCTGCTGTTTGCTAGAGATGTGGCATTAATGGTTCCAAAGGGTGCAATCCTGACGAGATTTGCCATGTATTTCCATGCAGGAGATACTTTTGTGACACAAAAATGCTCGCTGAGCAGAAAATTCCTATTCTTGGAGCAATCCAGGGAAACGGAAGCATGGAGGGCGGCTCCTTTTCCATGCTTGATTCTAAAACTGCGATTGTGGGACGTTCTGTCAGAGTAAATGACGCAGGGATTGAACAGCTTCGGCAGCTGCTTTCTTTATCAGGGAATAGAATTAATCGTTGTAGATATGCCGGCATATTATATTCATCTTGATGAGGCTTTTCTTCCGGTGGACAAGGATAAGATTTTGGTAAGTACATTTATCTTGCCGCACTGGTTCCTGACGCTGCTGCGGGAACGTGGCTATAAATTGATTGAAACAGATATGGAGGACCCGAAGCTGACAAATAATTGTATTGCCCTTTGCGCCGGGCAAGGTGCTTTTCTCTGCGACCGGAACGAGAACCAGAAGAAATCTGGATAAAGCGGGCGTAGAAACAATCACTGTCGATATAACAGAGATTAATAAAATGGGCGGTGGAATTCATTGCTCCACGCTGCCATTAAAACGAGATTCTCTGTAAAATAAAAAGAATGCCGTCAGGCATAAGGAAAACAAAGGGACTATCCCAAAGTTTGTGTAAATCTCCAAACTGATGATAAGATAAGATTATTCAGTTTGGAGATTTTATTCGTTTCATCAATATATGGAGACGGATGCTTAAAAACAGGACAGAGCCAATCCATGCACATGGCTCTGCAGCAAAAACGCCCCATGAACCAAAAAAAAGTGAAGAATCAACAGTGCAGAGCCTATACGGAAAACTGCCTGCATCAGTCCGGATAAAACCGGGGTTATGATATCGCCAAGACCTTGTAAGATGCTTCTTAGTGTATGATGCAGATATAAAATATAAAGCGGACAGGATAAAAACATCAAAAATTGATAAGCATATCTGGAAATTTCTGCAATATCCTGTGCGGAATCGGCAGAAATGAACAAGGTCAGAAGCTGTTTTCCAAAGAAAATCATAATGACGGTATTAGTCAGAGAAAAGCAGGCGGCACATACAAGTCCGGGATAATATGCCCTTTTTAATTCGAGGCAGATTTTTGGCGCCATAATTCTGACCGGTATAGGTCAGGAGAGCAGAAGCAATGGCAATGGCGCCCATTTCAATCAGACCATAGTATTTGTTGGCGGCAGTATATCCGGCGATGAAAAGAGAACCCTGCTTATTTGTCAGGTATTGTATGACAAGTCCGCTTAAGGATATGATACAGAACTGAAATGCAGGCGGCAGGGACTGCTTTAATATTGCAGTAATGACTGATAAGTCGGGCTTCATGTAACTTAATTTAAAATGCAACTCCGGTGTATGAAGCATCTTGTAAAGACAGATAAAAAGCGAACAGCATTGTGCAATTGCAGTTGCGATTGCTGCACTGCGAATGCCCCATTGAAATCCCTTTACGAATAAAATATCCAGAGAAATGTTGACGATGGAAGAAACCAGCATCGCGATAAATGGTGTTTTACTGTTGCCAATCGCACGCAGTAATGCGGAAATTGTATTAAAAATAAAGCAACCGGTAATGCCAGATAAATAATTCTCAGATAAGAATAGGTCTGATTGATAATATCATCCGGCGTATGCAGCAGGTTTAATGCGGGTTTGGCAAGCAGCTGTCCGAGTATCAGCAGTACGATTGCCAGAATAATACTGATAAAAAAAATACTCATGGCTGTGACAGAAAAAAGACGTTCTTTATTGTTTGTACCCTTTTCCTGTGCAGCCTTTGCACAATAGCCCATAGTAAGCCCGTTGATAATTGAGTTGGCAAACCATGCCAGCCAGTCGGCAGAGCCGAGTGCCGCCAGTGCATGATATCCAAGTACCTTTCCTACAATCATGGCATCCGTCATGGTATACAGTTGTTGAAGCATGTTTCCGATGATTAGGGGGAAAGCAAAGGTGATTAATTGTTTTGTTGTATTTCCTTTTGTCATATCCATAAGATGCACCTCATAAAAAAATTTGAACCGGAATATCATTTGAGACATTCCGGTTCATCTTTGAAACCAATAAATTGAAATTAAAAATAGTGTTATTATCCGGATGGAACCTCTGATTTATGGAAGCAGCTTGTCAAGAACGTCTATACAAAAATCAATTTGTTCCTTTGAAACGATACAAGGGGCAATAAAGCGAAGCACATTTGCATAAGTGCCGCATTTTAGCAGGATTAATCCCTCGTCTACTGCCTTGTGCATAATATCAGCACATAAAGCGGCATCCGGAGAGCCGTCTTCTTTTACAAGCTCTGCCGCAAGCATCAAACCGATGCCCCGTACATTTCCGATACATGCATGTTTTTTCTGGAGAGAAAGCAGCTGCTCTTTAAAATAAGCACCCTGTTTTGCGGCATTGTCAATTACGCCATCCTCCAAAACCTTGATGCTTGCAAGACCGGCAGCACAGGATACAGGATTACCGCCAAACGTACCGCCATGAGCGCCGGAAGGCCATTTTTCCATGATTTCTTTCTTTGCGATAATCGCCGACAGTGGGAAACCGGCAACCCAATGCTTTGGCGGTTGTCATGATATCAGGGTATACGCCAAAGTGTTCGCAGCAGAACATTTTGCCTGTACGACCAAAACCTGTCTGAATTTCATCAAAGATTAACATAATACCGTATTTGTCACAGATTTCCCGAACATATTTTACGAATTCGGCAGGTGGGACAATATATCCGCCTTCACCCTGAATCGGCTCCATGATTATGGCGGCGACCATAGACGGGTCTACAAGCTGGGAGAACAATGTATCAAACTGTTCCATATATTGCTTTGGGCAATGCTCTCCATCATAAGCATATGGAGTTCTGTACAGATTCGGATATTCAAGGAAATAAGTACCCGGTACAAGAGGTTCATAATTCTTTCTATAAGAAGCGTTTGAACCGGTAATGGCAGCTGCTCCCATTGTACGACCGTGAAAAGAGCCCCGGAAAGAAATAACAGCAGGCCTGCCCGTTACATATTTAGCAAGTTTTAAAGCACCTTCGTTTGCTTCTGCTCCGTAGTTTGAAAAAATATACCATTGTATTGCCGCCTGTAAGTTCTCCCAGTTTTTCGGCAAGTTCTACATAAGGACCGTAATATACAACATTGTGTCCTGCATGGATTAATTCGTCAATTTGTTCCTTGGCAGCCTTTACAACTGCCGGATGGTTATGTCCCAGATTGCATACAGCGACACCGCTTGCAAAATCCAGGTATTTTTTTCCGTCATCGCCATAGAGATAAGCGCCTTCGCCTTTGCTGACGCCAAGCGTTGTGTAACGACCGGCAACCGGCGGCATAACTTTAAGGCAGCGTTCATATAAAGATTCATTTGTTTCCATATAATAGATTCCTCCTTTCGCAGAGGGCATAGAATGCCGACTGATTATATTATGATAGATATTATAGCACGAAATACCGTATACGGTATACTACAAAAAATGCAAAAAAAAAAGAAAATTAAGCGAAAACAAGAAAAAAGATTAGAAACTTCAGAATTGGAAAAAAGACGCTTGACAGAGGATACAAAAAAAAGATTATATTAACACCTAAGGAGCAACGAGGCGACTTATTAACAGAGGTTAATAAAAGCTTCGTTGTTTTTTTTATACACAGCAGTATACAGTACATCGTATACAAAAACAAAAAAAGAAAGGACGAGATACTTATGAAGAAAAAATAATAGCATTATTAGCAGCAATGACATTGACTGCAACAGCGCTTGCCGGATGCGGCTCTGATGGAGGAGAAACAACAACAGAATCAACAGAAGCGACAAGCTCGGAGGAGACGTCAACGGAGGATGTTTATGCAACCGGAAATGAGGGCTGTTATGAAGGAGAGCATTTTGTAGTAGGTATGTCAGTAGGATATCCGAATTTCGAGGAATATGATGCTGCAACCGGTGAGGTTGTTGGTTTGGATATTGATATTCTGAATTATATGTCCGAGGATTTGGGTTTTACCTATGAGATATCAGATATGAAGCTTCCACAGATTGTTGCAGGCTTTACAGGCGGAGCAGCTTGACCTTTCGATTTCAGGTATGTATGAAACGGAAGAAAGAACAGAGGTTATTGATATGTCAGACAGTTATCTGACAGCAAAATCAGCAATGGTAATCAGAAAAGAGGATGTAGATACGATTACTTCAACATCTGATTTAAATGGTAAAACAGTTTGCTGTGATGTTGGTGAGGCATATTATGAATCTCTGCTGCCGACAATTGAAGGCGCTGCGGTAGTGGAGTTTGATGACAATGCAGCCTGCATTCAGGCGGTTCTTGGTGGTCAGGCAGATGCCAGAATTATTGATGGTGCATCAGCAAAAGAAATTTGCGCAGAGTATGACGGTCTCGCATATTTTATGCTTGATGATTCCATGCTTCCTGGTATTGACGGAAACCATTATTCTATGGGATTTGTCAAGGGTTCAGATATGAAGGAAATATTTAATGCAGAAATCGAGAAAATGAAAGCAAATGGGAAATTAAAGGAAATCATATCCAAGTGGCTTGGTGAAGATATGTATGATTTTGAATAGTATTTTCTGTAGTTTATTCATAAAGAGATGTGGATGGAGTGGTCATTCACATCTCTTATATAAAAGGTAAGAAGCTGGCTACGCTGTTATTTTCATGTTGCAGGTGTAGCAGTGTTTGAAGGGAGATATCCAATGGAACTAGATTTTTCTAAATTATGGGCATACAGAAATGTCTGGGTAGACGGTCTGAAAAGTACATTGCTGATAACTGCAGCTGCATTGGCATTATCTTTTGTAGCTTCATTGGTAATAGCCTTTTTTAAGATGTCAAAGGTGAAGCCATTGAACTGGTTTGCAAGTTTATACATTTCAATCTTTCGTGGTGTTCCTGCGATTGTACAGATTATGTTTATTTATTTTGGTATACCACAGGTAACAGGACATAAATTGACTCCGTTTGTAGCAGGCTATATTGCGCTTGGTTTGAATTCGGCAGGTTTTTTATCAGAATTGCTGCGAGGTGGTATACAGGGTGTGGATTATGGGCAGACAGAGGCGGCTACAGCTATGGGTATGTCGAAACTTAGAATTCAGTTCGGCATTGTAATACCGCAGGCAATTAAATCCATCCTGCCCGGACTGATTAATGAAATTATCGGCGTACTGAAAGCCTCATCTTTAATTTATGCAATCGGTTATGCGGAATTGATGAGAAATACAAACCTGGTAATTTCCACAACTTTTAGAAGTTTTGAGTGTTATATCATAGTTGGTATTATTTACTATGTGATTGTCATGTTTTTAACATTTATCGGTGGTAAAGTTGAAAGGTGGGTGAACAAGAGTGGTCAGCGTTCGTAATGTATTTAAAAGATTTGGTGATTTGGAAGTTTTGAAGGGCGTTTCTCTTGAAGTTGAAAAAAAGGTGAGGTTGTATCCATTATTGGTGCATCCGGTTCCGGTAAATCAACTTTACTCCGTTGTATTAACAGACTGGAAGAGGTAACGGAAGGAGAAATCTTTTTTTTGAAGATGAGGAAGTAACGGGAGATAAGAAGAATATCCGCAGGCTGCGCAGCAGAATGGGAATGGTTTTTCAGAATTTTAATCTGTTTAAGCATATGACGATTATGAAAAATATGATTTATCCGCAGATTCATGTGAAAAAAAGGTACCGCGTGCAGAGGCGATTGAAAAGGCAGAAAAGCTTCTGGACAGAGTGGGACTTTTAGATAAGGCGGATGTATATCCTGTTACATTATCCGGTGGACAGCAGCAGCGTGTTGCGATTGCGCGTACACTGGCAATGGACCCTGAAGTGATTTTGCTGGATGAACCGACCTCAGCGCTTGACCCTGAAATGGTTGGTGAGGTACTTGATTTAATCAGAGACCTTTCAAAAACGGGTATTACAATGATACTGGTGAGCCATGAGATGGCGTTTGTCCGGGAGGTTTCAGACAGGGTTGTATTCCTGGACCAGGGCGTATTAATTGAGGATGCGCCTGCAAAGGAATTTTTGAGGGAATCCGCAGACAGAAAGAGCAAGGGCGTTCTTAGAGAAAATGTTATAAGTTTTATGGAATTGGAGGTGAAGAAATATGGCAATGGCAGCAAGACCTTATGAAGGTTTAAACTCAGTCAGCAGATTGTTTGGTTCAGAAGCTGAACCGTCATTTTTTGATGCAGATAAAATGGAAGAATATTGGGGCGGACACTGGGGCGTCAACAGCGAGTATGGAAAGCTGAAAGTTGTATATATGCATAGACCTGGTGATGAGCTGACAACAATGAAGCCGGAGCATTATGATGCAGAAAGAGATGCCTTAATTGGTCCGGAATATTCTTATTATTGGAGAGGTAAGGATGCTCCTGATATACCAAAGGCACAGGCACAGCATGATTATTTTACGGATGTGCTGCGCTCTTATGGTGTCGAAGTCGTGTATACAAAGGATAATCCGATTACTTTAAGAAAAACGGTAAATACCAGAGATGTTGCCGCAGCAGTTCCGGGCGGTGTGATTATCATGCGTCTGGCGCCGCATATGAGGCGTGGCGAAGAACTGCTCGCAACGAAGGTGCTGGGAGCAAGAGGCGTGCCGATTCTGCATACCATTACAGGTACGGGCGTTTTGGAAGGCGGCGGTGTATTGATGATGGATTCCCATCATGTTGCAGTTGCACAGTCGCATCGCTGTTCAGATGCAGGTATTATACAGCTTAAGTCGGTATTGGAGCCAATGGATATTGAGATGATTCCGATTCCTGTCGGTGGCTATGCAATTCATATAGATAGTCTGGTTTCTTTCATAGGACCGAAGATGGCGTTGATTAATACCGAGAAGCTGCCTTATTTCTTTATTGAGAGATTGCAAAAGATGGGATACAAGCTGATTGAGGTAGCGCCTGATGAGGGCTGGGCAATTAATAATATTGTAATTGAGCCGGGTGTTATGTGTATGATAGAAGGCTATCCAAAAAACACAGGCAAGGCTGGAGGCGGAAGGCATTAAGGTAATTCCGATTCCGTGGGATGAGAATATTAAAAGCGGCGGTGGTCTCCATTGCGGTACCTGTCCTTTGATGCGGGAGTATGTATAGGAGATGAATGATATGAATGAATGAAGAAAAAGAAGAATCTGATAGGAAATACGCCGGAATGCGGGAAGGGTTCACTGATTGAGCTTTTTGAAGGCGTGTGTGAACCTGCGTTTGATGACGCAGATGCGCAATCAAAGATTTGGGGCGGACACTGGGGCGCCAACAGTGAGTATGGCAAATTGAAAGTTGTATATATGCATCGTCCGGATACGGAGCTTCTGACAATGAGGTCAGAGGACTACAGACCGGAGTATGATGCATTAATAGGTCCGGACCTGTCCTATTATTGGGCAGGCTCTCAGGTACCTGATTTGAAAAAGGTACAGGAGCAGCATGATTATTTTGCTGATGTTCTAAGAAGCTATGGCGTGGAGATTGTATATAGTGCAGATAATCCAGATACACTTAGAAAAACGGTAAATACAAGAGATGCAGCGGCGGCAGTACCCGGCGGTATGATGGTGTTAAGACCGGCTCCTGTCATGCGGCATGGAGAAGAAGTGGTTGCAACCAGAACCTTCGGAAAGCGCGGCGTGCCGATTCTTACAACAATTCATGGAACGGGTATGCTTGAAGGCGGCGGATTTATGATGCTTGATTCGGAGCATGCAGTTGTAACAGAATCCTGCAGATGCAATCGGGAGGCAATCAATCAGGTGAAGGCGTTGCTTGAGCCGATGGGAATAGAAGTAATCGTAGTGGAAGTGCCGGGATATGAAATTCATATTGACGGTATGCTCTCTATTATTGATAAAAAGACTGCGCTTGTAAATTCGACTTTGCTTCCATATACATTTATTTGCAAATTGCAGTCATTGGGATATAAGCTTATAGAAATTCCAAAAGGCGAATCCTGGGCGATTAATAATATTGCGGTTGAACCGGGTGTTATCTGTATGATTGAAGGTCTTGACCGCTCGAAGAAGCTGCTTGAGGAAAACGGTATTAAGGTCATTCCGATTCCATGGGATGAGAATATAAAAAGCGGCGGCGGACCACATTGTGGAACATGCCCATTGATGCGGGAATATGTATAAGGACAATGGATAAAATCATTCCATATGTAAAAAGCAGGTTGACAGACTTATTCCGTCACATAATTATCCGCAGGATGCTCCTGCGATTCTGTATACCGTCAGAGATGCAATGAAGCAGCTGGCGGCAGGAGAAGGACCGGAGGGCAGGTGCGTAGATGATTTGGGAGAACAATATAGAGCATATGATTTTCAGGGATGCAGTATTGTATTGGCAGTAAAGTAAGGAGGATTATTATGAAGAATAATTATATTATTACAATTACCAGACAGTTTGGCAGTCTGGGCAGACCAATCGCCCGGCAGATGTCAGAAAAGCTGGGGATTGAATATTATGACAGAGATATTGTAGAAAGTACGGCAAAGAGAATGAATCAGCGTGTATCGGTAATCAGTGATGCAGAAGAAGTTGCAAAATCTTCATTTTTTAAAAATGCGTTTTCCGCTTGGAAATGATGAAACCAGGATTCAGGATGAGATTTTTGAGGTGCAGCAGAAGATTATCACAGAGCTTGCGGATAAGGAATCCTGTATTATCGTTGGTCGTTGCTCAGACTATGTTTTAAGAAATTTCAAGAATGCAATTCATATTTATATTTATGCGCCATACGAAGCGAGAATTCAGAACTGCGTGGATTATTTACATATGACAAGAGAAGCTGCAATTAAGGAAATGACGACGGTGGATAAGGCGCGGTATGCCTATCATGAGAAATATGCACATTATGCACCGGAAGATTTTAATCATAAGAATTTTATGATTGACAGCAGTCTGCTTGGCATTGACGGGTCCGCAAACGTGCTGGTAGACATTGTAAAACATAAATTCTGTTTATAGACAGAAGAGGAGCTAAAAAAACACTTCCCAAAACCAAAAAATACACTTTCCGCTTGTTTATGTTTGGAAAGTGTATTTTTTATTATGTATATGAAGTGAGTTGCCTGTAATCATTTGTTGATTTTTTTTTCTTATCCGTATAGCCTATATTGAATAAATTAAGGCTATACGGATAAATGCCGGGCTTATTGCAGAAATGTCAGCAATGCCTTCTTTACCAGCTCCGGCAAAATGCCGAAAGTATATGGTTTATTGACGCGTTCCGTCCATTTGTGAGCATCCTTTCCATAGGTTCCAAAATTGATGGCAGGGATGTTAAGCGCTCTGATTTTATCAATCGGAACAGGATATAGCTGTTTCTGCTGTACAAAGTTTGAAAACAGATAATCTACGGATTCTGCAGAGTCATCAACCTTGAGGTAGCTGCTGTCACTAAGACTTGGAAAGAACCGCAGCATTTTATAGTTCAGGTCATTTTCTGCTCCAAACTCGTCAATGAATTGTTCTAACCGATTAATAAGCACTGACTCATCCGGTACTTTCTTCCTTTAACGTATTGTGCGGGCAGTATGGCGGGGCAAAGAACAAAACGATAGCAGGTGCTTCCAATCGGGCAATAGCGGAAATGCGTTTGGTAACCAGCATACCGATATCACGACTGTCCGTTCCCTGCTGCTGAAGGGATGCGGTATATTCTGTCAGTTCTTTTTTCCAAATCACCCTCATAATTGGACTTTGCAAGCTCTAAAACCTGCTGATAGGTGTATACATTTAAAGAATATTTAATTGGGGTATAATGCATATTTGCAAGGGAGTAGTAGTTTTGTGACTCTTTTTCAATTAATTCGGAAATATTATTTAATGCAATGGATGCACATTCTGTTAATTTTGTAACAACATCATTGATGGTAGCATTATGTACAAAATAGTTGAAATATACAAATGCCTCCTGAGCGGTCTGTACATTATAAAAGTCTTTTAAGTCTTCCATTTTTAAAACGGAAGGCGGTAGACTGTATTCTTCATGATATCCGTCACAGAAGTAGGTATTTAAGTTTATTTGTTTTACAAGCTCTGCGATAATCAGGCAGGCGTCAAAACCTTCAAGGCATTGTCCGACGTGTGTGCTTTTTCCAAGGACATAAAAGCATGGAAGCAGCTTACCGACAGTACCTGAATAGATATAGCGGTGTTCGTCACCGTCATATAATGGACAGGTGTAATCATTGTTAATTGCCATCAGATAGTCAAAATGTTCCTTTTCTTTTTTCTTCCAGAAGAAAATCAAGGGCTTCGATAATACCTGTGTGCATGTTTTTTTCCACCGGATTAAAGGACAGGATAATATTTCCGTTAATTTGTTCCAGTTGTGTACTGAGTTCTTTGGCAACTGCCAGATAAACAGCGTCGCCGCTTTTCATGTCGCAGCAGCCTCTGCCAAACATGTAGTCGCCGCTTTCTAAATCAGAGCGTACTTCATCCGTCAGAGGAACGGTTTTCAATTCAGTAATCAGTTTGTCCGGATGAAAAGCAAAATCCTTTAGAATACCAAAGTCTTCTACACCGACAGTATCCGTATGCCCATGAAGAATAATCGTCTGTTTCGAGGTTCCGCGTGTCCCTTTTAATATAGCAAAGACGTTTCGACGGTTTAATGCGTCATCCTTTAAAGGGCGCACAATTACCTGTTCCGGGTGTTCTTTGAAATAAGGAATCGCTCTCAGATAATTTTCGATATATACACCAATGTCATGCTCACCGGATGTTCCGTTTACGCTGGCGACGGACACCATTTCCTTTGTGATTGCTTCAATTTCGTTATATAAATTCATGCGTTTTTCTCCTTTTCTCTTATTGTATTCAGAATACCGTATACAGTATATGATGTTAAAAAAAAAACCTGTCAATGCAAAAGCGACAGGTTCTTTTTTTTAATAGGAAATTTTCAAAAAATTCTTTATTTTCTTTATTTTACCAGGATTCGAAGTCCAACCTGCTGGATGTGTTGTTCCATTGCGGCGGCGGCATCTTCATAACGGGTCTTCCATAATTGCATCCACAATTTTGTCATGTTCTTCGATTGCATCCTGACTATAACGCACTAACGTTCCTGACAGAATATGAAATCGTTTGGTAACAAGGTGTATACGCTCTATCATTTCATATAGAAAGTCATTATTAGAACATTTTGCAATAAAAATATGGAAATTATAGTCTGCATCCAAATAATCAAGCTCGTGGTCGGTTATGCCATTGCTTATGATAGTCTTACATTTATCGGATAGTTTTTTGAGTTGTTTCTTTTTGGTCTTGTCCATATTGCCTTCTAACAGTTTAACTGCCAGAACCTCTAAGCTGTTACGGACAATTGTAACATTCTGAATATCTTCAAGGGATACAGAAGATACAACCAGCTTTTTATTTTCGTTTGGAATTACAATGTGTTCAAACTGAAGCCTTTTCAGGGCGTCACGAATTGGCGTACGACTGATGGATAATTGTTCAGCAAGCGTTTCTTCAACCAGAACATCCCCGGGTTTATAATAATTAGAAACAATGGCCTCTTTTATGATTTGATAAGCCTTTTCAGATAAAGTGTCTTTCGTAAGCGTTGGTAATTTAGGCATTTTTCTCCCCTCGATTTTACAAATTTTTTCCTATATTATACAGGAATAGGGGTATTTTACAAGGAGCATTTTGGATGAATAAAAAGCCGGAATTATAAGGCAGCTCATGAAAACTCTTTCTTGACATATACTTCTATCACAGGTAAAATTTTATTGTATTTAGCCGCTTTAAAGCGGTTAAGTAAAAAAGTAAAGACGGAATGGGTACAACATATTGCCCTGGGGTGTTTGCTTGATTGTATCGGTTTATAAGTATAAGTATCAGGAGTATGAAGGAGAGTTACACATAAGACAGAAAAAAAAATTCATTACATTTATAATCGTGAAATGGAATGCATGGATTTTGAGGAAAGAAAGAAGCTTCAGGGGGAGACTGAAAGAAACGGTTGCGCTGGAATATGAAAAGGTTCCGGCATACAGAAAGAGAATGGATGAAGCAGGCGTGAAGCCGGAAGATATCAACAGCATTGAGGATATCGTAAAACTTCCATTTATGCAGAAAACAGATTTAAGAGATAATTTCCCATATGGATTATTTGCTGCCGACATAAAAGACATGGTGAGAATCCAGGGTTCTTCCGGTACAACCGGAAAACCAATTGTATCGGGATATACAGAAAAATGATATTGATGTATGGACAGAAATGGTTGCCAGAGCGATTACTGCTGCCGGCGGAACCGAAGATGATATTGTTCAGGTTGCATATGGTTACGGTCTTTTTACCGGCGGACTTGGCGCGCATCAGGGAGCAACAAAGGTAGGCGCTATGGTAATTCCGATGTCCTCTGGTAATACGCAGAGACAGATTATGATGATGAAAGAACTGGGTGTAACGATGCTTTGCTGTACACCGTCTTATGCAACGTATCTCGCAGAAACAATTCGGGAGATGGGTATTAAACCGGAAGAACTGAAAATAAAGTCCGGATGCTTCGGTGCAGAACCGTGGACAGAGGAAATGCGGCAGCATCTGGAAGAACTTCTTGATTTTGACGCGCTTGATATTTATGGCCTGACAGAAATTGGCGGACCGGGTGTTGCATTTGAGTGTATGGAAAAGCATGGCATGCATATTAATGAAGACCATGTGCTGGCGGAAATCATAGACCCGGTAACAGGCGAACCGCTTCCGGATGATACACCGGGCGAGCTTGTATTTACAACGCTTACCAAAACAGGAACGCCGATGATACGTTACAGAACGCATGATATTTGTACGCTGCATCATGGAACATGCGGCTGCGGAAGAACAACCGTTAAGATGAGCCGGATTACCGGACGTACGGATGATATGTTAGTCATTCGCGGCGTCAATGTGTTCCCAAGCCAGATTGAATCTGTTTTAATGGGAGTGGAGGAAGCATCTGCTCATTATATGCTCGTAGTTGACAGAGTAAATTCACAGGATGTAAACTGACGGTGCAGGTAGAATTAAAAAGAAGATGTAGACATGAATGACACTGAAAAACTTGAAAAGCTGGCTGCCTATATCAAGACACAGATTAAGCAGACGCTTTTAATCAGCGCCAAAGTGGAACTGCTTCCGCCGAAATCCATTGCCCGTTCAGAAGGAAAAGCAAAACGGATTACCGATAACAGAAATACCGGTTTCTAAAGATACATAGAAGCAGACATATTTTTTTGCTGTCAGTTTTTCTGACATCAGGCAGGAGATTGGAGGCAGACGACTTGAAATCCGGGTATATGGCAAGAGTAAAATATTTTCTTTTTAATAATAAAATGCGGGTGTTTCTCTGTCAGACAGCATTTACGCTGATTCTGATGTTTATTTCCATTCCATTGGTTTCCCGCGGATTTTATCTCGCAATTAAGCTTTCAGGATTTAGTTCTGTTACGAAAGAAAACTTTTTGATGTGCTGAAGAAACCCGGAACGATAGTATATATCTGCCTTCTGATACTGCTTGTTATGATATTTATGCTGCTCAATCTTACGATGTTTGTCGTTATGTTTGATTCGGAACTCAGGCACAGACGAAAAGGACTGGTAGGGTATCTGGTACAGGTTGAAAAAACATTTTTTCCGCTTCTTTCGGAAACGGAAACTGCTGCGGCTCCTGTACATGATACCGTTTGCTCTTGCAGTCTATCTGCCGCCGCTTTTGATGTTGCTGAATCACAATCCGGTTACAAAATATATACTGAAAATTTGTATCAGGACGGTTGGTAAAAAACCGTTCTGGTCAGGCGTAATTCTGCTGTACATTATTTGTATTATGATAATGACAGCAAAATTTCCGCTGATACGGTGCCTGATTCTTGGCAATGTAGAAGCCGGAAAAGCAGTGGAAAAGACAAGACTGTCCGTTCGTGACGGTATCCGCCATTTTCGGTTTCAGTTTGTTTGGGAACTTTTGATTTTATTGCTCTGCGTTATCTTTTTTATGCGGCATTTCTTGCGGCAAGCATTCTGGTCATAAAGGCAAAGTCCGATGAAAATACAATGCTGATATTGTTTTACGAGGTCTATGATACGGTAAATATTGCGGCGGCAGTCTTGTTATCCGTCATTTGCGGAATGCTCAATATTTCGGCTGTGCTGCAGATATCAAGACCAAAGACGGTGGAATACCGGATTGACCATTCGGAACTGGACAAACAGACGCATTATCTGTTCGTTGGTATGCTTGCAGTCGCCTGTATGCTTGCAGTCTATCTGAATGTCCGGCTGTTGTCATCGGGAAGTACGCCTACGTATGCATCCCTTGGGACGACGCTTGTTTCCGCACACCGGGGAGCCAGCAGCGAGGCGCCTGAAAACACAATACCGGCAATTGAAAAAGCCATTGAAGAAGGCGCCGATTATGTGGAAATTGATGTGCGGTTGACTGCGGATGGCGAAGTCGTATTGATGCATGATGCGTCTACAAAACGGACTTCCGGCAAAGAACTGCTTGTATGCGACAGTACATATGAGGAATTGCAGCAGTTAGACGTCGGTGGTTATTTTTCGGAAGAATATGCGGATACAAAGATTCCGACGCTGGAAGAAGCGATAGATACCTGCAAAGGCAAAATCATGATGAATATTGAACTGAAAACCGTCAGAAATGATGGTGTGCTGGAAGAAAAGGTTGCGGAACTGATTTCGGATAACCGAATGGAAGAACAGTGTATCGTGACATCATTTAAACAGAAATCGCTGCTTCGAATCAAAAACTACAATCCGGATATTGTGACCGGATATATTTACAGCTTTGGCTACAGCAACCGGACGGATTATGAAGCGATGGATGTCCTGAGCATAGATGCCAGATATCTGACAAGTCAGGTTGTTGCAGGCGCGCATAAAAAAAGGAATTGTTGTCTGCGCATGGACAGTGAATAACAGCAGTGAAATGCGCCGGATGATGTCGATTGGCGTCGACAATATCATTACAGACCGTGTGCCGCAGGCGAAACGTATTCTGACAAATAAACAAAGCAATGCGATGTCGGACATTTTGAAATACATTTTTGATTTACGATAACAATTGCCTTTTTTGTGAAAAACAGAAAAAAATTGTCATTGCTATGGAAATTATGCAGATAATGTGCTATAACAGAACGTATGAAGTTTTATTATTTTAAAATAAAAACTGAAAGGATGAGTGATTATGGAGAAAAAGGATATTGACTGGTCGAATCTTGGATTTGCATACATGAAGACAGATAAAAGATATGTATCAAATTATAAAGATGGAGCCTGGGATGAAGGCGGACTGACACAGGATGCCAATATTGTGCTGAATGAGTGTGCAGGCGTTCTTCAGTATGCACAGACCGTATTTGAGGGACTGAAGGCATATACAACAGAGGATGGCAGAGTTGTATGTTTCCGTCCGGATTTGAATGCAAGCAGACTTGCTGATTCAGCCAAAAGACTGGAGATGCCGGTATTTCCAGAGGATAGATTTATAGATGCAGTAGTAGAAACAGTAAAGGCAAATATTGGTTATGTACCGCCATATGGTTCCGGTGCAACCCTTTATATCCGTCCATATATGTTTGGTTCCAATCCTGTAATCGGCGTTAAGCCTGCGGATGAATATCAGTTCCGGGTATTCTGTACACCGGTTGGTCCGTATTTTTTAAGGGCGGCGCAAAGCCAATTACAATCAAGGTATCTGATTTTGACCGTGCAGCACCTCATGGAACCGGTCATATTAAGGCAGGATTGAATTATGCGATGAGCCTTCATGCGATTGTAACAGCACATCAGGAAGGTTACGATGAGAATATGTATCTGGATGCTGCAACAAGAACAAAGGTTGAGGAAACCGGCGGAGCAAATTTCATATTCATTACAAAAGATGGAACGGTCGTAACACCAAAGTCAGACAGTATTCTTCCGTCCATTACAAGACGTTCTCTGATGGTTGTTGCTGAGAAGTATCTTGGTTTTGAAAGTGGAACACAGAGAAGTATACTTTGATGAGGTAAAGGATTTTGCTGAGTGCGGTCTTTGCGGAACAGCGGCTGTTATTTCACCGGTTGGAAAGATTGTAGACCATGGAAAGGAAATCTGTTTCCCAAGCGGCATGGAGAAGATGGGACCTGTTATCCAGAAGCTGTATGATACGCTTACAGGTATCCAGATGGGAAGAATCGAAGCACCGGAAGGCTGGATTAAAGAGATAAAATAAAATTCAGGCTCGTTGTCAGAGATGAGCATAAAAAATACCTTATAGGTTTTCTGGCAGGGACAGGCATAAAAATGATAGTTGAACAGGTGTGAGAAATCACACCTGTTTTGTCGTGCCAATATAATTTTGAAGCCAAAATAATTTATAGTTATTTTATTGACGATTTAATGTGGAGTGATATAATACCCCTACATGTAAAAAATAACGAGGTGAAAAAAATGCAGATTATAAGAAATTTGAAGCCACATTGGAAGTCGGTTTCTTCTGATTGTGGCATTATTAGTGATTCAGGCATACTGTGATTTGTCGCTTCCGGATTATACATCCAAACTGATTGATACCGGAATCCAGAATTATGGTATTGAAAATTGCAGTCCTGTTGTGATACCGGAAAAAGCATATACGGTTATAAAAAAGTTTTATGGAAAACGAGGACGCCGCTATATGGGGAACAGTATTACGAATTGTCAGATGATGGAAATTATCATATGACGGACGATGGAAAAGCACATATAGAAGAAATTGATGAAGCATGCATGGAACCTCTTATGATGTATTACTACCCATATACGATGGTAAACGCAGAGGGTGAGAATGAATTAAAGCAGATGCTTGCTGCGAGCGGAATGACGTTAGATGATATGCCGCTTGAAATGTGGGAGCAGATGGGCGCGCAGGTTCGTCCTGTGATTACATCCATGCGGGATAGTATGGGAGATGAAATGATACATTCTTCTGCAATTTCCTGTACAATGCTTTGTTATGACAGCATCGGTTATGATTATGAGGAGATTCAGATGGATTATCTGAAGCGGACGGGACTTGGCATGATTCTGATGACATTGCTGATGGTTGTTTCTGCCATTTTGACCGGTCTTGTTGCATCAAGGGTGGCAGCAAGAGTTGGATGCGATTTGCGGGAAGGAATCTTTAAGAAAGTAATTTCTTTTTTCCGATGCGGAAATCAACAAATTTTCGACAGCGTCGCTGATTACGCGTTCCACAAACGATGTTCAGCAGATTCAGATGGTTACGGTTATGCTGCTTCGTATGGTATTATATGCGCCGGTGCTTGCAATCGGAGGTATTTTTAAAGGTGACGCAGACCGGAGCAAGTATGGGATGGGTTATTTTTATAGCGGTTGCCGGAATTCTGGTCGTGTTAGGTGTGTTAATGGTGATTGCACTGCCAAAGTTTAAAGTGATGCAGAAACTGGTAGACAGGGTGAACCTGGTATCGAGAGAAATTCTTACCGGACTTCCGGTAATTCGAGCATTTGGCAGAGAAGAATACGAGGAGAAACGGTTTGACAAAGCAAACAGGGATTTAACTAAAACGTCATTATTTGTAAACCGTGTTATGACATTTATGATGCCGCTTTTGATGCTGATTATGTATGCTGTTACAATTCTGATTGAATGGACAGCGGCTCATCGGATTGATGCAGGTGAAATGCAGGTTGGTTCGATGACAGCATTTATCACATATACGATGATGATTATTATGTCGTTTTTGATGCTGGGCATGATGTCCGTTATGCTGCCGCGTGCCAGTGTTGCGGCAGAAAGAATTCAGGAAGTTCTTGATACGGAAAGTACGATTAATGATAAAGAGGACTGCCGGGAACTTTCCGATGTAAAGGGCGTTGTCCGGTATGAACATGTAAACTTCTGTTATCCGGGCTGCGAAGAACCGGTGTTAAGCGATATTGATTTTGAAGCGAAACCGGGACAGACGACAGCGATTATCGGAAGTACCGGATGCGGCAAATCGTCGTTGGTTCAGCTTCTGCCGCGATTTTATGATGTTACTGATGGCGCCATCACGATAGATGGAGAAGACATCCGGAATGTTTCCATTATGAGTCTGCGGGAAGCAATTGGCTATGTACCGCAGAAAGGTGTTCTGTTTTCCGGTACGATTGAGTCAAATATCAAATTTGGAGCCGAAGATGCAACAAAAAGAGCAGATGATTCAGGCGGCAGAGATTGCGCAGGCGGCAGACTTTATTAATGAAAAAGACAGGAAATATGAATCCGGTATTTCACAGGGCGGTACGAATGTGTCCGGCGGACAGAAACAGCGTCTTGCGATAGCAAGAGCAGTTGCAAGAAATGCTGCGATTTATATATTTGACGACAGTTTTTCTGCGCTTGATTTCAAAACGGATGTAGCGGTTCGAAAAGCATTAAAAGAGAATATGAAGGACAGTACGGTCTTTATTGTTGCGCAGCGTGTCAGCACAATTCTTCATCGCAGACCAGATTCTGGTGCTGGATGAAGGAAAAATTGTCGGAAAAGGTACGCATAAAGAACTGATGGCGGCATGTCCGGTTTATGAACAGATTGCAAAATCGCAGTTGTCCGAAAAAGAACTGGCAGCCAGTATGGCATAGACTCCCGGAAAGGATGGTAGAACGATATGGAAGAGAATAAAGTATCACAAAATAATCGAAGAAGACCTCCTATGGGACCACGCGGTGGTATGGGAGGCGAAAAAGCGAAGGATTTTAAAGGCACCTTTGGAAAGCTGATTCGGTACTCAAAAAAATTTATACCTGCGATTGTCGCAGTTATGATAATTGCGGTTGTTAGTACAGTGTTTAATGTGTTATGCCCGAAAGTGCTTGGTAAAGCGACGACCGCATTGTCAGAAGGAATCATGAATAAGATTAATGGCACTGGCGGAATTGATTTTACCTATATAGGAAAAAATTTTGTTGTTCTGTCTGGGACTGTATCTGATAAGCGTAATATTTAACTTTGCGCAGGGCATGATTATGACAGGGGTAACGCAGAAAATCTGTTATAAGATGCGAAAAGATGTATCTGAAAAAATAAACAGAATGCCGATGAAGTATTTTGAGTCCAGAACGTATGGTGAAGTTCTGTCCAGAATCACAAATGATATTGATACGATGGGAAATGGACTGAATCAGAGTATCACGCAGTTGATTACATCGGTTTCGACGGTTTTGGGCGTATTCATCATGATGCTTACCATCAGTCCGTTGATGACATTGATTGCGGTTGTTATTTTACCAATCAGTGTTGCGCTGATGGGAATTGTAATCAAGCGTTCCCAGCGTTTTTTCAAGAGCCAGCAGGAATACCTGGGACATATTAACGGACAGGTAGAAGAAGTGTATGGCGGTCAGATGGTAATTAAGGCGTTCAATAAAGAAGAAGCGACGCTCGAAGAATTTCATAAAACAAATGAAGTTTTATATAATTCCGCATGGAAATCACAGTTTTTCTCAGGACTGATGCATCCGGTTATGATGTTTGTAGGAAATCTTGGATATGTCGGAGTTGCGATTTCCGGCGCGGCGCTTGCGATTCGCGGAACCATTACGATTGGTGATATTCAGGCATTTATTCAATATGTGAAGAATTTCACCCAGCCAATCCAGCAGGTTGCGCAGGTTACAAATATGATGCAGCAGATGGCGGCGGCAGCAGAACGTGTCTTTGAGCTGTTAGAGGAAGATGAAGAAGAACAGACTGTCAGCAATCCGGTACCGGTAAAAGATATAAAAGGCGAAGTTGATTTCCAGCATGTGAAATTTGGATATAACCCGGAACAGATGATTATTAACGATTTCAGCGTGCATGTAGAGCCGGGAAAACAGGTTGCGATTGTTGGACCAACCGGAGCAGGAAAAACGACAATGGTAAAATTGCTGATGCGTTTTTATGATGTAAATGAAGGCGCAATTTTACTGGATGGACATAACGTGAAGGAATATAACCGCCCGGGAACTCCGCGATGCGCTTGGTATGGTATTGCAGGATACATGGCTGTTTCAGGGAACGATTATGGAAAATATCCGGTATGGAAGGCTCGATGCAACTGACGAAGAAGTCATTGCAGCGGCAAAAGCAGCGCATGCGCATCATTTTATTACTGCACTTCCGGGTGGATATCAAATGGAGTTAAATGAAGAAGTGACAAATATTTCGCAGGGACAGAAGCAGCTTTTGACAATTGCCAGAGCAATTCTTGCGAATAATCCGGTTCTGATTCTGGATGAGGCGACTTCATCTGTCGATACCAGAACCGAGCATAGCATTCAGCGTGCGATGGATAACCTGATGAAGGGCAGAACAAGTTTTATCATCGCCCATCGTCTGTCTACAATTAAGAATGCCGATATCATTCTTGTTATGAAGGATGGAGATATCATTGAACAGGGAAATCATGAAGAACTGATGGCAAAGAATGGATTCTACGCAGAACTGTATAATTCACAGTTTTGAACAGGTTTCTTAAATGCAAAGGGATGATTCAGGCAGATAATTCAGGCGGGAATTCTGATGAGTCATTCAAGGCGGGAATTCTGATGAGTCATTTAAGGCGGAATTTAGAAGAAATAGAAATGTCATATTGATAATTGTTTGATACAGTTGTCTATATGACATTTTTTATTATGAACTCCGCTGGTTTATTATATTTAGATTTTTATCGGGTTGCTTTAAAATGTACCCATTGCGTTATTAAGGTGAAAGATATCATTTTTTGTAAAAAATTACAATTTTACTTAAATTAATTAGGAGCGTTGTAGAAAATGCACACGATATTTCAAAATATAACGTTATTTTATATAATTTGATATACAATTTCTGGTAAATGTGATAAACTAAAGGAAGTATTATGGTTTATAGTGGGGTGAACAAATGGAGCGCAAAAAAAAAATAGGGGTCGCTTTAGCATATGCAGATGAGAGTACACAGAATCTTTTTATGACGGGATTGATGGAAGAAGCCTATCGTAAGAATTATGATGTATGTGTATTTTCGATGTATTCAAGATTTCAGGATACATTATACCGCCAGATTGGTGATTCAAATATATATAATCTGATACAATGGGATGCGTTTGATGCAGTCATTGTTCTTTCGGATACAATTCAGACAGAAGGCGTCGCGAAGAAGATAGAGGAAAAGATTCACGACGTTTATTCCGGCGTTGTTCTTTATGTAGACAGAGATAGCAAATATTTTCCATCGGTAAAAATCAACCATTATCAGCCATATAAAGCATTGATGGACCATTTAATTGAAGAACATCATTATAAGGATATTATTTTCTTAGACGGTTGGAAAGAACATATCCATTCCATCCAAAGAGAACGTGCTTACAGAGATAGTCTGGAAGAACATGGAATTTCCGTCAATGAAAAAAAAATATATATTATGGAAATTACTGGTATGATTCGGGAAAAGAAATTGTCCGGCTTATGCTTGATGAGCGGGGATACGCTTCCGGAAGCGATTGCCTGTGCAAACGACTGCATGGCGATAGGAGTCGCTGCGGAGCTGTTCAGCCATCAGATTCGGGTGCCGGAGCAGATAGCAGTTATCGGATATGATTCAACAGATGAGGGAAAAGGATTGCGCTGTCCGCTTACTTCAGCGGAAATTCCGTCAAAGGAATGCGGCGCGTACTGCGTTCGTTATATTGACGCCAGACTGGCTGGCGACGAGGCACCGGAATTTCAGGGAGAATCTTCGCTGTTTATCGGCGGAAGCTGCGGATGCAAAGTCACAAAAAAGAAATGGTGAAGCATGAAGTTCCTGATGAAAAAAGAGAATTTCTGGAATACCGATTCTGCAGATGCCGGATATGGAACATTTTTCAATGATTATATGGAAAATCTTTTAACGGGACAGGATTACCGGAACTTTTTCAACACGATTTTCCAGCATGTCTATCAGATACGTCCGTTTCACAGCTTCAGTATCTGTATGAATGAGATTACTGGAATTCTTCTGAAATCATGACAGGAGAGCAGGCGACAAAGCCGGGATATACGGAAAAAAATATACCGGATTTTAAAATGTGGTCCGGATGAGCATGTCGGAAACGTGCTTGATTTTAATGATACATTTGATGTGAAAAAGATGATTCCGGATTTGTATGAGCATCGGGAAAAACCGGAAACCTTTTTCTTTACGCCGCTGTATTTTGATAATCGGAACTTTGGCTATGCGGTGATTGGATTTACGGAGCATTGTGGGTGCTATTCCACGATATATAAGAACTGGCTGAAAAACGTGATGCTCGGCATGGAAGCATTTTACAGGCGCGATGGATTCCGGGCGCTTTTAGACAGAATTGAGTCCACACAGGTCAGAGATGCAATGACCGGTTTGTTTAATTATAAAGGATTTTTGCAAAAGGGCAGAGAACTTTGCGAGAATGCGACATTTGAAGGAAAATCGATTGTGGTTATAGCAATTGATATTAACCGGTTGAGAAAGATATCAATGCAAACTATGGACGAAAAGCCGGCGATGGAGCGATTCAGAAATTGTCGCAGTTCATTTCGGAATGTGCAGGCGATGATGCGCTTTCTGCAAGAATCAGCAATGATGAATTTATTGTAGCGCTGCCGGCAGAGAGTTCCGATGAATTGTGTGGACAGGCATTTCTGGATAGATTATACAGCAGAATCGATAAGTTTAACCAGTCCGGCAAGGAAGTCTATGATATTGAGATATGCGTAGGAACCAGCAGCGATATGATTTCGGGACCGGAGGCGCTGGAGCATCTTGTAAATAATACGGTTATTGTAAAGAACAACCGGAAAGCTGCGGAGCAAAATAAAATAGTAACTTCCGGCGAGCTGACGGAAAAGCAGAAAGCGGACGATGAATTAATGCAGCATATTCTGGATGATAACCGATTTGTTTATCATTTCCAGCCGATTATTAATGCGAGAACTGGCGAGGTTTATGCTTATGAAGCGTTGATGCGTGCAGATACGGAACGGAAGATTTCACCGCTTGAGATGCTTCAGAGTGCGGAACGTCTGAACCGTTTATATGATATTGAAAAATCGACATTTTTTAATGTTGTCGGATACATAGAAGCACATCCGGAAGATTTTGCAGGGAAAAAAGTATTTATTAACAGTATACCGGGCAGTCAGCTTACCGGTGAGGACAAGAAAAAACTGTCGGAAATGATGGCGGGACATGCCGGAGAAATTGTTGTGGAATTTACCGAAGAAACGGAAATGGGCGACGAGCAGTTAAAGGATTTGAAATTTAACTATGCCCGGATGAACATTGATACTGCAATTGATGATTATGGCTCCGGATACTCAATGTCAATAATCTGCTTCGTTATATGCCGCGTTTTGTAAAAATCGACAGGATGCTGATGACCGATATCCATAAAGATATCCAGAAGCAGCATTTTGTAAAAGATGTGATAGAATTTGCACATGACAATGATATTCTGACGCTTGCCAGCCGAAGGAATTGAGCTGACGCAGGAGATGCGCGAGGTTATCAAACTTGGAGTTGACTTAATTCAGGGATATTATACCTCCAAGCCGAAGCCATATGTAGTACGGGCGATTGATGAGCGTGTTATCAATGAAATTGTACAGTATAACCAGAATATCAACGCCAGACTGTATAAAAAGATTTATGAAACCGATTACAGCGATACGGTTTCTCTTGTCTGGCTGGCGTCGAATAAATATACGGACTTGAGGATAAAATGTCTGCGCGGCGACAATCGGATGGTTGTGTTAAAGGGCGCGCAGGGCTTCCGGCCAAATATTTTGATGACGGTGGAAGATGGCTTTAAAGGAACTATCGTTCTGGATACCGTAAGTCTTGCCGGAGAAAAAGGCATCCCATGTATTGATATCGGGAAAAACTGCGACGTCAAATTACAGCTTCTGGGCGAGAATGAATTGCAGACTGGCGGAATTCGTGTGCCGGAGAGTTCGGTTCTTACATTAGAAGGCGAAGGCAATCTGACAATAAGTCTGAATTCCGGAAAATATTATGGCATAGGAAATGCGGTAGATTCCCGTCATGGCGTGATTAATTTCTATCAGGATGGTGGAATTATTATCAATGCAAATGGTATGAAGGGTGTTGGAATTGGTTCCGGACTTGGCGGTACTATCAATATCAAACGCGGTCATTACGAGCTGGATATGAAAGGGCAGGAAGGCGTATGTATCGGCGCAGTTGACGGTGAATCAAAAATGTTCATCGAATATTGCGATATGGATATTTATTCCGGCATTTCAAATGGAACGATTATCGGTTCTGTAAACGGAAATGCAGATATTACCGTAGAAAATATTTCCGGCAAACTGCAGGGCGCAGGAAATGTCATTTCAGGAATCGGAACGATTTCCGGTGATGCCTGTGCGGTGAAACTGAAAAATGTAAATATTTCTTCAAATATACGCGCGAAGGAATGTTATGGCATTGGCTGCAGAAACGGAAAAAACCGATATTTATATCGGATATGCGGCGGTTAAAAAGCATTGTACAGGGAAAGGCGGCTGTTGCAATTGGAAATTCGATAAAAACAGCAAAATTGTACTGTTCCAATGCAGATGTAAATACAAATGCAGTTACGGATTTTGGCTCGGATATCGGTGCAGAAGAAACGAATATCCAGTTGGAAAACGGACGTGCGGAATTTATTTTGAATGGAATTCAGGTGACACGAAATATAATGGCAGCCCAGTTATAAAACGGGCTGCCTGTTAATAGCAGAGGCTGTTAATAAAGGCTGTTAATAAAGGCTGCTAATAACAAAAGCTATAATTATAGAAAGTTGATAATAGTAAAAAGCTGACAACAAAGAAAAGGACCGTCATTAACATGACAGTCCTTTTGTTACGTGCATGAGAGGATTCGAACCCCCGACACCTTGGTCCGTAGCCAAGTGCTCTATCCAGCTGAGCTACATACACACGTTGCTTAGCAACAGATAATATTCTATAACAGTTGGTTGGATTTGTCAAATATTTTCTCACATATTTTTCGTGAAGTTATATATTATAAGATTTTTCAATTGCCAACTGCTGCGGCTGAGAACCCTCACCGTAAATCATGTTCTTGATTCCCTGCATTTCCAAATCCGTCTGAGCGATAACATCAGCGCATTTTTTTAACCTTGCAGATACAATTTCCGGGTTTTCAACATGCTGTTTGTAGCGGAGCTGATGGTCAAGGCTTGCCCAGAAGTCCATCGCAATCGTTCGAATCTGCACCTCGACGCGCATGTTTCTGGTTCTGTCGGCGAAGAAAAAAACAGGAATTTCAACAATCAGATGAAGGCTTCTGTAACCATTTGGCTTTGGATGGCTGATGTAGTCCTTGGCTGTAATTAAAGTAATGTCATTCTGGCTAATCAGTTTTTCGCCCACCGCGTAAATATCATCAATAAAGGAACAGATAACGCGGATACCGGCAACGTCGTTCAGATTATACTGAATAAATTTTCAACCGTAATCGGACAGCCTTTGGAAGCCAGCTTCTTGGCGATGCTGACCGGCTTTTTAATTCTGGATTGAATAACTTCAATCGGATTCCGGTTGTACCGTACATTGAAATCCGTATTTAACACATCAAGCTTTGTCTGTATTTCCTTGATGGCACAGGAATACATCATCATAAGTTCTTCAAATTTTTGCATATCTGCGATAAACGGATTTTTTTCCGGATAAAGAAGCGCGTCAATATAACTTTTATAAATCATTGTATCATTATCTTTTGTCTGCATATATAAAAAAAATCTCCAATTCTGTAGTTTTATCTGAAAAATATGTCTTTCGGCATGTACAAAAAACGGTTCATGGTTTCTGTTTGATATTTGTATGAGCCGATTTTTTTTATTATATTTATTTTAATATAGAGTATAAAGCAAAAAAAATGATACACTATAGGGGAAAAATTTTAAATAAAATTCACAAATGATTCAGAAATGGAAAATGAAGTGTATATGAAATATCTGGAAAAATGATAGCGTCGGAAATGATTCCGAACGCTTTTGAAGACTGGAGCAAATACCGGGCAGAATTAACCGGATTTATAGAAGAAACATGTCCGACTGTTGAAAATACGAAACCGACGCTTGCCATCTGGGGTGCGGGACCGTCAAATGATATTGATTTGGGAAGACTCGATGAGAAATACAGGTTGGTTTTGATTGACAGGGATACAGAAGCATTAAAGCAGGCGTGTGAAAGATATGATATCGATGCGGCACAGGTGAAATGTGTGGATATTCCGTTCTGGAATGTGGAAATGGAAACATATGAACTGTTTGAAGCGCTTCTTGCAGAAGGCGCGGAAACGGAAGTGCTTCTGGAATTGCTCAAACAGGTGGCGTTTACCAACAGCCACGCCATACAGCCCATTTGCCAGCATCCGTTTGATTACAGCATTTGTGTGGGACTGCACAGCCAGTTAAATGCACGATTTGCCGGATTGCTTTATATGTACCGGGAAAATCTGGATGCGGGGTCTTTGCGGATGGTGGAACAGGCAATCAAGGCGTTGAATCAGGCGGCGGTAGAACGATTGAATGATATCATCTATCTGATGACAAAGCGAACGATGTTATTTGGACTGGAATGGGCGGTTGTAAATGAAACGATGCAGGGGCAGTGGATGGATATGCCGGTTGAAGATATCGAGGGCGCGTGCCAGCTGCGGCAGGATATCGGTCTGCATAAGGATTTCGATATACGGATAGAGGCGGCAACCCGGCTGTTCTGGCCATTTGCATGGCAGGAAAAGAAAAAGGGGGTATGTGATGGAACTGTTGGCAGTTTCGCCGGTATCATAAAAAAAAGTTCCATAAAATGAAACAGGAAAAACGTATCTATTATAAATGGGAGAATGATATGACAGACAGGGAGTTTGCGAAACACATGTCTGCAATTGCAAAAGGTGACAAAGAGAGCTTGCGGGATATCTATAACGAATATCTGGAAACTGATATTTGCTGTAATCTACGATACGATAAATCAGCGGGAAGAAGCGGAAGATGTCACATCCGAGCTTTTTATTAAACTGTACAGCATTGCAGGAAGTTATACGCCGGGGAATGGGCATAAGAGATGGATGGTTACAATTGCAAAGAATATGGCAATTGACAGAATCCGAAAACTTCACAGGGAAATGCTCGTCGATGAAATACCGGAAACGGAGCAGCCGGGCGCAATGGATGCGGACGTAATCGAGAATCTGGCATTAAAACAGGCGGTTGCGACATTGAAGCCGGAAGAACGGGAAATTTTGGATTTGAAAGTCGTCGGTGGTTTTACATTTCGTGAAATTGCAGAAATGAAGAACCGTCCGTTGGGGGACAGTGACATGGTTATATAACCAGGCAATCAAGAAATTAAGGAGGTGCAGACTGTGAAACAGAAGAATGCGTTTGATAAAAAAATACAGCAAACAGAGCAGACGAAGCTGCGTTTGACAAAAAATACAGAAAACAGAACAGACGAAGCTGCGTGTGATAAAAATATAGAAAACGAAACAGATGATGCAATTCTTGACGCATATTTAAAACAACTGGATGCAGATGTACCGGATTTGTGGGACAGAATTGAGGCAGGAATTGAAAAAGAAAAAAGCGGCGATACAAAAAACAGGACCCGGAAAATGCGATATGTTATTTCGGGACTGACTGCGGCGGCTGTTCTTCTGACAGCGCTTATCCTTGCTCCGTGGTTAAATGGAAGACATCATTTAACGAAAGAGGAAGACAGCCTGTATAACGATACTGCGATAAAAGAGGAGATGAGCGCCGGAAATCAAGAGGAGCAGGAAGCCGAGGACAGTTATCTGGAAGAAGCATCCGAAGAAATCAATCAGGCGGAATCGGATGTGTCAAACGATGCGGCAGAAGGGGCGCTGAAAAATGAAACAGTGCCGGAAGATGCGGTGGATTCTGTACAGGCGGGGAAAGATGCGATGGATTCTGCACAGGCAGGGACAAATTCAGTGCAGGCAGATGCAGCCCGGACATTGGAAATCAGGATGGTGGTTGATTCATCTGTTTCAAACGACGGAACCATGATTTATTCCGGTTTGATTCAGGAAATTTCTGAGAATCAGGCAGGTTTAGAATCCGGTTCCCGGATTTCCGTTATACTTGATGAAACTGAAGAAAAAACAGAGATTGATGCGGAAAAAGAACCGGAAGCTGGCACAGAAAGAGAACCAGAGTTTGACGCGGAAAAAGAAATAGAAATTGGCTCGGAACTTTCGGGCGTGCTTACGGAGTATAATGAAACGTATAAAGCATGGATTTTGAAAAAAAATTAAAAAAAATTTCCATAAAAAGAAATCCCCATCCGTATATTAGGTATAAGAGAAAGATAAAAACGTTGCTATCTGAAAAAAACAAATTATACGGAGGGTATTTTTTATGAGAAAAATAAGAAAAAAAAATCAGTTTATTTTTAATTGCAGGCATGATGCTTGGAAGTGCCTTGCCGGGTGCGGTGCAGATAACCGGGAAAGCGGAAATGGAAGGGAAGCGCGTACGGAAAGCACAGAAAGTACCGGAACTTCAGAAAATACGGAAAGTATTGCAGAAAAATACAGAAAGAAAGAAGAAGCAAAATCGGAAGATTTGGATAGCTTCAGTAAGGATGCAGCAGACGGTGTATATGAGGAAAGCGAAGTCCTGAATGAAGCGACGGTTGCGGCTTCCGAAGACAATCAGGCAGTTGCAGATTATCGGGTGTATGAGCCGGAGGATTATGAATATGAGTATGGGGAATATGACGCCAGAGAATATGATTATCAGAAAGAAAATAAATTCTTATCTGTAACGGAAGAACCGCTTTCGACATTTGCAGCCGACTGCGATACTGCGTCATACAGCAATATAAGAAGGTATATCGAAGCCGGAACGATTCCGCCGGAGGGTGCGGTTCGGATTGAAGAAATGCTGAATTATTTTCAGTATAATTATAAAAAACAGCCGGAGGATGGTAAAAAATTTGCAATTTATACGGAGTATTCCGATTGCCCATGGAATGAAGATACGAAACTGATGATGGTTGGAATCAATACAGCAGATATTGATTTTCATGAAAAGCAACCGTCCAATCTGGTATTTCTGATTGACACGTCCGGTTCGATGTATGGAGAAAACAAATTGCCGCTTGCACAGAAAGCTTTTCAAATGCTGGCGGAAAATCTGAATGAAAAAATGACAGAGTCAGTATTGTCACATATGCCGGTTCGGATACGGTTGTGTTGTCCGGCGTACCGGGTTCTGATACTTACACGATAACCGAAGCATTAAACCAGATGGAAGCGGGCGGCAGTACAAATGGAAGTGATGGATTGATTACCGCATATTCGATTGCAGAGAAATATTTTATCAAGGATGGAAATAACCGCGTGATTCTGGCGACCGATGGGGATTTGAATGTCGGACTCACGAGTGAAAGCGACCTGGTAAATCTGGTTACAGAGGGAAAAGGAAAGCGGTATCTTTTTAAGCGTACTTGGATTTGGTTCAGACAATCTGAAAGACAATAAACTCGAAGCCATGGCGGATTATGGAAATGGAAATTACGCCTATATTGATTCCGTATATGAGGCAAAAAAAGTATTGGTAGATGAAATGGGCGGCAATCTCTATACCGTTGCAAAGGATGTGAAGCTGCAGATTGAGTTTAATCCGGAATATATAAAAAGGATATCGTCAGATTGGGTATGAAAACCGCGCATTGGCGGCTTCGGATTTTGAGGATGATACGGTAGATGGCGGTGAAATCGGAGCCGGACATATGGTAACTGCACTTTACGAAATTGTACCTGTGGATTCCGATTATGAGATACCGCAGGCTTCCATCAAATATTCATCAAAAGCAGAAAAACAATAATTATCGGGCGGATGTTGACTGGTCGGATGAACTGGCAACAGTAAATATCCGCTATAAAGAGCCGGATGCAGATACGAGCGTGCTGGAAAACCGGAATTGTAAAGGCGGATGCATACCGGGATACCATGTCGGCAGATATGAGTTTTGCAGCGGCAGTTGCTTCGTATGGTATGGTATTAAAAGACAGTCAGTACAAAGGAACTGCAGATTATCCTATGGTAAAAAACTGGCGGAAGCCGGAATAACAACAGGAGAAAAACAGCAGTCCTATAGAAGCCAGTTCCTGGAAATGGTAGAGCAGACGGAAAACCTGCTGATTGTAGAATGTAATTAATACTTCCCTTTTATTGATAATTCCTGTATAATAAGCATTTAGAGTTGCCATTTGGCACAGAGAGAAAAACCATCATTTTGCAATGATTATAAGAGAATGATGGAAAAAAGGACAGGAAGGATAAAATTCATGGGTGAGAAAAAGATAATGCTTGGAAATGCAGCGATTGCCAGAGGCGCATATGAAGCCGGCGTTAAGGTATCAGCAGCATATCCGGGTACGCCAAGTACAGAAATCAGTGAAAATATTGTGAAAGTATCCTGAAATTTATGCAGAATGGTCTCCAAATGAAAAAAAGTTGCGACGGAAGTTGCAATCGGAGCTTCTTTGCAGGTGTCAGGTCGATTGTATCAATGAAGCATGTCGGTGTAAATGTAGCTGCGGACCCATTATTTACAGCAGCATACACAGGCGTAAAAGGCGGTATGGTGCTTGTAGCCGCTGACGACCCGGGCATGTATTCTTCACAGAATGAGCAGGATTCCAGACTGGTTGCGAGAACCGCAATGATTCCGGTATTTGAACCATCGGACAGTATGGAAGCAAAAGAATTTACAAAGTATGCATTTGAGTGCAGTGAAAATATGATACGCCGATTATGCTGCGGACAACAACCAGACTTGCACATTCGCAGGGCGTTGTGGAATTAAATGAGCGTGTGGAAGTTGAAGATAAACCATACGTCAGAGATATTAAAAAATGGTTATGATGCCGGGAAATGCAATTCCGCGTCATGTATTTGTCGAACAGCGGTTAAAGGACATGGCGGAGGATGGCGCAGATATGCCAATCAACCGGGTTGAGATGAACGATACAAGTATTGGCGTTATAACAAGCGGCATTCCTTATCAGTATGTAAAAGAGGCGATGCCAAATGCGTCCGTATTGAAACTTGGTATGGTAAATCCGCTTTCAAGAAAATTGATTGAAGATTTTGCAGCAAAGGTTGATAAACTTTATGTTATTGAGGAACTGGAGCCGCATATTGAAACACAGGTAAGAGCCTGGGGCATTGATGCAGTCGGAAAAGAACTGCTGACGGTTCAGGGTGAATACAGCGCGAATATGTTACGGGAAAAGATTCTTGGTGAGAAAGTAGAACAGGAAGAACCTGCAAAGGTTGCTCCAAGACCGCCGATTCTCTGTCCGGGCTGTCCGCACAGGAGCGTATTTTCCGTTTTAAATGAATTAAAGATACATGCAGCCGGTGATATTGGATGTTATACATTAGAGCAGTGGCGCCGCTCAGCGTAATTGATACAACCGTTTGTATGGGTTCTTCCATTTCCACCCTTCATGGTATGGAAAAAGCAAAAGGAAAAGACTATATCAAAAACTGGGTTGCTGTAATCGGAGATTCCACATTTATGCATACCGGCGTGAACTCGCTGATGAATATGGTATATAACAAAGCGACCGGCACTGTCATTATTCTGGATAATTCAACAACCGGAATGACCGGACATCAGGACCATGCTGCGACCGGAAAGACATTACAGGGTGAGCCTACATATGCAATCAATATCTATAAGCTTTGCAAAGCGATTGGAATTGACAGTGTTCATGAAATTGATGCATTTGATATTGATGGATTGAAGAAACTGATACGGGAAGAAGTTGCAAAGGATGAGATTTCCGTTATTATTACAAAATCGCCATGCGTCTTATTAAAGACTACAAAAGTGACGGGCGTATGCAAAGCCATACCGGAAAAATGTAAAAAATGCGGCATGTGCTTAAAACCGGGATGCCCGGCAGTAATCAAACAGCCGGATGGAACCATTTTGATTGATGAAACCATGTGTAATGGCTGCGGTCTTTGCATGAAGCGCTGTAAATTTGATGCAATCGTAAAGGAGGAATTCTAATGGCTGTAAAGAATATTATGATTGTTGGTGTTGGCGGTCAGGGAACCCTTCTTACAAGCCGGATTCTTGGCGGCATTACAACAGCGGCAGGGTATGATGTAAAGCTTTCGGAAGTACATGGAATGAGCCAGAGAGGCGGAAGCGTTGTTACGTATGTCAGATATGGTGAAAAGGTTGCAGAGCCAATTGTCGAAGAAGGACATGCGGACGTGCTGATTGCGTTTGAGAAGTTAGAGGCGATGCGATATGCACACTTTCTGAAAAAAGGATGGCGTCATAATTGCAAACGACCAGAGAATTGACCCGATTACCGTTGTAACCGGACAGGCAGAATATCCGGAACATATTCTGGAAACACTGCAGGAAAAACATCAGGTTATAGCCGCCAGTTGATGCGATGGCAGAAGCAAAGAAGCTTGGCAATCCGAAAGTATTTAATACGATTATTATTGGTGTTGCTGCAAAGCATATGGATTTTGATTATGATGCATGGGTAGAAGTTATCAAAGCAACCGTTCCGCCAAAGACGGTAGAGATAAATCTGAAAGCATTTGAAGCAGGCTACAATATAGAATAGAAAGAACGATAGCATGATTGCAGTTCCTGAGGGAAGCGTTCGTGCGGGTGTTCACGCAAAAAAGATACTCCTGATGCAGAGAAAAAATCTGTGTCAGGAGTATTTTTATATTGAGCAATATGCATCCCGCGCGGCTGAAATGTTAAGTGTCAAATATGCATCCGGTGCAACTGAAATGTTAAGTGTCAAATATGCATTTGGCACAGAAAAAATGATAAGTGTTAAATTAGAGTTCATAAAAAATTAACAAAAAGTGTGGACGGTATATGCAATATGTTGTAAAATTACAAACGAGTGGGTGTGCAAAAAAATTGACGTATTGGATAAGGGAAACGTTGACATGAATGATACAATAAATGCTGATATAAATAAAAAGTGGCGGAAACGGATATGGAATGTATCTCTTGCTCTGGCAATCGTGATTGTTGCAGTCGAAGGGATTCTCTTTTTGTCCAACAACAGAGTGCCTGGTTCCAAGCTTGGCTCTACAGCTTTTTTGTTGTTCATATTCTTGTGCCGCTCTTTATTTTTGCGATATCTCTCGTGGGTACTTATTATGTCTTAAAAAAGAGAAACTGAGTGATAATGCATGCGATTGGATGCTGGCAATTCTGGTTTACATCATTCTATCGGTGCCGGCGTATGGTCATTTTCATATTATATCTCTGGCGTTGCTGCCGACAGCAGCGATTGCGGTTACCGCTATTTTTGCAAGTTACAGCATTACATTTACAGTTATGCTTTTGGTTATATCCAGTTGTATTACAAATGCAATCCGGTTTTTCCGGATATATGAAGTTGAAGGTTCCGGACTGGGAGGATATATTGTGACGTCCCTGCTGGTCGTAGGAAGCGTCAGTGCTGCGACGTTTTTAGTAAATATGCATACGAATGAATTAATGGAATCCATTGATACGTTTGCAGTAAAACAGATGAATCTGATGACAAAGCTGAAAAAAAAAGACCCGCTTACCGGATTGTATAACAGAAGGTCCTTTGAGGAGAGCCTTGAGGAGAAAATCCTTCAGACAGAAAACAACGGAGAAAAATCCTATATTGAAATATTTGATATCGACCATTTTAAGAATGCCAATGATACATACGGTCACAGCAATGGGGATGTTGTAATCAAAGCGCTTTGTAAGATGATAAAAGAAAAGTCAAAAAGAGCATGGGTTGGCATTTCGCTATGGCGGTGAGGAATTTGTAATTTTGTTCAGTGATATTGAGCTTCCAAAAGTCATGAATGTAGTAGAAGATATTCGGACCGAGTTCCGGTGTTATTATTTTCCGTTTATGAATGACAGTGGAATCACATGCAGCTGCGGTATTGCGGAATATATCAAAGGCGAGAGTGCAAAAAGCATGGTTTAACCGGGCAGACAGTGCGCTTTATCAGGCAAAAGAGGCTGGACGAAACCGGACTGTTATCAGTGAACAGGGAGAAATGAACGATGGAATTTAAAGGCATTGAAAAGAAGCAGGCGGGTAAATTTATTACCCGGTATGATATTTTATATGAAACGACGGACCGGCAGGAAAAAGTATATGAAATGATTAGCCGGAATCCGGATATAAAAACTTTTGAAGATTTGCATGGCAATGCCGCAGATGCGGTTGTCATTATTGCAACTGACGAAGCCGACGAACGAATCCTGATAGATAGAGAGTTTCGTTTGGCGCCGGGCGAATGGGTTTATAATTTCCCGGCGGGATTGATTGACGCGGGCGAAACACCGGAAGAAAGTGCAAAGCGGGAACTCCGGGAAGAAACCGGACTGGAATTATATCAGATTGATGATATCATTGGCACCAGTTACAGTGCGGTCGGTTATTCAAACGAAACCAATGTCTGTATTGTCGGAAAAGCCAGAGGTGAATTTCACAAAAGCACGTCGACGCTCGAAGAAATTGAAGCCGGCTGGTATACAAAAGCAGAAGTGCGGGAGCTTTTGAAAACCGAAAAAAATTTGCCGCAAGAACACAGGCATATTGTTATGTCTGGAGCAGAAATCAGGTTTGATATTCAATACTGGTTTTGATTTAATTACAATATTCATTTAACCACGCGATTATGCCGTTTGCGATAGCGGCGGCATAGTCGTCCATATTTTCATCATAGAGTTCTACATCCGTTTCATTGCTGATAAATCCCATTTCGATAATCAGACTCGTCATATTTGTCTGCTCAATTACAATGTAATCATCCTGACTGTTGAACTGCGTTCCGGTACGGACGCCACGGTTGTTGGAAATGCCGACTTCTTCCAGATTGTTTAAAATGGTTTCTGCAATGGCATGGTTCCTTGTCGGAACCGGAACTGTAAATCCATGCTTCCACACCGCAGGCGCTTGAATCGGCGGCATAATTCCGGTGAAGCGCAAGATACAGGTCTGCGTTGCAGTTGTTTGCAATCGATGCACGTTCTTCCGATGAAAGTGTTGAGTCGTCATTTCTTGTCATAACGACCTTCACGCCATTTTTTTCTTCAATAGCTTTGCTACTTTTAAAGAGAGTTTCAGATTTCCGTCTTTTTCATGAATATCATTGATTCCGGTTGCACCGATATCGGAACCGCCATGTCCGGGGTCCAGACAGACCGTATAGTTCCCTTCCGGTTTTAAAATGGAAATCGCATCCGTACTGTCGGATTTGCTGAGCGCCAGCAGTACCGACAAAACAACGATACCAATTAAAAGAACAATATTTGAACCTATCAGAAATTTTATAACCGACCGCATCTGCGTGACAGTCAGTTTCTTTTTTGTACGTTTTGCTGCCATACATATAAAAACTGCCGAAACCCAGCAGCCCTTTCTTTTTTTTACATTTGTCTTTCATTAAGATACTCTAAAATGACTTTTTTTTCAATACAGGGAAAAAAAGATTTAAGAAAGTTGTGAAAGAAATATGAATCTTAAAAAAGGATGTTGTAAAATAAATGTTCCGGTGGTATCGTATTTATATAGGTGTTTGGGAGAATACAGAAAAAGGAAAGAGAAAACATGATTGTAGATTTTCATACACATACATATCCGGATAAAATTGCATCCAAAACATTAGAGCTGCTTGTCAGCCGGTCGAAAACGAAGCCTGCTACGGATGGAACGCTTGCAGGTTTACAGCGTTCTATGGCAAAGGGAGGCGTAGATATATCCATTGTTCTTCCTGTCGTTACTGCTCCGCATCAGGTCGATAAAATTAATATGACTGCAAGTGCAGTAACCGCTCAGTTTACAGGCAGGGGAGTCTGGTCGTTTGGCGGCATTCATCCGGATAATGATAATTACAAAGAAATACTAAACCGCATCAAATCGGAGGGACTAAAGGGAATTAAACTGCATCCCGATTATCAGGAAACGTTTTTTAATGATATGAAGTACAAACGGATTATCAGTTATGCTACGGAGCTTGGACTGATTGTTGTGGTACATGCGGGCGTGGATATCGGACTTCCATCTGTCACGCACTGTACACCGGACATGGTATGTGAAGTATTGGATGAGGTAAAGCCGGAACGCCTTGTTATGGCGCATATGGGCGGCTGGAATCTCTGGGATGATGTCATTGAAAAACTTTGCGGCAGAAATCTCTATATGGATACCGCATTTTCCTATGGTTCGATTTCGTGGCTTGCAGGAGCCGAACAGCGGTGGAAGCTGGCGTCACAGGAAACATTTTTAAAGATAGTAGAAAAGCATGGAGCGAACCGGATTCTTTTTGGAACAGACAGCCCGTGGACAGAACAGAAAAAAGCAGTGAAAGATATTCAGGCGCTTCCTTTACCGGAAGACGATATCAGGAAAAATACTTGGCGGAAATGCTTTGAACCTGCTTGGGTTACCGGATGCAAAATAATTTTTTACAAAAATGAAAAAAGACGTTGCATCATCATTAAAAATATGTTACAATTTTGTTACAACAAGAAAAGGGAAACGTGTTTTTTCCTGATTTTCCGAGATTAGCTTCGTTGTTTTTTCACAAAAAATATTCATAAATACAAGGGACTGCCACATGAAATGACGGTCCCTTTCCCTTTTCTTAAATAAAAAAAGAACCGAAACAAATTCGGTTCTAAAGAGCTGGGCTACAAGGATTCGAACCTTGAAATGCTGGAGTCAGAGTCCAGTGCCTTACCGTTTGGCGATAGCCCAATGCTGTCAACAAATGGTATTATATATTAACTGTATTAGAAATGCAAGCATTTTTTTTAATTAAAATTATAGAAAGTAAAAATGACAAAAATGCATGCAGGTTTTAAGGAATAAAAAGCGTTTTTTAAAAATGTAAAATGCCGGTGGAAATAAACTGGCAGGTTATTGTATAATAGGAACACTTGAAAAAATAACCGACAGGCTATTATATGGTTTGAACGTATGCAAAAATAACGCAGATAGAAGATGGAGAAAGAGATGTACAGTTTTGACGCAATTGTAAGATACAGTGAAACACATGGAAAATTGAAAGCAGATGCTGCAACGATTGCAAATTATTTTCAGGACTGTGCTATTCTGGAATCAGAAGATGCAGGAATCGGAATTGAGTATTTAAAGGAGCATAACAGAGCGTGGTTTTTGATTTCCTGGCAGATTGACGTTGCAAGGTATCCGGCGCTTGCGGAACAGATAACTGTTGGAACATGGGCGTACGATTTTAAGGGTTCAATGGGATATCGAAATATTGTCATTCAGGACAGGCAGGGAGCAAATATTGTGCAGGCGGCGTCGCAGTGGAGTTTTATTGACACAGAAACGCTGCGTCCAATCCGTATTGATGCGGAGGTTGGGACTGCGTATCCGCTTGGAGAAAAACTGGATATGGAGTATGCGCCGAGAAAAATAGCATTGCTTGACGGACAAACAGAGGCGGACAGAAGAACGGTTCTCCCATATCAGATAGATTCCAATAACCATATGAATAACGAAGCCTATATTGCGCTTGCGTTGGAATACATAGGAGCAGGGAAAGAAATAAAACAAATCAGAAGCGAATATAAGAAGCAATTTGTCAAAGGCGACTGTATTGTAATCAAGAAAGCAGAAAGTGATGACAGGATACAGATAATTTTTGCAGATACCGACGACAATATACGATGTGTTGTAGAATTCAGATAAAATACGACAGGCGATTGCAAAAAATACAGACAAATACAGCAGGCGGTTGCTAAGAATATAGACAGTAGGAGAAATAAGAAAAAGACATGATTAAAATAGGCGAATGGAACCATTTAACGATAATGAAAGAAAAAAAGATTTCGGCGTATATTTAGCTGAAAAACAATATGAGGAAGAAGTCCTGCTCCCAAGAAAGCAGGTGCCTGCCGGAGCAAAAACCGGGGACGAACTGGACGTGTTCATTTACCGGGATTCCGCGGATAGGCTGATTGCAACGACGAATCATCCGCTGCTTACCATGGGAGAGTTGGCGGTACTAAAATGCGTCAATACGACCGGAATCGGTGCGTTCATGGACTGGGGATTGGAAAAAGGACATTTTGCTTCCGTTTAAGGAGCAGACCTGTAAAGTAAGAGAAGGACAATCGTATCTGGTGAGGATGTATGCAGATAGGTCACAGCGATTATGTGTAAGCATGAAAGTGTACGCTTATCTGGAAACACAGTCCCCATATAAAGCCGGTGATGCGGTACAGGGCATTGTTTTTGAATTCAACCAGAATATCGGAGCGTTTGTCGCAGTTGACAACCGATATTCGGCATTAATTCCGATGAAAGAGATTCATACAAGAATCAATGTTGGAGATTTGGTAGAGGCAAGAGTTGCAACTGTCCGGGAGGATGGAAAATTAAATCTGAGCCTTCAGAAACCGATTCGGCAGCAGATTGATGCAGACAGCCAGATGGTGTATGACATTATAAAAAGCTATGATGGGGTACTGCCATTTACGGATAAAGCGGATAAGAAAATAATTGAGAAGGAATTCGGACTTAGTAAGAATGCGTTTAAACGTGCAGTCGGACATTTATTAAAAGAAGGAAAAATCCGAATTACAGATAAGAACATTATTATTGAGGATAAATAAAGAACAGAACATATTAAAAATATAAGCGGATAAATGCAAAAAATTTATTAAATTATATAATTATTTAGAGGAGGATATAGAAATGGATAAGAAAATTATCAGTACAAAAAATGCGCCAGATGCAATTGGACCATATTCACAGGCAGTTGTGGCAAATGGTTTTTTGTTTACATCAGGTATGATTCCAATTAATCCGGAAACGAATCAGTTGGTAGAAGGCGATATTACGGTTCAGGCGAATCAGGCGATTTCCAATCTGAAAAAATCTGATTGAGGCATCCGGTTCTTCCTGTGAGAAGGTTGTTAAGACAACAGTATTTATCAAGGATATGAATCAGTTTTCAATTATAAATGATATTTATAAAACGTATTTCAACAAAGATTTTCCGGCGCGTTCCTGTGTAGAAGTTGCAAGACTGCCAAAGGATGTATTAATTGAGATTGAAGCAGTTGCTATCGTATAGGAGAATATGGAAACAAAAAAAAGAAGATTACCGGGGCGGTACGGTTATTTACTGCCCTGATTTTGATTTATGAAATTGTGTCTGTGCTTGCATGGACGACCGATATATTTGAAGGCATTACGATAAAACAGAATATTCTGCTCAGCCAGAGCCTGATTTTTTTTGTGCCGACGGTGATTTATCTGATACTGAAACGAAAAATATAAATGAAATTATCCGGTTTCGAAATTTCATCCGCTGTCGCTGCTGATTCTTCCTATTCTTTTTGATAGCAATGGAACCATGCGTCGTATTGATAAATGCAATTTCCATGCTGTTTGTGGAGAATCAGATTAGTGATGTGGCGTCTGCGCTGGTTGGCAGTAATTCAATTTGGGTATCTCTATTTTATATGGCGTTTCTGCCATGTGTTGTCGAAGAACTTGCTTATCGCGGCGTGATGCTTGGAAGTTTTCGCGATGCAGGAAGGATAAAAGCAATTCTCGCATCCGGATTTTTGTTTGGGCTGATGCATATGAATTTGAATCAGATGGCATATGCGATTTTCATCGGCATTGTTTTTGGACTTGTCGTGGAAGCAACCGGAAGTATTATTCCAACAATGATACTGCATTTTTTGTTTAATGGATTGTCGGTTCTGATGCAGCATTTTTCAAATGTGGTTCCGGCACTCCAATCGGAGACAGAAGAAACGGTATTATCAAAGGGAACGCTGCTTATGATGATTCATGCTTATTTACCGTTCGCCATTATTGGCGCTGTAATTGCCTACGGATGCATCGTACTGCTTGCATGGTTAAATAAAAGAAAAAGATAGCTTTCTGGCAATGTTTCCGGAGCCATTTCATCAGTATGACAGTCATGGAGAGAAGATAAAGATATTTATACCGCTTTTGACAGTGGTTGTTTGTTATTGTCTGATTCGGTGCGTGGTTACAGAATTTTTCTTTTTTAAAAAAACAGGCTGCCTTTTTTATTCCTTTTCAAACAGGAAATGAAAAAGACAGCCTGCTATGTTTGTACATGTGTGTACCTGAAATATTGAACCGCCGCTTAATCCTCGTGGCAGATTCGACCATAGAAGGATATAAGATACAGCCCTGCAATACCTACAAGCGAGTAGATAATTCTTGAAAATGCGGAGCCGGTTCCAAATAAAGCATCAATGATATTGTAGTTGAAAATTCCGATAATTCCCCACACAATAGCACCAATTATAACAAGGGTAAGACAAATAACATTTAATACTTTCATGGCATTCCTCTCTGATTTCTTATTATTTGGACATTAGTTTTTTTGGCATTTTGTCTGAAAATTAATAGTTCCATATCTCTAGTATGTTTTTATATCGTAATAATATGCTTCCTATTTTTTCCAATTTTTTTTGGAATTTTCTGTTTTGTTTTCGAATATAAGTAAACGTTAAAAAACCCCTCTTTGTCCGGGAAAACCTGAAAAATAATTTTGGTTTTTGCGAATACAGAGGGGTTTTTTGTATCTTATTTTTGATGCTTCAATGCGGCTTCTACAAATCCTTTAAACAATGGATGCGGCTTGTTTGGTCTGGATTTGAATTCCGGGTGCGCCTGCGTTCCGATAAACCATGGGTGTTCCGGTAATTCTACCATTTCAACAATATGACCGTCCGGGGATAATCCAACCAAATTCATACCGTGGTCAGTCAAAGCTTTTCTGTAATCATTGTTGACTTCATATCTGTGTCTGTGGCGCTCATGAATATATTCGGAACCATAAAGCTGATAAGATTTGGAATCTTTGCTTAATACACAAGGATACGAGCCAAGTCTTAACGTTCCGCCAAGGTCTGTGACATCATGCTGGTTCGGCATAATGTGAATAACCTGATGGAAAGAGTTTGGATTAAATTCAGAGCTGTGCGCGTCGCCATATCCTATTACATGTCTGGCAAATTCAACAATCGTAAGCTGCATGCCAAGGCAAAGACCAAGGTAAGGGACTTTCTTTTCGCGGGCATACTGGATAGCAGTAATCATGCCATCAATACCTCTGTCGCCAAAGCCGCCCGGAACAAGAATGCCATCTACATCGCCTAAGGTTTCTTCCACATTTTCTGGAGTCACCAGTTCGGAATCTACCCATTTGATTTCCACTTCTGCATCATTTGCAACGCCCGCATGCTTCAGGGGATTCAACAACGGAAATATATGCGTCATGCAGAGAAACGTATTTGCCGACCAGCGCAACACGCACCTTTTTGGCAGGATGCTTCCATGCAGTTATCATGTCGTTCCATTCTTTCCATGCTTTTGGGTTTCCGGAGCAGGACAATCCATCTTCAGACATTTGCAAACAACGTCAGCCAGATGCTCCTGTTCCATTGCAAGCGGAACTTCGTATAAAACATCAACGTCCAGATTCTGGATAACATTTTCACTTGGAACATTACAAAACAGTGCAATTTTATCTTTAATTCCCTGGTCCAGAGGAAGGTCGGAACGACAAACCAGAATATCCGGCTGAATTCCCATTCCCTGCAGATTCTTTACACTTGCCTGAGTTGGCTTTGTTTTTAATTCGCCGGAGGCTTTCAGATAAGGAATCAAAGTTACATGTATCATAATACAATTTTCATGTCCAACATCATGCTGGAACTGACGAATCGCCTCCAAGAATGGCTGGCTTTCGATATCTCCGACCGTACCGCCGATTTCAATAATTGCAACTTCTGTTTCTGTCGCTTCCGGATTTCTGTAAAATCTGTCTTTGATTTCATTTGTAATATGAGGAACTACCTGTACTGTGTGTCCGCCAAAGTCGCCATGACGTTCCTTTTGTAAAATGCTCCAGTAGATTTTACCGGTCGTAACATTGGAATTCTTGTTCAGACTTTCATCTATAAAACGTTCATAGTGTCCAAGGTCCAAATCCGTCTCAGCACCATCATCTGTAACAAAAACTTCACCATGCTGAATTGGATTCATGGTACCAGGGTCCATATTGATATAAGGGTCAAACTTCTGACTGGTTACCTTATAGCCTCTCATTTTGAGAAGACGACCAAGCGAAGCAGCAGTGATACCTTTTCCAAGACCAGATACAACACCGCCTGTGACAAACACATACTTAATAGGCATAATAATTTCCTCCTGAGAATACTGAGAACGCGCACTGCGTTTTTATCTTATTTTATAATTGATTTTTACATAATCATTCATTATTATACGAGAGCCATTTTCAAAAGTCAATGGCGGATGGGAAAATAAGACGATGTGCAAGACGTGAAAATAAGACAACTTGCCGCCGATTTCCTGAGAGAGAAATCCAGAATAAAATCCGGAAAACAAAATATGTATGCAAAGTATGAAAGATATGGTAAAATATAAAAAAGACTGTAACAAACAGAAAAAACAGAGGTAAAACGAAAAAAATGTGTAGAGGAGGAATTCAAATGAAGCAAAAAACATGGAAAAGACTGCTTTCATTTATCATGACATTTGCTATGATACTTGGCATATGTACATGGGACATTGGCGGCGATGCGATAAAAGCGGAAGCATCGGAAACAGAAACGTCGGAAACAGGGGATGAGGCAACAGCAGTCACGTTATCAAATCCCAGAAAAGACGAGGCGGGAAATGTAACATATGATTGCGTATGGTTCGGCAGTTATCCGCAAAGCGACGCGACCGGCGAGAAAAAAAGATGCAATTAAATGGAGGGTGCTGTCGGTAGACGGAAACGACGCTTTTTTCTGTTAGCGGACTGCATTCTGGACTGCCAGACGTATAACACTACATATGAGAGAGTAACGTGGGGAAACGTGTACGATAAGAAGCTGGTTAAATGGATATAACGCAGGCTATAATGCCAACGGTATTGATTACAGCTCGGATAACTTTATCGACAAAGCGTTTACAAGCGCAGAGCAGGATGCAATCAATCAGGTAACGGTAGTGAATAACGATAATCCTGATTATGGAACAGAGGGTGGAAACGATACAAAAGATAAGGTATTTCTGTTATCCATAGAAGAAGTGCTTAACCCGGATTATGGTTTTTCATCTGTCAGTTATGAATATGATAATGCAAGATGGAGAACGAATACCACATATGCAAAGGAACAAGGAGCATATACATATAGTAGCACGAATGAGGACTATGTGAAATATAATGGCAACGGTTGTTGGTGGCTGCGGTCGCCGGGCAGGGGTGATATCATGGGTACCGATATGAACAATGCTGCGACTGTTGGTAGCGACGGCTATATCAGCTATATGGGGGATTCTGTTGACTACAATAATTATGTTGCGGTTTGTCCTGCCTTGCATCTGAATCTTTCTTCTGCGAGCATTTGGAGCTATGCGGGAACCGTCTGTACGGATGGAACCGTAGATGAGAGGAAACCTGTCGTACCTGATGATACTGAACCTGACGAGCCGGTAACGCCGGAACCGGAACCTGATAAACCAGTGACACCGGAACCGGAACCTGAAAAGCCAGTGACGCCAGAGCCTGACAAAACAGAAACGCCGGAACCGGATAAGCCTGCAACAAAAACTCCTGCTAAAAAAAAGGAACAACGCTTACTGTTTCAAAAAACAACATAAAAGTTAAGGTAACTTCCACTAGCACGTCAAATCCTACGGTAGCAGTTACAAAAATTTCGAATAGTTCTGCTAAGAAAGTAACCATTCCGGCTAGTGTAACGGTAGATGGAGTTGCCTATAAGGTTACAAAGATAGCAGATAATGCGTTTAAGGGAAATAAAAAACTTACGACAGTAACGATAGGAAGCAGCGTAACAAGCATAGGTAAAAAAAAATGCATTTTACGGTTGTACTTCTTTGACGAAGGTGACAATAGGAAAAAAATGTAACGTCTATCGGAAGTAAAGCATTTTACAAGTGTACGAAGCTAAAAAGCGTAACGATACCGTCAAAAAGTAAAGACGATAGGCAGCAGTGCGTTTTATGGCTGTACTTCGCTTACAAAAGCAACGATTGGCAAGAGCGTAACCTCTATTGGAAGTAAGGCATTTTGTAAATGCACGAAACTTGCTAGTATAACTATACCGGATAAAGTCAAGAAGATAGGAAACAGCACATTTTATGGATGCACTTCTTTGAAAAAAAAAGCAACGATTGGCAAACGTGTAACGTCTATAGGAAAAAATGCTTTTTATAAATGCAAGAAGTTAAAAAAACATAACGATAAAATCGTCAAAGTTAAAGACAATAGGCAAAAATGCTTTTAAGGGCATAAACAAGAAAGCAAAGATTACCTTGAAAGGTACGAAAAAAGCAAATAAATCCTTAAAGAAGAAACTGAAAAAATCCAGTGTCGGCTATGTAAAGACGTGGAAAATTAAGTGATGTATCTGTGTTAGAACTAAAGTAATCTATTCCAGAAAAAAACTCCTATGGTTGCGGTCATAGGAGTTTTTGATTGTTGTGATTTTTGTTTTTTACTTATTGAATAAGTTTTTATGAAATCTTTAAAATTATCGTTGGTTGGTTTTAATTCGTTTTCTTGGTGAGCATAGCTTTTAGAGTTTCAATTTCGGCGTCTTTCTTAGCAAGAGTTAAGTCCATTTCGGTAATTGTCTTGTCTTTTTCGGCAAGCATCATATTCTTCTCCTTAATCGCCGCATCAATAGCCTTATCTTTCTCCGCAATCAGCTCATCCTTTTCCTGTATCTCTTTTTTCATCTCATCTACCATATACTGTGCGGTATTATCGTCCAGCATCCGTAACGCTTCGGAAAACATACTCAACACCTCCTCCGGTTTATACAGATAGTCTGCCATTTCCTGACAGATTCCTGTCATCCATGGATATTCAGCAACCAAACGTTCCAGGTCATCGACTGACTCAGCAGTGAACAGCGACAACCATGCATTTTGTGTGCTTTTTTTCTTTAGCATACTGATTTTTTTTTTTGAATACGTCAAGAGTGATAATAAAATATTCCTGCAGAAATTCAAGTCCCAGATTTGTGTCAAACGTAGTCTTTCCATGATGGACATACACCTGCGACAAATCCCCTTTTTAAAGTCAGCAGGACTTTGTTCAAAGAAGATAATTGTGTATACTTTTTTCAGGTCTTTGTATGTAAAATTTCTGCCCTGCTCCCCTTTTTACCCGGCTGTACTGACGGAGAACAAGGTCGGAAGAATAGCAGGACATCCGTTCCGCCGGAAAAGCATAAGGGATTTTCTGAATTTCCACATTTGCAATCGAACCGTCTTTCATCTGGACAAGGATGTCCATAATAAGCATGGAATTGGCGGGCAGCAGGCTTTCTTCGTTTGAAAAGGATGCCGCAGACCGTAACTTCTGTCCTAAGGATGCTGCTAATCAGACTGGAAAGCCGCTCCGGATAAACATCGGGCTGGAACAGTTTCTTAAAGAACGGGTCATAAGTAAGCGGCAGAGTTTTTTCTTACCTGTCATAAAAATCCAGAAAGCGTTTCTTCCATGGTTCATCTAATTGTTGGAATTTTCGGTATAAAGATGGATTATTTTTAAATTCAGTCAGTCGTTCCTGTTCTGTAAAATGGGGGAAGGATAATCTTCCCGATTCTTGTTTTTGGTGGTTTGTATTTTCATTATTAATCATTTGCATAAATAGGTTCCTCTTTTCTTTCTATATTTCCTAAAAAAATTGGTTGATGTTTGTTGCCATCTTATCAGACAACAAACATCCGGCGCCGATTGTTATTGAAGATGGAATGGAATCATATCCAATAACATTTGACATTCGTTATCTGACAACCAGAGTATACAGGAAAAAATTATGAAAAAAAGCGGCAAATCTGTAATAAATGGTATGTTTTAATGTAACTTTTTGCATTGACATACCTATTTCGCAGGGGGAAAATGCATATTTTCATATACTGTATTATCCAAAAAGTGCAACAAAAAAAGTATAATATAAAGTGTGTAAGTTACCGATAACAGAACTTACACACTTATATTACACTCTTAAAATGTTCGTTTTGATATTATTTTATTTTAAAGTTTACGTTCTGGACTTTCCCATTTCTGGACCAGATAGTAAGCGTATGCTTGCCTTTTTAGTTACGACTGTGTTTTTTCTTAACTGTTTTTCCGTCTAATTTCATTTTAACAAGACTGGAACTGTTTGTTACAGCAATCTTTTTGCCCGGCTTGTAAGTCTTGCCATTCTTTACCGAAGTTGTCTTTGCTGTTTTCTTTACTTTTGAAGTAGAAGCATAAAGCGTTTTCTTCTTGGAAGCGTCCTTAATGGTCCAGGTTGCTTTTTGGAACCGTTGGAAAGTTTTCCGTTTGTCGCTTTTTTTATTTTGGACTTCATTGAAACCGTAGTCTTCATATAAAAGGAAAGTTCAGGCATATCATTTTCTGCCTGGATTTCAGCAGCCTTATCAGCAAGTCCTGCAATGGAAGAAGCAAGTCCGTTTGAAAGAGTGTCCGGGTCAAAGGTTGCATAGAAATAGTTTTTGGTAATGCAGACATCTATGTAGCCGGATTCTTCCAGTAACGTTTCAACATCGCTCAGTTTTGCATTTTTTATGGATGTAGAAAACATATGATACTTGACACCATTCAGCTTCTTTTTTGGAATAGGTTGCACCACTGGCTTTCATTTCTTTAATTAAATCTTTGGTTGTAGTGCCTGACATTTCTGCAATTGCAGAAAGCAGTTCGTCATCAAATCCAACCTGTATGGTACAATTTGCCTTTGTAGCGGATGTAATCTTAACATCCGTTGTAAGGGCTTCCCCACAACCTGTCATAACGACGCCTAAAATAAAAAGGCACATCGTCAGCAACAATTTTTTTTTACTTTCATAAATAACCCTCCTAATCAGTCGATGTGAAAAAATGAGCCTTGCGACGGTGCCGCTTGCGAGCATCGACATAAGGCGAAAAACACACGGAGACGTCAGTCAACGTGAAAAAATACTATTTATAGAAATAATATAAGAATCAGTATCAGAAGTCAAGGAAAAACAGCGCATCCGATTTATCAAAACAGCGCATCCGGTTTATCAAAATAGCGCGCATTCTGTTTGTTGAATCAGTATGCATATCATTTGTCGAATCAAAGCGCATCCCGCGTATCGGACATTGGCGCACCTGCTTGCAAGCAGGGGAAGATGTTTGATATACTATGCAAAAGACAGAATATCAGGATGGAGGCAGAAATGAGTTCGATAAAGTTTCTTTTTAGCTGCACTAAATACAAAATACATTCATTCGAATCCGGCGGTTTATTCCCTGTATTCGTATGCGGTCGAACGGGAACCGGCATTGGCAGAAAATATAGAAATTGCGGAAATATACGATTAATCATCAAATAGGCGGGATTCTTGCGGATATTTACAAAAGAAAACCGGATGTAATAGGATTTTCATGCTATATCTGGAATATCCAAATGATTCTGGCAATCATTGCAGAAGTGAAAAAAGTGCTGCCGCATGTGGATATATGGGTTGGCGGACCGGAAGTAACGTATGACGCCGAAAAACTGTTGGAAAAAGTGCCGGAAATAACAGGGGTGATGCTTGGAGAAGGGGAGGTCACTTTTTTTATGAACTGCTGAAAAACTATCTGACATGGAATTCGGAAAAGCAAATCGGGGAACGCGGAAAATCAGAAACGTTTTTTGGATATCGCAGGACTTGCAGTTCGGACAAGCGGGCATGTAAACATAACCGAACCGCGGCAATTAACCGATATGTCGAATCTGCCATTTTTATACAAAAATCCAGATACGTTTAAAAATAAGATTATTTATTATGAAAGCAGCCGCGGTTGTCCGTTTCGATGCAGTTATTGCCCCTTTCTTCCATTGATAAACGCGTTCGCTTTCGAAATATCGAACTGGTAAAACAGGAATTGCAGTTTTTTCTGGAGCATCAGGTAAAACAGGTGAAATTTGTTGACAGGACATTTAACTGTTCGCATGAACATGCAATGGCAATCTGGAAGTATCTGAAAGAACATGACAATGGAATTACAAATTTTCATTTTGAAATTGCAGCGGATATTTTAAATGAAGAAGAACTGGAACTTGTGAATGGGTTACGACCGGGCGCGATTCAGATGGAAATTGGCGTGCAGTCGACGAATCCAAAGACGATTCAGGAGATTGACCGCGTGATGGATGTGGAGAAACTGGCAGCGGTTGTAGACAGAATTCATCAGGGCAGAAATGTGCATGTGCATCTGGATTTAATTGCCGGACTGCCATTTGAAGATTATGCATCGTTTGCAAAATCGTTTAATGATGTGTATGCAATGAAACCGGAACAGCTTCAGCTTGGATTTTTAAAAGTGTTAAAAGGCTCCAAAATGCAGGAGCGTGCAGATTTGTATGAATTGAAATATACGGACTATCCGCCATATGAAGTGCTTTCGACCAAATGGATTTCATATGATGAAATATTGAAATTAAAGCAGATAGAAGAAATGGTGGAGCTGTACTATAATAGCTGCCAGTTTGAAAATACGCTGCCTTTTCTGGTCGAAGAATTTGAAACTCCATTTGAATTTTTTGAAACACTTGCAGCGTATTATGCCGAAAACGGGTATTTTGTTCAGACGCCTGCGCGGATTTACAGATACCATGTATTGCTTGATTATGCAAAAGAAAAATTTCCGGAAAAAAGAAGAACTGATAAAAAGAAATGCTGACGTTTGATTTGTATTTGCGGGAAAATATGAAGACAAGACCGGATTTCGCCCCGGAACAGGAGGGTGTGAAAAAATGTTCCGGGAATTCTTTATTTGCGAATCCGAACAGCATCGGTATCTCAAAGGGAACGCCTATGAGGGGATGCGATTGGAAGTCGATTTCCAGAATGACGCACATAGAGGAAATCGGGTTTGACAGAAAGACGGGAAATCGTCTTACGGAAAAACAATATATTTTATTTGATTATCAGCATAGAAATCCGCTGACTGGCGACGCTACATGTATACGCGTGGAACCGCACTGTTTACAAAAATCGGATTGATTGGAAATGTAACGGTATCGCCGATGGATAATGGACAGTCTTTTGTATCAACAATAACGGAATTCATGCTGATTTGTCCCAAAACAGGAAGTTTGCAGTTGTTAAAGCATGCCGCCGGTGCTGTTTTGCGGCAGGTGTTTTTGATTTTGTGGTAGATACGGATTGGCGACAGGAAATTTGTCCGGGAATCGGTGTGACGTTCCATTCCAAGACCATGATAATAGCCTGCTGAAATAACTGCGGTTGTGGATGGCTGGGACAGTCGGAAACTATGCCCATATCCAATGTTGTGTCCGGCAGGCAGATGGTAGATATCATCGACACAGGCAGACAGGCTGCATACGTCAAGAAATCCGTAGTCATTTGGAACCGCAAGACGACCAAGAAAGGCAGAGCCAATTCGCACAGCATCCAGATTCATGAATGGAAATTTTACCAGCGAGGTAGAAGAGGAAATATGACGCATACCGACAGGAATGCCATCTTGCTGCAGCATATCGCACAGACGGGTGAAACTTTGAAACTGTTTTCTGACATAGGATTCATTCCGGCAGGCGGCTGCATGAAAATGAGAAAAAAGATTCCTGTAATTTTCACATGTCCCAGTTGTCGGACGGTTTCTTCAATTTGCGGCAATTCGGAACAGAGAAATCCATCTCGTCCAAATCCGGTATCAATGCACAAATGCGCCCTTACAAGCGTATGGTTCATATCAGCGGCTGTTTCATCAACAATTTGTCCGCATGCCGGACTGGTGATGCTTAACGTAATATCATGTTCAATTGCAGTTTCAATGTCTTCTGTATGGTAGAGCGGAGTTCATCAGTAAAATGGTTCCGGTGATTCCGTTCTGCCGCAGTGTGACAGCATCGGCAAGGTCGGTGACACCAAAATTCCGAATACCTCTTGCATGCAGAAACGATGCAAATTTTATAAGTCCCAGTCCGTACGCATTCCCCTTTAATACAGCGATAATCTGAGAACCGTTTGCCAGTCGTTTAATAATACGCATATTGTTATCCAGTGCAGTTGTTTTTTTATCGTAAGAGTTGTCATTTTCTTCCGTTTCTCCTTCCTGTTACATTCCTTATTCAGGCGTTTTGCTAACACCTGACATTCCTTATTTTTTGCATGTATGGATGGAAACTGTTTGTCCGGACGTTTCTGTTTCCTTGAATGAGTTTAGTATAATTTTGGCGTGCATCATTTTTTGTATAAAAATTGAAACAGAAATGCAAGATATTTGAATGAAATACGCATATTTTGTACAAAAATTAAAAATGCTGACAGGAAAAATCAGGGCATCCAGAAGCAGGCGGCGGATACATGGAAAAAGATTTCTAAAAACAGATGCTATAAAAATGGTAAGATAAAAGCAGACAGATATTATGGAAAAATGGAGCGGGAAGAACGGAAACAGATGCCGGTGGAAAAATTGCAGCAGATATGCTAGGATGGAGAAAAATGATTGTGCCGAAAATTTAACGCTGGAAGACAGGAAAAAGAGGATGCCGGAGTGAAATATGCAGTTGTAGATGAAATCAGAGAGAAACAGAATATAACGAAAGAACAACTGACGTTGATTTTAAATACGAAGGATGCGGAGCTGGAAGACTATCTGATGAAAAGCGCCAGAGAGACCGCCCGGCAGGTATATGGCAATAAAATATATATGCGCGGACTGATTGAGTTTACGAATTATTGCAGGAATAACTGTTATTACTGCGGAATTCGCAGAGAAAACAGACAGGCAGAACGTTACAGATTGACAGAGGAGCAGATTCTTTCCTGTTGTCAGAACGGATACCGCCTGGGCTTTCTTCGGACGTTTGTGCTGCAGGGGGCGAAGACGCATGGTATACAGATGATAGTATTTGTCATCTTGTTTCAGAAATAAAAAAAGAACTATCCGGATTGCGCGGTGACGCTCTCACTTGGTGAAAAAAGCAGAGAATCGTATCAGCGATATTTTGATGCCGGGGCAGATAGGTATCTGCTGCGCCATGAAACTGCGGATAAAGCGCATTATGAAAAACTTCATCCGGCAGAAATGTCGTTTGACAACCGGATTCGCTGTCTGCGGGATTTGAAAGAAATCGGATATCAGACCGGTTGTGGATTTATGGTTGGTTCTCCCTATCAGACAATTGACAGTTTATATCAGGATATCTGTCTGATTCAGGAATTGCAGCCGGAAATGACAGGAATTGGACCATTCATTCCTCAAAAGGATACGCCATTTGGCGGTATGGCGCAGGGTACGCTTGAAATGACGCTGCGGTTATTATCCGTAATAAGGCTGATTCATCCAACCGTACTTCTTCCGGCAACGACTGCGCTTGGCACCATTCATCCAATGGGCAGGGAAAAAAGGAATCCTTGCCGGAGCCAATGTTGTAATGCCGAATCTCTCGCCGGTAGGCGTACGGAATAAATATATCCTGTATGATAATAAAATCTGTACCGGCGAAGAAGCAGCGGAGTGCTGCAATTGTATGATTCGGCGTATGGAATCCATCGGCTATCAGGTTGTGGTTGACCGCGGCGATTATCCGATACGTCACGCGGCGAAGGCGGCTTCGGCTCAACCGGAATAAAAAGCTGTAGCGGTTGTATTTTGCAAAATTACAGAATATCAATATATTCATCGGAAAGCGCTTTGTTCATACTGCGAACTGCGCAGAATTTCCCGCACATGCTGCAGGTGTCAGAATGGTCGTCTTCCGGCAGGCGGCTGTTTCGGATGGCTTTGGCTGTTTCCGGGTCGAGCGCGCAGGCATATTGCGCATCCCAGTCAAGCGCACGTCTGGCGTCTGCCATTTTATCGTCAATATCTCTTGCACCCGGAATCCCTTTGGCAATGTCAGCGGCGTGCGCGGCAATCTTAGAAGCGATGATGCCTTGTTTTACATCGTCTACATTTGGCAGTGCCAGATGTTCGGCAGGTGTAACATAGCATAAAAAGGATGCGCCATTCATCGCGGCAACAGCACCGCCGATAGCGCTTGTAATATGGTCGTATCCCGGCGCAATATCGGTAACTAAAGGACCAAGAACATAGAATGGAGCGCCCATACATAAGGTTTTCTGTACTTCCATATTTGCAGCAATCTGATTGAGCGGGACATGTCCAGGACCTTCTACCATAACCTGAACATTGTGCGCCCACGCACGTTTGGTAAGTTCGCCGAGACGGACAAGTTCTTCAATCTGGCAGACATCCGTTGCATCTGCAAAGACAACCCGGACGACAAGCATCGCCGAGCGAAATCGTGACGTCATGTTCTTCACAGATATCAAGAATTTCATCAAAATATATTCATAAAATGGATTTTCATTTCCGGTCATGCTCATCCATGCAAATACAAGGCTTCCGCCACGACTGACAATGTTCATTTTGCGTTTGTGTTTCTTAATCTGTTCGATTGTCTTACGCGTAATGCCGCAGTGAAGCGTGACAAAATCTACGCCATCTTCTGCGTGAAGACGGACGACATCTATAAAATCCTGTGCAGTCAGTTCTGCAAGGTCCGTTGATAATGGATGACGCTGTCATAGATTGGAACCGTTCCAATCATCGCAGGACATTCGCTTGTCAGTTTTTTTGACGGAAAGGCTGTGTGTTTCCATGACTTGATAAATCCATGATTGCCTCTGCGCCCAACTGAATCGCGCTCATTACTTTTTCCATTTCAATGTTATAACCTTTGCAATCTCTGGAAACACCAAGATTTACGTTTATTTTTGTACGGAGCATACTGCCGACGCCTTCCGGGTTCAGACAGGTGTGCTTTTTATTGGCGCAGATTGCAACCTGTCCTTTTGCAACAAGTTCCCGAAGCGCCTCGACAGCCATATGTTCTTTTTTTTTGCAACAATTTCCATTTGAGGAGTAATGATGCCTTTTCTGGCTGCGTCCATTTGTGTTGTGTAGTTATCCATTTTCTTCCTCCTTATCACAACCAATGTTCTTTTATGTGACAGAAGGTGGTGCCCCCAATCTGCCACAGATGTTTTTACATCAGTAACTAATTATATGCCAGAATATGGGGATATTCAACAAAAAGTGGGCAGGCTCGCATCTTCCAAAACTTTGTGATATAATGAGCCTTGCGGCGATGTGCGCTTGCGGACATCGACATAAGGCGAAAAAATACATCGAGACGAAAGTCGAGATGATATACTGAACGATAGCATGAACGCAGGATGCTTCAGAAAGCGACTGACTGCTTGCAGGCAAGGCGGTTTGTGAAGCAGACTATGTGAGTGCAACGAACACCGAAGAAACCGAAGGTTTCGAGGTGAGCGTTTCATGCGGAAAAAAGCACATGGAAAAGAGGTTTTTGTTTTGAGAAAGATAGAACGTATCGCATTAATCGGACTTGGTGCAATGGGCGTGTTCTTTGCACCAAGATTGTATGAGATATTTGGGGAGAATTTTTATGTCATTGCAGAGGGAGAACGGAAAAAACGTCTGGAAGACAAAGGCGTTACGATAAATGGATGCAATTACAAATTCCCGATAGCAACACCGGAAGAAAAAGGAAAACCGGCAGATTTGATTCTGATTGGGGTAAAAGGATACATCTTCGAACAGGCGATGAAAGATATCGAAAATCAGGTTGGGGAAAATACGCTTATTCTGTCCCTGTTAAATGGAGTTGACAGCGAAGAAAAATTGATAGAGAAATTTGGCGAAGAACATGTATTGTATGCATTTATGCGGATGTCAATTGTGATGAAAGACGGAAAGGCAGCTTTCGACCCGTACTGGGGTAAAATTCATTTTGGGGAAAAAAGAAAAATGAAACAATATATCGGATAGGGTGCTTGCAGTAAAAGAAGTCTTTGATAAAGCGGATATTCCGTATGAAATTGAAGAAGATATGCTGAAGGGCATCTGGTTCAAATATATGTGCAATATTGGAGAAAATATGACCTGCGCGCTGCTTGGCATTCCATTTGGTTTTTCCGGAAAAGCGACAGCGCAAACTGGATACGGGTAAATGCAATGCGGGAAGTCGCTGCCATTGCACAGAAAAAAAGGAATTGATATTGGCGAAAAGGAAATTGCCCGGCAGGAAAAAAAACGGTAATGACAATACCGCCGGAAAAAACCAAACCGTCGACACTGCAGGATTTAGAGGCAGAGAAGCTGACAGAGGTGGAAATGTTTGCCGGAACGGTAGTAAAATGGGAAAAAGAACTTGGTGTGCCGACGCCAATCAATGAAATGTTTTATCATGGCATTCGGGTGCAGGAGGAGAAATTTGCAAAATAGAATAATCTGACAATTTAGGTATTTATAAACTATTTATTCTAAAATTAGCACTCGACTCTTGATAGTGCTAACAAAACATGGTATAGTGAGCGAAGCATGAACGTAGTAACTCAAAAACATTTACTGATTGCCCGCAAGCAAGTGGACGTTTAAGAAACTATATAAGTGCAGAAAACAGACAAATTGTTAGATAGAAATGGGGTAATAATGATGATGAGACCAAGTATTTTTTCCGATAATTTTGAAATGATGAATGGATTTTTGATGATTCTTTCTGGGAAAGACGTTCCGGACTGCGGACGCTGACAACAATGGCTACGGATATTTTTGAAACGGATGATGGCTATGAAATAGAGATGGATTTGCCCGGTTTTCCGAAAGAGAGTATTAAGGCGGAATTGAGGGACGGTTATCTGACAATTCTTGCCAGCTATACCGGTAAAGATAATGCAGGAAGAAAAGGAAGTTATATCAAGAAAGAACGATATTCCGGACATTATAAGAGAAGCTTTTATGTAGGCAAAAAAGTAAGCGAACAGGATATAAAAGCCAGATTTGCAAATGGCGTTTTATCTGTTTATGTACCAAAAATGGATAAACAGCCACAGGTGGAAGAAAAGAAGAAGATAATTTCTATTGAAGGCTGATAAAAAAAACGGGACTCTGGTAAAACAGAGTCCCTGTTGTGTTAGAAACGAAAGCCTTCCTTTACGAATACTGTATTTGTATATGCCGATATTTCCATGTCTGCATTAGAAACAAAAGCTTTCCTTTACAAATACTGTATTTGTAAATGCTGATATTCCTGTATCTGTATTAGAAACCAAGATCCTCATTTACGAGGATGATTTTGATACGTCCTTTCTGTTTGGAGAACCGGGTTGTCAGGAACTGACAGCATACGGTTTCCGGAGAAAGACAGTCCGCGCATTCCCCTGTTTTGCTGCATGGTGTGGAAAGACCGAACCGCTGGGCATTGATTGGCGCCGCTTCATTTCTGGCGCGGCTGATTGCGTCGGCTTCCGTTCGTACGACTTTTTTATTCATACCGGTAATGACAAGGACATGAGCGGGACCGTACACGATGGCGGCAACCCGGTTTCCATTTCCATCAATATTTACCATAATACCGTCTTCGGTAATGGCGTTACAACCGGTAAGGAAATAGTCGGCAAAGAAGCATTCTTTTTTGAAATCCGCTCTTTTTTCGGCAGGCGTCTTTGCAGCGTCCCGGTTCAGTTCCCGGTAATTTCCTTCTATAATAGCATCGAAAAGACCTGTGGCTTTAACGGACATGGAGCCGCCCCAGCCGACGGAACTACCTTCGGGAATCAGGCTTAACGCCAGTTCTTTTGCCTCCTCTTTTTGTCTGGACATAATAGCCCTCGATATTTCTGGCAGCCAGTTTTTTTATCATGGCTTTCGCCAGTTTATCATTTCTCATTTTCCTGTATGTATCCATATGAATACCTCCGTATCGTTGTTTGTCTGTTTATATTTATTATAGCCGCCGACATTGCAAATTCAAGCGGAAAAGGCAAGCCGGCACCTGTTTTTCCGATATTTCTTTTAAATGATTATTGGAATATGGGGAAAAAAATAGGCTATAATGAGCCTTGCGGCAATCGTGTTTTCCGATGTCGGCAAAAGGTGAAAATGTACGGAAACGACAGTCAACGTGCGTTATATTATTATATTTGTAAAATAAGAAAAAATTGAAATAAAATCAATGGAGGAATTATGTTAGAGTTAAAGAACATCTCATATATTGTAAATGAGGATGGAAAAGACAAAGAAATACTAAAAGACATTAATCTGGAATTGAGCGAGCATTTTGTCGCTGTTACCGGTCCGAACGGCGGCGGCAAATCAACGCTTGCAAAGATAATCGCAGGAATTATCAAACCAACAACCGGACAGATAATTCTGGATGGAGAAGATATTTCTGAGTTGAACATAACAGAACGTGCGAAAAAAGGAATCAGTTATGCGTTTCAGCAGCCGGTTCACTTTAAAGGTCTGACGGTAAAGGATTTGGTTTTTCCATTGCGTCCGGAAAGACAATGACAGTTTCACAGGTTTGTGAGATTCTTTCCGAGGTTGGACTTTGTGCAAAAAGATTATGTGAATCGGGAAGTGAATGCAAGCCTTTCCGGCGGCGAGTTAAAGAGAATTGAAATTGCGATGATTATTGCAAGGGGAACGAAATTGTCCCTGTTTGATGAACCGGAAGCGGGAATTGACCTTTGGAGTTTTAACAGTCTGATTCGTGTATTTGAAAAGATGCGCGCAGAGATTAATGGCTCGATTCTGATTATTTCCCATCAGGAACGTATTTTAAATATAGCGGACAAAATCGTCGTAATTGCAAATGGACATGTAGAGTCCGTCGGAACGAAAGAGGAAATTATGCCGAAGCTGACAGACCAGTCAGGCACATGCAGGGTACTGACGGAAAAGCATAAATAAAGAGTGAGGTAATTGAAGTATGGATTTAATACAGAGGAGTTTATTACAACAGGTTGCAGGTCTGCATGATGTACCGGAGGGTGCATTTAACATCCGGTAGATGGAAAGCTGGACAGCAGAAATACAACAGCAAATATTGATATTGTAACAAAAAAAGAGGATAAACCGGGAATTGATATTATCATTAAACCCGGCACCAAAAACGAAAGCGTTCATATACCGGTGCTTCTCAGTAAAAGCGGATTGAAGGATATGGTTTATAATGATTTTTATATTGGTGAAAACTGTGATGTAACAATTATTGCCGGATGCGGAATCAGTAACTGCGGCGTTGATACGTCGGAACATGATGGCGTCCATACGTTTTATATCGGCAAAAATGCGCGCGTGAAATACGTTGAGCGTCATTACGGAGAAGGAGATGGAAGCGGCGAAAATGTGATGAATCCGGAAACCATTGTGCATCTGGAGGAAGGCGCATATATGGAAATGGAAACCACGCAGATTAAAGGAATTGATTCCACCATCCGAAAGACGAGCGGAGATTTAAAGGCGGGCGCGACGCTGGAGATTAAAGAGAAAATTATGACGCATGGAAAGCAGTATGCAAAAACAGACTTTGATGTGGATTTGAATGGAGAGGGCTGCAGTGCTAATGTCGTTTCCCGTTCGGTTGCAAGGGACCAATCCAAACAGGAATTCTTTTCCGTTATCAATGGAAATAACGATTGCAAGGGACACAGCGAATGCGATGCAATTATTATGGATAGCGCCAGTGTGTCCGCCAGTCCGCAGCTGACAGCAAATCATATAGATGCGAACCTGATTCATGAGGCGGCGATTGGAAAGATTGCAGGTGAACAGTTAATCAAACTGATGACGCTTGGACTGACGGAGGCGGAAGCAGAAGAACAGATTATCAATGGATTTTTAAAGTAGAAATTTTCATCTGTCTGATTTGACATTATGCAGAGATAGTGATAGTTTGTAAGAAGTAAAAAAATACAAAAAGTAAAAATACAAATCATAGCGAGGTATCAAAAAATGCAGGAGATGAAACCGATTAAAGAAGGAAAAGTCCGTGAAATCTATGACAACGGAGACAGCCTGATTATGGTTGCAACGGATCGTATCAGTTGCTTTGATGTTATACTGAAAAATATTGTGACGAAGAAAGGCACTGTTCTTACACAGATGTCCAAGTTCTGGTTCGATCTGACAGAAGACATCCTTCCGAATCATATGATTTCTGTTGATGTAAAAGACATGCCGGAATTTTTCCAGCAGGAGAAATTTGACGGAAACAGCATGATGTGCCGTAAACTGGAAATGCTTCCTGTCGAGTGCATTGTCCGTGGCTACATTACAGGAAGCGGCTGGGCAAGCTATCAGGAAAAATGGAACCGTATGCGGTATCAAACTTCCGGAAGGACTGAAGGAGTCCGATAAACTTCCTGAACCAATCTATACACCTTCCACAAAGGCTGAAATCGGAGATCACGATGAGAACATTTCATTCGAGCAGAGCGTTGCATATCTTGAAAAAGAGATTCCCCTGAAAAGGTGAGGAATATGGTGCAAAAGCTTCGCGATTATACGATTGCATTATATAAGAAATGTGCAGAATATGCGCTTTCAAAAAAAGGCATTATTATTGCAGATACAAAATTTGAGTTTGGACTTGATGAAAATGGAAATATCGTGCTTGGCGATGAAATGCTGACACCGGACAGCTCCCGTTTCTGGCCGGCAGAAGGATATGAACCGGGACATGGACAGCCTTCTTTTTGACAAGCAGTTTGCGCGTGACTGGTTAAAATCACATCCGGATAATGACTGGGAACTTCCGGACGATATTGTACAGAAAACAATTGACAAATATCTTCAGGCGTATGAATTGCTGACAGGCAAACCTTTATAAAAAAGAAAGCAGCGGTTGACAAAATATCAGCATCCATGCATAAAAAAATTAATTATCTGAATATTTAATAAAATGTTTCTAAAATTCGCCCTATTTGTGTTGACATGATACAAATGGCATGCTATAGTCAGCTTGTAAAACACAAAAGCGAACAAAATCACCAATGGTTTATCGGTGGTTTAAATATGAAAAGATGAAATCTTATTACAATGGGGTGGTAAGATTTCATCTTATTTTTTGTAATTACATGAACGCAGCGCCTTAGAACATTCCACCGCTTGCATGCAAGCGAGGGAATGTTCAAGGCACTATGTGAGTGAAACGAACACCGAGAAAACGAAGTTTTCGAGGAAAAAGACGAGGGAATGAAGATGGAACATGTGATAAAGGGGCATACAGCACAGCGGTTTAGAGAAAATTATATTGGAACGGTATATGTGGTTCTTGCGGCAATCCTTTTCAGCATCGGAGGATTATTTATAAAGATGGTGCCATGGAATCCGATGGCGATTAATGGCGCCCGATGTTTTCTGGCATTTCTTGTTTATTTTACATATTTGAAAGTAAAGAAGCATCCGATTGTTTTTAATAAAACCGTATTGTTTGCGGCTGTTTGCAATTTCCTGACGGGATATACATTTGTTGTTGCAACGAAAGCTTACGTCTGCAGCAAATGCAATTGTTCTGCAGTTTACACAGCCGATTTTTGTAATTCTTTTTTTGTGTGGCTGATATTTCATAACCGCCCATCCAAGAGTACGATTCTAACCTGTGCAGTCGCATTTGCCGGGATGATGTGCTTTTTTCCTTGACAAATTGACGCCGGATGGGATGATAGGAAATCTGATTGCTGTATTTTCCGGTATTTGTTATGCGTTTGTATTTATTCAGAAGAAAATGCCGGGCGCGGATATGGATTCGGCAATGATGTTTTCCTGTCTGCTTGGTGCGGTTATTGGCTGTCCTTCCGTTATGAAAGAAACCGATTTCAGTGGACATGTGCTGCTCTATATTGCGATATTGGGGATATTCCAGTTTGGAGCCGCGCTTGTATTTCTTGCGAAAGGTCTTCAAACGGTTCAGCCATTTACAGCGGCAGTTTCGTCTATGATTGAACCGATATTAAATCCAACCCTTGTTGCCATTTTTTATGGAGAAACAATCGGTCCGGTTTCCCTGCTTGGCGCATGCCTGGTTATTGGGGCAAGCACATACTATAGCATAAAAGGAAAGCTGTGAATCCGCCAAAACAGGGAAACGGATAAAATGATGCCCGGCCAATTCAAAGCAGGAAAACGGATAGAAAATGATTGCAAATCTGCCAAAACAGGAGAACCGGTAGGGATGATTGGCAATTTTGCAGTTATTTAGGAAAAAATAATACATCTGTCCGGCTTTCATTTTAATACCGCGAAGTTCCGCCATTTCACTGACGGTAACAAGCTGATAACCATTTGCAATCAGTTTTGGTATAAACGTTTTTGACGCGATTGCTGTGGATTGGTGCAAATCGTGTACGAGAATGATGGCTCCGTCGTAGGCGCCATTTACAACTCTGGATATTGTGGTTGGCGTACTTCTGGTTTCCCAGTCTCTTGTGTCGACCGACCAGAGAATCATAGGAAGACCGACGTTGCTTTTCACAGTGCCATTGACACACATCCACCGGGTGGACGCATCAGAGTCGGCGCTACGCCAATGGATTTGACGATGGCATCCGAACCTTTTTGAATTTCTTTTTTTTATTTCAGATGCGGATAACTGGTCAAGCCATGCGTGGTCATATGTATGAGTGCCGATTTCACAGCCCATGTTATAGGCACGTTCCACATAAGAACGATAGCCGGATACGCGATTGCCGACAACAAAGAATGTTGCGACAGCATCATATTTTTCTTAATGTATCAAGGACAATCGGAGTATAGGCGGAAGGACCGTCGTCAAAGGTCAGGGCAACCATTTTTTTGCTGCCATCGACTGTCCGGTAGATGGCGCCTTTGCTGTTGGCATAATACAGGCAGTTTCCGATTTTAAATTTCCCGGTGTACACAGCGCCATTTGATTTAAAGTAATACCAGGTATTTTTTATCTTGTGCTTTCCGGTATAGGCAGCGCCATTTTTTCCAAAAATACATGCGCGTTCCTTTTTTACGGTTTTTTCCATCCGGTTTTTACAACGCCGCTTTTTGTGCCGGTATAATATTTCTTTCCGGTCAGAGGGTCAATACACAGTCCTTTCTTCATACGACCGCCCTTTGTAAAAAATGTAGGTTTTGCCTTTAATTTTTGTCTTTCCGACAGCTGCGGTTCCGTCCTTTTTCAAATAATATTTATTCCCTTTTTTGTCGTATACCATGTGCTTTTCAGCATGACACCGTTTTTATTAAAAATATAAATTTTTCCATGGATGGTCCATCTGCCTTTTGCGGTCTTTCCATCTTTATAATAGTGGGTCCCATCCTTTTCTTTAACAAATCCCTTTTTTCGGTGGCGGCATCACTTATAAAATCTGTCTGTAACAGGACAGGTGTTACTATCATAAATAACAGCAGAATAAGAAATGATTTTTTAAAATCACTTTATGAAACATTGTTTTTTTCTTCAGTCATAAATTTCCTCCTTCGTATCCTGAAAGGATTCAGGCAGGGAACATACTAGCACAAACGGAAATGGTTTTCCATAGCAAAAAACCTTAATTTTTGGCAATAAATGCATAAATTTTTTTTCTTAATAAAAACCTAACAGCTTAGTAATTTTTTAGGAACAAAAAGGAAGGAAATGCATAATATAATTGAAATATTTTATTTCAGATGCTGCCGAGAAGAACGCCAGAAAAAGAGAAAAACTGCACTGTAAGAAATATTTTTTATTCTTGACTAAACAGTTATATGCTTTTAAAAATACAAATCATAAAGAAATGAGTTTTTCGACCGTACAGCTATTGCTCATGCGGCTTGCTCGTTTCTTTTTTTTGTTTATTGGAGTTGCTCTGTATCTTAGCGAGTGCCATATTCTTTGTTGCAATTTCAGCTTTATTCTCGGTAGCTCTGGAAAATTGTTAATGAAATTTTTACAGTTTTGTGTTAAGATTTAGATGCTCAGAAACAGGAGAAAGGAGGCGGCATGAATGGCTGTTATGACATATAATGATACGCTCAGGAATTTGCTGAAAAATGTGGATTGTGTGCTGGCATTTGACACAGCGGCAGATTTTTTAGGATTGACGAATGGCGGTTACAGACCTGTGGCACAAATATTTGTGGACAGAAAGCAGGATATTGAAGGGACAGAACAGACGCTTGTGCCATCCCTGAAATCTCTTGAGTGTGAAGAATATGACGGTTTGGTATGCACTACCGTAAACAGAACCATTATTGACCTTTTTGGAACAGAATGGGGATGAACAAATCATAACGGAAAGTCTGGCGAATTATTATGAGGAACATGGTGAGAGCTTTGACGGACTAAATATACCGGAGCATTTGCGGCAGAGATTTGAGAAATATAAGGCATGGGCAATGGAATATTATGAGGAGTAGGTGATGTGGCATTGGATTTAATGGAGTTTTTGTACAGAGTCATGGAAGAACTGTCTAATGCGGGTGTACCGATTGTGTTTAAAGGAGCAATGGTACTCAATCTTGCAATCAAGGGATAATAATCCCTCGAAAGTTGAGCGGGCAACCAGAGATATTGACGGAGATTGGGTTGGAGAACTTCCTACTATGAAGGAAATGGAAAAAGCATTACGAAATGCAGTAAGAAAAGTCGATGCTTCCTTAGATGTTCAGGCTAATCGTGTGTTTGGAGAGCGAAAATCGGCAGGCTTCAAGATAATCAATGAAAATGGAGAAAAAATTGCAAGTATTGATTTGAGTGTCAGACAGAATCGGTTTTGCAGACCGTATATTTCTTATGTAAATGGTGTATCTATTGAAGGAGCCAGTCTGTCAAAGATGTTAGCGGATAAGTTGTATGCAATTTCTAGCGATAATGTATGCAGGCGTATGAAGGACGTGCTGGATATTTATGTAATATCCTTTGTTACACAAATTGATGCGGATGAACTGCGTCAGATATGGAAAGAAACAGGCAGAGAGCTTGGAGATTTTAAAGCATATAGGACACACCTTGAAGAACTTGGCGAAGCCTACGATAAAATGAAAGGCATAAAAAATAAGCCGGATTTTATCGAGATTTATAATCAGGTAAGCGACGTGATTTGTAAGCTGGAGAATGTTTAAGGTGCGTTCATGCAAAGGTGAAGTTAGGAGAAATTACGAACAGAGGAGACAGGAAAAATGGAGAAGAAAAAGAAATACGTTTACGGGTTCGCTTGGATTTGTACTTGCAGCCGCAGGAAGCGCAGTAGGACTTGGAAATATCTGGCGTTTCCCATATCTGGCAGCAAAAGATGGCGGCGGCTTATTTCTGGTGATTTATCTGATATTGGCATTAACATTTGGATATACGCTGTTGGTTTCAGAAGTGGCAATTGGACGAAAAACAAAGCAGGGACCGCTTACAGCATATAAGAAAATCAACAAAAACTGGGGATTTCTTGGTATTTTTGCCAGTCTGGTTCCGGTTATTATTTTGCCATACTATGTAACAATAGGCGGTTGGGTATTAAAATACTTTCTGGCATTTTTAACTGGAAAGGGCGCTGAAGCAGCACAGGATGATTATTTTACCGGATTTATTACATCGAATATTGAGCCGATTATTCTGATGCTTATTTTCCTTGGTTTGACAGCATTTATCATACTTCGGGGGGTGTAAACAAAGGGATTGAATCGTCGTCAAGAATTATTATGCCGCTTTTAATTCTCCTTGTAATTGGCATTGCGATTTTTTCCATTACGATAAAGAGTAAAGGTACGGATGGTGTTACAAGAACAGGATTGGAAGGCTTAAAAATATATCTTGTTCCAAATTTGAAGGGACTTACAGTAAAAGGATTTTTCTCCGTCCTGTTAGATGCAATGGGACAGTTGTTCTTTAGCATATCCGTTGCTATGGGGATTATGGTAACATATGGTTCTTATGTAAAGATGATGCGAACCTGAATAAATCAGTTGCGCAGATAGAGATATTTGATACTGTTGTTGCATTTCTGGCTGGCGTTATGATTATTCCTGCTGTTTATGTGTTTGCAGGAACAGATGGAATGGCACAGGGACCAAGTCTGATGTTTGTTTCTCTGCCAAAGGTATTTGCCCAGATGGGAGTGGCAGGAAATGTCATTGGATGCCTGTTCTTTGCAATGGTATTTTTTTTGCCGCATTGACAAGTGCGGTATCCGTTATGGAGGCAGTTGTTTCCAGTATTACAGATAAGTTTCATGTGACAAGAACCACCGCAGGTATCATAGAATGGCTGTTTACGATTGTTGTCGGTATTATTGTATGTCTCGGATACAATAAGCTTTATTTTGAGGTGGAGCTTCCAAATGGCTCTATTGCCCAGATTCTTGATGTTATGGATTATATCAGTAATAACATTCTGATGCCGATTGTTGCAATTGGAACGTGTATTCTGATTGGCTGGGTGGCAAAACCGCAAACCGTTATGGAAGAAGTACAGAAAAATGGAGAGAAACTCAGCCGTAAGGGCATGTATGTGGTAATGATAAAAGTTATCACACCTGTGCTACTGTTTATTCTGTTCTTAAAATCCGTCGGTCTCTTAAAGATGATATGAACGACAGCATGAACGCAGGATGCTTCGAGAATCCGAGGGATGCGAGGTGCGTTCATGTGAAAGTGAAGTTTTAAACAGGAGATAGAGTGAATATGATATCAAAATTGATAGTGGGACTGGGACTCCCTCTGTTAGGAACAACCGTTGGTGCTGCTTTTGTATTCCTTATGAAAAAGCAGATGAACCGGCTGCTTCAAAAAGCATTGTCCGGCTTTGCGGCAGGCGTTATGGTGGCTGCTTCTATCTGGAGTCTGCTGATTCCGGCAATGGAACAGGCTGAATCCATGGGAAAGTTTGCATTTGTTCCGGCAGTGATAGGGTTCTGGCTTGGAATTTTATTTCTGCTTTTCATTGATTCGCTGACGCCGCATCTGCATATTGACAGTGAAAAGGCGGAAGGTTTAAAAAGTAATCTGAAACGTACAACAATGATGGTATTTTGCTGTTATTATACATAATATTCCGGAAGGCATGGCGGTCGGTGTTGTGTATGCCGGATGGATAACGGGAAATACAACCATTACATTGACTGCGGCACTTGCGTTGTCAATTGGTATTGCTATACAGAACATACCGGAAGGCGCGATTGTATCTATGCCGCTATGCTCAGAAGGATGCAGCAAATGGAAAGCATTTGGATATGGTTTCTTTTCCGGCGCAGTAGAACCGGCTGCGGCGTTATGTACAATAGCGCTTTCATCCATATTGGTTCCGGTTCTTCCATATTTTCTGGGATTTGCAGCAGGAGCAATGCTATATGTTGTTGTAGAAGAATTAATACCGGAGATGGCAGAGGGACAGCATACCAATATTGGTACGATTTTTTTTTTTTTTGCCACAGGATTTTCTTTAATGATGGTGCTTGATGTAGCGCTTGGATAAATATAAAAAGCAAAGCAAACCGGCAGGGCATATGCCCTGCCGGTTTATTTTTTAACCTTTACAAACAAAGTTAAAAAAGTTAAAAATGACTATTCAAGAAAATAAAATGTCAAGGAGTATTTAAAAAAAAATCTGTAATACCCAGAATTCCGACATAATTCTCACTGACAAGAAAAGTTATCAAAATGACAAGGAAAGTTGTCATTTTGACAAGGAAACTTTATAAAATCATACATTTATGCATGGTTAAAGTAGATAATTGCGAAACTATGAATCTTTTATAATGGTTGTGCAGAATGCATGATACCATAAGCAGGTATATGAGGTCACCGGTACTTAGGCACCGTATTTTGGTGCCTTATGTACCGCTGCGACCGAATCAAGTGCAAACGACCTGCGTTGGTATACATGTATTTGCACAACCAATACAAAGATTTCCGCGTTTCGCAATTACCTAATGGTTAAAGGAAGAAAGGGAGAGGAAGGGAAAGGAAGGGAAAGGAAGGGAAAGGAAAGGAAGGGAAAGCATGGTATTATCTACAGCGAAATCATATGAGAGATTATAACAATCTCGAAAAAGAACATACGCAAATTGAAATTTTCGCAAGAGCTAAAAAACAGCACAGAAATTCCAAATCCGGAACAGAAAATTTTGGAACTGCTTGATGCAAAAGGAAAGGTATATGGAATTTCAAAAAAAAAAGAACTGATGGGCATTTATCTGTTTGAGCGGGTAGAAGAATATTTTGAAGAAAATGAAAATGGAAAAATTACGCTCGGCAGTCGCCGGATTGATTTGGAACGGTTCTGGTATGGCGAAAGCAGGGCGGCGCTAAAGCTGCAAGCCTGTATTTTGACAGAAGAATGCAAAAGTATCTCGGAGAAATTGGATAAGGAACTGAAATGTGCAATGAGTGATTTGGTATATTTGGGGCAGATTGCCGGAATCGAATGGGGCGATGAACTGTTTTACCGAAGAAAACCGGATAAGCAGAACGATACCGGAAAAGTTTTGTTTCTGGCTTTTTCAGGGATAGGCGGATTTGCCATAGGCTGGCTGCTGTTCGATGCATGGTGGCTGGGAATTGTGTATGCGATGCTTTTGGGTTCGTTTATGAGCTTTGGGGTTCAAAATGGAAACAGCAAAGACTGGGGAATGTATCATTTGAATCAGATATTGGATGCAGAAAGTGAGGAAAAAAGATGCCGCTGATTAATCATTTAAAAGAACATCGGGCAAGACTGAATGTAAACCAGCAGGAAATGGGAAAGCTGGTGCAGACATCCAGACAGACGATTGGACAGATTGAAAGAGGGGATTATTCCCCATCTGTGACACTGGCTTTGAAGCTTGCAAAAGTCTGTGGCTGCAGGGTTGAGGATATTTTTGAATATGTGGAGGATGAGAACGATGGAAAATAGTAAGAAGAAAAAAAATATCAAGATATATGCAATATTTTTTTTTGGCAATGGCAATCTGTCTGATTGCAGGTTTATTTTGCGGCTATATAACTGCAAAGATAAAGAAAGCAGAAAGCTTTGAGGATGGAATCGCTGCGCTCAAAGGATATCTGATTCAGGTTCTTCCGGTTGGATATGCAGGGGTGGTCGGAATTTTGCTGCTGCTTCTTCTGGGATTTTTTTTCTTTCCTGCAAAAGGATGTACAAAAACTGGAACGAAAAGCAGGCGGAGAGAATGTGGAATCTGAGTGGGAGGATGAATTATTGGATACATTGGAGCAAAAGCTGAATCGCCCGGCAATTCTTGCAAACAGTCTGATTATTCTTAGTGTGTTTTTCACTGGGGTGGCTTGTTTATCTTCGGGAGATTTTAGAATATGGGCAGCATGGGGCAGAAAAAAGCAATCCTGATTATAAATATTGTACTGATGCTGCTTTCGGATATTGCAGGAATGCTGGTGATGCATGGATGCGTGAAGATTGATAAAAAGCTGAATCCGGAAAAAAGAAGGCAATATATTTGATTTGCGGTTCAATGCGGTGTGGCATGGAAGCTGTGATGAAGCACAGAAAATGATGGTTTACCAGGCTGCTTATCAGGCATTTAAAAATACAAATACTATATGTGAGATATTGTGTATGATTTCTTTTATAGGGATTTTTATGTTTGATACAGGTATCTATCCATTGCTTTGTATCTGCGTGATTTGGTTTGTCAATCTAATCAGTTATATGATAAAAGCGGCAAAGTTGGAAAAAACAAACTAGCAGGAATTACCAGATTGGGTTTGTGTTGCTATTTGCCCGGATTTCAACTATACTGTTAGTACATAAACAGGAATATATCTGACAGGTACTGCAGTAAAGTGAAAGACAGAGATGGGACTGCGGTCTGTGGGATAGCGGTCAAATGAAAAGAAAAAGAGGCAGATAGACGTGTATGATGTAAAATCATTAAAGGCAGACGAGTTCATTTCAGATGAGGAAATTCAGGAGACGCTCGCTTATGCGGATGCAAACAAAGACAATGTTCCGGTAATTGATGCGATACTTGCAAAGGCAAAGTTGAAAAAGGGATTGACGCACAGAGAGGCGTCGGTGCTGTTAGCCTGCGAGATGCCGGATAAAATACAGGAAATGTATGATTTGGCAAAACAGATAAAAGAAGATTACTATGGAAATCGTATTGTTTTATTTGCTCCATTATATTTATCCAATTATTGTGTAAATGGGTGCGTTTACTGTCCGTACCACAGCAAAAAAAATAAACATATAGCCAGAAAGAAACTGACACAGGAAGATATTGTGCGGGAAGTTACCGCCCTTCAGGATATGGGACATAAACGTCTGGCGATTGAAGCCGGGGAGGACCCGGTGCATAATCCAATTGAGTATATTCTGGAATGTATTGATACGATTTACAGCATCAAACATAAGAATGGTTCTATCCGCCGGGTAAATGTAAATATTGCGGCAACGACCGTTGAGAACTATAGAAAACTGAAAGACGCAGGCATTGGAACCTACATTCTATTTCAGGAAACATATCATAAGGAAAGCTATCTGAAACTGCATCCAACCGGACCAAAAGCATGATTACAATTATCATACGGAAGCAATGGACCGGGCGATGGAAGGCGGAATCGATGATGTAGGTCTTGGCGTATTATTTGGACTTGAAATGTACCGCTATGAATTTGCCGGACTTTTGATGCATGCGGAACATCTGGAAGCAGTCCATGGCGTTGGACCGCATACCATCAGTGTGCCGCGGATAAAGCGGGCAGATGATATTGACCCGAATGTATTTGATAATGGAATCAGTGATGATATTTTTTGCAAAAAAATCTGCGCGCTGATTCGTATTTCTGTTCCATATACCGGTATGATTATTTCAACCAGAGAAAGCAAGGCAGTTCGTGAACGCGTTCTGCCGCTTGGCGTATCCCAGATTAGCGGCGGTTCCAGAACGACTGTCGGCGGTTATGATGTGCCGGAGACGGAAGAAGACGTTACATCCGCCCAGTTTGACGTCAGTGATACAAGAACATTGGACCAGGTTGTAAACTGGCTGATGCAGATGGGGTTTATATACCAAGTTTTTGTACAGCATGTTACCGGGAGGGCAGAACCGGCGACAGGTTTATGTCGCTTTGCAAAAAATATGCAGATATTGAATTGCTGCCATCCAAATGCATTAATGACGTTAAAGGAATTTTTTGGAAGATTATGCCAGTCCTGAAACGAAAGCGATGGGATTGGAATTGATAGAAAAAAGAATTGAACCGGATACCAAATGACAAGGTTCGGCAGATTACATCGGAGCATATTCACGATATTGCAGAAGGAAAACGGGATTTCCGTTTTTAAACAGGGAGGAGCATATGGCGACTTTAAATGAAACACCATCGGGAAACAGAATTCATATCGGCGTTTTTGGAAAGACAAACAGTGGAAAATCATCTTTTATCAATAGTTTTTCCAATCAGAATATTTCGATTGTTGCAGATGTTGCAGGAACTACGACGGACCCGGTTTATAAGGCGATGGAAATCTATCCGCTTGGTCCCTGTACCCTGATTGATACCGCCGGATTTGACGATACGACGAAGCTGGGAGAAGAACGGAGAGAAAAGACGAAACTGGCGGCGGATAAGACAGATATTTGCAGTTATTCTTTTGGCTGATTTGGATATGACAGAAGAACTGCAATGGTTTCAGATGTTTAAAGAAAAAAAATACGCCGGTTTTGTTTCTGATAAACAAGGCGGATATCAGAAAAGATACAGATGCATTGATAAAGAAGCTGTATGAAAAGACCGGGCAGATGGCAGTCGTTGCCAGTGCAAAAACCGGATATGGCATGGAACAGGTAAAAAAAGAACTGGCAAGAAAACTGCCGGAGGATTATGGAACGCAGTTTATTACAGGAAGCCTTGTATCGGAAAATGATTTGGTGCTGCTAGTTATGCCGCAGGATATTCAGGCGCCGAAGGGCAGGCTGATACTTCCGCAGGTACAGACCTTGCGGGAACTTCTGGATAAGAAATGCATTGTCATGAGCGTTACAACAGACAAATATGTGGACGCCGTTAAAGACTCTGAAAGAAGCGCCGAAACTTATCATTACCGATTCGCAGGTATTTCCTTATGTATATGAACATAAGCCGGATGGGTCTATGCTGACTTCATTTTCTGTTTTATTTGCAGCTTACAAAGGGGATGCGTTTTATTACATAAAAGGCGCGGAATCAATTTCTCATTTGACAGATAATTCGCATGTTTTGATTGCGGAATGCTGTACCCATGCGCCGTTAAAAGAAGATATCGGCAGAGAGAAAATTCCACGGATGCTTCGGAGCCGATTTGGCGGGAACATGAAGATAGATATAGTCAGCGGAACGGATTTTCCGGATGACCTTACGCCATATGATTTGATTATCCAGTGCGGCGGCTGTATGTTTAACCGGAAGTATGTTATGTCCCGGATTGACCAGGCAAAAGAGCAGAAAATTCCAATGACCAATTATGGCGTTGTCATTGCATATTTGTCAGGAATTCTGGATAAAGTTGTTGTACCGAAATAAACAGGAACGCGCGTTTTGTATCAAAACAGTTGGGAGGGCAGGGTATATGCAGAAAAAAAAAAAACCAATACAAAACTCCGGAAATGGAAATCGTTTTATTTGAGCAGGAAGACATAATTACTACAAGTGGGGAATCCACAGAGGACCTTGGTCCCGATGAACTTCCGATAACAAAATATAATTGAAATAGGCGATAGTAAAAAGTGTTAGACAGATGGGAGAATGAAAATGAAACATTTAGTCAGGGTGGCAGCCATGTCGCCGCAGGTACATATCGGAAATGTAACGAAAAATTGTGAAGAAATCGAAGCCATCTACAGAGCGTATGCAGAACAGGCAGATATTATTGTAACACCGGAATTATCCCTGACTGGATATACCTGTGGGGGATTTATTTGTAAACCGTCGGCTTATCAGTCAGGCAGCAGAAGGACTGGTTAAGCTTGCAGAAATAACTGCCGAATATGGGGAAACGGGCGCCGCGCTCGTTGTCGGTGTGCCATTTGAAGTAGAAGGGGAATTATTTAACTGCGGCGCATTTCTTGTGAATGGAAAAGTTGCCGCACTTGTGCCGAAAACCTATCTTCCGAATTATGGTGAGTTTTATGAAAAACGGTGGTTCAGCGGCAGATGTATGGAAGAACGAATGGTGGAACTTCCTGATAAAACAGAGACGTTGTTTGGAAGCCATATCCTGATAAAGCTGGAAGACGAAGCAGAAACGGTAACGGTTGGCATGGAAATCTGTGAAGATTTGTGGACGCCGATTTCGCCGGGCAGATTGCTTGCGCTTGAGGGCGCGGAGATTATTTTAAATCTTTCCGCATCCAATGAAGTGATAGGAAAAGAACAATATCGGAAAACGCTTGGCAGCGGAATGTCCTCCTCGTGTATCTGCGGTTATGTGTATGCTTCGGCAGGACCGTATGAATCCACGTCCGATTTGGTATTTTCCGGACACAATCTGATGTATGAGAACGGAAAATTGTTAGGCGAGAACAAACCGTTTGAACATGGCGTTTTGATTCGTGATTTCAATCTGACAAAGATAAGACATGACAGACTTGCAAATAAATCATTTGCAGAATGCAAACGGAATTTTGCTCTGCATGAATATCAGACGATTGTCTGCAGAAAAAAAATTTACAGAGAAAAACGGAATTGCTTGCAAAGGTTCCGATGACGCCGTTTGTTCCGTCAAAAACAGACTGGAACGGTGTTTATCCATTTTTGCTATGCAGGTCGCAGGCTTGCAGCGGAGGATTGAAGCGACGCATGCATCCTGCGTCGTTGTCGGAGTTTCCGGCGGACTGGATTCTACGCTTGCGCTTCTCGTATCCGCACAGGCGGTTAAGAATCTGAATCTGTCGCCGAAAATGGTCGTCGGTATTACGATGCCGGGATTTGGAACGACGAAGCGGACAAAAAAGCAATTCGACTACGTTGATGGAACTGCTTGGATGCAGCATCCGGGAAATCAATATTGTCGATTCTGTGCGGCAGCATTTCGCGGATATCGGACAGGATGAAGCGGTACAGGATATTACATATGAAAACTGTCAGGCGAGGGAACGGACGCAGATTTTAATGGATGTTGCCAATAAAGAGGGCGGATTTGTGGTTGGAACCGGAGATTTGTCGGAACTGGCGCTTGGCTGGTGTACTTACAATGGCGACCATATGAGCATGTATGCGGTCAATACGAGTATCCCGAAAACGCTGGTAAGGACGCTGGTGGACGAGGTCGGTCATCATATGGGCAGAAACGGATTTGAAGGAATTGAGAAGGTAATCGAAGATATCATTGACACACCGGTCAGTCCGGAACTGCTGCCGCCAAATGCGGATGGAACGATTGCACAGAAGACAGAAGATACCGTAGGTTCTTATATTTTGCATGACTTCTTCTTATATTATACGCTTCGTTATGGCATGGAACCGGAGGAAGTCTATGACCTTTGCAGAGAGGCGGTTAGACAAAGCATGGAGCGTGCCGAAAAAAGAGGGAACCGAAGCGTATTCCTTTTCGGATGGGGAAATCCGGAAGTGGCAGAAGGTATTTTATACCAGATTTTTTCAGACAGCAGTTTAAACGAAACTGCATGCCGGATGGCGTAAAAGTAGGTACGGTATCGGTAAGTCCAAGGGGAGATTTAAGACTACCATCAGAAATTGAACCGGAAGATTTTCTGGAGTTTTAGACGGTAAGGTGTGAAAGACCTGCGGTAAAAAAAAGGAGAGAGCGATGAAATTAGAATTACAGCAAATTAAAAAAAAGTTTTGATGGCAAAGAAATTCTGCATGGCGTGAATTTCTCTGTTGAAGGCGGAAATGCACTGGGACTTCTTGGAAGAAACGGTGCGGGAAAGACCACAACGATACGGATTATTATGGATGTGTTTCATGCGGATTCCGGGGAAGTGCTTTTCGATGGAGAACCATTTAAATATCAGCCGGGACAGGTTGGTTATCTGCCGGAAGAAAGAGGTCTTTATCCAAAAACGCTTAATCAGCGAACAGCTGATTTATTTGGCAATGTTAAGAGGACTGGACAGAAAACAGGCAGAAATCAATATGAAAAAAGTGGCTTGCGCGTCTGGATGTGGCACAGTATGAAAAGAAAAAACTGGATACGTTATCCAAAGGAAACCAGCAGAAAGTACAGCTTGCGGCAACGCTTGTTGCAAATCCGGATATTGTTATATTGGATGAACCGTTCAGCGGACTGGACCCGGTCAATTCTCAGATTTTAAAAGATGTAATTCATGAACTGATAGCAGAGAAAAAGATTGTTATTTTCTCCAGCCATCAAATGAGTTATGTCGAGGAATTTTGTGAGGATATCGTGATTATTAATCATGGGGAAGTTGCATTATCCGGTCATTTGGATGATATCAAGCAGAAATACGGGGAAGGACACAAAGCAGTTTCTGCGATAGATATGGAGCCTTCGGAACTTGCGGCGCTTTTAAAGGAGAAAGCAGAAGATGTACTGCAGGTGTGATTACGACAAAGAAACACGACGTTATTATACAGATGAAAGATGGCGTCGACCAGTGGCAGATATTGGAGCGGTTTCAAAAACTTGGAATCGGACTTCGGTCATTTGGCGTTTATGAACCATCGCTGAACGATATTTTTGTATCCGCAGTCGGTGAGGAAGATACTGCAGAGGATGTAAAGCGTAAAAACAATATAGGGACTTCTTTTTTTGATTTTGAGCCGGAAAAGAAAAAAAAGGACGCTTTGGTTTTGGAAAGAGAGGTTAAAAATGAAAAACATACTTACGATTTTAAAATTTGAACTTAAAAATTATTTTGGAAGCAAATCTTATATGATATCGACGATTTTGCTGGCGGTTCTTTGCGCTGGAATTATGTTTGCGCCAAGAGTGATAGATGCGTTTACCGGCGGTTCGGACAAAAAAGAAGAGAAGGAACAAACCAGTGAAGAAGATAAGGATGTCTATGCGTATTTTGATGAAGCCGGAGTTATGGATATATGGAGCTGTTAGCCCAGATATATCCGGATGTACAGTTTGAGGCATGTCAGAATGCGGAAGATGTAAAAATGCTGGTAGAAGAACAGACTGCAAAAGTTGGATATGTGGTTCACAACGTAATAGACTATGACTATTACATTTACAATAAAAAAAGACTGTACGATGATTATACCAGTATTTTTAATGAATATTTATCGATGCTGGTAAAGAAGCAATACTGCGAAGCCAATCAGCTTGATTTTGAAGAAATGATAAACCTTGATTCCGTCATGATTCAGTCAGAAGAAGTTGTGCTTGGCAAGGACAGCACAAGCAATTACTGGTATTGCTATATTCTTGTTATTGTTGTATTTATGCTGATTGTCATGTATGGTATGACGATTGCAACCGGAGTTGCAAATGAAAAGGGGAATCGTTCCATTGAGATTCTTGTCACGACAACATCATCCAGGTATCTGCTGTTTGGAAAAGTATTGGCGGGAACCGTGGCGACATTTTTCCAGGCAGGTTTGATTATGCTTGCGCTTCTTGGTTCTTATCACTTGAATGAAGAATACTGGGGCGGCTTCATGGCTGCAATATTAAATATTCCAGCGAATGTACTCGTCGCATTTGCAGTATTTGGATTGGGCGGATTCCTGTTCTATGCATTTATGTATGGCGCATTGGGTGCGCTTGTATCGAAAGTCGAAGATTTGCAAAAAGACAGCCGGTACGGCACAGATGGTTGTAATGATTGTGTATTTTGTTGTACTTCTGAACCTTGAAAATGTAGATGGAATCATTATAAAAGTCTGTTCCTATCTTCCAATCAGTTCCTACAGCGCAATGTTTGCGCGGGTTGCGATGGGAGATGTGGCGATATGGGAAATTGTGTTGTCTGCGGTACTCCTGTATGTTTCCGTTATTGGGATGGGAATACTTGGAGGAAAAATATTCCGGAATTCAACGCTGCGGTATGGAAACTCGATTAAACTGTCCAGAGCATTAAAAGAATTAAAAGGAACGAAATAATCTTTGGTCATTTTAATGAAAAATGCAGTTTTTTGTGCTATATTTGTGTAAAAACGTAGAAAATGAATGAATTGCTTTACAACAAAAAGAAGTTGTGGCATAATCTTTTTTGAAAAAATGAACGCAAATGGTGCATTTTTCAGGGGCGACAGGATAAAATGGAAAGGGTTTCCTATAGTGGATGATATCTTTGATACAGTATACTTATCGTGGCTGTATGTTCTGTTTGTTTCTGAAGAAAGGTTAGATTTGTATGATGGAAGTGATAGATTTCCATTCCCATGTTCTTCCGGGTATTGATGATGGAAGTAAAAATATAGAAACGTCCATGGAAATGCTGCAAACAAGCAAGGCTTCCGGTGTGGACCGGATGATTGCAACGCCGCATTTTTATGCGGACTGTGACAGAATAGAGCGCTTTCTCGAAAGACGGAAGCAAGCTTATTTAAGTATTGCGGATAAGCTTTCCGACGATACGCCAAAGCTGCTGCTTGGTGCAGAGGTGGCATTTTTTGAGGGAATCAGTCAGGCGGAAAAAATAGAAGCGCTGACGATTTGCGATTCCAATCTGATGCTGCTTGAGATGCCATTTCGTACATGGCGGCAGAGCGATATAGAGGAAGTAAAGCAGCTTATTTATAAAAAGAAATTTTTCACTTATCATTGCGCATCTGGAGCGTTATATGAAAAAAACAGAAAACAGGAAATACATTTCAGAATTAATGGAGCTTCCTGTTACGATTCAGATAAATGCAGAAAGTCTGTTGGATTGGAAACAGAGCCGGACGCTGCTTCGGATGGTAAAAAAAAGGACAGATACATGTGTTAGGAAGCGACTGCCATGGCATGCGTCATCGCCCGCCGAATCTGATGGAAGGCAGACAGGTGATTGAAAAGAAGGCAGGCGCCGACTGTTTAAAACGGATAGATGAAACCGGAAATCGGCTGCTTGGACGATAGAAAGACGGAACTTTTTTCCGGCGGCGAGAGAGTAGACCGGCAGGAAACAGAACGCTTTCCGGCGGGAAGAATACAACAGGAAGTTATGGAGGAAATCGGAGATGTCAAAGAAACTTGCGATAATAATAAGCGCTATATTATTTGTGTTACTTGTTGTCCTTATTATATGTGAAAAGTCCTGGCCGACCGGCGGTTCGGATTTTATCAGCAGTCTATTTTGATAAAATGGGATTTTCCATGAAAGCTTAAAGGTGGTTTTGAATGGCGCGTATCATTCACAGCAGACAGGAAAAAAAAAAATTATATAAAAAACTTGCGCTTACCCTTGGAGCAGTTCTCGTTTTTTGTATTGCCATAGCTGTTATATTTCAAGCGATTGACAGGCAGAAGCTTCGGGAGCAGGAAGCATACGAGGCGGAACTTGGTGTAGTTGTAATTAACGGAAAAAATATTTACCGAAGAAAAATATTGAAACGTATCTTTTTATGGGAATTGATTCGATGGATACGGTACAGAAAGCGGAAGAGACTACGACGACTGGCATCAAAATGACTTTTTAGTTTTGATGGTCCGGGATATCAGCGAAGGTACATTTAAGACGCTTGCGATTAACAGAAATACGATTACAGCAGTCAAGTCGTTAGATTTGGATAATTCGTATCTGGGTGAAACAGACATGCAGATAGCGTTTGCACATGCAAGCGGCGACGGACTGGAGGCAAGCTGTGAAAATACGGTGGATGCAGTTTCCGGTTTGTTATATGGACAGAAGATTGACGGATATGCGGCAGTTAATATGGGAGCCATTTCGATTATTAATCATATGGCAGGCGGCGTAACCGTTACAATAGAAGATGATTTTTCAGCGGTGGATGCGTCTTTGAAAATGGGCGAAACCGTTACGCTGACGGATGAGCAGGCAGTCCATTTTGTTCATGACAGATGGAATGTTGCCGACGAAACAAATGAAAACCGTATGAAACGTCAGTCTGTTTATATGGACGGACTGAAGACAAATATCAAAGAAAAAATGTCAGGAAGACTCCGGTTATCCGCTGGAGCTGTATGATTCTTTACAGGATTATATGGTAACTGATATTTCAAAAAAGCAAATTCAGCAAGCTGGCGCTCCTTGTTGTAAAAGAAAAGGATGAAGGAGAATTGTCCATTGCCGGAACAGAAGGTATGGATGAACTGGACTTTGCAACGTTTGAGGTGGATGAAGAAAGCCTGGGTGCGGTTGTAGCTGAGTTGTTTTATAAAGAATATAAGGAATAGAGATACGATTTACGGAGGAAAAAAAAATGAGTACAGACAATAAAAAAGTACCTATGCCGGATACAACAAAAGAGGAGAGAATGAGCGCAATCAGCGTGGTTCAGCAGGAGGATGATGACAAGGAAATCGATTTGGTTGATTTGGCATATGCCTTAATGGATAAGCTGCATTTTATTATATTGGCATTTCTGCTTGGCGCAGTTTTGCTGAACGCATATGCATATTTTTTCATTAAACCAACATACCAGTCGACAGCTAAACTGTATGTGGTATCTGCATCTGAAGATTCCGTCGTAAATCTTTCGGATTTGAATATTGGTATGTCACTGACAAAGGACTATGAAGAATTGATGCTCAGTTATCCGCTGTTAGACCAGGTTATTTCAAAATTAAATCTGAATTATGATTATCAGCAGCTTCCCCAGATGATAACGCTGGAAAATCCGGATGATACGCGTGTGTTAAAGATTACGGTTACGAGTACGGACCCGGAGCAGGCAAAAGATATTGCAAATACGATTGCAGAGCTTTCGGTCGAATATCTGCCGGAAACCATGAGTACAAATGCACCGAATATCGCACAGGTCGCAAGAACACCGGAGCGGAAAGCCGGACCAAGTTATCTGAAATATACGATGATTGGAGCATTTCTTGGAGCATTTTTATACTGCCTGATTGTAATTATAAAATATCTGCTCGATGATACGATTCATACAGCTTCTGATATGGAGAAGTATTTTGGAATTGTTCCTCGCTCGCATCCATTCCGGAAAGCGAAGGATTTGAGCATATAGATGCTGCAGCAGGAAATGAACCGGAAAAAAATCCGGGTTGAAAGGACGAGGCAAATGAAAAAACTGAGTGTAGATTTTAATGAAATGCCATATGCAGTAGAAGAAGCGATGAACCGGCTTCGTATAAATATTAAGTTTTGCGGAAAGAATACAAAAAGCTTTTGATTACAAGCAGCCTTCAAATGAGGGAAAAAGCACGATTTCGATGAATCTCTGGAAGATGATGGCGGAAGCCGGATTCCCGACGGTTTTTCTGGATGTGGATTTGAGAAAATCGGTGATTAAAGGCAGACATAACATTCATGCAGAAGGAGAAATACAGGACCTCGGATATTATTTGTCCGGGCAGGCGGAGTATGAGGATGTTGTATATGAAACCAATATTCCAAATGGGTATATGGTTCCATGCTGCAACCTGTTGGAGAATCCATCTGCGCTGTTGGAAGATGCAAGATTTTCCGAACTGCTTGACAGACTGGCAGAGGAGTACAGATATGTGATTATTGATTCGCCGCCGCTTGGCAGCGTTGCGGATGCAGCGCAGGCAGCCTCGCTTTGTGACGGAGCAGTATTGGTGGTTCGGAGCGGCGAGACGTCAAGAAATGTAATTAAACAGTCGATGCAGCAGTTAGAGCAGGTTCATTGTAAACTGCTGGGCGTCATATTAAACCGGGTGGAAGCGTCGGGAAGGGCGTATAAAAGCTATTACGGAAAATATGGCAAAGAATATGGATATGGTTATGGAAAAGAGTCTTCCGGAAAGAAAAAGAAAATAGCAGAAATAATTTTGGATGAATCAACTGTGACGTGGCATGCAGTTGTTTTATCATAGATGTTTTTGTTTTCAAAAAAGGATTTGATACTTTGAGGCGAAAACAACTCTTTATCCGAAAATGTGGTAGGAAGGAGAAAAATGAACATGAAGAATTTAAAGAAGCTGATTGCTATTCTTATGGTTATTGCTCTCATGATTCCTTGTACAGCTATGGCTGCTACAGAGTCACCTAGCAAAGCGAAATTGACTTCAAAGAACGCAAAGTTACATTGACTACCTCGTCTTATACATACAATGGTAAGACAAAGTCACCTTCTGTAAAGAAAGTAACTTACAATGGTAAGACATTAAAGGCTGGCACAGATTATACAGTTAAGTTTACAAAGCATAAGACTGCCGGTACTTATTATGTAACTGTTACAGGTAAGGGCAAGTATAGCGGAACTTTAAAGGCGAAGTATACAATTAAGAAAGCAACCCAGAAGAAAGTCAAAGTTTCGAACAAGTATAAGACAACAAAGGCTAAGACTTTCAAGAACAAGAGCAAATCTTATACATTTAAGACAACTGGTGTAAAAGATAAGGCTAAAGTTACTTATAAGACATCCAGCAAGAAGATTAAAGTAAAGAATGGCAAGCTTGTTATCTCAAAGGGTATCAAGAAAGGTACTTACAAGGTAACAAGTTAAGGTTGCTGCAACAAAGAACTACAAAGCATATTCAAAGACAATTACAGTTAAAGTAAAATAGTTTTTTTGAGTGCAGACAGAAATTAAAAAAATGCTATAGCATATGTGAGGACATCCTAGCCACGAGGGTGTCCTTTTTTATGCAAAAAAGCATTTTTGTTAAACAGGATTGTTTCTGACTGGGTTTAGGGCTATAATAGCAGATACAGATATATTCTTGAAAAAAATCTAAGAGGCGGGAAAATCATGATGAATCCACATGCGGCATCGAAAAACAAAATAGAATTCAAAATAAAACTGGCAGGGGTTTGTATAGCAGTTAAAGCAAATTACAAAAGCACGAAAGAATTTTTGCAGGTCGTACATAACGTCGGAACCGGAAGCATTTACGGTTGTAATTGAAAAAACAGGACATTGACGCGGAACGGGAGCGCTCCGAGCGGGAAAAGCAGGCAGAGCGGGAACAATCCGAACGAAAGAAGCAAACGGAACAGGAGCTGGGCAGACAGCAGCGACAGAGGCGTTTCGAAGATACAAGCGACGCATATCTGGAAACGCTTGCTCTTTACCGGAAGATTGCAGACAGGATGATTTCTTATAATACGCTGTTGTTTCATGGTTCTGTTGTAGCAGTCAATCATCAGGCGTATTTGTTTACAGCAAAAAGCGGTACCGGAAAATCGACGCATACCAGACTGTGGCGGAAATATTTTGGCGACAAAGCTATTATGATAAACGATGATAAACCGCTGTTAAAGGTCATGGAGGATTGTGTCGTGGCATGCGGAACCCCATGGGCAGGAAAAGAACATTTGCACCAGAATATATGGATGCCATTAAAAGCAATTTGTATTCTGGAGCGAGATGAAACGAACCATATTGAACCGGTTCTGAAAAAAGATGCATGGAAAATGATTTTGCAGCAGAGCTATCGTTCGGACCGTCCGGAGGTGCTTTCCGAAACCATTCGTCTTGTGGAGCAGATTATGGATAAGACGGATTTATACCGACTTGATGCAATATGTCCTTAGAGGCAGTGAAGGTCGCATATCAGGGGATGCAGAAGGAGTAGAAAACAGGCATCCTGCGGATGAAACAGAAAACAGGCAGCCTGTGGATGGAATCAATACGGATGAATAGGAGATGGGAACATGAAACTAAAGGATGAATTTATTACATATGAAACAGATGGGGAACAGATTATGGTGGCGGCAGGACCAAACAGTTTTTCAGGTCTTGTCAGAAGCAACTGCACCGCAGCGTTTATTGTTGACTGCCTGAAAAAACCAATTTCGAAAGAAGAACTTGTAAACGCTGTTTTGGAAGAATACGATACGGTTGAGGACGTTGTAAGACAAGATATTGACAGGATACTTGAAAAACTCAATTCGATAGGTGCGTTAGAAGAATAGACAGAAGAGAAAAAATAGGGGATTGATAGAAAACGAATGGAGCAGGAACACAATGTCTGCAAAGGATACGATTTCCAAAACTTATGAACAGCAGTTGGAACAGCATGGAACAATTATATATACAAATGTCGGATTCAGTATGATGCCCCTTTTACGACAAAACAAGGATGTCATGATTATAAGAAAACGACAGCCGGGGCGTATGAAAAAATACGATGCAGTTCTTTATAAACGAGGAGATAAATATATTCTTCACCGCATTTTAAAAGTTCTTCCCGATGGATATGTCATATGCGGCGACCATAATTACAGACGGAATATGACATAAAAGACAGCGATATTATCGGCGTGCTGACAGGGGTTATCCGGGATGGAAAAGAACTTTCGGTTACCGATAGAAGATATCAGTCGTATGTGCATCTCTGGTGCGATTTCTTTTATATCCGCGCAGGAATTTTATGGATAAAGAGTCATATTTTGAGTGTGGGAAAAAAGAATATACAGCAAAAAAAACATGCGTGTAAAATTAGGCAAAGAAAGCAAGACGAATAAAAGCAGGACACACAAGAAAACAAGACGAAATAAAAAGCAGGACGCACAAGCAAACAGGACGAAGATAAAAAAAAAAGACGGACAAGAGAGAAATAGATAAGAAAAGGGAGCAGTTGAGAGATGGAGGAAAAACAGCTTGGGAAAACGGAATGGGATTTTTTATATCTGACAGCCTGCGGCGTCAATTCTGTTTCACCGGAGAAGAAACTGCTTTCCAACATGAATCTGGAAGCTGTGTTTACGGTATCCCGATACCATATGCTGTCTGCTCTGGCGTATGATGCCATCGAGCCTTATGCAAAAGAGAAATGTAAGAACGCGGAGCAGACGAAGTTTTTTCAAAAATGGAAAGAATGCAGGGACAAGGCGCTTCGGAAAACCATGCTGTTAGATGCAGAACGAACCCAGATTCTATCCGCCTTTGAAAAGCAGGGAATCTGGTATCTGCCGCTAAAAGGTGTGATATTAAAAAGAATTTTATCCGAAACCGGGCATGCGGGAAATGTCAGACAATGATATTTTATTTGACAAGACGTATCATGCGGAAGTGCGGGCGTTTATGGAAGCACGCGGGTATGAAGTAAAATCGTATGGAAAAGGCGCGCATGATGAATATATAAAAAAAACCGGTTTATAATTTTGAAATGCATCGAACACTGTATCCTGCGGATAAGGGAAAAGTATGGACTGCGTATTACGAGGATATAAAGAAGCGGTTAATCCGGGACGGGAAGCATGCATTTGCATATCATTTTACCGACAATGATTTCTATATTTATTTTATTACACATGCGTACAAGCATTACAGTGGAAGCGGCACCGGTGTACGGACGCTGGTTGATTGTTATATTTACAATAAGAAAAAAGGCGAATTGCTGGACTATGATTATATAGGAAAAAGAACTGGCGTTATTTGGCGCAGATGAATTTGAACGGACGATACGGAGTTTATCTTCAAAGCTGTTTTCCAAACGGATGACAGGAATCATGGCTGAAAAACTGTTTTCCAGACAGATAGACGATGCATCAAAAGTCTGCCGCAGAAATGGAGCAGTTTCTGACGGAAGAAGAAAACAAGCTGTTGGTGGATTGCGTCTTTTCCGGGACCTACGGAACCCTTGATAACCGGGTGCGGAAAAAACTGGATTTGATGCAGAAAGACGGAGCAGAAATTTCGGCAGCGACGAAAGCAAAATATATATTTCGGCGGATAATACCAGATATGGAATATTATAAAACGTGGGTGCCATTTGTATATAAGCATAAGATTTTGATTCCATTTTATCTGGTATACCGATTTTTTGAAAGGGATATTTAAAAATGGAAGAAAATTGCTGAAAGAACTAAATGTATTAATAAGGAAATAGCAGTGCCGACAGCAAAGGAAAAAATAAATCCGGCAGATAAAAGCTGACAGCAATAAAAAACAATTTCGACAGATAAGGAAAAAAACGAATGAGAATAAATGCAGGAGAATGACAAATGACAATAAAGGACTTAGAAACGGGACAATCCGGTGTGATACGGGAAGTCGGAGGCGATGGAGCGCTCCGCCAGCATTTTCTGGATATGGGCGTAATTCCGGGCATTCCGGTGACGCTGGTAAAATATGCACCAATGGGCGACCCGTTAGAAATACGGATACATGATTATGAATTGACATTACGACTGGCAGATGCGGAAAAAGATAGGCATTGAGCCGATAACGGAACCGGCGGAGAAAGCGGCGGCAGAAAATCAGGAAAAGACATATATGGAGCATCCGGGACTTGGCGAAGGCGGTAAGTATCATGTAAAAGCAGACGAGCATCCGCTTCCGAAAGATGAGATTCTTACATTTGCGCTGGTTGGCAATCAAAACTGCGGCAAGACAACGCTATTTAACCAGTTGACAGGCTCCAATCAGCATGTTGGAAATTTTCCCGGAGTAACGGTGGACAGAAAAGAAGGTGTGATAAAGGGTTATCCGGATACGAGGGTTACGGATTTGCCGGGCGTATATTCGTTGTCGCCTTACAGCAGTGAGGAAATGGGGTTACAAGACAATTTATATTTGATGAGAAACCAAAAGGGATTATTAATATCATTGACGCAACGAATATAGAAAGAAATCTGTATCTGACAATGCAGTTGATGGAGTTAAATATTCCGATGGTTCTTGCGCTGAATATGATGGATGAGGTGCGCGAAAATGGAGGTTCCATTCGAATCAATGAGCTGGAAAGTATGCTTGGGATTCCGGTCATTCCAATTTCCGCAATCAAAAATCAGGGAATTGAAGAATTAATTGACCATGCGGTTCATGTGGCAAGATATCAGGAACGACCGGGAAGGCAGGATTTCTGCGCGCCGGATGTACATGGCGGAGCAGTCCACCGCTGTCTGCATGGCATTATGCATCTGGTAGAGGACCATGCGGAAAACACAGGCATTCCGATTCGGTTTGCCGCGTCAAAACTGGCGGAAGGCGATGCTGCAATGGAAGAACAATTGCATCTGGACACAAATGAAAAAGAGATGATTGAACATATTGTCAGCCAGATGGAAGAAGAACGCGGACTGGACCGCACTGCCGCTATTGCAGATATGCGGTTTGAATTTATCCGTAAAATCTGCAGCCGGACGGTTGTAAAACCGGGAGAGAGCAGGGAGCGGGTAAGAAGCCGGAAAATAGACGCAGTTTTAACCGGAAAATATACAGCGATTCCGATGTTTCTTTTGATTATCGGGGCAGTCTTTTTCTGACATTTAATGTGATTGGCGCTGCGCTGCAGACGGTACTGGAGAAAGGCATCGATTATCTGACGGTACAGGTGGATGAACTGTTAAATGTCTGGAAGGTAAATCCGGTTCTGCATTCGCTTGTCATCGACGGAATTTTTAATGGCGTTGGAAGTGTGCTAAGTTTTCTGCCAATCATTGTAACTTTATTTTTCTTCCTGTCATTGCTGGAAGACAGCGGCTATATGGCAAGAGTTGCATTTGTTATGGATAAGCCGCTTCGAAAGATTGGACTTTCCGGAAGAAGTATTGTTTCCGATGCTGGTTGGATTTGGCTGTACCGTTCCCGGTATTATGGCAAGCCGGACGCTTCCATCTGAAAGAGACAGGAAAATGACGATACTGCTTACGCCATTTATGAGCTGTTCGGCAAAACTTCCGATTTATGCGTTTTTGCTGCTGCATTTTTCCCGAAGTATAAAGCTGTCGTCATGATTGGACTTTATGTCGTTGGAATTATCATCGGAATTCTGATGGCAATGGTTATCCGAAAGACGTTATTTAAAGGGGAAGCGGTTCCATTTGTTATGGAACTGCCAAATTACAGAATGCCGGCGGCAAAGAATGTCATGCAGCTTCTTTGGGAAAAGGCAAAGGATTTCCTGCAGAGAGCGTTTACGGTAATCTTTGTGGCAACGATTGTAATATGGTTTATGCAGAGCTTTGATTTGCATTTCAATCTGACGCGGGATTCGCAGAACAGTATTCTTGCGGTTGCAGCAGGCGTATTGGCGCCGCTTTTCCAGCCGCTTGGATTTGGCGACTGGCGGATTGTGACAGCGCTGATTTCCGGATTTATGGCGAAAGAAAGCGTAGTGTCGACACTGAATGTCCTGACAGGCGGTACGGAAATGCTGCATCAGATTTTAAGTCCACTGGCAGTGGTTTCATTGCTTGTATTCTGTTTGCTATATACACCATGCGTTGCAGCAATATCTTCTGTTAAGCGGGAGTTAGGCGGAAAATGGGCGGCAGCAGTTGCGGTTGGACAATGCGTCATTGCATGGATTGCCGCGGCGCTCATTTATGGAATCGGAAGTCTGTTATTCATAAAATATATCTAAAAAAAGAATTCCAGGCAAAGATTTTCTTTTTACTTTTTTGTCAGGGATGGCTATAATACAATTGGCTATGGAAAATGACAGTGGAAAGCTGTTGACAGGCATAGTTAATTACTTTGAAAGAAAAGAGGTTTTGTGCAAAATGAAAAACATTGATTTAAGCAAGTATGGTATTACCGGAACTACAGAAATTGTTTATAATCCTTCATATGAAACACTTTTTTTGAGGAAGAAACAAAATCTACTCTTGAAGGTTATGAAAAAGGACAGGAAACAGAACTTGGTGCTGTTAATGTTATGACAGGTATTTATACAGGACGTTCACCAAAAGATAAGTATATCGTTTTAGATGACAATTCAAAAGACACTGTATGGTGGACATCAGAAGGTTATAAGAATGACAATCATCCAATGACAGAAGAAACATGGTCTGTTGTAAAGGATATTGCAAAGAAAGAACTTTGCAATAAGCGGTTATTCGTTGTGGATGCGTTCTGTGGTGCAAATGCTGATACTCGTATGGCTATCCGTTTTATTATGGAAGTTGCATGGCAGGCACATTTTGTAGAAAACATGTTTATTAAGCCAACAGCAGAAGAACTTGAGAATTTTGAACCGGATTTCGTTGTTTACAATGCTTCAAAAGCAAAAGTTGAGAATTATAAAGAACTTGGTTTGAACTCAGAGACATACGCGTAGCATTCAATATCACAAGCCATGAGCAGGTTATTATCAATACATGGTATGGCGGCGAGATGAAAAAGGGTATGTTCTCGATGATGAACTACTACCTTCCATTAAAGGGAATTGCTGCTATGCACTGTTCCGCAAATACAGATATGAATGGTGAAAATACAGCAATCTTCTTCGGACTTTCAGGAACAGGTAAGACAACGCTTTCCACAGATCCGAAACGTCTTTTGATCGGTGATGACGAGCACGGATGGGATGATAACGGTATCTTTAACTTTGAAGGCGGATGTTATGCAAAGGTAATCAACCTGGATAAGGATTCCGAGCCTGACATCTATAATGCAATCAAGAGAGATGCGCTTCTTGAGAACGTAACGGTTGATGCTGATGGTAAGATTGATTTCACAGATAAGAGCGTTACAGAAAATACGCGTGTATCTTATCCGACTAATCATATTACAAACATTGTTCGTCCTGTTTCATCCGCTCCTGCAGCAAAGGAATGTAATTTTCCTGTCAGCAGATGCGTTTGGAGTGCTTCCGCCGGTATCGATTCTTACACCGGAGCAGACAGAATATTATTTCTTGTCAGGATTTACAGCAAAACTTGCAGGTACAGAACGTGGTATTACAGAACCGACTCCTACATTCTCAGCATGTTTCGGTCAGGCATTCCTGGAGCTGCATCCAACAAAGTATGCAGAAGAACTTGTTAAGAAGATGGAAAAGAGCGGAGCAAAGGCATATCTTGTAAACACAGGATGGAACGGAACAGGCAAGCGTATTTCCATTCGTGATACAAGAGGAATCATTGACGCTATTTTAAGCGGCGCTATTTTAACAGCACCAACAAAGAAGATTCCTTACTTCAACTTCGAAGTACCAACAGAGCTTCCTGGTGTTGACCCTGCAATTCTTGACCCACGCGATACTTATGCAGATGCTTCCGAATGGGAGACAAAGGCATTAGACCTTGCAGACAGATTCATCAAGAACTTTGCAAAATATGAAAGCAATGAAGCTGGTAAGGCATTAGTTGCTGCTGGTCCTCAGAAATAAATAAAGATTATGACTCTTTGACAAGAGTTGGAATAAAAATTTTGCTCTTTGACAGGAGCGAAAATAAAGACAAATTTTAACAGGTGCGAGAAATCGCACCTGTTTTTTTTAAAAAATACGAATCCTTTATTTCACGCGCAATCGATAAAAAAATTCTTTTTACCATAGGATTCGCAGAGCTTTTATTATAGAAAAGACCGAAAGAAACGGAATGTTCAGGAACCAGAGGTATCGCAGAAATGCCGGGTTCGTCAATATTGATTTCCGGCAAAATTCCAAAGCCATATCCGGCTTTTACAAGCGTAAGCAGGACATTTGGATTGTCACAAAAGTGAGCGAATTCCGGCGAAAAATGCTGCCGCAGCTTACTTTGTAAATCAATGGAAATAGATGGAAGCGCAAAAGAATTACAAAGGATAATGGATTCCGTTTCTAAATCAGATTCCCGGATTTCTCTTTTTTTGGAAAATGGATGGTCGGATGAAATCGCGCAGCAAATCGGCGTTTTGGACAATTCCATATAAGAGATGCCGGACCGGGAAGGCACATCATTTTCAAATCCAAACATAACGTCAATATCGCCCTGAAAAACATACTGACAATGGAACGGTGCGGAATAATGCGAATGAACGGACGCAGTTCCGGAAGCTGCTCATGACAGGATTTTAACAGGGCTGTAAAAAAAGGTGCAGTTACAATCATTACCATAGCCGATTATCAGCGGCTGTATATTCGGTTTGTTGTCATATTTAATTTTATCTGTTGCAATTTTCAAATCCCGCATAATATTTTTCGCATCTTCATAAAAACTGATTCCGGCAAACGTCAGAGAAACATGACGAGAAGTGCGGCGAAACAGGCTGGTACCTAATTCTTCCTCAAGGGCGTGTATCTGTCGGGAAACAGCAGACTGTGTGATATTCAGGGACTCTGCCGCTCTGGCGAAGTTAAGATTTTCTGCGACTGCAAGAAAACTTTCCAGTTGTTGTGTATTCATAGATTATTCTCCAATCATTGCGTTTTTTGTCATTGATAATACCATTTTTTCATTTCCCTTTCAAGGGTATTTATGGTAAAACTGTATTAGCACTCATAGACAAAGAGTGCTAACAAACTTGATAATAAAACAGGCAGCTGCCTGTGTTGGCAACATATGGAAAGGAGATTACAAAATTGCTTAAATTATTTAAACATTTTACAAAACGGGAATGGATAGGAATGGGAATCATTTTCATTCTTGCCATTCTGCAGACGTGGCTGACGATGACAATGCCCGAATATATGTCTGAGATTACTCAGCTTGTTCAGACAGAAGGAAGCGAAATGGGAGATATCCTGACAGCAGGAGGAAAAAAATGCTGTTATGTGCGCTTGGAACGTTAGCGACAGCTATTGTAACGGTACTGTGTACAGCGCAGGTATCAGCAGGTCTTTCTGCAAATCTGCGGTCGGTTGTCTTTAATAAAAGTGCAGTCCTTTTCTATGCAGGAAATCGGAAAATTTTCCACATCCAGTCTGATTACCCGTACGACAAATGACGTAATGCAGGTACAGATGCTGCTTGTCATGGGAACGGAAATTTTGTTTAAAGCGCCGATGACTGCAATATGGGCAATTGTAAAAATTGCAGGAAAAAAAGCTGGCAGTGGACAACAGCTACAGCGGTAGCAGTTGTTGTATTACTTATGATTGTAAGCGTTTGTTTATCTTTGGCACTGCCGAAATTTAAGAAGATGCAAAAGCTGACCGATAATTTGAACCGTGTTACGCGGGAAAATCTGAATGGACTTCAGGTGGTGCGCGCTTATAATGCAGAAGCATATCAGCAGAAAAAATTTGAAAATGCAAATGATGAACTAAAAAGCGCACAGCTTTATACCGGTCGTGTTATGGGATTTCTGTCGCCGGGAATTCAGGCTGTTATGAACGGACTTTCGCTTGCGGTATACTGGATAGGCGCGTATTTGATTCAGAATGCTGTGGCAATGGAAAAACTGTCGCTGTTCTCGGAAATGGTGGTATTTTCCCAGTATGCAATGCAGGTCGTTATGGCATTTATGATGCTGATAATGATTTCTGTTCTGCTGCCTCGTGCGATGGTTTCCGCAAAGCGAATTAATGAAGTGTTGGATACGCCATTATCGGTTCCGGATGGAAATGGTGCGGAGCCTGTACCGGGAGAAGAAGGTACGGTTGAATTCCGGGACGTCAGCTTCCGGTATCCGGATGCAGGAAAAGAAGCCTTGTCCCATATTTCCTTTACCGCAAAGAAAGGAGAAACCGTTGCATTTATTGGCGCAACCGGCTGTGGAAAGAGTACGGTTGTAAACCTGATTCCCCGGTTTTATGATGCGACGGAAGGAGAAGTTTTGGTTGATGGTGTGAATGTAAAGGAATATGAGCAGGAAACGCTGCGGAACAAAATCGGATATGTTTCGCAGAAAGCGACGTTATTTTCCGGTACAATTTCCAGCAATGTCGCATTTGGCGATAATGGCGGCGATGGGTTTACTTCCGAGGATGTGAAAAAAGCAGTTCATATCGCGCAGGCAGATGAATTTGTGGAAAAGAAGAAAGATGGCTATGACGGATATGTGGCGCAGGGAGGTGCTAATTTCTCCGGGGACAGAAGCAGAGGCTTTCGATTGCCCGTGCAATATGCAGGAATCCTGAAATTCTTATCTTTGATGATTCCTTTTCCGCATTGGATTATAAGACAGAACGCATTTTAAGAAAAGAACTGGAACGAAGCTGTAAGGACGTCACCCGGTTTATCGTGGCGCAGAGAATTGGAACGATTCGGGATGCGGATAAGATTATTGTATTGGAAGATGGCTGTGTTGCAGGTATCGGCACGCATGAAGAATTGATGGCAAACTGCGAGGTATACCGCCAGATTGCATTATCGCAGCTCTCGAAGGAGGAATTGGCATAATGGAAAAAGAAAGAATGGAATGAAAAGAACCGGAGAAAAACCGAAAGATTTCACAGGAATCTGGATAAAACTAATCCGGTATTGTAAAAAATATTTTATTGCTATGGGTGTAGCGATTGTATGTGCAATTATCGGAACGGTATTTACATTGGTTGGTCCGGATAAATTATCGGATATGACAAAGCTGATTACAGACGGACTTATGACAAGTATTGATTTGGATGCGGTAGCAAAAAATTGGGTTCACGCTGGTTGCCTTTTATGTATGCGGCGCTGTTTTGTCGATGATACAGCAATTGATTACGGTGCAGGTTACACAGAACGTAGCAAAAAAAAACTGCGGAAAGATATATCCGGGAAAATTAACCGGCTTCCAATGGCATATTATAACAAGACGTCAACCGGTGATGTACTTTCCCGCGTGACAAATGATGTGGATATGATTTCACAGTCGTTAAACCAAAGCGTCGGCAACCTGATTCATGCAGTTACGTTGTTTTTGGGTTCTTTGATTATGATGCTGAAAACAAATGTGCTTATGGCACTTACAGCAGTCGTGGCTACAGCAATTGGATTTGGACTGATGATACTGATTACCGGAAGGTCACAGAAATATTTCTCAAAACAGCAGAAAAGTCTGGGCGCATTAAGCGGACACATTGAGGAAATCTATTCCGGACAAACGGTAGTAAAAGCGTATAATGGTGAGAAACAGGCAAAAGAGACATTTGAAACATTAAATGACGAACTGAAAAGCAGTGCTGCTCGCGCACAGAGCATGGCAGGTTTGATGAATCCGTTGATGACATTTATAGGAAATTTTGCATATGTTGCAGTTTGTGTGGTAGGCGCACTTTTGACAATGAATGGAAAAACCGGATTTGAAGTGATTGTTGCATTTATGATGTACGTCCGGTTCTTTACCCAGCCGCTTGCACAGATGGCACAGGCAGTACAGACGTTGCAGTCTGCAGCGGCAGCAAGCGAGCGTGTATTTGAATTCTTAGAGGCAGATGAAATGCCGGATGAAAGCGATAAACAAAAGCATCTGGAAAAGGCAGAAGGTTTCGTCGATTTTGAGCATGTCAGATTTGGTTATGATGAAAATAAAACAATTATTCATGATTTTACAGCACATGCCAAACCGGGACAGAAAATTGCGATTGTCGGTCCGACCGGCGCAGGAAAATCCACACTGGTAAATCTGTTGATGCGGTTCTATGAAGTGCAGGGCGGCAATATCCGAATTGATGGAATCCCGACAACAGAACTGACACGGGAAGATGTGCACTCTCAGTTCTGTATGGTGCTTCAGGATACATGGCTTTTTGAAGGAACGGTGCGTGAGAATCTGATTTATTGTACGGAGGGTGCAACAGACGAAAAAATGGAAGAAGCCTGTAGGGCAGTCGGACTGGAGCATTTTATCAAGACGCTGCCAAATGGCTACGATACGGTACTGAATGATGAAATCAGTCTTTCACAGGGACAGAAACAGCAGTTTACAATTGCGCGTGCAATGATAGCGGATAAACCAATGCTGATTCTGGGCGAAGCGACAAGTTCGGTTGATACGAGAACGGAACAGAAAATACAGGAAGCAATGGATGAATTGATGAAGAACCGGACATCCTTTGTCATTGCGCATCGGTTGTCAACGATTAAAAATTCAGATTTGATACTGGTATTAAAAAGACGGAGATGTAATTGAAAGCGGAACGCATGACGAGTTATTACAGAAAAATGGTTACTATGCGGAGCTTTACAATAGTCAGTTTGAACAGGCATCTTAAAAACAATTGGATGCCAAGTCCGGCTGAATAGGTAATTGTGAAATACGGAAATCCTTGTATTGGTTGTGCAAATGCAAGTATACCAACGCAGGACGTTTGCACTTGATTCGGTCGCAGCGGTACATAAGGCACCAAAATACGGTGCCTAAGTACCGGCGACCTCATATCACCTGCTTCTGGCATCATGCATCTGGCACAACCATTATGAAAGATTCATAGTTTCGTAATTATCTAATCAGGAAATTTTGAAAGGAGAAAACGCGATGAAAAACAGGTATGTAACGATTGAACGGGAATATGGAAGCGGAGGCACAAAGATTGCCCGATTGCTGTCACAGGAGTGCGGGATTCCCTGCTATGGACGGGAAATTCTAGAAGCAGTAGCAAAACGAAGGGACGTATCCGTAGAACGAATTGAGCAGTATGAAGAAAAAGCCACGAACAGTCCGCTGTATACGCTTGTTATGATGGGACGCGCGCAGACAGGAGATACCAATATGATGACAGGTGAAGGACTTGTGTACCTTGATGAGCAGGCAGAAATTCAAAGAATTGCAATGGAAGGAAATGCCATTTTTCTGGGACATTGTGCGGCAGAAGCGCTGAAAGAAAAAAAGGGGCGTTGTCCGCGTATTTATCCGTTCCGGCAGCAATGACGAAAAACGACAGCGAATACGGACGGACTATGGAATTGCAGAAAAAGATATGGATGCCATGCAGAAATTTTATGACAGAAAGCGGGCGAACTATTATCGTGCAAATACGTCAAAAGACTGGAAGGACTTTACCAATTATGATATTGTGCTGGATTCCGCGGCGCTTGGACTGGAAGGCTGCGTCGCTGTTTTAAAAGGATTGTTTTAAAGTGCTAATCACGCACTATAAGGTATGATAAAGTGCAGGATTCTTGATGTAAACCCACATAGTAAAATGCTATAGTTATAGAAGATACGACGCCCTGCGATGATGCCTATTGGCGAACATCGTCATAAGGCAAAAACTTGCATCGAGACGTTAGTCGAGATGTAATTGCGAAACTTTCAAAATTATTACATAGGTTGTGCCAGATGCATGATGCCAGAAGCAGGTGTATGAGGTCGCCGGTACTTAGGCACCGTATTTTGGTGCCTTATGTACCGCTGCAGACCGAATCAAGTGCAAACGTCCTGCGCTGGTATTCATGCATTGGCACAATTTTTGTAAAAGGTTTCTTGTTTCGCAATTACCCAGATGATATAACGAACGCAAAATCGCTTGCTTGCAAGGGCGATGATTTTGCGGAATGCATAGAATGTGCGAAGCACATGATATAACGAAAAAGGAGTTTTACTATGGGGAGAAAAGCAACGAAGGCTTCCGACAATATATTTTATCAGGCAAGACTGGAAGTCATGGAGAAAAATCCGGAATTTAGCAGCCGGGAAAAGGCGTCTGCGGCAATCGGAATTGACCGTACGAGATTGGCGCGCATTGAATTGTCTGATGTGATTCCGCATCAGGAGGAGGTAAAAAGTAATTGCACAAACGTATCAGAAACCGGAATTGTGCAGTCAATACTGCGCAACCCTTTGTCCGTTGGGAAGCATCACAGGGAAAAAAATTACAGTCAAAAATCTGGACAGACTCATTTTAAATACGCTTGGTTCCATCAATGAGATTTCCAAACTGAAAGATTCGTTGATTGATATTTCAGAAGATGGTTTGGTTGATGCGTCTGAGCGGGAGACATTCAGAGAAATACTTGACGTACTTGCTGAGATTTCCGAAACAGCACAGTCATTGGAACTCTGGGCGAAAAAGAACCTGGAAAAATGGGATGCTACAAAAGATTGAGATTGAAAAATCAGCTTTTTATAAACTTTTCTTGACTAAAATATATATCACGATATATACTATTAGTAGAGAAGGGAGTTGATTATCATGATGACTGCAAAAAGTATTTGAAAATGGAAGAAGTCAGGCGGTAAGACTACCGAAAGAGTGTCGATTTAATACAGATGAGGTTGTTGTAAATAAAATCGGTGATATCGTAATGCTTATGCCAAAAACGAATAAATGGAATTCTTTTTTATGCAGGCGATAGATATGTTTTCATCTGATTTTTTTGAGGATGGAAGAACCGATGAGAGAATGCAGGAGCGTGAAAGTCTATGAGATATATGTTAGACACAAATATCTGCATTTATTCTATTAAACATAAACCGGAGCAGGTATTTCTCAGATTGCAGGAGCATAATCCGGCAGATATCTGTATTTCTTCTGTAACCTATGCGGAATTAGTTCATGGTGTTGAAAAAAGTCAGGCAGTAGAAAAAATCGGCTTGCTCTGACGTTATTGTTGTCAAATATCGAAATCCTTAATTTTGATGCGCTGGCAGCAGAAAGTTATGGAAAAATCAGAGCTGATTTAGAAAAGCAGGGAACTCCAATTGGACCATTGGATATGATGATTGCAGGACATGCCAAATCGTTGGGTTATACAGTTGTAACAAATAACACAAAGGAATTCAAACGCATAAAAAGATTTGAAATTAGAAAATTGGACGGAATAGCAGGAATCTGTTGAATATTTGGAGTACGTTATCAGAAAAAAAAGCAGAAAGGTGTTGGTTTGCCTTTCTGCTTTTTGATAAGTAATTCTGAAAGAAAATTTGTTGAAAATGTTCCGAGAATGGAATACTATTAGGATAGTGTGTTTTACGAAAACGGTGGCACTATGAATTATTTAACTGCGAGAGAAATTGTCCGGGTAAGGACTTAAAAAAAATATGTGAACTATCAGAAGAATAAGCTGGTATATAATGGAATTATGAATTGGGTAAATAGTGTTTACCTAATTGGAAAATTGTTGGAGGAAAGACATGACAGTAGAAGAAATCCTAAATGGAGAATCAAAAGAAGTTGAATACAAAGAAATGGTTCCGGCAAATAGTAAGACATATACCAAAACAGCGGTAGCTTATGCGAATTGTGCAGGTGGTTTGCTTATATTTGGTGTGGAAAATAATACATGGAAGGTTACAGGTATTCCACATGAAAAAGTGTTTGAAGTGGCTGATGGTATTTCTAATGCCATTGTAGATAGCTGTGTTCCGATGATAGATTTTGATATTAAATATCAGACCATAGAAGGAAAAACTATTATTATTGTGCAGGTATATCCGGGCAAGCGTAGACCTTACTACTTGAAATCTCAAGGAAAAACTTGAGGGGGTATATATTAGAGTCCCCGGTTCGACACGAGTGGCAGATGATTATATTATAAAAAGAATTAGAATTTCAAGGCTCAAACAGAAGTTATGACCAGATAGTGGCAGTAGGGGAAAGTGTGACTGAGGAGGAGATTGAAGCACTTTGTGATAAGATGTACCAGTATGCCCTCAGTAAGTGCAGAAATGCTCAGGAAGAGGAGTCTGTAAAGAAGGTAACCAAGAAAAATCTGCTTGCGTGGGGATTATTGCAAATACAGGAAGGAAAAGGTTGTGCCTACGAATGGTTATATGCTTTTGACAAATAATAATATGCCGGAAGCATCTATTCAATGTGGCGTGTTCAAGGGAACAAATAGAGCGGTATTTGTGGATAGAAAAGAATATGCCGGACCGATATATGAGCAGATAGATGAAGCATATCAGTTTGTACTTAGGAATATTCGAATGGGTGCAGAGTTTGGCGGATTATTGCGTAGGGATGTTTATGAAACTTCCGATTGACAGTATTCGTGAGTTGATTGCCAATGCGGTGGTTCACAGGTCATATTTGGAACCTTCAAGAGTACAGGTGGCACTTTATGATGACAGATTGGAAATCACTTCTCCTGGTATGCTGATAGGCGGCTTTACTATAGAAGATTTGAAAGCAGGCTGTTGTCAGGTAAGAAATAGAGGTATTGTAAATGCCCTTACTTATATGAAGATTATAGAGCAATGGGGAAGTGGTATTCCAAGGTTGTTAGAAAACTGTAAAAGTGCAGGACTTAGGGAACCACAGCTTCTTGAAATAGGCGGAAGTTTCCGAGTGAATATGTTTCGTAATACCGAACTTGTGTTGAATAATTCGGGAGAAGTTCGGGAAAAAAGACGGGATAACTGAAAAAGATTCATGATAAATTCGTGATGAATTCGATTATTCGTGATAAGTTTGGAGAAAATGCCGCCAAGATAGCAGGATTAATGTGTGAAAAACCGGAAAGCACACTCGATGATGAGATTGCTGAAGCGATAGGAGTAACAAGAAGAACTGTAGAAAAAAGCAGGTTAAGAAGTTAAAAGAAGCAGGAATTGTTGTTCGCATAGGTAGCAATAAGAGAGGTGTGTGGAAAGTAATAGAAAATGATGAATAAGGTTCCAGTCAAAAGGGAAAGTGGACTATTTTACATGCGAGAGGAGAAGAAAATGATTAAAAAATAGCAGATTATCTGGGAACGAGTTCGGAAGTGGTTATCATAACATTTATTGCGCTGATAGTAGCATTTGTTATTGTTTATATTAAGATAACCATTGATGAGAAAAAAGGGTTCGGACAGTAAGGAAAAAGCCGATATCCGCAAACTAATTGATGCGGTTGTTCCAAATGGAAAAGAGTATGTAGCAGCATATGCTCATGGCAAAGAAGTTTATCGCAGCCGGAATATGAAACGAGAAGTCTATCACTATTATGCAATCGCGTTTAAAGAGTCGGAACCAAATCATATGTGGGTGATTCCGATAAGTGTGGATGCAGGAAAAATCAACTATACAGAGCCAATGCGCATGAGCGCTGAAAATCTGTCTTATATAGGCGGCGACTGGTATCATCTGGACCTGCATTATTCGGGAGAAAAAGTCCCATACACGATTATCGTTGATGAGAGTAATACGAAAATGGGAAAAGAATGCCAGGTCAATATCCAGCAGCCGGAAGCGGCAGCCAGTTTTAAAAAATTTCAGCGTTGCATTTCAGGCAAATGTAAATGAGACGCTTGGAGTAGACAAAAAAGGAAAAAAAATAAAAATGTAGGAGAGAAGAAAATGAAAAAATTTTTTTAGTTGTTTTAATAAAGGAAGCCTTGTACTTTTTATATTTGAATTCTTATTATCTGCCTTTCGGCTGTGGACATGTTTACATCATTAAAGCCGGCAGTCAGTTTTCAGGACATAATTGACGGAGAAGAAGTTAAGGAAGGAACGCATGTAGCAGGAAATGTAGTGTATGCGATGGATTATTTTGCATCCGAGTCTTCCTATACGAAATACAGCGATGGTTCGCGCAGCGGCAGTAAAAAAAAATCAGGAAATTATTATCTGATTCCTACAGCCACCGGTTACATAGGATTAAAGAGCCGGGAGGCGGATGTATCTGCATTGAATGATTTGTCAGACGAAACATTTGAATTTATATCATGCGGAGCGGAACCCAAGACAGAGATTTTTATGCAGGGAACGGTTAAGAAAATGGATAACAAACTGGCAGGATATTACCAGGATTATCTGGAAGAATTGGGCTATACGCAGGAAGAAATTGATGAAATGGGGCAGCCTTTGTACATAGAATATGTCAGTTTTGGCGCTGTACGCGTGATGTTTCTGATTGAGTGTTGTTGATTCTTCTTGGCTTTTTCCTTATGTGGAGACGATACAAACGGATGGAAGCCAGAATGAAAAACATGAAAAGTGTAGACGACTTACCAGAGCAGGTGTAAAACGAGAGGAGCAGTTGTGTGAAAGATTTTAGTGATTGGCGGCAGTTACTTTTATGGCAGAGTATTTGTGATGGAGACTTCAAAAGCGCATGACGTTACCGTTGTAAACCGTGGAACCTACAGCATGAAAGAATTGGGCGTTAAGCAGATAACCGGAGACAGAGAAAATGCATCCCTGTGGCAGTCTGTGACAGAGAACTATGATGTGTTGGTAGACTTTTTGTGGTTATAAAGAGGGGATGTGGCAAATGTCTTAGAACATATCGCAGGACACATCGGACACTATATTTTTATTAGTACAGTCGATGTTTACCAGCGGGGACTTTCCGGCTGTAAAGATGAAAATACGCCTTTGGAAACACGCAGATTTCCGGGAGAAGCCGGAGAATATATTGCCGGAAAGACAGCTTTGGAGCAGGAGCTTATTTCCATCTGCGGACAAAAACAGATTCCATATACGATTCTTCGACCTGCAATTCTTTACGGACCATTTAATTATGCGCCGCGGGAATCCGTATTTATTCAGTTGATGGCGCAGCGGGGAATTTTGCCGAGAATTACCGATGCAGGCGGCAGATTTCAGCTTGTCTATGTCAAAGATGCCGCGCAGGCGGTTATCAAATGTATGGGAAATGAAAATGCTTTTGGACAGAGCTACAATCTTTGCGGAGACGAAGTGGTTACTTATGATATGCTGGCAGATGTATTATTAAAGGGCGCCGGCGAAATCGAAGACAACCGAAAAGAAATGCCAATCCGGCAGCTTCTTATGACAGTGCAGGAAGCAGAACAGCAGGGATTGCCGCTTTCTTTTCCTGTCACAGAGGCAGAAACAGAGTTGTGCAGCAATGCAAAGAGTAAAGCAGAACTTGGTATCGAGTACATCAGCTTAGAAGAAGGCATGGCAAAAAACCTGCCGGGCGTTCTGGGGTGTGTATGGAAAATGAAACAAATGCAGAGATGGGAGTTACTGAAAAAAAATTCCCACCTCTGCATTTTTTTAACTGTATTTTTGCACGAAACGGAAAGAACTTGTGTTTTGGAGAGATGTTCTGTATAATTAAAATTATATAGGCGGAGATTTATGGAAAGTACATTAGGAGGTGCGTACAAAAAAGGAGAGAAAGAAAAATAGAAGATGCATGGTAAACAGGGGGAATGTTGATAATGAAATAGAATATCAACATTTTTTTAGCATTCAGGTAATTGTGAGATGGGCAGAAGTTCTTAGCACTTGCGCAGATGCAGTATACCAACGCAGGACGTTTGCACTGGATTCGGCTTGCAGCGGTACATAAGGCACCAGAATACGGTGCCTAAGTACCGGCGACCTCATATCCCCTGCGTCTGGTATCAGCATTTTGCGCAAGCGATAAAGAACATTGTATGTTTTACAATTACATATTTTAAGTAAGGAGAAGGGTAAAGTGAAATATTTAAAGAAAGTATTGGCAGTCGTATTGGCGGTTGCTATGATTTTGACACTTGTCAATGTTCCGGCGATAGGCTCGGAAGCTGCAAAGTAAGAAAAAAAGAGCGTAAAGAGCGTGACAGTAACAAATCTTCCTGCAAAAACGCTTACGCTTAAAAAAGAATAAGACATTTCAGTTAAAGACCAAAGTAACGGTTACGGGCAAAGCGTCAAAGGCGGTAAAATACAGTTCCAGCAAGCCAAAGGTTGCAACCGTAAACAGTAAAGGAAAAATTAAAGCAAAGAAAAAACGGAAAAACGGTTATTACGATTACATCAAAGGCGGACAAATCCAAGAAATATAAAATTACCGTAACGGTAGGTACGCCTGCATCGAAGGTAAGCATCAAGGCAAGCAAGAATTATGTGGCAACAGGAAAGACCTTGCAGCTCAAGGCGACGGTTACGCCGAAAAAGGCAAAAATAATAAAAAGGTCGTTTGGAGTTCCTCAAACAAGAAAGTAGCTACCGTCACCTCAAAAGGCGTAGTAAAGGGAATAAAGAGCGGAACAGCAACGATTACAGCGAAGGCTGCGGACGGTTCAGGCAAAAAAGCAAAATTTAAAGTAAATGTTGTTGCACCAATTCGGATAAGCAGTGTAAACGTTGAAAATGCTCAGACTATCAAAGTAGTTTTAGCGGAAGCACAGAAACTCAAAACACCAACTTTCAGTGTACAGCATAAGAAATTACAGAATGGTAAGTATTATAAAAAGCAGCGTTATAAGCGGTATACAGACCACAGACAATAAAACATATACGTTAAAGCTTAAAAATGCAGAAGAAATAGAAGAAAACGATATTGTCAGGGTAACAGCAGTCGGACTTGTTGGTTCGTCTGTCAAAGAAGCTTCTTACTCCAGCGGAATATTCACTTATAACGAGGAAAAACAGTATAAAGCAACGCTTAATAAGAAATTTTCATATTATTTATATGCACCAAGTTATGGCTATCAGTATCAGACTTATACGGTGAAGAATCTGCCGAATGGAATAGGAATAAAATATACGGTGCTTGATGATGGAAGGTTAAAGCTTTATGGTACGCCCTACGCAAGTCGGAACGTATAAATTTACAGTATCCTGCAGAGATGAATTAGGAAATATTTACAATTATGCTGTGTCGTTTCTTATCGGAAGCGATAATGCCATTGCTGCTGCAGATTTCACAGAATATTATGTTTCAGATGGAGAAAACGGACATAGAGTATCGCTTTATTATCCATATAGCTCATATGTAACGGGAGGAAGCGGAAGTTATGAATTTGAGTTTGTAAGTTCAGCTTATGGACTTTCTATAGACAAAAATTCAGGTTGGATTACGGGGAGACTTGCCGCTGGTACATATAAGATAAAATTAAAATTACAGACGCCAATAACAGCAGTCTGCAAGCTATATCTACGGTTACGATAAAGATTACGAAAGGATATGGAGTGTCAGGCACGGTAAAGGATTTGAATAATAATGCTGTAAGTGGCGCTCAGCTTTGCTTTTATAATAAAGATAAGTCTGTCATGTACCAAACATATATGTCAGGGTATGCAGATACAAACGGACAATACTCTGAATATCTTGCGCCAGGGACGTATGATTTATCAGTATATATTCGCGGTGGTGAAACCTTTTGGTTTTATAATTTAAAAGTAACAGGAGAAAACTCAGACTGGGATATAACCTTACCGGTGTATAAGGTGCGGATATCAACGACAAATGTTGAAGTTCAGGATTGGTACGATGAAAATGATAAGGTTGTAGGTAATGGCGCTTATCTTTATTTGAGAGCTGGTACCCATCATATTCATGCGGATGGTGCAGGATTATTTAATAATTATAAGGTTACGCTAGACGCTACGGTAAATAAGAATACAAAGTCTTTAACGCCGGTATATACGAAAGGTTCCAGTACGGTAAAAGGAAGCGTAACGTTAAATGAAGAAGTTGAATTTGAGCTTGCAGACGGTTGTATGTATACGGTGTATTCATTTAGCCCATCTTCAACAGGTACATATTACTTTACTATAAACGGTGGTTATAAATATAGTGTTCTGTTTGATAGTGATGGATACCGCCTTGCCACTGATTCTGGCAGTGAAGTAGAAATTGCGTATGAGTGTAAACGCGGAAAGACATATTACATTGGGACTCAGGCAATCTATTCTACTGACGCAGGAAAATCCTGTACGCTTAAAGTAAGTACGACAGCGCCTTAACTGCTTTTACACAGTCAGCGGACACAATTTAAAAAGAAAAAACAATGAAATGAAACGGATAGAAACTCCATAAAAGGAAATCTATCCGTTTTTTGTTGAACGCAAGTTATTGCTTTTATATAGTTATTCAGTTTCAAAATCAAAATTTTTTATATTTTCGAAAGCAAGCGTAAAATATTTAATTTGACATTCCTATTTTCTGTGCATCTGCACAGTTTTTAGGAATGAATTTTTTATTTTTTGCATTATAAAAATGTTTTATAATTGTTTCAATATCTCCCGAATATCACCATCGATACAAATAGAACGCGCGGCAATATCCCTTGGTGTAAATGCTTTCGCCAAAATTGATACAGGCATAAACCGCTTTTTGATTTTCTGCTGTCATCTGCCAAAAAGGATATTTGATGATGGCAGGAGTGTTTCCGCCGACACCCAGCTCTAAAAACAAAATATGTATACCTTTATGGCGTCTGATGAAATCCGAATACCGATTTGCTGCTGCATACCAGCCTTCGTCTTGTACAAAGGAGTTATCACAGCGCAAATTCATGGTCATAGGCGCACCACAGACAGGGCATTTTGGTATTAAACCGGATGGTATTTTCATACTTTTTTGTTCCGCTACCATTTGGCGGACAACAGCTTCATTATTATAAGTTTTATCATGGCAGGGTTTCGAGCATTGGAATAGTCCATAGTCCCCTTGTGTATAGAACAGCCTCTTTTTGTCAAATCCCGCAAGCTGAAATTGATGGTCAACATTTGTCGTCAGAACAAAATAATCCTTGTCCTTCACAAGTTCCAATAAGTCGGCATATGGTTCGCCCACCGGGGGGTGTCGTATCGATTGACAACAATGTTTCGCGACCACCATGCCCAATATTCTTCCAATGTATTGTATGGATAAAATCCGCCGGAATACATATCGGTTATGCCGTATTTTTCATGAAAATCAGAAAAATTGGTTTCAAATCTGTCGCCATTGTAATAGAAGCCTGCCGCAGTTGACAGACCTGCACCGGCGCCAATCAAAATAGCGTCGGCAGTTTCGAATTCACTGGCAAGTTTATTTATTTGCTCCGAGTAATCGGCTGTAGATTTTGTAGTCATTTTCTTTAAAGACATTGAATATCACCTCAATTTCACTTTGGGTTTGTTTTTTATATGTCTGAACGGTTTGGATTGCAATTTCCGCCGCTTTATCGTTCGGGAAATGAAATTCTCCGGTAGAGATGCAGCAAAATGCGATGCTCTTTAACTTGTATTGTTCTGCAAGTTCTAAACAGGAGCGGTAGCAGGAGGCGAGCAAATTACAATCGTGCTGTCTTAAATGACCGCGAATAATCGGACCGACGGTGTGCAGGACATACCGACAGGGAAGATTGAATGCAGGCGTAATTTTTGCATTGCCGGTTTCTTCCTCCCTACCCTGTTTTTTTCATCAGTTCTGCACAGGACAACCGAAGCTGAACGCCTGAAAATGTGTGAATCGCATTATCAATGCAGCCATGGTTTGGACAGAAACAGCCGAGCATCTGGCTGTTTGCCGCATTGACTATCGCATCGCATTGAAGCGTGGTAATGTCGCCTTGCCAGAGATAGATACCCTCTTGTAACGGCTGCAAATCTTCCAGTCTGGTAATTCCTTTTTGCCGGGTTTCTTCCTGTAAGTAGGCGTTCTGTATCGTCAGAAATTCATCAGTTACAGGCATTGGCATACGAATATTAAAAAGGGAGCGAAGCAGTATTTTTTGTTCCTGTTCTTCCGATGGAATTTCAATTTCAGAATATTGCGGCTGTTCTTTCAGCAGAGCCGCTATTAAATAGTTTCTTTCTTTCATTTTGCGTCATGTTCGTATCCCCTCCGTATCACTGCTTTTTGTGGACAGATTGCGGCGCAATTGCCGCAATGCAGACAATTTTCCTGCCTGATTACAGCAGGAATCTGTTCAAAATCAATACATTTCTGCGGACAGACAGCATCACAGCTTTTGCAGCCAATACAATTTGAATCAATAAAATAGCCTTGCACATTTTGTCTGCCGGTTCCAATTGAAAAGGAAGCACGCTCGATAGGTTTTCTGGAAAGGTCAAACCATTCGCCAGTTCCCTCGTAAAGCTGAAAACAGTAAGCGCCTGTCGTGATTGTTCCGTTGGATAAATCTCGTACATATATCGGTTTTTCATCAAAATATCCTGTAAATGGGCGGTTCCGATTTCCCGCACTTTGCCGCGAATGGAAACCGCGACGCAGGACAGGGTATCGTTGCCTTTCATTCCGGTTAAAGCAACGAATGCATTCTTTTTAAACGATTATAAAACCCTTTGCCTTTCGCTGTCAAAAAATATAAACCATTTTTATCACTATCCATAATGTCAATGGCACAGGTAACCGGTAATCCGGCATCATCTGTTGTTGCCATTACAACTGTATGGATGGTGTTTGTGACATACTCTAAGTAATCCATGACAATCCCTTTGCAAGTTAAGGAACTGCTGCATCAATGAATAAAAGTCCATGATGCGGCAGTCCCTGTTTGTTAGTATTCTGAAACAACGCTGATTCGTTCCTGAATATGATTGCCTGTTACAGCTTCATCAATCATAGCAATCGCATAATCGGCATAGCTGATTACGCTTTCTCCTTTTGAATTCAGTGTCAGTTCTTCGCCGCCGAGAATATATTTTTGCCGCTGCGCGCGCCATCTGCCTGAAAATCACCGGCAGGGCTGATAAATGTCCATACAACATCCTTACGTTCACGCAATTCGTTCAGTGCTTTTCCCCTGTGCTTTTGCCAGTGGCAGGAATACTGCCGGGAAGTCCGGACCGTCAGATACGACTGCGGTATGCTCTGGATTTACATATAAACTTCCAGCGCCGCCAACGATTAAAAGACGTGTATTTGTACCGCTTAAAATATCGCACAAATGTTTTAATGAAGTGCTGTGCAGCGGAAGCGTTTCCTCTGTCCATGCTCCAAATGCGTCAATTACAACATCAAAATTCTGAAGGTCTGCGGTAGTAAGGTCAAATAAATCTTTCTCTATAACCTTTTTCGGCAACGGTCTGATTTGCTCCTCTGACAATTGCGGTAACATCCAATCCTCTGGATACAGCCTCCTTTACAATCAATTTTCCTGCTTTTCCATTTGCACATACAATTGCTAATTTCATATTGTTTTCCTCCTAAAATAAATATTTTTTTTGACTTTCGAGTGGTTGTTTTCCTTAACTCTTGACGTTATTATATGGACGATGGTTTCAACTGTAAAGTAAGCACAAAAATGTGCTATAGTTACCAAATAGAAACTATTGGGCAGTTACCAAAAGGGGAAACAAATGCGCATCTATGGGCTTTTTTCGACAAATGAAGCTGTAAAAATTTTTTTGAAAAATTTTAAAAAAGTGATTTTGGATGCGTATTTTCTGATTTTTACAGGATTTTTATGAAAAGTTTTCGTTTGATTTTTATGAAAAGTTTCTTTTTGAAGTATTGTTTATATTTTGATATATCATATAATGTAATACAAAGTATAAAATGGAAACTAATAAATTAATAGAAATAAAACGAATAATATAGAACGAGTAAAAATAGAACGAATAAAATTAAAATGAATGAATAGATGGAGATTATGGATATGAGCGAAAAAAGAAACAGGGAAAGACGAAGTAAAAGATGCAGTAAAAGAGGCAGGAAAAGAGCTGCCTGCCTGTCCGGTGGAAACCACATTGACATTAATCGGAGATAAATGGAAAATATTGATTTTGCGTGATTTGCTTCCCGGCACAAAGCGATTTGGAGAATTAAAGAAATCCATAGGAAGCGTATCACGCAAAAGGTATTAACCGCCCAGCTTCGTGATATGGAAAAAAATGGTCTTGTCAGCCGGACGGTATATGCGGAAGTGCCGCCGCGTGTGGAATATTCGCTGACGGACCTGGGAAAAAAGTTTAAAACCGATTCTGGATGCAATGTGGAATTGGGGAGAAGAATATAAAGCGTCTATGAATTGAAAAATGTATGTGTTATTCTTCTGTACGAATCAGGTTGCTGATATAAGGGCGTTTGCCGGATAGCACTTCATCATAAAAGTTCTGCTTCCAGTCGATATAGGCAACACTGTCCTCCAATTCTTTGATGGAGTCAAGCAGCGCCGCGCGTTTTTTTTTGTCAGCAGTTCCTTGCGCTGCATAATCGTGGATTCTCCCTGTAAGCATAACTCCAGGTATTCTTTCATTTCCTGAATGCTCATGCCGCATTTTTTGAGGCAAGTAAGGTCTTTAATCCATTTAACATCTTTTTCGTCAAAAACCCGGCGATTGTTTCTATCTCGTTTAGACATTGGGAATCAATCCCTCGTTGCAATAGTATTTTAAAGTCTGGTAGGTCATATCCAGTTCGCGACAGACCTGCATCATTGTATACATAGTGAGTACCTCCTGTATTGTTCACAAAAAATTCATAGAGAAAATTGAAAAATAGTATTGACCGGTAGTAACTACCGCAAACTATAATCGGTTATAACAAGCGGTTCAAACAATCACATTATAGCATAAAAATAAGAAAAAGTAAACGGTAATTGTAAAACAGATTGTTTCACAATTGCCATGCAATAAGGAGGTTTTCAGGAACATGAACAAATTTACATTTTCTTATCCCACAAAGGTTTATTTTGGGGAAGGAAGCGCAGAGCAGGCGTTTGATGCCGAACTTGGCAAAGTTGGTGAAACGGTGATGCTTGCCTATGGCGGCGGTTCCATAAAGAAAAATGGCATTTATGACGAAATGAAAGCGATGCTTTCAAAGGCAGGCAAAAAGGTAGTGGATTTTTTTCGGGCATCATGCCGAACCCAACCTATACGAAAGTACAGGAAGGCGCAGCGTTGGCGCGAGAACATCATGTGGACTTTATTCTGGCGGTTGGCGGCGGCAGTGTGATTGACTGCTGTAAGGTCGTTTCTGCACAGGCAATGCTGGAAGAAGATATTTGGAGTATGGAGTATGAAAAAGGGAAATTTCCTGCAGCAGGCATTCCGATGGGTGCAGTTGTGACAGCTTCCGGTACCGGCGCAGAAATGAATGCAGGCGCGGTTATTACTTATGAAGAAAAAGAAGTGGAAAGGACCGATTTTTGGAACTGCAGCAAGCTTTGCTGTTCTGAATCCGGCGTATACAATGTCGGTACCGCCTGAGCAGGTTCTTTCCGGTGCATTTGATACGTTGAGTCATGCGATGGAAACATATCTTGGCGCTTCGGATGAAGCGAACGTGTCGGATGATGTGGCGCTGGCGGTCATGCGCAATACCGTTGTCAATATGCGCCGCTTATTGGGAAAATATCAATGATATGCAGGCGAGAAGCAATCTGATGTGGGATTCTGCGATGGCGGAAAATGGAATCCTGAAATGCGGCCGCGTGACCGATTTCCAGGCACATCAGATAGAGCATCAGTTGGGCGCTTATACGGATTGCAACCATGGACAGGGACTTGCGGTGATTCATCCGGCTTATTACCGCCATATCGTAAAGGATGCTGCCGACAAATTTACCCGGTTTGCAAAGGTTGTGTTTGATGCAGATACTGCCGAGGCTGGTGTGGATGCGCTGGAAACTTTTATCAAAGCATGCGGACTTCCAACCAAAATGAGTCAGCTCAAATCCAACGTAGAAATTACACCGGAAGTATTGCGGCAGGTTGCGGATAGCTGCAACATCATCCAGACAAATCCCCGCGTGCTTGACCGGGAAGAAATTTATCAGATTCTGATGGAATGTATGTAAGGAGGAATGACAATGAAGCATAAAAAAGAAAGTTTGATTGCAGGAATTATCGTGTTAGTGATTGTGATTCTTGCTTTTGTAGGATATAACATGTACCGCCACCCTGCGATGTTTCGGAGTTTATCGGATAACTCGTTGTCCGATTCACAGGTCGGGGAATTGCGGGAGGAAATTCTTTCACAATCCGAGGTAAATGTGCTGGTTGCGTATTTTTCCTATTCCGGAACAACAAAAAAATATTGCAACTGCTATCAGTGAAAAAACAGGCGGCGATTTGTTTGAGATAACACCGGAGAACAGCTATTCCAGTGTTTATACGGAGTCCAATCGTGAAATTCGAAAAAATGAGCGTCCCGCTTTGACAAATACAGTGGAAAACATGGAAGAATACGACATTGTATTTGTGGGTTATCCGGTGTGGTGGCACGCAACTCCAGCTCCCGTCAATACGTTTTTGGAAAGCTATAATCTCGATGGGAAACTGATTATTCCGTTCTGCACCAGCGGCGGAAGTGATATTGACGAAACGATGCCGACATTTCTTGATTCCTTTTGTGATGGTTTAGCAGTATATGGAGAAAGACGAATCAGCGGAACAGGCGAGCTTGACGGATGGCTTTCAGAATTGGGATTGTCAGAGCATGCAGCAGAGTCCGGAGATGAAACGCCATCGGAAACTTCGACTGAACCGACAGGAGAACCGGAAACAACAGAAATGACAACGGAAGCAGAATCTTCAGGAACTGATGCAAACGGTGGAAATATTCTGGTTGCGTACTTCTCATACACAGGAAATACAGAAGAAGCAGCACAGTTGATTGCAGAATATACCGGCGGCGATTTGGCTGAAATCGAGCGGGCAGAGGAATATGGAAATTTGCAGGAAGAAGCGGAAGCGGAAATTTTGGATGGCGTACATCCGGAAATTACCGTATCGGTGGACAGTATTGCGGAGTACGATACAATCTTCGTGGGTTATCCGATTTGGTGGGATGAAGCGCCTGCAATGATAGCAACGTTCCTTGCAGATAATGATTTCTCAGGAAAAACAATTGTTCCGTTCTGCACCAGTTCCAGTGATGATATTGGCAACAGCCTTCACATTTTCAGTGAACTTTGCCCGGATGCGGAGATAGCAGAGGGACTGACTGCAAACGATTTGAATGATATTGAGCCTTGGCTTCAGAGCCTTGGACTTATCGCTGCAGATAAGGAAGAACCTTCGGATACTGCACAGTCGGGTGGCAGCAATATTTTGATAGCTTATTTCTCGGTTATGGAAACGGATGGCGTGGATACGGTAGCCGGTGCAAGCCGCGTGGCAGTAAACGGAGAGGTTTTAGAAATAATGAATACATCGCCCGGATTATTCAGCGTGAAACCGGCGGCGATTTGTTTGCCATTCAGACAGTGCAGGAGTATCCGACAACGCACGATTCCCTTTTGGATTTTGCCTATAGTGAGAAGGCAGAAAATGCCAGACCGGAGCTTGCAGCACAGATTGAAAATCCTGATAAGTATGATATGATTTTCCTGGGTTATCCGAACTGGAATGCAGATTTGCCGATGCCGCTCTACACATTTCTTGAGCAATATGATTTCAGCGGCAAAACCATTATTCCGTTTACAACTCATGGCGGCAGCGGATTTTCCAGAACTGTTCAGACAATTTCAGAAATGCAGCCCGGCGCAACGGTTGTTTCAGACGGTCTTTCGATTTCCCGAAACAGTGTGGCAGGAGCAGAAAGTGATGTTGCAGCTTGGGTAAATGGACTTAATTTGACCGCCGAGTAATGATAATAAGTAAGGGCTTGCCCATAACAGGCAGGCTCTTATCTGCAAATGGGAGGAATGTTTCTGATGAAGAAAAAAAATTGATATGCAAAATCATCATTGATATGATAATGACAGTATTATTGCTGTTTTTAATGGCGCGGCAGATAACCGGAGATTCTGCGCATGAATGGCTTGAGCGGGAATGTTTTTTCTGTGGATTGTCCATCACATTTTGAATGCAAACTGGTATAGCCATCTTTTTAAGGGCAAATATATACACCTGCGCGTGTCCTGCAGACGGTAATAGACATTGCGGTATTTCTGTCCATGCTCGGTTTAATGGTAAGCGGAATCATTCTCTCCAGAGAAGTCTTTGCGTTCCTGCCGATTTCCGGTGGCTTTGCTCTGGCAAGGTCGTTACATATCGTTTCTGCATTTTGGGGATATGTGATGATGGCGCTGCATCTTGGCATTCACTGGAATATGGTTCTCGGTATTGTGCGGAAAGCCGCCGGACCGATTACTTCGAAACCGCTGCGAATCTTATTGCGCATGGCAGCAGTTTTGATTGCCGGATATGGTCTTTATGCATTTGTGAAAAATCAATTTCCGGCTTATATGTTTTTGACGTCCCCATTTGTATTTTTTGATTTTGAAAAACCGGTTCTGCTCTTTTTTTGCAGAGTATATCGCTATCATGGGACTGTTCGTTTTTCTGGCGTATTATACGTCAAAAGGGGTGCAAAAACTGACTGGAAGGAGAAACAGACTTGAAGGGCAGGAAAAATAGCAATTTTATGCGGCTGTTTTGCGTGCTATTGTCATTTGCGCTCGTCCTTTCCGGATGCAGAATGCGAAATCAAAATACAGCCGATGTGACAGAGGAACATACGACCGGCATATTTGCCATGGGTACCTATATGACGCTGACTGCTTATGGCGAATCTGCCGGGGAGGCGCTTGCACTTTCCGAGAAGCGGATTCAGGAACTGGAAGCGCTTTGGTCGGTTACGGATGAAAACAGCGATATCTATAAAGTAAATCATAATGGCGGCAGACCGACGGAGATTCAGGAAGAAACAGCAGAAATTCTTCAATTTGCGCTGGATATGGCAAAGCAGACAAATGGTGCGCTTGAGCCGACGATTTTTCCGGTTGTGACTGCATGGGGTTTTATCAGCGGCGAATATCAGATACCGGATGCGGATAAACTGGCGGACTTGCTGCAAAAGGCAGACTATAGAAAAGTAGTTTTAGAAGAAAACATGGTAACGCTGCCGGATGGGATGCAGCTCGATTTGGGCGCAATCGGAAAAGGATATACAGGCGATATTCTGGCAGAATTGCTGAAAGAGCAGGGCGTTACGTCGGCACTCTTAAATATCGGCGGCAATATTCAAATGGTCGGCAGAAAACCGGATGGCAGCAGATGGCGGCTTGGCATCCAGAACCCTTTTGGCGAAGGCAGCCTGGGCGTGTTAGAAAGTGAGGATGGCGCGGTCGTAACTTCCGGAAATTATGAGAGATATTTTATCGGCGAAGATGGAAAACAATATGGGCATATTATTAATCCTGACACCGGCTATCCGGCAGAAAGCGGTCTGGCATCGGTTTCCATCATCGCGAAAGAAGGAAAATTGTGCGACGTGTTATCTACAGCCATTTATGTCATGGGATTGGAAGAAGCAACAAAATACTGGCGGGAAAATGGGAATTTTGAAATGCTGCTGGTAACCGATAAAAATGAAATTTATCTGACAGAGGGTATTCAGAATGATTTCACGTTGGATGAATCTTTTTCCGATATGAAAATAAATGTGATAACGAAATGAGCAGACAAAAATCCCAGAATTGCAATTCAAAAAAAGGAAAAGTTAAGCCTGAGCCTAACAGCCCAGGCAATTTTCCTTTTTTTTGAGGATAAATACGAAAGGATGAAAACGATGCAGTCACTTTTAGATATTTTCCAAAGTGCAAAAGACGTATTGTGTAAATATGATTATTATATTTACAAGCCGAAGCGGGTGTTGCATCTGAAAGCGAATTAGGAAAAATCATCTGATTGGAAGAAATGACGAAATACGGAGCAGGAAATTATTGAAAAAAAATCTATAGAAAGATGTATAATCGTGATGGATAGGTGCAAAAACCTATTTTTATTTTCAATACGAGTTAGTTTCAACTAATTTATGTATGAGAGAATACGATGACAGATATGGGATGCAAATGAGTGAAAATGCGGATTTGGCGGTTGGATTTCAATGGTAGGTAATTGCGAAACTATCAATTTTTCATACTGGTTGTGCAGAATGCATGATGCCATAAGCAGGTGATATGAGGTCGCCGGTACTTAGGCACCGTATTTTGGTGCCTTATGTACCGTTGCGACCGAATCAAGCGCAAACGACCTGCGTTGGCATACTTGCATTTGCACAACCAATACAAAAATTTCCGTGTTTCGCAATTACCTGGTATTTTAACGGTTAAGAGAGGAGAGAAAATGAGATGGAAACGAAGAAAAGCCATTTGCCAATGTATGGGGTGGGCCCCATATATGTGGGTTCCATTATTGGATTGACTGTTCTTGGGATTATTTTAAGTATATGGAAGAAGATTCCCGTTATTCGGTATAAAGGCATTTCCATAGTTCTGTTGATTTTGGGAGTTGGTTTGCTTATCTATGGAATTTATTTGTGGTATGCGGCAGTAATCAGAGATAAAATTGATGATGGAATTGTGAATAATCGCCTTGTGACGACGGGCGTTTATGGACAGGTGCGGAATCCGATTTATTCGGCGTTTCTCATTGCCTGTACAGGTGTTTTACTGATTTATGGAAATATTCTGCTGTTGTTTTTGCCTTTTCTTTATTGGGAGTTCCTTACTGTATTAATGAGGAATACAGAGGAAAAAAATGGCTCATGGGACTTTTTGGTGAAGAATATGAGGAATACTGCAGGAACGTGAACCGTTGTATTCCATGGAACAGGAAATAGTGTAATTAATTCATATAAAATAGGTAATTGCGAAACACGTCAATATTTTTCTTGGTTGTGCAAAATGCATGATGCCATAAGCAGGTGGTATGAGGTCGCCGGTACTTAGGCACCGTATTTTGGTGCCTTATGTACCGTTGCGACCGAATCAAGTGCAAACGTCCTGCGTTGGCATACTTGCATTTGCACAACCCTATAAAGAAATTTCCTGGTTTCGCAAACGCCTATCACATAAAAAGAAGAAAAGGAGATAACGGAAATGATTGTTATTCAGCTTATATTATATTGTCTTATTTTTACAGGAATGGTTCGGTTTGCGGTAAGAGGCGGAGCCATTGACGGATTATATTTTTATCCGAAACCGGTGCAGGAGAGAGCGATTGAAATAGGGTTGACAACAAAGGAAACTGTAATCAAAAAAAAGAAAGCATTTTATGACGTTATTTTACATCGTGATGCTGGTCACTCTTTTGTTGATTATAGGACTTTGGAATGGAGTTACGGATTTTAAAACCGCGTATCTGCAATCCTTGCTGTTTTTGGAAGTTATGAACTGGTATGACGGTATTGTAATTGATAAAGTCTGGGTAGGTCATAGTAAATTCTGGGTGCTTCCGGGAACGGAAGACCTCCCGTTTGTCCAGACGTGGAAACAGGTTCTGAAGAAGCGCGGCATGCTCACGTTGATATGGGTAGCGGGCGCGGCGATAGTAGCAGGACTTGTGGTTTTGCTATCTATCTGCCTGTAATCGTGTTCGATAACAGTCGGTTAATATAGTCCGCCATTTCCTCCGGTGATTCGCGGTCTTCTTTTTATTGAGCCAGCGGCGCACTACGCTATAACCGCCCCAGGTCAGAAATTCATATGCATATCCGCTGTAGTTTTCCGATATAGTTTCAATCGCATTATCTATTTCTTCATGAATAATGGAAATGTCAAAAACACGCTGAATAAAAATTTGCATCAATTATGTTGTTCATGAAAAGACGATAAACTTTTTGCGTTATTGTCAATCGTTTCTAATATGTGCAGCAGACGCTTCTCGCCTCTGCTGGCAATTTTTTTCTGTCAGTTCGTCTAACAAAATATTTTCAATATCTTCAAGTAAATCATATTGACTTCCGTAGTATTTATAAAAAGTTGTGCGGTTTATTTCCGCAGTTTCGCAAATTTCACGAACAGATATCTTATTGATACTCTTTTCTTCCAGTAATGAAATAAGCGCATTTCGCAAAAGCTGCTTGCTTAAACGTATTCTCTGATTTTCTCCCATAAGAAACAAATTCTCCTTTTCTGGCATGATGTTCAACATATTTCTGTAAAAGTGTTGATGTTACACCCAAAACAAAATCAACAGTTGGTTGTAAAAACTCATTTTCTAAATCATAATATAACCTGTTTAGAAATTCAAGAGAAAGGACGTTATGTATTTATGAAAAAACAGCAAATTTTCTTGTGGATAAGAGGCATATTATTCTTACAATTTTTCTCTTTATTTGCGGGAATATCTGGATTCCTTATGGGAAAAGTCAGTTTAAATTATGATATGACAAAATATCTTCCCGAGGATTCTTCGATGAAAAAAGGGAATGGACATTATGGAAAAGGAATTTGGCGAGGAACATTCAAGTTCGCTGCGAGTCATGTTTTCCAATCTTTCTGAAACGGAAAAAACGGAAATCTACAGTTATCTTTCCTCACTTAAAAAAACACGACTGGCGTGGATTGGGAAGCAGGCAACACCGACTATAATAAAGACGGTTACACGCTGTATGTTATTCATACGGAGTTGGACGCTTACTCAGATGAATGTACGAAGATTTTTGAGGATGTTTCGGAAACGTATTCGGATAAAGAGGTCTATTTCAGCGGAGATATTGACAGTGCAAATGAGCCTGTTGTTCCGACCTATATTTTAATAGTTGCACTGCTGATTCTTGTCGTGGTACTTTTTATCATGTCTGAGTCATGGTTCGAACCGGTTGTTTTCTTTGCAAATATAGCTGTTGCAGTGCTTATTAATATGGGTACAAACATATTTCTGCCGAGCGTTTCGAATCTTACATATTCCGTTGTGCCAATTTTGCAGTTAGTGCTTTCTATGGATTATTCTATAATTTTAATGAATCGGTATACGCAGGAAAAAGCGTATTGCAGCAGCAATACGGATGCAATGAAAAATGCATTGGCAAACGCTTTTTCATCAGTGACAAGCAGTTCTTTAACAACATTTGTTGGCTTGTTGGCATTAATTTTCATGAGTTTCAAAATTGGTGCGGATATGGGCGTTGCTCTTGCAAAAAGTGTATTGATTAGTCTAATCTGCATTTTCACAGTATTGCCTTCATTGATTTTGATATCAGATAAATGGATTACAAAGCTGCACAAAAAATCGTTAAATATTTCAATGAACAGATATGCGAAATTTACTGCGCGGTTCCGATATATCATCGGCATAGCTTTTTATGTATTTTTGCTGCGGCTGCTATGTTGAAAGGCAGTACGGAAATTACATATTCGCTGGAAACAAGCAATAAAGTTGATGAAATTTTTCCTTCGGACAATACGGTTGTGATGCTTTATGACAGAACAGATGAGGATGCTGCGGAGAAGATAGCTGCTGCGGTTGAAAAAGACGAAAATGTAACCTCTGTGACCGGTTACTACAATACGCTTGGACAACGATATTCTTCTGATGCGCTTGCGGAGCTTGTGGAGCAAATGGACGGGGGGCGGTATTGACATATCTATGCTGCGGCTTGTTTATTATAATTATTATGCGGAGGATAAAGACCTGAAAATTAAGATTTCTGATATCCTTGAGTTTCTCTCTGCTGATGGGGGAGCGTTTTCGGGCAGGATGGATGAAAACTCAAAAACCCAAATAAAAATGCTTGCGACGTTTACCAATGAAAATACGATTATCAAACCTCTTGACGCGGCGGAATTAGCAGGGATGCTGGGAATTGATGAACAGACAGTTTCACAGCTTATGGCGATGTCTGGCGCGGAGCAGATGAGTGCGAAAGATTTTGTGGATTTTCTGATAGAAAATGTCCTATCAAATCCTGATTATGCTTCCATGCTCGGGCAGGAATCGTCGGAACAACTATATATGCTTCAGGCGGTCATGAAAATGGCTGGAACGGAATACACCGCAGAGGAATTTTATCAGACATTTAGCAACTTCTCTGATGAAATAGATGAAGATACCGCTAAACTTATGTATCTTTACTACGGTTCGGAAAACTGCTACGATGAAACGTGGGACATTATCCCTGCCACAGCTTATTGATTATATTTCGAACGATGTTATGGAAAATCCACTGTTTGTAGAATACGTTAGCGATGATATGAAAGAAAGTGTCAAGGATATCAGCACTCAAATTTCGGAAGGGGTTTCGCAGTTGGAAGGAGAGAACTATGGCAGAATAATTTTCAATACTTCCTATGCTGAAGATTCGGTGGAAACAAGAGCATTTATGGAGAACCTGAATTCCTTGATTACAGAAAGCATGGATGGAAATTGTTATCTGATTGGAAACTCGCCGATGAGTTATGAAATGTCTCAGACGTTTGACAGCGAGTTGAATAAAATTACATTGATTACAGCAGCGGCAATTTTTGTTGTAGTTGCGCTGACGTTTCGCTCGTTGCTGATTCCGTTATTATTGGTGATGATTGTTCAGTGCGGTGTGTTTGCTACGATGACATTTATTGGTATTAGTGGTGGAAGTATGTATTATCTGGCGCTTTTAATTGTTCAGTGTGTATACTTATGGGGGCAACCATTGACTATGGAATATTATTTACAAATTATTATTGTTCCGCCAGAGAGACGATGGACGTGCAGGGAGCGCTGAAAGATGCTTACAACGGTGCGATGCATACTATTTTAACGTCGTCGTTAATTGTAGTAGCAGTAACCGGAATATTAGGATTAACGCTTTCAGACCCGACGGTTGCATCCATTTGTCTTACCATCGCGGAGGGCGCATTGTGTGCGACGCTGTTGATACTGTTTCTGCTGCCGGGCGCACTTGCATGTATGGATAAGTTAATTTGCAAAAAAGGAAAAATAGCATAAGCGCAGCTTTGAATATAGAAACACAGATAAGGAGATGCATTACGATGGATTATCAATTTCCACCAATCGGAATCGGAACCATGCTTTGGCTTCCGAAAAATGAAGATGAAAAAGAGCAGTATTTTCAAACTTTTCAGTATTGCTTAAATAATGGCGTCAATTTCTTTGATGCGGCGGAAGTGTACGGGAACGGAAAAGTGGAAGCTTTGTTAGGAGTTTATAAAAAAAGATGGGCGTCCGGTTCGGATTTCTTCTAAATTTGCGCCGCCATCCAGTATGAATCCTGTCGCTCCAAAAAGAAAAAGCGTGCCGACAGATTCTCCGGATGCATTGTCGGAAGCATTAAGCGGGACACTTACAAGGCTAGGCTTGGATAGTCTTGATATTTATTTTATGCATACGCCGCCAAAATCCGGCAATATAGCGGATTATATGGATGTGATGGCGAGGGAAGTTGAGAAAGGAAGAATCAAGGCGGTTGGAGTCTGCAACCACAATAAAAATCAGATTGAAACGGCTGCAAATGCGCTGGCAAAACATGGATTGCCGCTGTCCGCGGCAATGGTGGGATATAATCTGCTGCGGCGGTATCCGGAAACAAACGGAGTGATGGATGTATGCAGAAAACACAATGTTACACTGATTCCTTATGCACCGCTTGCAGAGGGGACACTGACGGGGGGAAATACCGCGGCGGCAGAGTTCCGTTCCAGTATTTTGTCACATCCTATTTTGGACATTTGAATCTTACCAAAGAACGCGATGACAATATACCATTGATAAGACGATTGTTTTCAAAGCCGCGAGAATGCAATGTCAGAAAAATGGAACCGCTGATGCAGACATTGGAAGAAATAGCAAAAGCGCATGACAAATCCATTGCACAGGTATCTATCAACTGGCTTGCGACAAATCCCGATGTCCATGTTTTCCCAATTCCGGGTACAAGAAATGTCCGTCAGGCAGAGAGCAACCTGGGCGCTGTTGGTTGGAGCCTGACGATGGAAGAACGCCAAATGATAGACAGGGCGGAAAAAAAGCCTGCCGGTAAAATATCAGGTAATTGCGAAACGCAGAAATCTTTGTATTGGTTGTGTAAATGCAAGTATGCCAATGCAGGACGTTTGCACTTGATTCGGTCGCAGCGGTACATAAGACACCAAAGTACGGTGTCTAAGTACCGGCGACCTCATACCACCTGCTTATGGCATCATACATTCTGCACAACTATTATGAAAAATTCATAGTTCCGTAATTACCTGATAAAATATGTTCGAAAGGAACTGCTTGTTTTTAACCCTATATCCGCATATAATAAAAGCATGACATTCGATAAGGACACACTGTGTTTTGCTGTGTCTGTAAGAGAAAGAAAGGCGGCGGAGAAGCCGCAGGATTTACGGAGAAGGGGCGGTGATTGTCATGTATAATCCTCAACTTGAAACATTTATCCGTGTTGCGGATGCCGGCAGTTTTAATAAGGCGGCAGAACAATCTTATATTACGCCTACAGCAGTCATTAAACAGATTAAGCTGCTGGAAGCCGATTTGGATGTGAAATTGTTTGAACGGACACATCGCGGACTGACGCTGACAAAGGCGGGAACATCTTTATATAATGATGCGAAATATATCATTCAATATTGTAAGGATTCTGTCGTTCGGGCAAAGAATGCAAATGCAGGAGGACGATAATGTAATCCGCATTGGGACTTCTCCGATGACTCCGGCAAGCGTTTTAGTGGAACTTTGGCCGAAGATTCATGAACTATGTCCGGAAATTAAATTCCAGCTTGTTCCATATGAGAATACGCCGGAGAATGCAAGAGAAATTTTAAAAAAATCTCGGACAGAATATTGACGTCGTGGCAGGAATTTTTGACGATACAATGTTAAATTTGCGGAATTGTGCCGGCTTTGAGATTTCCAGACAGCCAATCTGCTGCGCGGTATCCATCCATCATCGTCTTGCCGACAAGAATCTGCTGACGGTTCAGGATTTGTATGGCGAGCGACTGATGCTGATGCATCGGAACTGGAGCCATTATGTGGATGTGCTTCGGGATGATATCTGGCAGAATCACAGCCAGATTCAGATTGTGGATTTTGACTTCTATAGTGTGGAAGTATTTAATCGGTGTGAAAACAGTAATGATGTGCTGATGGCGGTTGAAGCATTGGAATAACGTGCATCCATTGCTGAAAGTTATTCCTGTGGAGTGGAATCATTCGATTCCGTATGGTCTGCTTCATTCGCAGGAACCATCAAAAACGGTAAAAACGCTTTCTGTCTGCAATCCAGACGGTAATGCATACATAGTGCTTATTATAACCTTTCGGTATAAACAAATGAACGAATCGAGACTTCTTCGGAGGCCTCGATTTTTTTATGATATAGGAAAGTGAAAATCTGATACTTGAAATACGGTTCTACGGAAATAAGGAAGCATCCGGTACGATAGAAGGTGCAATCCTTAAATTTGAAATATAAGAAGCGAAAAAAAATATACCAGATGAGAAAGGAAGAAGACAATGAAACGGGTGAGTAGAATGGGAATTTTAACTGCGCTGATGCTGACAATGCTGACCGCTTGCGGAAATGCAGCCGAATCAACACAAACCAGGAACATGCAGGACGAAACAACGGACGAAACAACGGACGAAACGACGGACGAAACGACGGACGAAACGACAGACGAAACGACGGACGCGGAAAATCTTTATACTGTGGATACTGAGATAGAGGATGTTATCAATGATGCGGTTTTCGGGGACTACGGAAGACTGATTTTTCTGGTGGACGACTGGTATTACAGCGGAAATACATTGGGAGAACTGCAGTTGACGTATTACAGCAATATTGATGCGGATGAAACGGTAGCAATCGCAAATTACATGAAGGAACATGCTGCCGCTGGCGACACGATTTTTTATGATATTTATACAGAAGAAGAAAAAAGGCGGCTGACCCTGCAAAGAACGATACAGGATTGTTTTTCTTTAAAGGAAATCCCGGGGAACGATTTGCAGTCTGCAATGCAGGCGGTGCCTTTACCTATGTGGGGGCCATGCAGGACAGCTTCCCTCATGCGCTGGAGCTTTCCAAACGCGGATACAACGCGTTTGCCTTGATTTACCGACCTGGGGCGCAGACCGCATGCGAAGATTTGGCTCGTGCGGATTCAATTCATTTTTGAACATGCAGAAGAACTGGAAGTGAACACCGAAGGCTATTCTCTATGGGGCGGCAGTGCAGGAGCAAAGAATGGCGGCTTGGGTTGGCTCTTATGGAACCGCAGCTTTTGGCGCTGCTGATTTGCCACGCCTGCGGCAGTTATAATGCAGTATACCGGTTTGAGCGAATATAGTGAAAATGATGCTGCTACGTTTGTGACAGTGGGAGAAAATGATGGAATTGCAAATTGGCGCGTTATGAAGAAAAGGCTTGATGGTATGAGTGCGCTTGGCATTGATACGGAATTTCATTCCTACCCAGGACTTTCTCATGGCTTTGGCTTGGGAACCAGCACAGTGGCAGAAGGCTGGCTTGATGAAGCAATCGAATTTTGGAATCGGCAACTGTAATGGAAGATGCAGGTTAGGTAATTGCGAAACGCGGAAATCTTTGTATTGGTTGTGCAAATGCAAGTATGCCAACGCAGGGCGTTTTCACTTGATTCGGTCGCAGCGGGACATAAGGCACCAAAATACGGTGCCTAAGTACCGGCGACCTCATATACCTGCTTATGGCATCATGCATTCTGCACGACCATTATTAAGAATTTATAGTTTCGCAATTACCTGAAAATGCAGGTGATTGAGAGGAGTGCGATAATGAATAATTTTATTTTTTGAAAATACGACAAAGGTTTATTTTGGCAGAGGCTGCGTCAAAAGAATTTCTGGCTTGCCTTTGCAGTCATTATGGGCGGACGGTGATGCTTTGCTATGGCGGCGGTTCCATTAAGCAAAACGGTATTTATGAAGAGGTCATGGAATGCCTGAAAAAAGACCAACCAAAATATAGTTGAATTTTCCGGTATTGGGGCGAATCCGACCTATTCCAAGGTGTTGGAGGGGGCAGAACTGGCGCGAGAATGCAAAGCAGATTTAATTCTAGGTGTTGGAGGCGGCAGCGTCATGGACTGCTGCAAAGCTATTTCCATGGCGGCAGTTTATGATTGGCGACATTTGGGCGGACTTCTGGGCAAGACCGGGCATCGTTGACTTTCATCCGCTTCCGCTGGGCGTCATTGTAACGGTGGCTGGAACCGGCAGCGAAATGAACGGTGGCGCGGTAATTACGAACGAGGAACAGAAAATCAAGACCGGACGGGACTATCCAACATGCAATGCCAAATTTGCGCTGATGGACCCGACGTATACTTATAGTGTCCCGAAAAAGCAGATGGTGTCCGGTGGATTTGATATTTTGTCCCATATTATGGAAACGTATTTCAGCGAGCCGGATGAAGGAAATGTATCCGATGATATTGCGGAGACGCTTATGCGCGGCGTAATTCGTGATTTGCGGGCAGCAATCCAGAACCCGGAGGATTATACCGCCAGAAGCAATCTGATGTGGGAGTCTGCGATGGCGGAAAACCGTATCATTAAGCTGGGCAAGCGGATGGATTTTGAATGTCATCAGATGGAGCATCAGCTTGGAGCCTATACCAATTTGCAATCATGGAGAAGGACTGGCAGTGCTGCATCCGGTTTACTATCGTCATATTTACAGGGACGGACTTGCCAAATTCCAGAAATTTGCAGTTCATGTCTGGGGCATTTCACCGGAAGGCAAAACCGGGGACGCGTTGGCGCGCGCTGGTATAGAGGCGCTTGCAGACTTTATTAAAGAAATCGGACTGCCTACTACATTGCAGGAACTGGGTTTGGATGCGTCCGTGGATTTGAAAACAATTGCGGATTCCTGCAATCTCGCAGCCGGCGGCTACCGGAAACTGACGCATGAGGAAATTTTGAAAATCTTTCAGGAATGCTGGTGAGGGATACAACCATTATCTAAGTTTAAACATATATGTATCGCGAATATAGTTGAGCTTTTCTCAATCATATGATTGTTCTTTTTTAAAAAACTTAAATGTCTGTTGCTGTTTTAATTAGTGCTTTTTTAAGAGATTCCTGATATAGTCGCCCAACATGCTGTGTCTGTTTGTTTGTTAGTTTCATTATAGAACCGGACAGAGATATTATGTGATTGATGTTGACAATGCAGGATTTGTGACACCGTAGAAACTGTTTTGGAAGCTGTTTCTCAATATTTTGAAGCGTTGTGCGTTCTGCAAATAATTCTGTTGCTGTTGTAATGCAACAGTCATGGTCTGCTTTACTGATAGAGATTATGTCATTGTATGGTATTCGTATGTGTTTATCAGCCTTGTGCAGATAATAAAAAGTTAAAGCCATGCATTGTGATATACTTGTCCATACAGTTATTTACAATTTCTTCTGAAATTGGTTTTAGCAGATAATTGATTGCTTGAGCCTGATAGCCATCAAATACATATTCTCGAAATGCTGTTAGAAAAATAATATCGCCATGGAATCCTTTTTCTCGTAACTGCATACATATGCTGATGCCATTTTCATTGACAATGTTTGAAGGTGCAAGTCTAATATCCGAGAAAAGGAGATTACAGTCTTTCATAAATTCTGAACAAAAAGAATTGCATCTCCATGTTCAAAGTGCTGAATGCAAAGTGTATATTTGGTTTTCACTGCCCAGTTTTCGAGAAATCGGCGCAGCTTGTTATAGTGAGATTTATTATCTTCAAAAATTGCAATATTTATATTCATATGCATTTTTTCCCTCCTCTTGTTCAAATAGTGGCAGTAAAATGGATACAGTAAACAGGTGTTGAGATGGTAAAATATCAATAATCCCACCATGTGATTTTGTTATGGTTGATATTTGTGACAAACCCAATCCATGGTTGGTAACATCAGGCACATTTTTTGAGGACAACAGTAGCTGTTTTTTGCCTGTTTTGTATTCACCTATAGTGTAATTACTAATCGTAATTGAAAGCATATTCTGAAATGGCTTCATATGAAAATTTATGATTCGGTCATTCGGATTTTCCACTTTTCGACTCGCATCAATAGCATTGTCAAATAAATTCCCCAATAGAGAACACAGTTCAGTATTCAAAAGTGGCAAATTGTTCAGGAAGAAACACAGAGTGGTGCACTGTAATTTGATACGCTTTACATTGTATGAGTTTATTTGTAATAATACTATCAATAATGGAATTGCCGCTTGTTAAAATATAGTAGTTGTCATTTGTATTTGCTGTTAAATCTTGTATGTAAGACATTGCTTTGTCATATTCTTTGTTAGTTATCAATGTATTAAGCGTTTCAAGATGGTTGTAGATATCATGTTGTAGATATCGAAGTTCTGATATAGAGCTAATTATTTGCTCATATTGATTGCGTTCCAGTTCAGACATAACCTGTATGTTTGATAATTGTACATATTTTTTCTCGTTCAAAACCAAGATAATATATATATACAGCAAGAAAAATAAATAACAACATTACAAGAAAGAAAATTATATACAGTAGATGCATATTTTCATTTACACTTTTTTTTGTGATACTTGATACGATAAAAATTTCAATCACTAGAATGAGTATGGACAGAAATATAAAGCTGATTTTTTTCCGGCATATTAAGCTTGAACGTATTGGAAGAAAAACAGAGCAAAATAAGTGTAATAGCAGCAAGAGTTATTATGTACAGTAAAGAAAATGGAATTCTGAGCAAGCCGCCGAAAAGTATCAAAGCTGTATTTATGTTCATGAGATTAGTAGCAATAATAGTTACAGATGCATTTGCAACTATTACAGATATGTTGTATATGATTATACAGAATAAGTCTGTAACTTTTGGTGATGAAAAAGAACAGACGAGTATATATGTAGTGTAGGATTATAAAAATCAGCAATATTGCTATAACTGATACATTTTGAATGTTAAGAATAAGGCGTGCACCTGTCAAAAAAAAGTAAAACAAAAATCTGAAGTATGTATGAATGATGTGACTCCCTTTTTTACGAGTTTACTATTTATGAAAATAAAAAATAAACCGGACTCTATTATATTTATAAAAAAAACTCCCAAATATAATTCATGGTTTCCCCCCTCGGATTTCATGGACAGAATTAACAATATTGTCTATATTTAATATTATAGCATGATTAGCTCATATTTGTATAGAATTTTTAAGTCATATTTTGTCGTTTGCGGCCAAATAGATGCCGTTTGCGCCACTACGTCTTTAAAATAATTATTTTTTGTGCTATTTTGTAAGTGTGAATTTTATAGAATGCATATAAAGATATATGCAAATATCAATAGGAGGGATATATGAGAAATCGACTTATTAAGAAATTAGAATGTTTATTGTCGGGCATAGTTACTATATCATTAGTTGCTTCAATGTTTCCGACTTTTCCTGCAATGGCTGAGGAAGACCAGAAAATCTACACTTGTGTACTATTTGCGCAAAGGGGTAGACAATTCTATTCGTGTTAATGCACAAAGTATTAGTATGAATGGAGATGTTATAACAAATGGTAACTTTGTTACAGTTGCTGATTATGAAGGGATAAATGGGGTAATTTATGAAGACCAGGATAATGTAATGATTGATTATCATCCAACAATAGAGGAGATGTATTTCGATGGTGAAGTAAATTATATAGAGTATAGTTACGAATCTACAAATGATAATGAAAATATAGATGTTTCAACATTTGTAGAAGGTGAGTATACTAGTAGTAGCAATGTTGCAGTGAACGATACTGCGCTTATGGTTATAGATAGCATTAATGTGAATGCTGATTCGTTTAATTCAACGAATTCAGTAATATATTCACAATTAGGTGATATTCATATAGAATCCAATAGTTTTTCAGCAAGTGGATTGATTTATGCACCATTTGGAAAGGTTTTTATTGAAAGTGAAAGTGTAAATATTAATGGTGCTATTATTGCTCAAGATATTGAAATTGTAGGTGATTACAATGTAAATATCAATAAAAAATGAAGAATTTTTGAAAAAAACTCGGCAAGGGAGTGACAACACCTGCAGATTATGAAGAAGATGATGATATTATTGATATAGGTAATATTTATTTTAAGGATATTATGTCTGAAGACGATATTGTGTATGCTGGTGATGGAATTTATTGTGTAAAAAATCAATTAATACTGACTGCTAATGAAGGAATTAGTTATAATGATGTGGAAGAATTAATGAAAACTTACGATGCATCTATTGTTGGCTACATTGAACTTACAAATGATTATCAAATTGAATTTGATAATGATATAGAGATTAATGTTATCAAACAAATAATTGATGAATTAAATAATAATTCTCTTGTTGAAGCAGCTTCGTTAAATATCGTAACAAACGAAAACGTCGAATTTAAAACTAATGATGCTAAATGGTGTGACGAATGGACGGAGGCCACACCATCTGGAAACAATTGGGGGATAGAGACAATTAAACTGGAGAGCGCATTGAAAGATTTAGGGGTTATTTCAAGCAATTCCAGTATAGATACAAGTATGCTTAATAATGTTAAAATAGGTGTAATTGATGGTGGATTTGATGAAAATCATGAGGACATTGATTTTACCCATGTTTGGAATAATTTTAGTGATGTAGCGGCTCTGATAAATGATGGTAGTCATGGAACAGGCATAGCTGGAGTTATGGGGGCAGGATTCAACAATGGGAAAGGAATTACTGGTATATGTGTAAAGAACCGTTTGTATGGGTTTTCAACTCTTGGAAATCTGGAGCCAGAACTTTCAGATAAAAATAGCATTTTTAAGCTGAAATATGCATTAGCATTACTTATTGGGAATAATGTAAAAGTAATAAATAGAAGTTGTGGGATTGGTGATATAGCTTTTTGTGCTGCACAGGGAAACAGCAATGCAATAAACTATTGGAATGATATAACTGCAGAATATGATAGATTCCTATGTAAATTAATTGACAAAGGCTATGATTTTCTGATTATAACATCGGCAGGAAATTCAAACGATTTGCTATATTATGAAGATTTGAATACAGATGAAGCACCATATGGATATGTAAATGTTGATATATATAATAATAATGAGTTGCTATATCCTAATGCAAATACTTCAATTAAATATGGTACTTCAACGTCAGCAGCCGATGTTATTCTTAATGATACAGATGCAAAATATGATGATGAATTTCAGTATAGTACTAATTATAAGGTGAAGTCAAGAGTGGTAAGCGTTGGTTCAATGAATTCTTCAGGAAATATGTCTGATTTTAGCTGCCGGGGAACACGCGTTGATGTTCTTGCTCCAGGTGAAGAAATATATAGTTGCGCTATAACAGGTACTGGTATATCAGGTGGGGATTATAATGAAAGACGTGGAACATCGATAGCGGCGCCGCATGCAGCAGGTTCGCTAGGATTGGCATATTCTATTAATCCGGCGATAAGTGCAACAAGGTTAAAATCTACATTAACATCAACAGCAAGTAACTATAATATTGTTATCGGTTCCAAGAATTGTAAAGTTGTTAATGCCGCGGAACTTGTCTCAAAAACGCAGAGCGTTCTTGAATCATTAACAAGTTCTGGTAAAAATATATCTACACAAACGAATATAATGGTATTGCAGTGGGACTTGTATATGATGAAAATAATAATCCATTATCAGATGTTAAAGTAACAGCAGTACTTACTAGTGCAGATGGACTTTCTAATGAAGGGATAGTGGATGTTGTGACTACAAATAAAAATGGTGAATACGAGATTATTGTGCCTGCTGGGGAATACCAACTTCAATTTGAAAAGACGCAATATTTAGGTGAAAATGTTTATTTCAAATCGATTCCAGAGGTAACGACATATATTGATACTGTGACATTATATGGTGAAAGCTGGTTAGATAGTAAAGTTCTTACAGTTGGACATGTGTCTAATGCGATGAATGGTGAGAATGTTGAGGGAGCAACAATAAAATTTCGTGAAGGATGGAATAATACTATTGGTAATTATGTAAATACGACTTTGGAAGCAGATAAAGCAACGACAAATAGTTCAGGTGAATATTCAGAAATGTTATCTGTAGGTGCATATACTGCAGAAATTTCAAAAGGAAGGTTTTGTAACGACATATGCGAATATAATTGCATCTCCAAAGGGGGGATATTCAATATGCAACAATAACTCCAATATTAGATGATGATGAGTATCGATTTATTCTAACTTGGGGTGATACACCTGAAGATTTGGACTCGCATCTTACTGGCTCTATTGGTGAGAATTCATATCATGTGTATTATAAAAATAAATCATATAGTTATGAAGGAGAAACGATTGCTTCTCTTGATAGGGATGATACAAGTAGTTACGGGCCGGAAACAATAACTTTGACATGGACAGAAAATAGTGGTAGTTGTTCCTATTATGTGTATGACTATTCAAATCGTAGTGACGTAAACTCGATGGAGCTTTCATATTCATCAGCAAAAGTTGTTATATATAAGGGAAATACATTATTGACTTCTTATAATGTGCCAGTTGGGTATAAAGGAAGAAGATGGGATGTGTTTACAATTGAAAATGGCGTTTTGAAAGCGGTCAATACGATTAAATGAGACTGGTAAAAGTCAAGTTTAAAATAAAATTTTCTTGAATGAACAGCAGAAATGAGATGTTTTTCATTGTGAAAATCAGCCGCACAAGTTTTTTGCAGCATGAGATAATGCATATAATGCTTGCCTTCAGAGTGTTCTTTTTTCAAAATATGCAGTAAAAAGAGTCGTCCCAATGACAAGACATATTTGGTGACATTATAAAGGGCATATTGCAGATATCAGGGAACCTCGCTATTCCATGTGGGAATAGTAGTTATCGATAAGATTTGCAACTGAGAATTTTAGCTTTGCGCGTTCTTTTTTACTTTACTAAGCAATAAATAGTTAGTGATTTCAATTTCTCATTAAAGAATATACAAAGAGACTGCGATTGTAAGTCTTTTTTATAACCATCGAGTGGTAGGAGAAATTAAACAATTTACAATATCTCCAATAGCATAAGTATACAGTCCTTGGAGAGGGACTATAAACACTACTACTTTATAATACGGGGTGAAAATTATGAAGAAAATTAGTACGTTTTGTATAATATTTTGTATGTTATTTTTCTTAACATCATGTGAAACATCAGATACTATTGAAAGTAGTGAAAGTATTGCAACGAGTATGGAAAGCAGCTCGTCTGGTACAGAAGATGGTGAAGATAAGGCAAAAGACACACAAATCGCATTAGACAGCGATACGGATAGTCCTTCTGATGAGGAAACCGATACATTTAATATAGAAAATTTAACAGTAGTTATTTTAGGCAGGAAGAAGAATGGTGCTGAAATGTTGGAAGATAATATATTGTGCGTCTTATCAGATGGACAGGTATGGAACGCTGTTTATTCATATAGTGAAAAAGGAGCGGATATAAGTGTTTATATTGATAAATTTTACGACCGTGATGAATCGGTGGTATCGCTGTTTTCTGACCTTGAATATATAGGGCGGTTAGAAACGGAAGAAATTGAATTGCTCGCAGAATGCATTCCTAATATTAATTTGGATAGCGAATTCTTTCAAAGAGAAGAACAGCCAGAGATGATTGATGATATATGTTATTTAGTTTATTGCTATGTGCCTTTGCAAGATGGGACCGAAAGGTTTTATATAGCATCATATGGAAATGCTACAGGGACTGACTATGTAACGAAGGACGATAATGCGATTTCAATTCGGGAAATGATTCAAAACAGTACGCCTTATAAAATCTGGATGAAAGACATAAATGCATGGATTGATGAAATACAGTTGGGTTATTGAAGGAAACCATTTTCAGAAAAAGCCAGTGGCGATAGAGATATTGCTGCTGGCTTTAGCTTTGCAAACAGTTATAACCCAAAGGTTAATATATGACTACTAAGAGAGGCTACTCAATTTATCATACATGAGATAGAATAATAGAAAAGAAAAAATTTTTTTCTGTGTTTACGGTAAGAAATTACTTCTGGTCGATTGTAAATCGTAAATATAGAAAAAGAGTGTATACAGTCTAAGAAGGAGGGAAAATTTTATGGATGCAAGAATTTTAGGAAAAGATTTGCAGGTATCAGCTGTTGGATTAGGCTGTATGGGTATGACGCACGCTTATGGAGCGCCTGCGGATAAGCATGAGATGACGGAGCTGATTGCAAATGCAGTAAATCAGGGATGTGCTTTTTTTTGATACAGCGGAAACATATGGAACAAGGCTGCATCCCCATGAAAATGAGGAGCTGATAGGGGCAGCTTTAAAGCCTTTTCGAAATCAGGTAGTTATTGCAACCAAGTTTGGCATTCAGTTTGATTGGAGCAGCAACGCAGTTAATTTGCCGGTGATGGTGGATTCCCGTCCGGAAACAATCCGGGCTTCGGTAGAGGGTTCCTTGAAGCGTCTGCAGATAGATTGCATTGACCTTTATTATCAGCACAGGCTGGACCCGACGGTTCCGATTGAGGAAGTTGCCGGAGTCATGGCAGAATTGATTCAGGAAGGAAAAAGTCACACATTGGGGACTGTCGGAGGCAACCGAAGAAACCATACGCCGCGCTCATGCGGTTTGTCCGGTGACTGCGATTCAAAACCGTTATTCCATGATGGCGCGATGGTATGAACCATTGTTCCCTGTTTTGGAAGAACTGGGCATCGGATTTGTGGCATTTTCACCTATGGCAAATGGTCTGCTCAGCGGTAAATACGGAAAAGATACGGTATTTGGCGGTCATGAAGATTACCGCAGTGTCATGCCGCAGTATCAGCCGGAAAATATGGAACGTAATCGGGAACTTTTGGAATTGCTGCAAAGGACAGCGGAAGAAAAGAATGCAACACCTGCACAGATTTCTCTGGCGTGGATGCTTTGTAAAAAGCCATATATTGTGCCGATTCCCGGCACACGCAAGCCGGAACGTCTGACGGAAAATCTGGGAGCGGCAGATGTGAAATTGTCCGCCGCAGAAGTAGCTGCACTGGATGCTGCGCTAAATCAGATTCCGATGTCTCAAGTATATGGCGGCGCTCCGGTGGTGAAAAAAATAGCATCAAGCAGTTGAAAATATGTTATTCTTTTTTTATAGGTGTTGTGAAAAATGCTGATGCCAGACGCAGGGGATATGAGGTCGCCGGTACTTAGGCACCGTATTTTGGTGCCTTATGTACCGCTGCGAACCGAATCCAGTGGGAACGTCCTGCGCTGGTATACTGCATTTTCACAACACCTAAAAAGACGGATGGTCTTATAATTGCATGAAATAATAAATTGTTAGGAGGAATTTTTGTATGCGTAAAAATTTTGGAACAAAACCATGGTTGTATCCCTTGCCGGTATTAATTATTGGAACTTATGACGAGGACGGTACGCCAAATGCCATGAATGCCGCATGGGGCGGTTTGTACGATGCGGATAAGGTTGTTCTCTGCCTGAGTGAAGGTCACAAGACTACCGCTAATATTAAGGCAAAGGGCGTTTTTTCTGTTAGTTTTGCTGATGCCGCGCATGTGACAGAGGCTGATTATGTGGGAGTGGAATCTGCCAATCAGGTTAAAGATAAGCTGGCAAAGGCGAATCTGCACACGTCAAAATGTGAAAATGTGGATGCACCTGTCATTGATGAGTTTCCGATGACATTGGAATGCAAGCTGCTGAAAATAACGGAAGATGGTAATATTATCGGTCAGATTGTGAATGTCAGTGCAGACGAGCGAATCCTTGGCGAGGATGGACTGATTGATGTGTCCCTGCTCCAACCGATTACCTTTGACCCGGTACATAATAGTTATCTGAAACTGGGTGAAAAAAAGTGGGCAATGCCTTTCAGGATGGAGTGAAACTTAAATAACGCTAAATGCTTAAATACAGATAATTCTGAACAATGTCAGTCCGCAATGAAAAAATTGGTTGCGGACTGATTTTGAAATAACAGGAAAAGAAAAAAGTCGCCGGAAAAAGGAACAACATTAAGAGAAAAACAGTCAAGAGGAAATGAAACGTATGAAAAATAGAAAAAAGAAAAATATTTGTTATAGTAGCGTTTATTTTGCTTTTTGGAATCGGGTTGTGTTGTCTGTTCCTAAAAGGGCGGGAACCAGACACAGAACAAGCGGGAAGCGATACACAACCGAATACAGAGCAGGCGACAGGCAATACACAGCAAGTAACAGGCAATACAGGGAAGGCGACAGGCAATACACAGCAAGTAACAGGCAATACAGAGCAGGCGACAGGTAATACACAGCAAGTAACAGGTAATACAGAGCAGGCGACAGGCAATACACAACCGAATACAGAGCAAGAGCAGGCGACAGGTAATACGCAGTCAGATACAGAGCAAGAACAAGCATCAGCCGATACACAGCCGGACACAGAGCAAGCGTCAGCCGATATTCAGCCGGAAGAAAGTGCGCTTGGCTATGTTACGGAAGGAACGGAGGAATATCGGGACTTTGTGATTGACAATGTTTTTCATTCCGCTACGGAAGGCGATATTCACTACAATGTCTACATCCCGGAAAGTTATGATGGCGAGGGAACCGTATGCGTTGTATTTTACACTGCCCGGTTATGAAGGACTCTATTTTCAGGGCGTTGCTTCCAATCTGCAATCGGAAGAATTTGGCTTTGAAGCACAGAAATACAACGAAAAATGATTATCGTTGCCCCGCAGTTAAGCGATTGGGGCGAGACCTCTGCGAATCAGACCATTGCATTGGTTGAATATTTCCTCGAAGCGTACAATATCGACAAATCCAAGGTGTATGGCAATGGTTTTTCCGGCGGGGGAGAAACCATGTCACAGGTGATGGGAAAGCGACCGGATTTGTTTACCGCTTATCTGCAGGTTAGTTCTCAGTGGGACGGAGCGTATGAACTGGTTGTGGAGCAGCGGCTGCCGGTGTATTTTTGCTATTGGTGAAAATGATGAATATTATGGCTCCGGTCCAAGCCGGGAGGCATATGATACACTGCACGATTTATATGTACAGCAGGGGTTGAGCGAAGCAGAAATTGATGAGCTGCTGGTGTTAGAAGTAAAAGAGCATGCATATTTTACCGACCGCGGAATGTCGAACGAACATGGTGGCGGCGGTTTATTTGCCTATGATGAAGAAATTATGGGTTGGCTTTTTCAAAACAGATAGCAGTTGATGGGAACAATACAATTAGAAAAACGTTTGCGGAATATGATATTTGCTTATCGCAGACGATAATGCCGGAATTTAGATGGAGGAGAAAGAACATATGAACAGACCGTATGTAATTTGCCATATTTTAAGTTCCCTGGATGGGAAAATTAACGGACCGTTTATGGCGGCGGAGATAACAAGAACTCTTAGCGGAGCGTATGGACAAATCCGTCAGGAAATGGATGCAGATGCATGGTTGTATGGAACTACGACCGTAAAGGAATTTATAAATTTTCGGGAGCCGGTTTTCGATGAGTGCATCGACGTTCCGGAAGGAGATTTTGTTGCCGGAGATGAAACAAAACCATATTTTGTTGCGCTGGATGCAAATGGTGAACTTTGGCTGGGAGTCCGGAAAATTTTCGAATAGAGGGCGCGCCGCAGCTCATGTCATTGAAATTTTAACCGAAGCGGCATCCCTATCTTACCGCGCATATTTGAGAAAAATGCGGCGTATCTTATATAATTGCGGGAAAAACGGAGCTGGACTGTGAAATGGCAATGAAAAAATTGTATCAGTTGTTTCACATTAAAAAGCTGCTGATTTGCGGAGGCGGCGCGGCGGATTGGACATTTCTTCATGCCGGTATGGTCGATGAATTGAGTTTGCTGCTGTCCCCAGTAACGGATGGAAGCAGCGGTACAGCTTCTTTGTTTTCACAGCTTCCAGCTTTAAACGCAGGAAAGCCTGTAGAGTTTGAATTGAAATCAGTGGAACGAGTGGAGAATGATGGTCTGTATTTAACATATCTGGCAAAAAATACAAAGCAGGTAATTGCGAAACCATGAATATTTCATAATGGCTGCGCAGAATGCATGATGCCATAAGCAGGTATATGAGGTCGCCGGTACTTAGGCACCGTATCTTGGTGCCTTATGTACCGCTGAGACCGAATTAAAGTGCAAACGACCTGCGTTGGCATACTTGCATTTGCAGAACTAATACAAAGATTTCCGCGTTTCACAATTACCTATAAAAACCGTTGAAATAAGACTCATTTATATTGTTATAACTAAAAGGTATATACTGAAACACCAAGAGGAACTTCTTCTGGTGCATATTAAGATTTAAAATAAAAACAGAAACAGGTAATTGCAAAACTATAAATTCTTGATAATGGTTGTGCAGAATGCATGATGCCATAAGCAGGTATATGAGGTCACCGGTACTTAGGCACCGTATTTTGGTGCCTTATGTACCGCTGCGACCGAATTAAGTGCAAACGACCTGCGTTGGCATACTTGTATTCTGCACAACTAATAAAAAGATTTTCGCGTTTCGCAATTACCTATAAAGACAGAAAGAAGAAAAAAAGAGATGGCAAAAATGAAGAATCAAAACATATATCAAATTAAACAACGGTGTGGATATGCCGATGGCTGGCATTGGAACGTTTCTGCTGAGTCCCGATGAAGCAGAGGCGTCTGTTATCAGCGCGCTGCAGTCCGGTTATCGTTTGATTGATACTGCAAATGCTTATGTGAATGAAAAGGCGGTGGGACGTGCAATTAAGAAATCCGGCATTGACCGCAAAGAGATTTTTTTGGAAACCAAGCTGTGGCCTTCCTTCTATGAGCAGGCAGATGCAGTGGAAAAAAAACATTGGAACGTCTGGATACGGATTACATCGACCTGCTGTTGATTCATCAGCCTGCCGGAAATTATATCGCAGGATACCGTCTGATGGAGCAGGCATATAAAGCAGGCAAAGTCAGGGCGATTGGACTGTCCAATTTTACGATTGCACAGATAAAGGAAATTCTGGATATTTGTGAAGTGAAGCCGGCTATTTTACAGACAGAAGTGCATCCGTATTCACAGGAACAGGAGTTAAAGGCATTTCTTGCAAAAGAAAAAATATGGTGATTCAGGCATGGTATCCTCTGGGACATGGCGATAAGGCGCTGATTGAGGAACCTGTGTTCTCGAAGATGGCAGAAAAATATGGAAAGAGCAACGCGCAGATAATTTTGCGTTGGCATATTCAGGATGGAAATGTGGTAATCCCCGGCTCAAAGAATCCGGACCACATTCGTGCAAACTTCGATTTGTTTGACTTCAATTTGGATGAAACGGAAATGGCAGAAATCGCGGCGCTCAACAAAAACAAACGGTATTATACAAGCACACCGGAGCTGCTGGCAAGTTATGCCGCAATGGTGCCGCCTGTAGATGAGCAGAAATAGAAGAATGGAGAAATCGGTATGGAATATGTAACATTATCAAATGGAGTAAAAATGCCAATTCTCGGATATGGCGTTTATCAGGTGACAAAAGAGGAATGTGAACGGTGTGTGCTGGATGCCCTGGAGGTGGGATATCGCAGCTTAGATACTGCAACAGTCTTACTTCAATGAGGAAGAAGTTGGCTCGGCAATGAAAAAAAGCGGCGTTCCGCGGGAGAAGATTTTCTTGACTTCCAAGGTTTGGGTGGAGCATTATGGATATGAAGAAACCCGGAAATCTGTGGAAGAATCCCTGCGAAAAACTCCAGACAGATTATTTGGATTTGATGCTGCTTCACCAGCCTTTTAATGACTACTATGGCACATACCGGGCATTGGAGGATTTGTATGACGAAGGAAAGCTGCGTGCCATTGGCGTGTCCAATTTCTATCCGGACCGGCTGGTCGATATTGCGTCCTTTACGAGAATTCCTCCGATGGTGAATCAAATAGAAACGCATGTGCTTGACCAGCGTATAGAAGACAACGAATGGATGCGTAAATATCACGTTGCGCATGAAGCATGGGCGCCTTTTTGGCGAAGGCCGCGGCGGACTTTTTGAAAACGACGTGTTAAATCAGATTGGCGGGAAGTATGGAAAAACAGCCGCACAGGTTATGCTTCGCTGGAATATCCAGAGAGGTGTTATTGTACTTCCGAAGTCAACGCATAAAGAGAGAATGATTCAGAATCTGGATGTGTTTGATTTTGAATTAACAGAGGAAGATATGAATGCCATTGCAGGACTTGATACAAAAACCAGCGCGTTCTTTTTCCCATTATGACCCGAACATGGTAGAGTGGTTTGTAAAAATGGTTGAGGAGCGGAAGAACCAGCACGACAGCAGCAAGGAAAAAAGAAAAAACTGGTAAGTTATCTGCAAAAGATTCCATCACATGAATAGGCTCCCTTCTAAGCAATAAGTTTATTTGCCTGGAAGGAAGCCTATTATTTATTTCGGATGCTGTGGCTTATTATGGACAACGGACGTTTATTATGGCTGGTTGTCCTTTTTTTAGTTGACAAAAGCCACTTTTTGCACTACACTATAAATAGTAGCTTTTGTCAACTAAATGAAAGGAAGAAAATTATGTCAGAAAAAAGAAAATGCAGTACAACGAATCAGGGAATTTAATCGTTTTTATATGCCATTGCTGCGTTTGCTGGATAATCATTATCTGGGTTCGGAATACACGCCGACAGAAGCCCGCGTTTTTTATTTGAAATCTATCAGAATGACGGTTGCAACGCTGCTTTTATAGCAAAAGTGATGAACATTGATAAAAGCTATTTGAGCAGAATTATCAGGACTTATGAGAAAAAAGGGTACCTGGTAAGAAATGTATCGGAAACAGATTCAAGAGCATATCAACTGCATTTGACGGAAACAGGCTTGTTCATGATAGAAGATTTTATTCAGAAGTCAAATCAACAGGTCGGGGAAATTATCAAGCCATTGAATCAAAAAGAATGTGTAAAATTAATCAATGCGCTGAATACAGCAACAGCGATTTTAGAAGGCTGCAGCAAAGCGGAATAAATTTAACAGGAGGAATATTGATATGAAAGTAGTGCCATATGACGAGAAATACAAAGAAGATTTTATCGAGATGAAGATAAGCATTGGATTTCCGAAATGTTTGTGATTGAAGATGAAGATTTGGCTGTCCTTAATAATATTGAAAGTGCGCTGGAATCCGGCGGTCAGATTTTTTTTTGCCATTGACGACGAGGAGAACGTTCTGGCATGCTGCATGATTGCGCCGCTTCCGAACGGAGAATGGGAAATAGAAAAATTCTGCGCACGCGGGATGTATACCGGAACAGGCGCCGGAACCGCCTGCTTAAAGGCATGCATGAACTATGCCAGAGAAAAATGCGTTGAAAAAATCGTCATTGTAACAAACACTAAATGCGAGCAGGCGATACATTTATACAGAAAGTTTGGCTTTATCGAAGTGCCTGTTGATAAAAAAGAAATTTCCGTATGAAAGGGCAAATATCGCGTTTGAGCAAACATTTACATACGATAACTGATAGATAAATATGTTTTTATCAAATCCTTCTTCGGAAAAAATCAGACTTCTTTTTTTACGGATTACTATAGCTGATTTTTATAATATCTTAATTTCAATTTCCATACCCTTTTACCCCTTTAATTTTTTGTGATGTATGCTTATGACACAAAGATGAAAAAGGAAGTGAAAGGGTATGCGTATCATTAAAATCATTCGACAATTTGAACAGAAAATTGATTTAAAAGCAGAACAGTTTTTTGGAAACATCCATTGTTTGGATTCTTTTTCCATCTTTGTTGGAATACCGATTTTCGTATTAGCCTGCGTGTGCTTAAGCACAATCGTCATTGTTTTTCCAATGGTATGGTTATTTGGCTGGTTTTAATCTTAATGCGGTTTTAAGACAGACCTTCAATGCCTAACACCATTTTTAGAAAAAAGGGATTATCATGATTCCCATATTTCCAGTAAAGGAGGAAAACAATATGAAAATTATGATTGCAATTCTTGGCATATGTGCGGCGGCAATGCTGCTGTGGTATGTCTACATTCTGATGAAGGGAGATGAACAGGTATGATGACGGTGATGCAGTATGTGTTCTTTATCTTGTCATTTTGATTCTTCTGGCAGTACCGCTTGGCGCTTATATAAAGAAAGTCATGAATGGAGAAAGAACATTTTTATCCAAAAATCCTGTCACCGTGTGAAAACCTTGTTTACAAGGTCATGCGGGTAGATAAAGAGGAGCAGATGACATGGAAGAAATATGCGGTAAGCGTATTGACTTTTTCCGGTATTGGATTGCTTTTTTCTGTTTCTGCTTCAGCTTTTGCAGGGCGTGCTTCCGGGAAATCCTCAGGGATTATCCGGTGTGAAATGGGATTTGGCGTTTAATACGTCTTCCAGCTTTGTTACAAATACCAACTGGCAGGCATATTCCGGAGAATCTACATTGAGTTACCTTACGCAGGCATTAGGACTTACGGTTCAGAATTTTGTGTCAGCGGCTACAGGAATCGCTGTTTTGTTTGCGCTGATTCGTGGTTTTATCAAAGTAAAAGAACAAGGACTTGGAAGTTTTTGGGTAGATATGACTGACCTCGTATTGTGATTCATATTTTGATTCCGCTTAACCTTGTAATCGCATTGCTTCTTGTGGGCGGCGGCGTTATTCAGAACCTGAAAGGTGCGGAAACAGTGTCGCTTGTAGAGCCTATTGCAGTTGATGCAGAGGGAGAAATTCTGGAAAATGCTGTAATTGATATGGAAGCAGGAACTGTTACCGTAGACGGAGCGCTTGTACCGGATGCGGAAATTGTTACCGAGCAGTTTGTACCGATGGGACCTGCTGCAAGTCAGGTTGCAATCAAGCAGTCTGGTACAAATGGCGGAGGTTTTATGGGCGTAAATTCAGCGCATCCATTGGAAAATCCGAATGCATTTACCAACTTGATTGAAATGATTTCTATTTTGCTGATTCCGGCTGCGCTGTGCTTTACCTTTGGAAAAGCGGTTAAAAACAAGAAACAGGGAATCGCAATTTTTATTGCAATGTTTATCTGTCTGGTAATAGCACTTGGTACCATTGCTGTCAATGAAACAGAGAGCTACGCCGCAGCTGGAACAGGATGGTAATGTAAATATTTCCATGATTCAGCAGGCTGGCGGCAATATGGAAGGGAAAGAAACCCGATTTGGTATTGCGACATCTTCTACATGGGCGGCATTTACTACAGCAGCTTCCAACGGTTCGGTCAATTCCATGCATGACAGCTATACGCCGATTGGCGGTATGGTAACAATGCTGTTGATGCAGCTTGGCGAAGTTATTTTTGGCGGTACCGGCTGTGGACTTTACGGTATGCTTGCCTTTGCAATCCTGACGGTATTTATCGCAGGACTGATGGTAGGAAGAACACCGGAGTTTTTAGGAAAGAAGATTGAACCATATGAAATGAAATGGGCGGTGCTTGTCTGCCTTGCAACGCCGATTGGTATTCTGGTTGGCAGCGGGATTGCAGCGGTTGTTCCATCTGTCATGGATAGCCTGAATAATGGCGGCGCGCATGGATTTTCAGAATTGCTGTATGCGTACAGCTCCGCGGGCGGCAACAACGGTTCTGCTTTCGCGGGATTCAATGCAAATACGGTATTTTTAAATGTCAGCATTGGACTGGTTATGCTGTTTGTCCGGTTCCTTCCGGTTGTCGGTACGCTGGCAATTGCCGGAAGTCTGGCGCAGAAAAAAAAAATTGCAACGACTGCAGGTACATTGTCTACAACAAATGCTATGTTTGTATTTTTGCTGATTTTCATTGTTCTGCTGATTGGCGCACTCAGCTTTTTCCCTGCATTAGCGCTTGGACCGCTGGCTGAGTTCTTCGGCAGTATTGCATAAAGGAGGCATGATTCTATGACTACAAAACAAAAAAATACCTTTGTCGATAAAAAGATGTTCGGCAGAGCGGTAAAAAGATTCTTTTATTAAGTTAAATCCGAAGACACAGATGGGAAATCCGGTTATGTTTTTGGTGTTTGTATCCGCTATCCTCACCAGTGTTCTTTGGTTGGTATCGCTTTTTGGCATGAAAGACGCTTCCAAGTGGTTATACGCTTGCTATTGCAGTCATCCTGTGGTTTACGGTTCTGTTTGCCAATTTTGCAGAAGCAATTGCAGAAGGGAGAGGCAAAGCGCAGGCGGATTCACTTCGGGCATCAAGAAAGGATGTGGATGCGCATAAAATTCCATCCGCTGACAAAAAGGACAGTATTACGGTTGTTCCTTCAGCCACGCTGAAAAAGGGTGAGTTTGTGATTGTAAAGGCGGGTGAACAGATTCCGGCTGATGGCGAAGTAGTGGAAGGAGCCGCTTCTGTGGATGAAAGTGCGATAACCGGAGAATCTGCTCCGGTTATCCGGGAAGCGGGCGGTGACCGCAGTGCTGTTACCGGCGGCACGACGGTTTTATCTGACTGGATTGTGGTTCAGGTAACCAGTGAAGCCGGGGAGAGCTTTTTGGATAAAATGATTGCTATGGTGGAAGGCGCGGCGAGAAAAAAAGACTCCAAATGAAATTGCGCTTCAGATTTTTCTGGTAGCGTTGTCGATTATTTTTATCTTGGTTACAGTGTCGCTCTATACTTATTCCGTTTTCTCTGCGAAACTGGCAGGGATAGAGAACCCAACTTCTGTAACCACGCTGGTTGCGCTGCTTGTATGTCTTGCACCGACGACGATTGGCGCACTGCTTTCTGCGATTGGTATCGCGGGCATGAGCCGGCTGAATCAGGCGAATGTTCTGGCAATGAGCGGACGGGCAATTGAGGCAGCCGGGGATGTTGACATTCTGATGCTGGATAAAACAGGGACGATTACACTTGGAAATCGTCAGGCGGCAGAATTTATTCCGGTAGACGGTGCAGATATAAAGGAACTTGCTGATGCGGCGCAGTTATCTTCTTTAGCAGATGAAACGCCGGAAGGACGAAGCGTTGTCATTTTGGCAAAGGAGCAGTTCGGGATTCGCGGACGAAGTCTGAAAGACAAAGGCATGAAATTTATTCCTTTTTTACTGCAGTAACACGAATGAGCGGTGTGGAGTTTTGATGGTAATGAAATACGGAAAGGCGCTGCTGACGCCATGCAGGCGTATGTTACGAAAGCAGGCGGAAGCTATTCGGAAGAATGCAATCAGGTTGTCAGAGAAATTGCGGAGAAAGGCGGCACGCCGTTAGTTGTGGCAAAAAACCACCGGATTCTTGGGGTAATCTATCTGAAGGATATTATCAAACAGGGAGTAAAAGAAAAGTTTGCAGACCTTCGGAAAATGGGAATCAAAACAATCATGATAACCGGAGATAATCCGGTGACTGCCGCAGCAATCGCTGCGGAGGCGGGTGTTGATGATTTCCTTGCAGAAGCAACGCCGGAAGGAAAAAACTTTCGATGATTCGGGATTTTCAGGCAAAGGGGCATTTGGTAGCGATGACCGGAGATGGCACGAATGATGCGCCGGCGCTGGCGCAGGCGGATGTTGCAGTTGCCATGAACAGCGGCACACAAGCGGCAAAGGAAGCCGGTAATATGGTGGATTTGGATTCTTCACCTACAAAGCTCATCGAGATTGTTCGTATTGGCAAACAGCTTCTGATGACGCGGGGCAGTTTAACAACATTTTCCATCGCCAATGATGTGGCAAAATACTTTGCCATTATTCCAGCGCTGTTTATGGGACTTTATCCGGGACTGTCTACTCTGAATATTATGGGGCTACATTCCCCGCAAAGCGCTGTCCTCTCTGCGATCATTTATAATGCGCTGATTATTATTGCACTGATTCCGCTGGCACTGAAAGGCGTGAAATACAGGGAGGTTTCTGCAGGAAAACTGCTTTCCCGGAATCTTTTGATTTATGGTTTGGGCGGACTGGCAGCACCGTTTATCTTTGTGAAGCTGATAGACGTTCTGCTTGCCATGACCGGACTGGTATAAGGAGGTAATGAAGATGAAAAAGATTAAAAGAGACGCTGCCAAAAAGCACTAATCATTTTTCTGATTTTTACAGTGGTATGTGGGATTTTATATACCGGTGTTGTTACCGGGCATAGCCCAACTGATTTTTCCTGACAAGGCAAATGGCAGCATAATAGAAGTGGATGGAAAAAAGTACGGTTGTGAGCTGCTGGGGCAGCAATATACCGACGATACTCATATGTGGGGACGGATTATGAATCTTGATGTTTCGACCTATAAAGATGAGAATGGAAAAACGCTGATGTATGCAGCTCCATCAAATCTTTCTCCTGCCAGCGGGGAATACGAAGCGCTGGTGGCGGAGCGGGTAGAAAAGCTGCGGGCGGCAAACCCGGATATGGACGAGGAGGCAGTTCCGGTAGATTTGGTAACATGTTCCGGAAGCGGTCTTGACCCGCATATCTCGCCTGCGGCGGCAGAGTATCAGGTCGCAAGAATCGCAAAAGCAAGAGGTATAACGGAGGAAGCTGTCCAGGAAATCATTGAGAAATGTACAGATGGAAAGTTTTTAGGTATTTTTGGTGAAGAAACTGTCAATGTCCTCAAGGTCAACCTGATGCTGGATGGTATTCTGGAAGATTAAGAGGTACATGGCGTCTTTATACGGTCTTAATACGCATACGAAGATTCTTTTTACGTTCTTTATACTGTCTGTCTTATATTAAGATAGGATAAAGAAATATGAAGGAGCATGGTGCGTATGGGCGCATTCATTCATAAAAAGAAAAAATTAACCTCATTTCAGGTGATTATTCTTGGCTTCCTTGGTGTGATTTTATTGGGAACTTTTTTACTGATGTTGCCCATATCCAGCAGGGAAGAAATAAAGACGCCATTTTTTGACGCATGGTTTACATCAACTTCTGCTGTATGTGTAACAGGACTTGTAGTTCATGATACGGCTGGTTATTGGTCGTCATTTGGGCAGTTTGTGATACTGCTTCTGATTCAGATTGGCGGTATGGGAGTTATTACTGTGGCGGCTTCCCTTGCAATGATTTCCGGCAGAAAGATTTCTCTGATGCAGAGGAGTACCATGCAGGAAGCGATTGCAGCGCCGAAGGTGGGCGGTATTGTCCGTCTGACAAATTTTATTGTAAAAATCACGTTACTGATAGAGCTGTCAGGCGCTGCAGTCATGGCTCCTGTATTTTGCCATGATTTTGGAATCAAAGGACTCTGGATGGCGCTGTTTCATTCGGTGTCGGCCTTTTTGCAATGCCGGGTTTGATTTGATGGGTGTGAAAGCTCCCTTTTCTTCACTGACTGAATATGCGGCGCAGCCGGTTATTAATTTGACGGTAATGACGCTGATTCTTGTGGGTGGTATCGGTTTTTTTGACATGGGATGATATTCGAACAAACCGCCTGCATTTTCATAAATACAGGATGCAGAGTAAGGTTATTTTAATGACAACTGCTATTTTGCTGGTTTTACCGTTCCTTTATTTTTATTTTTTTTTTGAGTTTGCATCCCTTGAGCGGACGGAGCGGATTTTCAGCGCTCTCTTTCAGACAGTGACGCCAAGAACAGCAGGTTTTAATACCATTGATTTGACAGGAATTTCAGTGAAGCGGGGCAATGGATTATTATTGTGCTGATGCTGATTGGCGGCAGTCCCGGCTCGACTGCCGGAGGTATGAAAACGACTACGATTGCGGTGCTGTTTTCTACCGCACTCTCTACCTTCCGGCGAAAAAGAGGATACTTATTTTTTTGGACGACGGATTGACGACAGCGCTTCAAAAAATGCAGCGACAATTTTGCTGATGTACCTTGTACTGTTCTTCTTTGGCGGTTTGATAATCAGTATAACAGAAGGACTTCCAATGCTTACCTGTCTGTTTGAAACTGCCTCTGCGATTGGAACGGTAGGATTGTCTCTTGGAATTACACCGGAGCTTGGGGTGTTGTCACGGATGATTTTGATTTTACTGATGTTCTTTGGCAGAGTCGGTGGACTGACATTAATTTTTGCTACGATTTCCGGAGCAAAGAAAACAGCGTCGAAGCTGCCGCAGGAAAAAATTACAGTGGGATAAGGAGGATATTATCAAGATGAAATCAATACTTTTAATCGGTCTGGGGCGATTTGGCAAGCATATTGCCCTGCATTTAAATCAGATAAACCATCAGGTTATGGCGGTGGACCATGCTGAAGACCGTGTTGACGCGGTGCTGCCTTTTTGTGACGAATGCGCAGATAGGAGACAGCACGAATGCGGCTTTTTGGAATCCCTTGGCGTCCGCAATTACGATGTTTGTATAGTTGCTATAGGAAATGATTTTCGAAGTTCGCTGGAAACAACGTCTTTGTTAAAAAGAGCTTGGCGCAAAAATGGTAGTATCCAGAGCGGCAAGAGATGTGCAGGCGAAATTTCTCTTGCGGAATGGCGCGGATGAGGTCGTGTATCCGGAAAAACAGCTTGCAAAATGGACAGCGATACGCTACAGTGCCGACCATATTCTGGACTATATAGAACTGGATGAGGAGCATGCCATATTTGAAATTCCTGTCCCTCAGAATTGGGCAGGAAGAACCATTGGACAAATTGACATTCGTAAAAAATACAATATCAATATTATGGGAATTCGAAAAAACGGAAAATTGGAACTTTCCATTTCTCCCGATATGACTATGGATGCCACGGATACCATGCTGGTGTTGGGTGGAAATAAAGATATTCAAAAAGTGTTTTCGAATATAGAATAATATAAAGATAATACATAGAGATGACGGGGCAGGAGGTGAGCTTATGCGGATTTTTCTGTTATTTATACCGATATTGGCAATTTTTATTTTTGTCTGGTTCCTCTTGAAAAAGCTGGATGTCTGTTTGAATAAAAACCGAAAGCAGCAGGAGAAGCAATTAGCAACAGGAGAAAATGTTTTAAGAATCGGCTTTGTAAATCCGCTCGTTGCTGACAGCATTTCCGATGTTCTGGAACAATATTCCACACAATATCCGGGGTGCTTCATCTATTTGTTTTATGGGGACGCAGAGGATTTATTAAAAAAACTGGCATATCATAAGCTTGACATTATTTTTTTTGCCGGAGCAGGTTGATATTCCGGCGGATAAGGATTATAACAGGAAGAAGGTTGGATTGACGTCCACTCCTGTGATTATGAAATATGGCGGACTGCCGATAGAGCCGATAGCCGATGAAAATATTTTACAAAATATTGTATGGATGGAGAAAAAAATGCAGCGATTGGAGTGGAGTGCTTTATAAAATATATGGAGAATGGACATCCTACATAGACAAATGCAGGTCAGGCTGCAGAATTCAGAGATGGCAGAACCTTGACGATAGGAGGAAATCAGATGGAATTGCCAAGACAGAATCCGGATGAGTTATTGCGTGCGATTCATAATGAGGTATCAGATACATCAAAAGGAAAATTGAAGATTTTTTTTGCTATGCGGCAGGCGTTGGGAAAACCTATGCGATGCTTGAGGCTGCTCATCAGGCGAAGAAACAAGGCGTTGATGTTGTGGCAGGATATATTGAACCGCACGCTCGCCCGCAGACAACTGCACAGATAAATGGTTTTGGAGCAGCTCCCGGTAAAACAGATTTCCTATGGCGGAATTATGCTGCGGGAATTTGACCTTGACGCGGCTCTGCGCAGAAAGCCGCAGTTAATTCTTGTGGATGAGTTTGCGCATACAAATGCGGAAGGAAGTCGTCATGCAAAACGCTATCAGGATGTTCAGGAGTTGTTAAATGCAGGCATTGATGTGTATACAACAGTTAATGTTCAACATATTGAAAGTCTGAATGATACGGTAGCTTCCATTACCGGTGTGCTGGTTCGGGAGCGCATTCCGGATTCTTTGTTTGATAAAGCAGACCAGGTAGAGTTGGTGGATATTGAACCGGCGGAACTGCTTATGCGGATGTCAGGAGGAAATATATACCGCGAAGACCAGGCAAAACGCGCGGCAGCCAATTTTTTCACAATTGAAAATCTGACCGCTTTGCGGGAGATTGCTTTGCGCCGCTGTGCTGACCGGGTAAATCTACTGACGGAAAGCGCCCGGATTCAGAATCGAAGTGATTATCATACAGATGAGCATATATTGGTATGCCTTTCTTCTTCGCCATCCAATGCCAAAATTATCCGGACAGCCGCAAGAATGGCACGGGCGTTTAAAGGAAGTTTTACTGCTCTTTTTTGTTGAAACACAGGATACCGCAGCTATGAATGAGACGGATAAGAAGCGGCTTCGGGAAAATATAAGGCTTGCGGAGCAGCTTGGCGCAGTTATTGAAACAACTTACGGCGATGATGTGCCTTACCAGATTGCAGAGTTTGCAAGGCTTGCCGGTATTTCTAAAATTGTGATTGGGCGCAGTACAGCGACGAAAAAAAGCATATTCAGCAGACCGACATTAACGGAACGGTTGATTGCGGCAGCGCCTAATCTGGATATTCATGTGATTCCGGATACGGAGGCGTCGGAATATCATCCCACAAAAAAAGGAAAGGTCCGAAAACAATGCCGGTACGGGATATTGGTAAAAAGTATCCTGGTTCTTCTTATTGCAACGCTGATTGGTTATGCATTTTATGCCCTCGGATTTACAGAAGCCAATATTATAGCCGTCTATATTTTCGGCGCCCTTGTTACATCGATTATTACAACAAACTGGCTGTGCAGCCTTGTGGCATCTATTGTGAGTGTGTTGGTATTTAACTTCTTTTTTACCATTCCTCGCTTTACCTTTCATTTTAATGATACGGATTATCTGGTTACATTTACCATTATGTTCATGGTAGCGTTCCTGACCGGTTCTTTGGCATCAAAATTAAAGGAAAACGCAAGACAGTCGGCACAAGCGGCATTCAGAACAAAAATTTTGTTGGAAACAAATCAGCTTCTGCAAAAAGAAGCGGATGAAAATGCAATTTTGCGGGTTACTGCCGGACAGCTTACCAAATTATTGAAACGGGATATTGTGATTTATTCGTCTGATGGAAAGGAACTGGGGAATCCCGGTGTTTATCAGGCGGCAGGCAGTGAGAAATCTGAATTGACAACGGAAAAATGAAAAAGCAGTTGCCTGGTGGGTATTTAAGAATAATAAGCACGCAGGCGCTACCACCGATACCCTGGCAAATGCAAGATGTCTGTATCTTGCTATTCGGTCAGGCAGCAGAGTCTACGGTGTGGTTGGGATTCATATAGAAGAAAATCCATTAGATTCTTTTTTGAGAACAGTGTGTTGCTGTCTATTCTTGGAGAATGCGCGCTGGCGTTGGAAAATATGAAAAATGCCAGAGAAAAGGAAGAAACAGCAGTTTTGGCAAAGAATGAGCAGCTTCGGGCAAATCTGCTTCGGGCGATTTCTCATGACCTTCGGACACCGTTAACCTCTATATCGGGGGAGTGCAGGAAATCTGATGGCAAATTATCAGAAAATGGATGATGCAACAAGGGTACAGACCTTTACGGATATCTATGATGATTCCATGTGGCTTATCGATTTGGTGGAAAACCTGCTGGCAGTTACCAGAATAGAAGACGGACAGGTTAATCTGACTCGGTCCGTGGAACTGATGGATGAGGTGGTTGCAGAGGCGATGCGGCATATCAACCGGAAGAGCATCGAGCATACCATTAACATTAAATCTTCGCAGGAACTTCTGCTGGCAAATATTGACGCAAAGCTGATTGTACAGGTTATTATCAATCTGGTGGATAACGCCATTAAATATACGCCAGCCGGTTCTGAGATAGAGATTCTAATGAAAAAAAGAAGGAAAATGGATTTCGGTATCTGTTTCCGATAATGGTCCGGGAATACCGGATGAACAAAAAACACATGTTTTTGATATGTTTTACAGCGGAGCAAATAAGATTGCGGACAGCCGCAGGAGTTTAGGACTGGGGTTGTCTCTTTGCAAGTCGATTGTTACAGCACATGGCGGGGAGATTCGTGTATCAGATAATCTTCCGTCAGGTACGATTTTTACATTTACATTGCCATCCGGGGAGGTTGAACTGCATGAATAAGCCTTTAATACTGGTTGTGGAGGATGATTATCTCCGGTACGCAACCTGATTACAACGACACTAAAAACGAATGATTACCGTTATTTGTCTGCTTCAGATGGAAAGACAGCAATTTTGGAAGCATCGTCCCATAATCCGGATATTATCCTATTGGATTTGGGATTGCCGGATATGGATGGGGTGGAGGTCATTCAAAAAAATCCGTTCATGGTCAAATCTTCCGATTATTGTCATCAGCGCCAGAAGTGAGGACAATGATAAAATCGCAGCATTGGATGCCGGGGCGGATGATTATTTGACGAAGCCTTTTTCTGTAGAGGAATTATTGGCAAGGCTTCGGGTAACCCAGAGAAGGCTTTCCTTTATGACGACGGAGATGCTGGCGGCAAACTCCGTATTTGTGAATGGCGGACTTCGTGTGGATTATGCAGGAGGATGTGCTTACTTAAACAATCAGGAACTGCATCTGACGCCGATCGAGTACAAGCTTTTTTGTCTGCTTTCTAAAAAATGTGGGCAAGGTGCTGACCCATACCTTTATCACGCAGCAGATCTGGGGAAGAAGCTGGGAGAACGATGTAGCATCCCTGCGCGTTTTTTATGGCAACGCTTCGAAAAAAGCTGGAGCCGGATGCAGATTCACCACAATACATCCAGACGCATATCGGGGTTGGCTATCGGATGATGAAGGTAGAGTAGGAGATAAAAGCTGTCCATTGTCCATGCGGACATTGACAAGTGTATTTCAGCTAAAATATAATTAAAATAGAAATTAGCCGAAATACACTTGCTTTTTAATAATGATTCGGCTAAAATATAACAAGAAAAGAAAATAGCCGAAAAGAGGTTTGGGATATGAGTTATATAAAAAGAAATTTGGAGAATGTGATAGATCAGGCTACAAAGGAATACCCAGTGATTCTTGTTACAGGACCTAGACAGGTGGGCAAGACTACAATTTTGCAGAAGTTAATGGAAGGAACGGAAAGAGGATATGTTACACTGGATGATTTGAATGAAAGAGCTCTTGCAAAGTCTGACCCGAATTATTTTTTGCAATTGCACAAGCCTCCTGTATTAATTGATGAAGTGCAGTATGCACCGGAATTATTTTCTTATATTAAAATGAATGTAGATAAAAATCATGAACCTGGGGCCTTTTTGGTTAACTGGTTCACAGATATTTAAATTGATGCGAGGGGTACAGGAGTCATTGGCAGGCAGAGTGGCAGTGCTTTCACTTACTTCTCTATCACAGGCAGAAATAGCAGGTGGTGAGATGGAGCCATTTACCATAGATATAGAAGCGTTGGCTGCAAGAAAGGCAGGCAGAACAGAAATTGATACCAGAGGCATTTTCGAACGTATTTATAAAGGTTCCATGCCTGCGATTGTAAGTGGCGTAAATAGTAATAGCCAGATTTTTTACAGTAGCTATTTGTCTACTTATATTGAACGTGACATTAAAGAATTGTCGGATACCATTGATTCACTTAAATTTTTAAGATTTATTACTGCGGTAGCTGCAAGATGTGGTCAGATGGTTAATGTGGCAGAAATTGCAAGAGACGCAGATATTAATCAGACACAGGCAAGAGATTGGCTTGAAATTTTGGAAACTCTTGGTATTATTTTTTATCTTCATCCGTATTCCAACAATCTGCTAAAGCGTCTTGTAAAAACGCCAAAGTTGTATTTTTTACGATACGGGATTGGTATGTTATTTGACAAAGTGGAGTAGTGCTGAAACATTAGAATGCGGGGCTATGAATGGTGCAATTTTAGAAAATTATGTGGTTGCAGAAATTAGGAAAACTTACCTGAACTGTGGAAAGGAACCATATATGTATTATTACCGCGACAAGGATGCCAAAGAAATTGATATTGTATTGGAACATGATGGAACATTAAATCCAATTGAAATTAAAAAAACCTCAAATCCGGGAACAGAATTGATAAAGGTATTTGGATTGCTTGATAAGGCATCAACACCTCGTTCTAAAGGAGCGGTTGTTTGCATGAAGCCTGCACTTGGTGCAATTGATAGGGATAACTATATCATACCGGTTTGGATGATATAAGGTGGTTGTTTAAGAGCAGACAAAAAGACATTAGGAGCTGTCTTTATGAAAATGAATGTAAATGAAATTAGAGTGCAGATTCCAAATATTACGCCGCATGTATGCAGGCATACATATTGCAGCAATATGGCCCGCGCAGGCATGAATCCTAAAACGCTTCAGTATCTTATGGGACATTCGGATATCAGCATTACGATGAATACTTATACCCACCTTGGCCTTGATGATGCAAAGGATGAGATGATAAGACTTAAAGAGTTGGAAGAAGCTAGACGAGAGGTTGAAAAGATGACTGAAAAGCCAAAGCCAGCGAATCAGAATATGTTTAGAGCAGTATAAGAAAAAATAACAAATAATAAGTACGGTGACAGATGTGAAGTCTGTCACCTTTTTTATTGAAAAAATATTCCTCCAAGGGAATATAATATCGTTATATGGTATAAGGCGCTTAATGGGTTAATATGGAGGCAAATTATGGATTTTTTAACAACAAGCGAAATGGCTGAAAAGTGGGATATATCAAGAAGGAGAGTAACAGTTCTTTGTTCACAAGGAAGAATAGAAGGAGCAATTCTCAAAGGAAATACATGGCTTATCCCTGAAAACGTAGAAAAACCAGATGATCCTAGACGAGTCCGTAAAAATGGACAACAAAGATGATAGGATAAAAATGGATGATTGGGGTAGAACTCTGATTTTTTCTTAGGACACTTAGAAATAAGCACGTTGTAAGCTAAGAGGCGAGGGATTTATGTTACTAAACGATGAAAAATATAAGTTGATTGATATTGATTCACTTGATTTTTCAGTGAGATTAAGAAATGTTGCGCATAGAAATGGGATACGCACTTTATATGATCTCGTTGAAAGCTATAACTCCGGGGAATTTGAAAAGATGAGAAATGTCGGTGCAAACACCGTACAAGAATTATTGATTTTGACCTAAAGTTAGTGCGGAACCACCTGTAGAGGAAGTTATACCAGAGGTTGAAAAAGGTAAATTATGATGATATTTTTTACCGGTGGATTTTTTGGAAAGTAGTATAGATAAGTATGTATATGATGTTGCTTTATATAACCACTTTAAGCGTCATGAAGTGCTTAAGATAAGAGAGATACTGTCGTTAGTTACAGTCGATATGCTTAGCTGGCAGCAGTTTGGTAGAGTAAAGTTAGATATGGTTCTTGAATTTCAAAGACGTTCAAAGGAGGGGGATATTTGCTACTTTATCAATGACGAAGTTAAGAAACCGGATGAAATAGAACCTTCTCGTGAGTTAGATGCTCAAGTTTTAGTTATGCTAAAAAATGAATATGGATTTAAATATACTTGGATTTGTGATTGGTTTGGGGTTACTAGACAGTGGGTTGATCAAAAAATAAAGAAAGCTGGAAGAACTCATTCAGGAAAATGGGACGGATTTTCATATACAGAAAAAGAAGCTGAAAATTGTACTAGACATGCTTAAGAATAAGCAAACGATGTACCGAGATAATGACAATTTTTATTATTTCTTAAAAAGTGCTACCGGCAAAGTAGCTATTGTTTTGGTTAATGCAGAAAGTATACGATGCTTTTTGATGAAAATATAACGGGAGAACTTAAAGAATACATATTCTCAAATAGACTTAACGAGCTTGAATTTAGAGAACTCGAAATCGCAGCTAATGGTTCAGAAGTTTCTATATTAAGAACTATTTATTATGTTCCGGCAAAAGAAGACGTGTATGAATTTAGCTCATATGCTAAGAAACATGGAATGTCAAGAGAGGACTATGCTGTTTTCTTAACAGGAAAACCATATGCTAATGATTTTACGATTACGGATGTCGAGATATGTAATTTTTTTGACGAACATTTAAATGAGGACGGAAAAGTTTATATTTCATCTGATCCTTCTAATCAGTGGATAAAATCATATGTGTCCAGAAAAGGATATGGGATTGCCGATTTTATTGCCTTATACGGATATCAGTCTGCATTGGCTGGCGACGGACTTACTGCAGAAGGAGCTAGAAAACGTCATTTAGAGCGTATAAAAGATTTTATAGTAAGCGATAATATTGTGTACATCCCTACTTATACGGATTTTTATCGTGTGCTTAATTCGTACTCCGCTAAAAGGGGAATATCTATTAGTGAGTATGTTGAAGAATTAGGATATGAGAGGACACTTACTCCAGGTGAGATTAAAGGTTCTGATTATGATGTAGATGTTTTTGATGCAGAAGAAAAAAAGATATGGAAGTAGTAGAGTGTGGAGATACTTTTATTGAAAAAGTATTTGCTAATAATCCATTGCTCGGTAACTATATTTTTTCAGAGCAAAACCTTACAACGCTTCATAATAAAGCTAAAAAGATAATAGATACACTTGTAACTACAATAGGATACAAGCTTTCAAAAGAACAGAAAATGACAGTGGCATTGTCAGTGATTAATTATGCAAAAAAAACTGGGATACTGGTCTTGGAACATTTACAAATTTTATTACAAAAGCAGTATGGCTATCGTTCTGAGAATAGAGTATATCCTAAAATTATGACTGCTACATATGATGCAATTATGGACAACAATAGATGGGCATTTGCTCTTCATGGAAGAATTCAGTACAAATCAACAGTTATGATTCATGCAATGGGATCAATTAGATCTTGGATGCATTTGTGCGATTTCTTGTCAGACTTCTATCAGAACAACTTAGGTTGTCATTATGTTGAAGATGATCCATATGTTTTAAGTATGGTCATGTTTATGAGAGGGATTTTCTATGCTAGTGAGGCCTTGGGCGAGGATGAAAATTATGAAGAATTTACAGTAGGATCTAAGCCATATTGTTTCCAAGAAGGGATACGAAAACTTGTCGTTTATCGTCCTAATTATGCGGCTAAGGTTTTTGATAGAATGCTCAAGAGAATTCATGGCTATATGAACTCCGATGTGCAATCCAGTGAAGAAGTACGAGGATTCTCTCGTTGATTTATGGTTCAAAAATAAGACTGAATACTATTTTAAATTCAAAAAGCAATATTGAGAGAAACGGATCTACAGGTTCACATAAAATTGCATTTGATTATTCTCACATTCGTTTGGATTATAGATTCTATGATAATAATGTCTGGATTGACGTTCCGGATATTCGTTTGACATCAAAGTCATCAGATGTTTGTTATTTTACAGTTTTTGATGGCGAAAATGAAATTGAAAATAGAAGTCTTAAATGTTATGGAAATGAGTTGGGAAGAACAATAGCTGGTTTTTCATATTCATTGAAGGACTATTTATCTATAAAAGAGACAGGTGATATATGCCCAAGAGTTGTAATTAAGTGTGGGGACAGTGTGATCTACGATTCATTAATGAAACTGAAGCGTAGAATGCTTGTTTTTGCTGGAGAGCGCGAAAAAGGAGATATCGTCTGTTGAAGTTGGAGGGTATGTTGTTTTGGCTCCGTCAGAGGTAGATATTTCAGGCGTTGAAGTTGAAACAAGCATTATAAAAGTAGTTGAAGATTATAAATATGTTTTTGTTGATTTACATGATGATTATTCATTAGTGATTGATGATATTATCGTTTCTTTTGATAGGAAAAAGGCGGAAAAGATAAGAGTCAACCTTCCTCATTATGTTAGAGGTGTGAAGTATGTTGAAGATGGCCTAGATTACAGTATTTGTAAATCTAATGGTGAGATTTCTATTGCGGTTGATGAAAACGATGTAGAACAGAAATATGTTATTTTGTTAAACGGAAAACTTATATCTTTTTTCTGAGCTCAAGCTTAATTCGGGAGAAGGTGTCAATGTATATACATTGCCTTCGCAGTTTTGGGGAAATGATAAAAATAGACTGCAGATTGTTGATTTTTCAAACAACAAACTTGTGGTAGATAAGTGGTTTATTTTTATTCCGGCTTTTTCTTATGAATTTGATGCAGCTTATTATTTTCACGGATGTAGAAGTTCAGAACTGCTGTTTAGAGTATTCTATTGCTGATGAGGAATATGAAATAGCAAATGATGATTCTGATGAATATCTTTCGGGTGAATATGGCAACGGTGAGTTGTTATTTGATATTCCGAGAGTAAAATTACAGGATATTCAGGGGAATGAATGGAAGAACAAGGAATACTTTGTTAATGAAATAGATAGAGGCTTGTATTTGAAATTGCAAACAGTTTCAGGTGTTGAAGGAAAGTTGTATATAGGAAATGTAGAAATACAAAAAAGATATGATGGGATTATATACTTTTGGAAACACAGTCTATCTGTTGATGGATCCTAAAACTGAGATCATTAAGTTGCTGTTAACAGATGCATCTGGGAAGACGAAAACATATAAAATTGGTAAGGTCATTTTTAAGGAGCAATTTGTGTCTAACCCTAAGATTGAGTTTTCGGATGGAAAGCTTCTGTGGGATGGAGGATATGGGTTTATTGGAGATACGGAGAAGGAAACTTATATACGAATCACAAGTGAGATGGGAGATACCGTATATGAGGGTGTAATTGATCTTGAAGCTACAATATTAGTTGATACTTTCAATGTTGAAGATGGTGAATATCATTATTCTATTTACCGCGAAAAATGGAGATTTATTCTCTCTTGAGGAAGATGAGTTAGCTAACGCATATTGGTATGCGGTAATTACGATAAAATCAGATTTAACAATTGCAGAATAGTCATACCACAGATTGTGTTTGATAATGCAGTAAGCTCAGGAGTTATAAATATTCTGACAGCATATATTGATGATATTCGATATGATGAGGAGCTTTCTAAGGAAGAAAGTTCAGAAGGTATTTGTCCGATATATTTTTGGAACAATGTATTTCATTAATCCAGATGGAAAAAGACATGATTATGCTTTTGAAGATGAAAAGCGAAGTGAAACTGATATCAGGTTAAAAACGAATCCGGTAAAGATAGTATTTATTAATGAATTCTGTGCTTCTTATTACCGATGAGGACGATGATGCATTAATGTACAGATTTTACTATGACAGATACACGCATGAAAAAATATATCACATCACCGATCACCAGCCATCATCATTTGATAGAGGAAATTATGATTCGGTTGATTTATTGAGATACAGGAAGGAGAGAATTTAATAATGCTCAATCCAATAGAAGCGTCACAGCAGATAAAAGATGAATTTATAGGTTATATTACAACTTCTTTTCAAATCGCTGATGAAGAGTATTCGAATCAGTTTAAGAAGGAGTTGCAAAGGGAAGGTCTTGTTGCAAAAGGACCATATCTTGATGTGTCAGACTCTTTTGTAAAGGGAAGAAGTCTATCCGAACTCATGAAAATGGGAGTTGTTTCTAAACTGTTCACAGAATTGGAGGGTGATATACCGGATGGTTCTAAAGAACTGCAGTTAAATAGAACATTGTATTTGCACCAGGAGTCTGCAATCAAAAAAGCCAATGATAATCGCGTAATCTTGTCGTTACAACAGGTACAGGTTCTGGTAAGACGGAATGTTTCACTATTCCTATAATTAATTATTTGCTTAAAGAAAAAGAAGCAGGAGCATTGGATGATGGCGTTCGAGCTATTCTGATTTATCCGATGAACGCTTTAGCAAATGATCAGATGAAGAGACTTCGTTCAACTCTTAAAAATTATCCGGATATCACATTTGGTGTTTATAACGGTGATACAGAGGCAAATGATGCAGAGGGTATTATTAACTACGGAAAAATTTATAAAGATGAAAATGGAAATGCATTAAAGCCATTGCCTAATGAAATAATATCAAGAAAATCGATGCAGGAAAGACCTCCACATATTCTTGTAACAAACTATGCAATGCTTGAATACATGATGCTTCGTCCAAAAGATGATTTAGTGTTTAGTGGAGCTAAGTTACATTTCCTTGTACTTGACGAGGCTCATACATATAGAGGCGCCACAGGAATGGAAACCTCTCTCTTGGATAAGAAGATTAAAAAGCGAGAATTTCTGATTCAAATAAAGTAGTTCATATACTTACAAGTGCGACTTTAGGTGGAGAAGATGAGAATGATGACATTATTTCCTTTTGCTCACACACTTTGTGCTGCAGATTTTTCTGCAGAGGACATAATTAGATCAAAGACAGAGGTACCGGTTTTTGTTAATCCAGAGGTAGATTATCCTTTAGGGCTATTTGCAGATTTAGCAAAGCCAGATGCTCCGCTTAACACCATTTTGGATAGATATGGTGTTTCTTATGATGCAAGTAAATCTGATAAAGAAATTTTATTTGATTTGTGTTTGGATGCAAGACAATACCGAATACTCCGTAGTGTAGCAACTAGGGCGATGACGGTCAGTCAGATTACATCTTTGATGAGAGAGTCGATAAATGTATCTTCAGAGGATGTTGTAAATATCATTACAGTTGCATCAATGGGGGAAAAGAATAAAACTTCTTTTGCTAAAGGCAAGATACCATATGTTTGCAAGAGCATTAGAAGGTGCATTCTTAACTGTGGGCCCTGTGAAGAAGCTGCTACTGGAAAGAAAGACATATTATCCAGAGTTCAAGAATACATGGAAGGTCTTTGAAGCGGTTGTATGTAATGACTGTGGGCATGTAGGAATTGTCGGACATGAAATTGCAGGTAATCTAGAATTACCAGGAAGTATATTTGATGATGAAAAAGAATACTATCTGTTGCGTGGAAGAGATGAAGAGTTCGATGAGGATGAGGATACCGATGAAAAATGAGATCGGTGAGAATGATTACTTATTATGTACGCACTGTGGAGAAATTCATCATGTAAGTCAGAAGATTGATTTTAAATGTGGTCATGATTTAGGTGAAGCAGTAAGAGTGTTCAAGGCTACAAAAAATTACATCAGGTGGAGACTGTAAATGTCCAAGCTGTATTTCAGGAAATCTTAAATCGTTTTATCTTGGATATGATGCTGCTACTTCAGTATTAGCGACATCTTTATATGAACAGATTCCAGAGTATGAGTTGATACTCAAAAAGTAGTGTTGTAGAACAGGAAGATGATGATTTTGATTTATTTGGAAGTGATACTGACGAGCCTGTAAGCGTAGTGAAGAGGAAGAAACAGTTCCTGTCCTTTTCCGATAGTAGAAGCGAGGCTGCATACTTTGCATCTTACATGTCTAAGTATTATAAAGAGTTCTTGAGACGTAGAGGAATACTTCACGTTGTTCAAAAGAATAAGAAAAGCATGGCAGCTAATCCTTGGGACGTTACTACGCTTGTTGATGAATTAACATCTTATTTTAATGCTAACAGATCATTTGCAGAACCTGGAGATACAGGAAAGGAAAATCTGACTGCAGCAAGTAAAAAAGCAGGCTTGGATAGCTGTATTAAATGAATTGGTAAGTTCACGAAGAGGCACCAGTTTAGCATCATTAGGCGTTCTGAATTTTTCATACAAGGGTAATGAAGGTCCTATTATGAATGCAATTGCAAAAAAAATACAATAAAGATGTTACTGCAATGAAAGATATGTTCAACTTATTAGTTCTTGAGCTTGTCTACAATGGTGCAGTTGAAAGCGGTAAGTGCGATCTTACGGATGATGAAAGAGAGTATGTATATTTCACTACTAAACCGCATAGATTCAAGCTTTGTAAAGAAGCAGAAACTGATAGAAATAAGAGCTATTTGCATGGCTGGGTTCCAAGAAAGAAATCTAACCAGACATATTATTATAATGGCCGTGTTAAACGTGTTATGGACACTCTTAGAATTAGTGAAGACGAGGCGGTTGGTATACTTGAAAACTATTGGAAGAGTGTATTGGTAAAAGGTCAGTATCCACTTAAGTCGGGTGATAATTCAGAGTTCTACATTGATGCAGATGCATTTGTTGTGATTCCAGGAACAGAGGAACATCCGGTATATAAATGTGAAAAGTGTGGACGCATTACGATGTTTAACGTTTACAATTCTTGTGCTTCCCCGTAAAATGCGGTGGTAAATTGCGTAAGATTTCACATGCGGATTTATTAGCAAACAATCACTTCGCAAGATTGTATTCAACTGATTTGATGAAGCCTCTTCATATTAAGGAGCATACAGCTCAGTTAGGTAGAGAAGAACAGCAAGAATATCAGGAGATGTTTGTAAAGAAGGATATCAATGCGCTTAGTTGTTCGACTACTTTTGAAATGGGTGTCGATGTTGGTGACTTGGAGACTGTTTACTTGAGAAATATGCCACCTTCACCTGCAAATTATGTACAGAGAGCTGGACGGGCCGGTAGAAGTTTACATTCGGCAGCATATTCATTGACATACTCCAAATTGAGTTCGCATGATTTTACATATTATAAAGAACCTATTCAGATGATATCGGGTAAAATAGGCGTTCCTGTTTTTACTATAAAGAATGAGAAAGTCATCCAGAGACACATATTTGCTGTTGCATTAAGTATGTTCTTTGCTGAGAACACGGATGTTTAATAACAGGAATAACGCTGATGTTTTCTTGAATGGTGATGGTGTAGATAGATTTAAGGCTTTTCTTGAGAGTAAGCCAGAAGCACTAAAAATTATTCTTAAGAAGTCTATTCCGGTTGATATGCATGCATTTATGGGAATTGATGATTTTGCTTGGCTTGACAAGATTATTGGACAGGAGGGTGTTCTCACTATTGCAGTTGAAGATTTTAAGGAAACCATTAAGTGGTATGAAGAAGAAGCTGAAAGACTAAGACAAGCCGGTGATGAAGAAGGTGCATTAAGAGCTATAACAAAGCTTAAGCAATTTAGAAGGGGAGCAGATGACGGTAAGGGAAGAAATGATTTGATTGAGTTTTTAGCAAGAAATAACATTTTGCCTAAGTACGGATTCCCTATTGATACCGTTGAACTGTATCAGAATAGTGATTACAGCAAAGCAAATAAATTACAGATAGTAAGAGATTTACAGCTTGCGATTTCAGAATATGCTCCAGATTCACCAGGTTGTAGCTGACGACACTTTATATACAAGTAGATATATTAGAAAACTCCCTCAGAAAACCGGACTAGATTGGGAAGTAAATTATATTGCTCAATGTAAAGAGCCTTGTTGCAAGACATGGAACTGGAGAAGAACGGAACCTAGTAAAGAGGGAGAACTGTGTGTATCTTGTCAAAAAGTTATAGAAAAAAGCACACTGGCAGCCTGCAATTGAACCGAGAAAGGGATTTATTGCTGAGGCAAAGACGAGAGCTGTACCAATGACTAAGCCGGATCGTTTGTATGGAAGTGATGCATATTATATTGGCGACCCTCAAAGACATGTCATTGATAAGTACGATTTTATGGTTCACGATGATGCGAAGATTTTCATGGAAACATCGTCAAATGATTCTTTGATGGTTGTATGTAATAGCGATTTCTTTGTATGTAACAGATGTGGATTTTCAAGAAGTGTAATTGGAGCTTCAGACGACAAGAACAATAATGTGTTTAAGAAGTCATTAGCTCAAAAACATAAGTCACCATGGGGTAAGGATTGTGACGGAAAATTATACAAGAATAAGCTTAGTCACGCATTTAAGACGGATGTTGTAAAGATTGTTTTTGGAAATTCAAGGGCAAAGAATATCAATGTAATGCTTTCGGTTATGTATGCGCTATTAGAGGCAACTGCGAAAGTCTTGGACATAGAACGTAATGATATTAAGGGATGTTTGCACAAAGTTAAGTTTGAAGGAAGAATGATTCATTCTATTATTTTGTATGATGCTGTAGCTGGCGGTGCAGGTCATGTGAGAAGATTGGTATCAGATGACGGCGAGAAACTTCAGCAGGTGATTCGTAAAGCAATTGAGCTTACAAAAAGGATGTACATGTAAACCTTCATGCTACAACTGTTTAAGAAATTACTACAACCAGAAGGTTCATGATGTATTAAGTAGGCAGGAAGCGTATTTGTTCTTGGAGAGATTCGAAGGAACAATGACGCCTTACGATTAGAACTGCGGATGAAGAGAATAATAATGAGGAAAATCAGAATAATTCTACGGTGATTTTAGAATCTGAAATTTCAATGGGAGATATGATAGATTGCGTAGATTCTGAGAATTGGAGTTCATTAAATTATATTTATCCGGATAATTACGCAGATCTATTCACAGATTTTGATGACAAGAATATACCGCTGCCGGATTCGGCACTCGTCAGTGCTTCTGTTGCTTCAAAAGATATTACTACAGAAATATTGTTTGTATGGAATAATCAGAGAATTATGATTTTTGATGACGACCAGCCAATTTTACATGTGGAAGGATGGAAATCATTTTCATGTAGTGAAATCAATGCAATGAAATTTTCAAAGTTGTTTTTAACTAAGGAGGATACATAAATAGCACGAATGATTCCAAATACAATGCAAGATGATAATGATAGTTATGGTGAAAAACAAGTATTTGAAGCTTTAAGAACCAAACTCGGATCAGATTATGTGGTGTTTCATTTCGTGAGAGATGGAATGATATATAGCGCTAAGAGGACTATCTGGGGAGAGTCTGATTTCACAATATTCCACCCTCAAAAGGGAATTATTGTGATTGAAGTAAAATCCGGTGGTGTTGAATACGATGGTAATTCTTGGTCATATGTTAGAACGGATAATCATAAGCGTTATTCTATGAAAAATCCTTTAAAACAGGCGGATAAAAAGTAAGTATCGTTTTGTTGAATTATTAGAGGATTTGTTTGAGGAAAATGAATGCTCATCAAAAATAAAATGCCAAATAGAGCCAGCAGTGTGGTTCCCTTCTGTCTCAAGTCGTACAGATGTTGGAAATATGCCTATGGAGTATCATGAGGAGATTGTTTTTTTAGATAATGTTCTGGATGATCCGGAAACATTTATCGATAAATTCTATAATTTTTACAATAAGAAGGAATTTACATATTTGACACCAAATATCGCGGATTTAGTTGTTGATGTATTTGCACCTCATTTTAGAGCGGTAGCAAGTTTGAAATCAAAAAAGAGAAGAACAGAAGGACTTGTTCTTTAGATTAACAGAGGAGCAGAATGCATTAATCAATTATTTAGAAGAACAGAAGGTTGCAGCTATCCAGGGAGTTGCAGGTACAGGAAAGACTGTATTAGCCTGTGAAAAAGCCAAAAAAGCCCTTGCTAAGGATGGAAAGGTTTTATTCCTTTGCTTTAATCAATTTCTTAGAAAGGCATTACAAGAAGAGAAGGAACTGAATCCTCAGAAATATGAGAATATCGATTTCTATAATATTCACCAGCTTGTGAGTACAAAGATAAAAGCGGCTAGTGTTGACGACGATATCGAAGTGTTCTTGAAAAATTATGATCAGTATGATTGGGAGTATAAACATATTATTGTTGATGAAGCTCAGGATTTTAAGGATATTTTCATTGAAAAACTATATGAGATAGCATTTTATACAGAAGGCTCATTTTATGTATTTTTCGATAAAAACCAGTTTGGTACAAGGAAAAAAGAATATCCTAGTGGTTAAAGGATGCTGAGTGTAGACTTGTGTTGAATATTAATTGTAGAAACACATATAAAATAGCTGAAGCGTCAGGAAAACCGATTGGTGTAGAGCCAAAGATGATGAAATCGGTAAAGGGTGACAACGCTAATTTGTATATTTGTGGAGATAGAAAAGCAGTTGAAAAGAAGATAGTGTCTTTGATTGCAATGTATCATGAGAACAAGTATACATTGGATGAGATTTGCATTATTTCAGAAAAAACTGTTGAAAATTCTATACTAGCTGGAGCTAAGAAACTAGGCTGTTATGAATTAGCAGAAGATAGACAAAAAAAGGTAAAGTTTTATTTACATCATCAAGAAAGTTTAAGGGTTTGGAATCAGATGCCATAATTCTCGTTGATATTGATGAGACAACTTTTTGAAAATGATGAAAACAAGAGACTGTTTTTTATGTTGGATCATCGAGAGCAAAACTAAACTTGGATTTAATAGTTAATGGCGATGAATCAACGATAGCAACAATAGTCGATCAGCTTGATTTTGAACCAAAGAAGAAGCCGATAGCAGCTATAGTTAAGGCATTGGATTTGAAGTATAATCCGGAAAAGTAAAAGGTCCCATTGGAGGTGGCCAATTTACATTAAGTAAATAATTTTCTATGGGGTGCTATATGAAGATATATTTTGAGCCAGTAAATGTAAATCAATGGAATATGTTTGAAAAGGTAACAGGAGAAGGACGCGTTGAACCGTTTCTTGAAACTAAAAGCATGGAAGAGGGTGATTTGGTGTTGCTTCACGTTGGTAGCCAGACTAAGCAGTATGCAAGTGACATTTATGCGTATGGAACAATTGTGAAAGGGGCCTTATATTCTTGAAAATAGTCCTGAAGATAATTGTAATAATAAAAAATACATGTGATGTAAAAATTGACTATATTTGTTATGGACCCCCATTGATTACACATGAAGAAGCAAAGGATTTTATTAAATCAGTTTAGGACTGTACATATGATTGGTGAAGAACATTATAATGACATTCTTTCATTAATTAAAATGTAGATGGAGGTTATCTAATTGTTGATTTATTAAATAAGCAGATAAAAAGCATACTGGTGCTTTAGGAGTAGGAACTGTTACTGAACAGGACGATAAATATATTACAGTTCAGTTTGCAAGTAAAGTGAGTAAATTTGCTTATCCTACAGTATTTGAGAAGTTTCTTGTTCCAGTAGATCAGAAAGTTGCAGATGCAATTAAGGCAGAGCTTGAGGCAGTGAAGGCCGCTGAAGAAGCAGCTAAAGCAGTAGAAGCTGCAAAGAAGGCAGCCGAGGAGCAGGCAAAGCTTGAAGAACTTAAGGCAAAGGCAGCAGCTTCTGGAAAGAAGGTAAGTTCATCAAAGGTGTACACGCCAGTGAAGCGTGTGGACGGACAGGTGTTAACATATCTTGTTTTTCAGGGTGATACATATAATGAAGAGAGAACGGGTCAAGTTTATCTGGGCGCCAAAGTATACAAAAGATGGAAGAACAATGCACCATTGGGATCGATTGATGGATGTTAGAGAAGGTGATGTTATATTTCATTGCTCTGATGGATATATTCAGGCCATAAGCCGAGTTAAAGCGTTTTTCGAGGAAAGTGCAAGACCAGACCATACTACTGGTGATTGGACTAACTGGGAAAAAGATGGTCGTAGAGTTGACTGTGATTACCATGTGTTAAAAACACCGATTAAGCATGGTGCATACAAGGATAAAATTCTTGAGTATTGTAATGTTAAGTATGCTCCATTTGACAAGGATGGAAATGGTAACATGGGTTACTTGTTTGACCTTAATCAGTGTTTAGCAGCTTTCTTTATTCAGGAGATTGCCAAGAAGAATCCTAAGGTTATAGATATAGATTACCTTAAATTTATTCTTGTGAAATGAGGCAGTTATGAAAACAGTGAGAGTGGTTGCAGCAATAATCTGTGATTCCATAAGTGAAAAAGAAACAGATATTTGCAACAGCAAGAGGTTATGGAGATTTAAAGGGCCAGTGGGAATTTCCGGGTGGAAAGATTAAGGAAGGCGAAAATCCATAACAGGCTCTTGTTAGAGAAATAAAAGAAGAATTGGAAGCGACGATTACTGTTGGTGAATTGATGGATACTATTGAATATGACTATCCAACATTTCACTTGTCTATGGATTGCTTCTGGTGTGAGGTTATCGATGGTGATTTGAAGCTGCTTGAAGCGGAAGCCGCTAAGTGGCTTACCAAAGATACTTTATATGATGTAAAGTGGCTGCCGGCAGACATTACTCTTGTAGAGTAGATTAAGGCGGCGATGAATTAAGTACTACTGTAACCATTGTGTTTTTTTGGGCGTTTGAACTCTAATCGTTAAAAGTGAACCCAGAGGGTTCATCGTTAAAAGGTTGTGTTCACTTTTTAACGATAGCCTCGTAATATAAGCGTATACGAATGACCTAAATTCGTATATACGGTTCGTTAACGTTTGAAAGTTACACTTTGCCTTATTTTGCATAGTGTGACACACTATCGAAAAAAATGTTAAACTAAAGAGAGCCCGAAAAAGTGCGCAAACTGCAGCAAATCGGGGCAGAATACGCATTTCAGGAGGATTTTCGTTTATGATAAAAGTATTATTCATTTGCTATGGTAATATCTGCCGCTCACCCATGGCAGAATATTTGCTGAAAGATATAGTCAGAAAGAAAGGCTTGCAGGATGAATTTGAAATTGCATCCGCGGCTACCAGTACGGAAGAAATATGGGGAGAAGAAGGAAATCCGGTGCATCCGGGAACGAAGAAAAAACTGGCAGAAGCAGGTATTTCCTGTGAGGAGAAACGAGCGGTTCAGGTAACCAGACAGGATTATAATTATTATGACTATCTGATTTGTATGGACAGCATGAATGTCAGGGATTTAAAAAGAATCTGTGGGGCAGACCGGCAGCAAAAAAATATACCGTTTAATGGAATTTACAGATGAAAAAAAAGGGATGTTGCGGACCCTTGGTATACGAGAAATGTTGATAAAACATATGATGATATTTGCAAAGGTTTAAATGGATTTCTGCTTTATTTGAAAAAAAGAAAAAGATAATATAGAAATCATCATTTGCATATGGGGTCCAGCACCTAAAACGCAGAAAGTTGATTGGGAAGAAAGTTTCGCACAAAGCAGATGAAACCTACGTTCTAAACCAAAGAAGTTGACAGAAAAGTCTACGATGGAGCCGATTAAGTCGGAAGTGGAACGTTCTAAACCAATGGAGTTGACAGAAAAGACAATGGGAAAAATAAAAAAATGAAACGAGCGAAAATACAGTTTACTTATGCGATGTTATGTATAATTAGTACAACCGTCATGTTATGTGGATGTGGAAAAACTTCTGCGAATGAAGAAGGAAAAACGGATGAGGGTAGTTCGGTAATAAGAGAAGAATTGGAAGAATGGCCGGATAATGATTATACGAGGACAATTATAGAGCCGGTAACTGGGACAATGGATTATGTTCTGTATGATGAAGAAGCGGGATATTATGCTGTTTTTTTTTTAAAAGATATTACATTAGAAGATGGAAAGCAGTATATTCAGTTATTGCAGAAAAATGGATTTGAAACTGTAAGCAGTGATAGTAATTTTGTAGCAACCGGTGAGCTATTGCAAAAGAAAAAAATGTAGTAGTAAGCGTGAGTGCTTCAGAAAATGTGCTTGCATTGTATATCAGCTTAAATGCTGAAAAATATACAGGTAATTGAAAAATGTGGAAAATCTTTGTCATGGTTATGCAAATGCAAGTATGCCAACGCAGGACGTTCTCACTGGATTCGGTCTGCAACGGTACATAAGGCACCAAAATACGGTGCCTAAGTACCGGCGATCTCATATCCCCTGCTTATGGCATCATGCATTCTGCACAACCATTATGAAAGATTCATAGTTTCGCAATTACCTATGAAAAATGTAACGTTTGTAAGGAGAAAGAAATTTGGCAAAACATGAATTTGGTATTATGCAGGTAGCTCCGCAGCCTAAGAAACGATACGAACAATATGAACCGGAAAAGTATCATTGCATTTCCGTAGATGACAAATACATAAAACCGCTATTACCTCAATTTGCAGAATTTGATTTTTACTGGCACACGATTGATGTTTCGCGGAAAGGACTTGCATATTTTGGGATTACTCTGATTCCTCCGGAAATGTTTGATACGTTGATTGATATGATTAAAAATAAAGAAGGGTTACAGGAGTTAGAACAGTTGTTTATAAAGGCAAAAGATGAAAACAAATATGTAATTCATTTTGGAATATAAAATGGTTTTAGAGATAGTAATTGCGTCACATTCCAATTTGTTATGTATTATTGTTTTATAAAGAAAAAAATGGCAAAAATGGTAGCAGAAAAACGACAGCATACGTTAAAAATATGCTGTTTTTTTCATGTAGGAACTTTTCAAAACAAAAAACACATGGTATAATGAACGTATAGCATGAACGCAATTTTTTCGAATATCTTCACGCTTGCTGGCAAGCGGTGAAAGATATCCGAAAAATTATGTGAGTGCAACGAACACCGAGGAACCGGAGGTTGCGAGGTGGCGTTCATGTGGAAGGCAAGAGCCGAGTAACGGAAAATGACTGCTTGCAGGCAAGGCGGTTCCTGAAGCAGACTATGTGAGAGCAACGAACACCGAGGAGCCGGAGGTTGCGAGGTGGCGTTCATGCGAAAGACAAGAGTAGTAAAAAGGAGTTTTTTTATGGGACTGTTAGAAGAATTAAAGGTATTGGGAACCGATGTAGACGATGCGCTGGAGCGCTTTATGGGGAATGCGTCGCTTTATGAAAGAATGTTAAAAAAGCTGCCGGATATGATAAAAAGTGCATCCGTACAGCCGGATTTTGACTGCGGGGATTATACTGATATTATAGAGAAAACACATAAGTTGAAAGGCGTGACCGGAAAATCTGTCGATAATTCCGCTTTACCGGGCATATACGGAGATAGTGAATCTGCTGCGCGACAATCAGCCGGAGAAAGCAAAAACGGTTCTGACCAATATCATGCCGGTGCAGACGGAGATAATTCGTTGTATAGAAAAATATACGGAATAAAAATTATACGGAATATAAAAAAAGTATACAGAAGAAAAAATGTGAGAGTAAAACAGAAATTTTAATAAAAAATATTCCGAAGCAGTCTTTTTACGCAGAATTTATGGAAGAAATAATCGCATTGCATAATACAATATTTAGGAGTACGAGGTGAGAGATATGACGGAGCAGAAAGTAAATAAATTTTTAAAGTACAGTTTTGCTGTTATGTTTATTGTATGTGTAGCGATATTTACATGGCTGACGGTATATATGTCTGCAAAAACAGAACAGTCTACGTCAGAAATTACAGGAATTTATATGGCGGAGGTAAACAAGCAGATACAGCAAAAGTTTACATCTATTATCAATCTGCGTGTAGAACAGGTTGAAGGAATTATTAAACGTGTTCCGGCGGAAAATTTCACCTATAATGAGGAAAATCTTCAGGAATTAGAGGAAAATGCAGCTGTCAGAAATTTTACATATATGGGTTTTTATACAAATAGCGGGGAACTGAAAACTATATATGGGGAGGAGATTCGGCTAAAGGATGAGGAAGAAGTCAAAAATGAACTGGAGATGAATAAACAGGGGGAAAATTATAGTGCAGGGAGAAAACGAAGCAGGGGAGAAAATATTGCTTTTGGGGAAAAACAGCTGCCTATCCGTTAGAGAATGGTGAAACAAGCGTAGCATTGTTAGCCGGAGTTTCGATGGAGTATCTGAATCAGGCGCTTTTCCTGTATACGGAAGATGCGTTGGTATATTCGCATGTGATTGATGAAAATGGTGATTTGATTATTCGAAATGCGGATGTTTATCGGGACAACTATTTTGAACGGATTCGTGCTGAATTTGAAGAATATCATGGAAAAAATTCAGAGGAATATATTTCAGAACTGAAAGCTGCTATAGCAAAAAAGAGAAGATTATAATGTAGGCATATTGGTGAATGGAGAAGAACGACAGCTATACAGCTCCCCGATTTCTGAGAATGTCCGATGGTATCTGGTTTCCATTATGCCAAATGGAATTATGAATGAAACGCTGACAAAACTGGAAAGACTGCGTATTGTAGTGACGGTAAGCTCATTGATAATTATTCTTGCAGTGTTATTGTACATATTTGTCAGATATTATAAAATGTCACATCGGCAGATAGAAGAACTAAACGCCGCAAAACAGGAAGCAGTGAAAGCGAACATGGCAAAAAGTGAATTTTTTATCCAGAATGAGCCATGATATCCGTACGCCGTTGAACGCAGTTATGGGAATGACGGAAATCGCTTTAAAAAAATGTGGACAATACAGAAAAGGTAGAGGAATGCCTGAAAAAGGTTAAGTTGTCAAGCAAACATTTGCTGGGACTGATTAATGATATTTTAGATATGTCCAAGATTGAAAGTGGAAAAATGACCTTGAATATCACACAGATTTCTTTACGGGAAATCGTGGATGATATTGTGAATATTATGCGTCCGCAGATACAGTCGCGGAATCAGAAATTTGATATTTTTGTTCAAAATATTGAGACGGAAAAGGTGTATTGTGATAATATACGATTGAATCAGGTATTGCTGAATATCCTGTCAAATGCAGTAAAATTTACGCCGGAAGAAGGCAGGATAGACGTTTATATTTATCAGGAAAGCTTCGCCGGAAGGGGAAGAATATGTACGGACGCATTTTAGAATAAAAAGATACCGGAATCGGTATGTCAGAAGAATTTCAGGAAAAACTTTGGGATGCTTTTTGCAAGAGAGGAAACCGAAGAAGTTCAGAATATTACCGGAACCGGACTTGGTATGGCGATTACAAAGCGTATTGTAGATATTATGGGCGGTACGATTGAATTACAGAGAGTCAATTAGGAAGTGGAAGCGAATTCCATATCACGCTTGATTTAAAAAAGGGAAGCATGGAGGAAGATGCAAAACTGCCTGAATGGAATATGCTTGTATTGGATGATGATGAGACGTTGTGCATGAGCGCGGTTGAAAATCTAAAAAAGAGCTGGGCGTTCACACAGATTGGACAGTGGATGGGAAAAAAAGGCAGTAGAAATGATAGAGGAGCATCACAGGAATGGCAATGATTATCAATTCATGCTGATTGACTGGAAGATGCCTGATAAAGATGGAATACAGATGCTGTGTGAAATCCGAAAAAAGACAGGAAAAAGAGATTCCGGCATTTTTGATTTCTGCTTATGACCTGACAGATATTGAGAAAAGACTTAGATGGCATACAGATTGAAGGTTTTATACAAAAACCGCTTTTTAAATCAACTTTATATGAAAATTTAATTAAATATGTCAGAAAAGAGGAGAACCCATCTGAGAGGAGGAGGAAAAGAAACAGGCGGACCTTTCCGGTAAACGCATCCTTCTGGCAGAAGACGTTGATATGAACTGGGAGATTGCAAATGAGATTCTTACGTCTTTCGGATTGTTGGTGGAACGTGCAGAAAATGGTAAAATATGTGTGGAGAAGTTTACACAGTCAGAAACAGGATATTATGATGCAGTTCTAATGGATATCCGCATGCCGGTGATGAATGGGTATGATGCAGCCATAGCAATTCGGGCATCGGAACGTTCTGATAAGGATTTGCCGATTATTGCAATGACTGCCGATGCATTTTCAGAAGATATTCAGCATTGTTTAGCGTGCGGCATGAATGCACATATTGCAAAACCATTAAATGTTAAGGAATTAATGGGACGACTGGAAGAATTTCTGGCGAAACAGTAGGGGGATTTACAATCAGAGGTAGTAAATTGTGGAACCGAAATGGTCAAAATATTCGAAGAAAAAGGAAAGTAAGTGTTGGAACAACATGAAAAGGGCGCTGTATGGATAAAAACGATTTTAATTGTGGATGATGATGAAATCAGCCGGAGTATTCTGGCGGAGATTTTTAAAGCTGATTATCGTATCATTGAGGCTTGTGATGAAAATCAGGCGCTTAACATCATTAATGAGGAAATGAATATTGCAGCGGTACTTTTGGATTTATTTATGCCGGGTATAAACGGATTGGAAGTTCTGAAAGAAATGAACCGAAGCGGAAAAATAAAATCCATTCCTGTGTTTTTGATTACAGCAGCGAATACTGAAAAAAAATGCTGTTGGAAGGATATTATCTGGGAGCGGTGGACGTTATAAGAAAACCATTTATTGCGCAGTTTTTAAGACAACGGATACAGCGTACCATTGATTTGTACAGTCACCGGAATGAATTGGAGCATATAGTGGAAGAACAGGTGAAACGTCTGAATCAGGTAAATCAGTCTATGGTGGAGACCTTGGCGACGTTGATTGAGTTTCGTGATTGCGAATCGGGCGAACATGTAAAACGCATCTGTGGACTGACGAAAATACTGATGTCCAAAGTCAGTGACATGTATTCGGAGTATTATTTGCCAAAACAGGAAATTGATGATGTAGTACAGGCGTCCATTCTTCATGACGTAGGGAAAATATCAATTCCTGACCATATATTGAACAAGCCTGCGAGACTGACTCCGGAAGAATTTGAAATTATGAAGCAGCATACGACAAAAGGCTGTGAGATTTTGCAGAGAATACCGGATATTATGGGAAAAGGAATCTATAACTACAGTTATAGTATATGCAGAAGTCATCACGAGCGTTGGGATGGAAAGGGATACCCGGATGGATTGAAGGGTGATGAAATTCCAATCTGGGCGCAGGTGGTGTCGGTTGCAGACGTATATGATGCGCTTACTGCAGAGCGTGTTTATAAGAACGCGTTTTCCCATGAAAAAGCAGTGGAAATGATTTTTTGACGGAGAATGCGGAGTTTTTAATCCGAAAGTATTAAAGGCTTTTGAAGAATCGTTGGATGAAATTAAAGGAAAAGAATGGATTCTGATAAACAAATAAAATGAAAAAAAAGAACTTTTAAAGAATTGATAATTGAGAGAAGGTGCATTTATGGCATTTGAATCATGGAAAGACGTTAATCGAATCAGACAACATCATTGTGATGCCATATATTTTTTATGCGGATTTGAAACAACAGAGGTTTACTGTGGAAGAAAATAACATACTTCCAGATGAATTAAATCCGGAAAACCACGATATTTTGGGAGCGCTATGCAGCAGCGCCTGTCTGGAAGAAATGGAAAAGAAAAAAGTTCAAGGCCTGTATGCAAGAATTGAACAGGGGATGCGGGAACCAATCAATATGAAAGAATTGGAAACGCGGGCGCATATAAAGACACAGGCAGGAAAAGTAGAGCTTATGGCTATTTTGTGCTATTTGGAAACAGATGAAAACGGATTGGTGACCGAATATGTTGGTTTAATTCGACCGCTCCGGAAACAGGAGCTACAGGAAAGGGAGATTCTGTTGGCGTTCAGCAACGATAAAAAATCCATCTATTTTTTATCAATCGAATCGCAGAATTTCAGATGGCACATCCGGAAAGACAGTACGCCTATATTCAGTTTGATATTCGTAAGTTTAAATATATTAATGAAAAATATGGAAGCGATACAGGAGATGCGATATTAAATTATATTTCTGAAACATTAAGCAGTATGTGTGACGAAAATCATTTGTATTGTCGATTGGCAGCGGATATTTTTCAGGTTGTGACATATTATCATTCGCGGGAAGAAATTGTAGATTTTATTGAGAAATTGGATGAGCAAATCCGAAAATTTGGGAACATTAAATTTGGCTTGACGTATGGCGTCAATATTGTGCCAGGAACATCGACTGCTTACAGGAAAAATGGCGATGCGGCAGCGCTTGCCAGAGCCAAAGGAAAAAATACTATTTTAAATAAAGTGGTATTTTATGAAGACACGTTGATGAATACAGTCAAACATGCAGGTGCAATTGAAGAAGTGGAGGAAGAAGCGCTCCGGAAAGGTGAATTTCAGGTTTATCTTCAGCCAAAATATTTGTATGACAAGAACCTTGCTAAAATTGTTGGCGCAGAAGCGCTGGTAAGATGGATAGATGCGGATGGAAAAAGTAAATCACCGGTCGATTTCATCCCTGTTTTTGAAAAAAAACGGGTTCATTTTTAAATTGATTGCTTTTATGTGGGAAACCGTTTGCCAATTGCTACGAAAATGGATAGATGAAGGAAAAAGAGCCGCTTCCATTTCCGTCAATGTATCACGAACATATTTGCAAAAAAGAAGATGTTGCCGGCTATATTAAAAATCTGATTGCAAAGTATGAAATTCCGGTTGAATTGTTCCAATTGGAAATAACCGAAACGACAGAAAATGTAGAATCACTTAAATATATCAACAGCCTGAAAAATGCAGGGTTTACACTGTTAATGGATGATTTTGGCTCGGGCTATTCGTCGTTAAGCATGCTGAAAAGACACGCCATTTGACGTGCTTAAGATGGACCGTTTGTTTTTGGACGAATGCCTGGATAGCGTACAGGGCAAGAAAATCATATCGCATGTGATTTCAATGTCAAATGATTTGGGACTCAGTATCATTGCAGAAGGCGTTGAAAACAGGGATGTGGCGGATTTCCTTCATGATAATGGCTGCAAAGTATCACAGGGATTTTATTTTTCAAGACCATTACCTGTTCCGGAATTTGAGAAGCTTCGTGACAAACGGGGAATTCCGTTTTAAGAAAAAATGCAGATATTTTAGTCAGAGAGGATAAACGATATGGAACTGTTTACGGGAAGACCTGCGACAAATGAAGGCAGACTTGACAAGGAGATAAGGGTTTACGATTTCCTGGATAAACTGGGAATTGCATATCAAAGAGTCGACCATGAACCGGCGGAAACAATGGAAGTATGTGCGGAAATTGATAAGGAACTGCAGGCGACTATTTGTAAAAATCTTTTTTATGCAACAGACAAAAAACGCAGTTCTATCTGCTTATGATGCCAGGCGATAAACCGTTTAAGACAAAAAGAAATAACATCGCAGATAGGCAGCGCAAGATTGTCGTTTGCCGCGCCTGCGGATATGGAGAAATATTTAGATATTTTGCCGGGCGCAGTCAGCGTCATGGGATTGATGAATGACATGGATAAAAACGTAAGGCTTCTGGTTGATGAAGATGTTCTGCAGGGCGAGTATCTTGGATGCCATCTTTGTGTGAATACTTCAAGCCTGCGAATTAAGACAGCCGATGTATTTGGAAAATTTTTGGACGCAGTTGGACATACAATGACAACGGTGAAATTGACAGGAGAGGCATAGAAAGCAGAAAATTGGTTCCGACGCTATGTGAGTGTAACGAACACCGAAGAAATGAAGTTTCTTGTGGTGAGCGTTCATGCAAAAAGCGACATAAGTCGAAAGCTCGCCTCGAAACATTAGCCAAGATGATAAAAAATAAAAAGGGGACTGAATGGATGCGTTCTATGCAAAAAATAGAAATAAAACAAAATAATGATTTAAAAAAAATTGAACAAATGTAATGTTTCAAATATATGTGGTGGCTGCCAATATGCAGGATTGGACTATGCAAGGCAGTTAGAACAGAAGCAAAACAATATTGAAAAACTGTTAGCGCCTTTTGGTCCTGTTGATAAAATTGTAGGCATGGAGAATCCATATCATTACAGAAATAAGGTATGCGCCGAGTTCAAAAAACTGAAAAACGGGAAACTGATATCAGGAAGATACCAGGAGGGAACGCATAAAGTAATTCAAACAGACAACTGCATGATTGAAAATGAAAAAAGCAGACGAAATTATCCATTCTATCACCACACTTTTCCAATCATTTAAAATGCCAATCTACATTGAAGATAAAGGATTTGGTCTTATTCGTCATGTTTTAGTTCGAACCGGGCATCAGACCGGGCAGATAATGGTGATTATCGTAACAGCATCTCCGGTATTTCCGTCAAAAAAAATTTTTTGCAAAAGCGCTTTTGAAGGTGCATCCGGAGATAACAACAATTGTTCAGAATATCAATACGAAAGATACAAGCATGGTCCTTGGCGACAGAAATCAGGTGATTTATGGCAAGGGGCTACATTGAGGATGTGCTATGCGGAAAACGGTTTCGTTTATCGCCGGGAAGTTTTTATCAGGTGAATTCCGTACAGACAGAAAAGCTTTATAATCGGGCGGTGAAGTATGCAGATTTGAAAAAGAAAGAAACCATAATTGATGCATATTGCGGAATTGGGACGATTGGAATTATCGCGAGTGCGCATGCCAAAAAAGTAATCGGTGTGGAATTGAATCCGGACGCCATTCGGGATGCGAAAATTAACAGCCGCATGAATCAAATCGAGAATATCGAATTTTTATGCCAATGACTCCGGGCGTTTCATGACAAATCTGGCAGAAATGAATGAAAAAAAAATAGATGTCGTATTTTATGGACCCGCCTCGTTCAGGAAGCGATAAACCATTTCTATCTTCACTCATAAAACTGGCGCCAAAGAAAGTTGTCTATATATCCTGCGGACCGGAAAGCCTTGCCCGTGATTTAAAATATCTTACATCGAAAGGCTATCAGGTTATTAAGATAACGCCATTTGACCTTTTTCCTTTTACGGAACATACAGAATGTATCGTGTTGCTTTCAAAACTTCATACAAAACAACATATTGAAGTTGAAATACATACTGATGAATTGGATTTGACTTCAGCAGAGAGTAAAACCACTTATGCAGGACTTAAACAATATGTGCTTGATAAATATGATTTGAAAGTATCCTGTTTGAACATTACTCAGATTAAAGCAAAGTGTGGTATTATCAAGCGTGAGAATTATAATAAGGCAAATAATGAAAATGTTAAGCAGTCAAACTGCACAGAGGAAAAAGAAAAATGCAATAAAAGACGCGTTTAAACATTTTCAAATGATTTAAATTTGGGAGGATAAGATGTTAAAAAGATAAAGTTTAAAGGAGGCTTTTTAATGAAGAAAAAGAGCTGAAATTGTTTATGAATGAAAACAGGATATCGTTTCTTTACGGAAAAAATGGTTCTGGAAAGAGTACAAGTTCCAACGCTGTGCGTAAGGCAAAAGGGGACGTAGTTGATGATATAGTCCAAGCCACATTATTTGATGAAGAAGATAAGGCTTTTGTTGATACTCAGTGTATTCATGTGTTTAATGAAGATTATGTTAATTCTCGTGTGAAGATTCGAGATGATGGGCTAAATACAATCGTTCTTTTAGGCGAATTAGGTAATCTTGAAGATAAGATATTGGATTTGCAACTCAGAATTGAGGCTGAATCCAACAGAGATATAGAACTTAAAGTTGCTTCTGACGAATTTAAAGACAGAGATAGCAGAAAATCTCCAAGTAATTGTAGATCTCAGATTAACCTCGGATTGTCTGGGGACGGACACTGGGCTGAACGCGAAAAAGATTATTAATGACGGTAAGCGTAATGCTGGGGTTACGGATAGAGTAATTGATTCTATTATTGCATTACATCCTGCCGATGCACTGGCAGATTTGAGAAAGCGTTATGAAGAGAATCTTCAATTGCTAAGGCAAGTAAGAGAAAATGAAGCGGCTCAGATTAGAGGTACTGTGAAACTGAATGTTCCATATGATGAGAAGATATTACAAAGTCTTCTTACAAAGAAGGTTGAAAGTCCGGTACTGTCAGATCGTGAGCAATATCTTCTTCATCTCATTGATGATGGAAAATTAGATCAAATCAATGAGATGAAGTTAGTATTTTCGAAAGAAAAAACAAAGAAATGCCCTTTTTGCTTTCAGGAAATCTCGGATCAGGAGAAACGAGATTTGATTGGTAGTATAGAGAAAAGTATTATCGAAAGAAGTGGATATTCATGAGGAAAATCTCAAAAAATGCATTATACAGGGAGTAAACGTTGATTTTTCTGGCATGGATGTCTTGAACTCACCTAATTATATAAAATGCAAAGATATAGTTGATGAAATCAATAAGGAAATATTTAAGATACGAGAAATTATCCTTAAAAAAGATCAACCATCCATATACACCTATTACAGATTTTGAGAGCGACTTGAATGATAAGCTTGAACAATATGAGTTGGTTAGGACTAAGCTTCAGCAAGAAATTGATACTTACAATAATGCTGTTAAAAGAATTGGAACGCTGAAAAAGAATCTCACTGCTGATAATGCAGCCATTGCACATTATGAGGTCTCCAGAGATATCGAGTTATGGCAGCAAGCCTTGGAGAATCAGAAGAACGCCGATGAAACATTAAAAAAAATCTAATGAGAAAATCAAAGATCTCAATGATGAGTTGAATGTCTTGAAATCTCGGAAGAAAAATATAAAAATTGCGGTTAACTTGATTAATAAGAGTCTCAGATATGTGTTTTTTTCAAAGGGATAGATTGGAAATCAAAGTTGAGGAATGATAAGTATGTGTTGTATGCACATGGAAAAGCTGTAAAGCCTAACAATGTGTCTGTTGGTGAAAAGAAATATTATTGCTTTATGCTATTTTTTTTTACAGAACTGATTATGAATCAGGAGGCGAAAGACGGGTATTCAAAAAAACTAATCCTTATTATTGATGATCCTGTATCAAGTTTTGATTTTGAAAACAAAGTGGGAATTATGTCACTGTTGAAAGCGAAGATAGCCGATATTATTAAAACTAATTCGGAAAGCCAAATTCTAGTGATGACACATGATATTCAGTGTTTATATGATCTTCAAAAAATTGGAGAGGAGGTTTGCAACGAATATAAGAGAGAAAGCAACGGACAAAAAGAAAGTTACATATGCTTGTTGTGAATTGAAAAACAAAGAGATTATTTCATTTAGTTATACAAAACGAAACGAATATTCTGAGATTTTGAAGACTGTATATGATTATGCTTGCGGTAAGAATGTGAATGACACTCTGATTGTTGGGAACTTAATGCGACGAGTGATGGAGGCATTCTCAACATTTGTGTATAAAAAAGGAATAGCAGAGATTTCCTGTGATGATACGATTTTACAACAGATTGGAGACAAAGATTACATTGATTATTTCAAGAATCTAATGTACAGGCTTGTGCTTAATGGTGATAGTCACATGCTAGAGAGAACAAATAGCCTGAATGACATGGATTATTTGTATTTTTTAAGTGATGAGGAGCGACGAAGAACGGCACAGGAAGTTATTTGCTTTATATACTTGTTAAATAAAAAGACATGTTTTGGCACACTTGGAAGGAAAGCAAAAACATTGAAACTAACATTCAAAAAAGTGGTGTGCAGATATAAAAAAAGCTTTTGTGCAGGTGATGAAGTAAAAGTGTGATTATGATTGTATTATATTCCATAGAAATTAAGGATTTGGTCTACACTTAACCATAGACAGGTGATAAAATGATCTCTATATTAAGGTATGTTTCAAAAAAGGCCGTTGGGGAAATGTAATTTGATTGTCAGGAGAAACCGTGAAGTATCGAAATATAAAGATGGTATGCGATATATGGATTTTCCAGAGGATGGTCAAGATTAACGGAAACTGGCCAAAGAAATTTCCATAGATATGCCAATTTTACCATTATTGCATCAAAATGGCGTTGCCGAAGGTTGGAAAGGTAGAGAATTTTGGTGACCGATACCGACTTTGCCTAAAAATACATCTAAAACAATTTATGCTTTGCCAAATGTAGATGGAAGGATAAGAAAAAAGGTAAATATGGTAACTGGCAAATGTGAATAGAGGAGAACACTTATGGATAAACGAAAGCGTATGGGAAAAGATAAAGAAGGAGTAATTTTTCCAGTTGCTCCAAATCTTTCTGAAATGAGTGATAGTTATTTGCAATTTATAGAGGAAATCAAGAAAGAAATACAGAAACAAAGAGTTTCTGTTGTAATGAATGCCAATGCAAGTATGATTTGCCTTTATTGGAATATCGGCAGGGCTATTTTAGAAAAAACAAGAGGAAGAAGGATGGGGTACAAAGGTTATTGACCGGATGTCAAAGGATTTGAAAACAGCCTTTCCAGAAATGTCTGGCTTTTCTCCACGTAATATTAAGTATATGCGCAAATTTGCCCAGTGTTGGGTGGATTATGAAATTGTGCAACGGGTCGTTGCACAAATACCATGGCGGACAAATATTACTTTGATGGATAAATTGAAAACACAGAAAGAACGCATATGGTATGCTAGTAAAACAATAGAAAATGGTTGGAGTAACACGATACTTGAATTACAGATACAAAGTAAATTAATGGAACGTACTGGAAAAACAGTCAACAATTTCCCTGTGGCATTGCCACCGCTTGATTCTGATATGGCAAATCAGATATTTAAAGATCCTTATTTGTTTGACTTTTTGGGAACCGATATGCCAAGACGTGAGGTGGAAATAGAACAGAAACTAACGGAACATATTCAAAGTTTTTCTACTAGAATTAGGACAGGGATTTGCATTTGTTGGGCGGCAGGTTCATTTAGAGGTTGGAGGACAGGATTTTTATTTAGATCTTTTGTTTTATCACTTGAAATTACGTTGCTATGTTGTGATAGAATTGAAAGCTTGTGATTTTGAGCCGGGATTTATTAGTCAGTTAAATATGTATCAGAATATAGTAAATGATATTTTGTGCCATCCTGATGATAAACCTACAATCGGACTTTTGTTGGTTAAGGGTAAGAATAAAACGGTAGTGGAATATTCTTTATCTGGTTATCAGAACCCGATTGGTGTTGCAGATTGGCAGAATCAACTTACACAGTCTTTGCCAGAGGAGTTCCAGAGCAGTTTACCTTCTATTGAAGAAATAGAGAAAGAGTTAGAATAATAACAAAATTAACAGCAAAAGTGCAACGACCGTTGCACAAATAGATAGCAGATGTGGTTAATGGTCAGTGGTTTAAATTAATTCGGTTTAAGCTACCGATTATTGAAAATGATTTATGCATTGGTTTGTACAACGGTAAACATGTTGAAACGGTAGTTTTGTTGACTAAGGTACAGAAATAGAGTAATAAAACGACTTGAAATATAATGGCTTTTCCGAGGATTTGGACATAAATCCAGGTTCTCGGATTTTCTGCGTTTTGGGTGATGTGAAAAGGCCGATTTATATAGTTGGATATACCAGAGTATTGATTTGGGGTTGGGTAGACAAAAAATTAGCATTTCGTCTTACTGGGTGAGTGGCATTGATTTTTTAGATTTGATTTCAGATTATATGCTATTATCTTGAAAAAACATAAGTTTTGATCCTATTTATCCTATTTATCATGAACAAATTGAAAACCTTAAAAATGTATTGCTATTGTGCGTACGTTCGGGCATAATATGATTATAAAAATATCGGAAAGGTGGTGCTTTATATGGCAGCAAAATCAGCGAATCTTTATGTCCGTATTGAACCAGATGTGAAAGAAAAGGCAGAAAGCATTTTATCTGCACTAGGCATCCCTGCTTCCAATGCTATTAATATGTTTTTATAAACAGATTATTTTTTCAGAGAGGACTTCCGTTTGATGTGAAAATTCCATCTTCTCGTCCTGTAGATATGTCAGCTTTATCAGAAACAGAACTGAATGAAGAACTTGAGAAAGAATATGCGGATATCAAAGCAGGAAGAACAAGAGAAGCAAGTGCAGTTTTTTGCAGACATCCATAAGGATTATAATCTATGACTTACATTATCAAAATTACAGATTAGGCAGAACATGATATCCGTAACATCTATGAGTATATTGCATATGAACTGCAGTCACCAGAGAATGCCAGTGGTCAGTTGGACTTCATATTGTTCCGGTAGATAATTACTGCGTCTTTTATATTGTAGATAATGGTGATATGACAGTTTCCATTACGCGAGTGATGTATGGCGGTGATACTACCAGGCTGCAGATTGCACTTAAAGGATTCAACGGTCAAAAGTTAAGAATACGCAGTCTGCATTAAAGGATGTAGGAAGATTTCTAAAACTGGATTCGACCAACACAAAAATTTTAAATTCTTATGGAGGGATAAACAATGTTGATACAGGTATTACAGGTATTATTAGAGGGACTTGGTCTTGGTGTGCTGTTGGTTTTGGTATGTGCAATTGGTATTCGCAAGGGGGCAGTGGGAATGGTGCATTTATATGACTCTGCAGTGCAGGCACGCTGTGTGGAACTGGGATTGACGAGTAAGGACAGAATCAGACGAAACAGTGTTATTATCAAAGCGGTGTGTTTGCCGCTCTACATCGCCTACCTTCTTGTTTGTGTATATGTAGTGAATGATGCGAGTGGCTTTGTGAGCGGATTTTGGCAATTATTTGTGATTCTGTCGGTGATGAATCTTGTTGACCGCCTTCTCGTTGACGACTTTTGGGTTGGACATACGAAGGCGTGGACCATACCTGGTACGGAGGATATGAAATCCTATATTTCAGTAGCTGCCAAGCGTAGAAAATGGATTTTTCGGAACATTAGGATTTGCTGTGCTTGCTGCGGTGCTGTCCGGCGTAATGACATTCTTTATGAGTTTGTAAGCACGGATGGGACGACATAATGTAATGGAATCGGAAAATAAATCCAATACGATAAAATATATTTAAGGTTAGTTCTGTGAACGAACGAGGTTCAGGCTTTGATATGGATAGCGAAATATGTCGATATCTTTTTGTTACAGAATTGAAAATGAAAAACCTGATACTCATGTGAAAATTAGTTTGGATATGGTTAGATGCGTGAATACAAATGCTGATATTATGAAGAAAACGTAAAGGATAGAAATATAATATGGGGAAAAACGAAATAATATTGTTAGTGGGAATTATTATAGCGCTGATATGGTTGATGGCTTGTATCTTAATTGAGGGGAAGGGCAGAAAGTATATAATCATAATAGGAATTGTGTTGGATGTGGTATTGTTTATTGTCTGCAGAAACTGGGGAATGTTACTCTTTGGGGTGATAGGCGGTCTTTTTGTGCGGTCTTGTACCTGGTTTTGGCAGCAGCCGGTGGAAATATGAGAATGCAGTCCGGGAGATGAAAGGCGTCAGGAACTGGGTGGTAGTTTCCATTATTTTTTTTGTTATGATATTTATGACGATGGCTATTGCCTATCCGGAAGTCCGGATTAAAATACGATGAGTGGAATGGCGGTTGTTCTTAGAGTTGGATTGAGTAAAAAAATGAAATATGCCTATATTGCAACTGCGATAAATGAATAAACTCGGATAAGGAGAAAAATGTATAAGAATATTGATTTTAACAAACTTTTTAATAATGAATCTGAATTTGCAAAAAAAATACAATCACGGGAAGTTAACAGATAATAGAATTAAGGAAGTAGAAGAACTTTTGGAATACAAGTTACCTAAATCTTATATTGAATTATTAAAAGTTCAAAATGGTGGATATATAAATAAAAAATATGAAAAAATGTTGGTTAACAGCAATATATGGAATAGGAGCAAATGACAAAAAGTTTTTATGGATTGGAAGAACAATTCAAATTATATAAAAGGAGGGGGAATACCCAGATATAGGAATACCTTTTGGTGAAACTCAATCAGGCGGTCATGATATGTATTTTTATGGATTATAGTTCAGTTGGTGAGAATGGAGAACCAACAATTGTAAGAATCGACAATGAAGAAAATAATGCTAAATATTTTGTTGCTGAAACATTTCGTGATTTTTATCTATATGGTTTATAATGGAGCGGACATTGCTGGTACTTATATAGAGATAGAAAAAAAAAAAAAAAGAGGTATCAGAAAATCCAGTAGGAGAGAAACAACAGAAAATAGATAGTATGGATAATTTAAAAAATACAATCAATTATTGTATTATGTATATGTATTTTTATGCTTATATTTTTTTTTTATTCCAATTAAAGTTATGCTACTATTAATAATAGATTTTAGCATTATAATTTTTTGTGTATTGGATTGATAATATATTCAATAATAAAGAAAAAAGAATTAAATAGAAATAATTGAACAACTCTGAAGAAAATGATTATCGAAAAGGACAGAAGATATCGGTGCGGATAATCCTATGGCAGGGAATAGATTACTGGATTGCAGCTTTTTATCCTGATTCTATTTTTTTTTCTATTGACAATCTGTATATATCTGTATATACTGTGTATATCGAATTGAAGGAGAACCGGTATATTATGAAGCAGTTACTTTCATGCAAAAATCTCAAAAAGCAAATAGGCATATTTCAACTATCTGATATATCCTTTGTACTGGATTCAGGATGCATCATGGGCGTTATCGGTAGAAACGGTTCGGGGAAAACTACGCTGCTCCGCACATTGATGGGCAGCTACAGGCTGGTAAACGACATGGATTGCGGCGATGTGCTGATAAACGACGTATCGGTTACCAGAGATGTCAAATCATACAAGGAACAGATAGCGTATGTGCTAAACGATACGCCTTTTAAGTTTCTAGCTTCATCAGAGGAAACAGGCAGGCTTTATGGCAGGTACTATAATACGTTTGATTTTGATAAATATATGCAGCTTCTTACAGAGTTCGATGTTCCTCCGGAAAAATTTATAGGGCATTTATCGAAAGGAGAGCAAATTAAACAGCAGTTGGCATTCGCGCTATCCCATGACGCTGTGATTTATTTTTTGATGAGCCTACTGGAAATCTCGATGTGGAATTCAGGAATGAATTTTTACGGTTATATAAGAAAAATAGTATCCACTGGCACAAAAAGCGTCGTATATGCAAGTCATCTTGTGGAGGAAATGGAAGAATTTGCAGACTATATCCTATGGCTTTTATCAAACAGAGGACATCGACAGAAAAACAGACGAAACCGCAGAAAAAGTCGGCAGGATAAAATATTTTTCGGCAGTATAGACGATATGAAAGAAAAAATACAGAATTGTAGAGGCAGACGCATCTGTAGCCTGCCGCATACCGGGAACATATAATTGTCGGCGGCAAAAAAAGGAAAACCACCAGGAACTGCTGATTCGATTCGAAGCCGATATTTGCCCAGAAGAAGTTCTGTCAGCATGTCGTTATGCAGATTTAAAGGAAATCATGTATTACACAGACAAAGGAGTAATCGTATGATAAAAAATATCATCAGGGAATACCTGATAAAGGTCCGTTATAATCTTTCATGGAATATAATATGTTTTATTCTTTGCGGCCTGTCTGCTGCTGGCAGGAAAAACAGGATGGTTAATCACTTTTTCTTTCTATTCCTGTTTTATGGAATGTATGTGTCGCAAATCGAATACGAACATATTAATTTTCTTATACCTGTATCTGATTGCTATCGGATGCAATCAGGAGTCGCCAAAAACGATTATGAAAGCGCTTACCTATACTATTGCTATGGCAGCCGGCGTCAGCTTACAACATTTTTTTTATTTCACAGGCCGCTCTATGGCGACGGTATATTTGTCGTTTTATTATTTATAACTTATTTTTCCCTGACGTTCATTAATGTTGGAATATCCGGGGTAAGAGCATCTTTAGCAGGAAACCGCAAATCTCCGAAGTCAGCTAAAATATATGAATCCTTAAACCTGATTATAAAATCAGTAGGAGTAATAGTGGCTGCAGAGCTTTCCGGTCAATTATTCAGCGGCTCCAGGATGTTTTCATTAAATTATCTTAGCTATATGACTTCTGTTGATGGAATGATTGTCAGCATCGTTGTAATCGTAATTACAGGCTTGGATATCGTTTATAATTATAAAAAAAGACTTGTAATAGGCGACTACAATGCAGATTAATAATAAAGGTGAAGCAAAGGACACAAATATGAACTTAAAAAATATATTCAAAAAGCGATATACCAATTTATGAACAAATCGAAAGGCAGTTAAAACAGGAAATACTTGAGGGAAATATAAAAAGCGGAGAAGCGCTTCCTTCCATAAGAAGCCTCGCCGCAGATTTGAAAATCAGCGTAATAAACGACAAAACGGGCGTATGAGGAACTTGAAAAGGACGGAATGATATACTCTGTTCCGGGAAAAGGATTTTTTGTAGACAATCCCGATATTCAGTATCTTGCGGAAAACGTACGCTCAATATAGAAACAGAATTGTCCTCTTTGCTTTCTGACGCAAAACGGGCCGGTATAAAAAAAAGATGAATTTATCGACATGATAAATATTCTATGGGAGGATTAAGTATGCTTCAGGTAAATCATTTGTGTTTTTCGACACGCGGCAGGAAACGCGCCTTTGCAATAAAAGATATAAGTTTTTCACTTGAACAAGGTTATATTATGAGCCTGTTGGGGAAGAACGGTTCAGGGAAAACAACGCTTCTAAATATAATATATGGACTTATCACTCCTGACAGCGGGGAGGTTTTATGGCAGCATGAAAATGCCTTTGACAATCGTTATGCCTTTCACAATGATATTGCATATATTGGTGAAAAAACTGGTGTTTTGAATACAAAATCTCTGAATGAAAATGTTGCTTTTCTAAGTCTGCTTTATGAAAATTTTGACTATGAGCTTTTCGATTATTATATGTCTGTTTTCGGTCTTACCGATACCGACAGGGAGCAGAATTATTCAGAGCTTTCCACAGGACAGAAGCTTCAATTTCAACTGGCATTTTTGTTGGCGCGAAGCCCCAAATTTATGCTGCTTGACGAACCTATGGCAAATCTTGACCCTGTTATAAAGACTGAGCTTACGGATATTTTACACAAACAGGTAACCGAAAAAAAATATGGGCATTATTATTTCAACGCATCTGGTAGACGATATCTCGGATATTACGGATTATATAGGGATAATCGACGACGGAGAAATGAAAATATGGGGCGACAGGGAAACTGTATTTGACAAATATAAAAGTAAAGACCTTAAAGAGCTTTTTACTTGATACCGGAGGAAAGAAGGAATGAACAACACCGCAGCTTTTGCAGAAAAAATAAAAAAAGAAAACACAGAATGGGCAGGAGCGGCAGCAGATTGGCTTTTTATACTTTTTTTTGCTGTCCGTATATATGTTTGATTCCTGGGACGTCACTTCCGCTTATTCAAATACGAATATTCCTTCAAAAAGTGGTCTGAACGCCGGAACTATATTCATTATCTTATATACAGTCCTTTTATTTACGATGAAGTTTTTACAGGCAGTATCTGAGAATAACCGTAGGATTATCCGGCGCAAGTTTTCATGAAGACATATGTGAAATCGCAAAAAAAAATGCCTTTGATACGAAAAGCTATTTTCTATTTATAAGGAAAAAACTGTTTGTATGGCAGGTGGTAATTTTTTTATGTATAATTGGCGCAGGAATACTTTACAGGGATAGTATGTACTTTGTTCTGGGTGTTTTTGCCATTGCTATTTCTTTCATTACAGGCTTTCTCATTCAAAAAAATTTTGAATATAAAATATGCAATAGAGTAAACATTGCGTTTGATGTTCCGGGGATATTTTATTAAAAGGAATCATATGTATTATCGAGGTTATACTAATATGCGCCTATATTATCGCTATATTTGCAGTTATATTAGGGTGCGCAGCGGTTGACTTTGATGACAGCGAAATAATTTACAGAACTTATACGCATTTGTTTGTTGAGTTTATAGCGGGTATCTGCGCGATACTCTGTGGATTTACAGCCGCCTTTTTATCCGGAAAAAAAGTCGACATGGAGAAATCTTATATTTATTACGATTCTGCTTGTTTTTCTTATAATTTTTTTCTTGTAACAATTACATAGATATCAGGATGGACAGAATTATTGTCGCTGACTTTTCAGGACGGGACGAGTATTCTTTTGGAGAAATAGAGAACTATGTAGTTTACGAGGATGATGACTCCATTCAGGTTAAGATAACCTTTGACAACGGTAAAACGGTCAAACTTTTCAGCGGGATGAGCCTTTGCACTGACGCGTACACCGACGCATATTATAGTGAATATAATTTTGTTTTTCCGACCTTATCCGGTTAATATCCGCCAATGGCGCGGAGGGAAGCATAAAGGATATTGACGCGCTGCTCTCCGACGTAGAGGGTATGGATAAGGAGCTTAGCGAAGGTCTTGAAGAAATAATTGAATTTCTGGGGGAATAACATGTTTCCGCCATTTTATAAAAACCCGATTAGATTTAGGTAATTGCGAAACTTTGAATCTTTCATAATGGTTGTGCAGAATGCATGATGCCAGAAGCAGGTGGTATGAGGTCGCCGGTACTTCTAGACACCGTACTTTGGTGTCTTATGTACCGCTGCGACCGAATCAAAGTGGGAACGTCCTGCGTTGGCATACTTGCATTTGCTGGCACACAAATAAGATAATTTGGCGTTTCGCAATTATCTAAAGGGAATTAAAGACGAAAGGAGCTGCAGATTATGAACAATAGAATAATTTATCATCCGTTGACTGCAACTCCTTTTAAAAGAAATGTCTCTTATACCGAGTTGTCCCCTGTAAAGAATTG